>Ga0207693_10004719_pt1 | contig 11460 bp, 8 predicted proteins | sample LARL81metaG_FD_184347 | JGI IMG/M metagenome (GOLD analysis project Ga0207693, IMG submission 184347) | Corn, switchgrass and miscanthus rhizosphere microbial communities from Kellogg Biological Station, Michigan, USA - LAR L8-1 metaG... | ecosystem: Host-associated > Plants > Roots >...
TCTGCTGCGGGACAGATCCGCGCGGGGATGAGCGGCATCCACGTCGTACGCTCCGTGCAGGCACCGGTCTGGTCCGCACATCGAGACGCACTGCTCGTCTCGGTGGTTCTCCGCAAGGCGCAGACTGATCCGGACGTGACGGCCCTGCAAGCGGTCACCGACCGGGTGCAGTCGGCAAGAGCGATCCTGCAGGGATCAGCCGGGTAGTCCGCCGCCCGGCCGCAGATCCTGCGGCCGTGGGTTCGCCGCGGCGGCGCCGCGGACGAACTCGGTCGAGGCGTCCAACGCCGGCTGGTGGTCCCACGGCGTATGGGCGCCGGTCGCGAGCGCGGCGCTCACCAGCCGCCGCCTGCGCTGGCTCTCGAGCACGCGGGCGGCGATCGCGCCGGCGTCCCAGCGCTCGCCCGCCTCCCGGCGAAACTCCGCCAGTGTCGCTGCGTGGCCGGTTTGGGCGGCCAGGTTCTCGAGCTCCAGCGGGTCGGAGTCGAGGTCGTAGAGCTGCTCGGGGTCGCCGTTGCAGGCGATGTACTTGAAGCGGCCGCGGCGGATCATGAACGCCGGCGCCGGGATCGCCTCGGCCAGGTACTCGGCGGGCACCGGCCGATCGGGCCCGGCGCTGCCTGCCAGGACGGCGCCCAGGCCGGCGCCTCCGAGGCCGGACGGGTCGGCGCCCGCGAGCTCCGCCAGCGTCGCCGCCAGGTCGAGCTGCGAGACCGGGCCGCGGACGCGCCGCGCCTCGATGCCCGGCCCGCGCACGATCAGCGGCACCCGCGCCGAGCCCTCGAAGAAGGACATCTTGTACCAGAGGCCGCGCTCGCCCAGCATCTCGCCGTGGTCGGAGGTGAAGACCACGACCGTCTGCTCGTCCATGCCGTTCGCCGCCAGCACGTCGAGCAGCGCCCCCGTGCGCTCGTCCACCTCGCTGACCGAGGCCAGGTAGGCGCGGCGCGCCGTCTCGGCCTCCTGGGTGGTCAGCGGCTCGCGATCGGCCAGGTAGGCGTCGCGCAGGCGCAGGCTGTACGGATCGGCGTCGGACCGCGCGATCGCCGGCACCGCCGGGGCGCCGATGTCCGCGTCCTCGTAGAGCTCCCAGTGGCGCCCCCGCACCTGCCACGGGTCGTGCGGCGCCGTGAACGAGACGGCCAGGAAGAACGGCCGCCGCTCATTGCCCCGGCGCAGGTCGCGAAGGTAGCGCGCGGCCCGGAACGAGACCTCGTCGTCGTAGTCGGTCTGCATCGCCGCGTCGCGGATCCCCGAGTCACGCAGGCTCTGCATGTTGTGGTACCAGTCGGGGCGCTCGTCCGGGCCGAGCGTCCAGTCCGGCGTCCACTCGAAGTCGGCCGGATAGACGTCGGTCGTCAGCCGCTCCTCGAAGCCGTGCAGCTGGTCGGGCCCGACGAAGTGCATCTTCCCGGCCAGCGCCGTTCGGTAGCCGGCCGAGCGCAGGACGTGGGTGACGGTGAGCACGTCCGGCGGAAGCGGCGCCGCGTTGTCGAAGACGCCGGTCTCCGACGGCAGGCGCCCCGTCAGCAGGGATGCCCGCGACGGCGCGCAGAGCGGCGACGCGCAGTAGGCGGCGTCGAACACGCACCCGTCCGCGGCCAGCTCGTCGAGCACCGGTGTGCGGGCGCCGCCGCCGTGGGCGGAGAGCACCCCGGCCGCGAGCTGGTCGGCCATCACGAGGAGAATGTTGGGGCGCGCGCTCAGGCCGCAACCGCCTCGTGCAGGGCAGCAAGCAGCGCGCCCGCCCGGCCGTCCGCGTTCTCCGGCCGCAGGTCGGCGGTGACGTACGAGAAGCCGGTGCGAAGCGACGGCCAGGCGCCGTGCGAGGTGCCGCCGGTGCCGGTGTGCCCGAGTGCGTCGGCCGGCGGGCCGAGCTCGCTGGGCGTGCCCTGCAGCTCGTACCCGGTCGGCCCGAAGCGAAGCGGCCGTCCCGACAGCGGGTCGTCGCCGGCGCTCGCCTCGCTCCCGGCGAGCAGCAGCGAGCCGGGGGAGACGAGCGGATCGGTCTCTGCCACCAGCCCGCCGTACATCGCCGCCAGCGCCCGCGCCGTGGCCACCGCGTTCACCGCCGGTGCCTCGATCTCGAGCAGGGCAGAATCGTTCCAGGCCGGGATGTCCAGTGGCGGGTTTCCGTAGACCAGCTCCAGGCGAGGATCCGGCTCGCCTTCGAGGAACGCCGACAGGCGGTAGTCGGGCGCCGGCCGGAGCGTCGCCCGCCGGGACGCCAGAGGGTGGCCGGGGCCGAGGCCGATTGCCACGTCGAGTCCGAGCGGCCCGGCCAGCTCGTCGGCCAGGAGCCGGCCGACGCTGCGGCCGTCCAGCCTGCGCACCACCTCCGCGGCCAGCCAGCCGTAGGTGATGGCGTGGTAGCTGGGCGTGCCCGGATCGACGAGAGGCGCCTGCGCGGCGAGGGCGCGGGCGATTCGCGGCGGATCGGCCAGGTCGTCGACGGTCAGCTGCTCCGCCACCCCGGGGACGCCGCCGGCATGCGCGAACAGCATCGCCAGCGTGACACCATCCTTGCCGGCGGTCGCGAACTCCGGCCATACGTCGCCGACCCGGGCCCCCGGGTCGAGGAGGCCGCGGTCGACCAGGAGCAGCAGCAGCGTCGCGACGACCCCCTTGCTACCCGAGAAGACGACGGCCGACGTGCCCTCCTGCCAGTCGCGGCCGGCGCCGTCGGCCGAGCCGCCCCAGAGGTCGACCACCATCCGGCCGTCGCGCACGGCAGCCAGCGCACAGCCGCCGTCGCCCCGGTCGCCAAGGTTGGCCGCGAAGGCTTCCCGCACCGGCTCGAACCCCGCGGCGACCGTCCCCCGGACGGCCGGCCCGCCGCCGGTCACGACTGGACCGCCTCCAGCGACGGGGTGTCCGCCAGCAGCCGCCGCGTGTAGTCGTCGCTCGGATCCATCAGCACCTGGTCGACCGGGCCGAGCTCGACGATCCGGCCGGCGCTCATCACCGCCACCCGCTGCGCGATCGAGCGCACCAGCGGCAGGTTGTGGGTGACGAACAGCATGGCCAGGCCGAGGTCGCGCTGGAGCGCGCCCAGAAGCTCGACGATCGCCGCCTGCACGCTGACGTCGAGCGCCGAGGTGACCTCGTCGCAGATCAGCACGTCCGGCTGGCAGACGAGGGCGCGTGCGATCGCCACCCGCTGGCGCTCGCCGCCAGAGAGCTGGTCGGGGTAGCGGCCCGCGTAATCGGCGCTCAGCGACACCCGCTCCAGCATCTCGTCCACCCGCTGGTCGCCCTCCTTGCCGCCGATCCCGAACACCTCCAGCGGCTGGCGCACGATCTGGTCGATGGTGCGCCGCGGGTTCAGCGAGCCGTACGGGTTCTGGAAGATGTACTGCATCCGCCGCCGTGCCTCGCGTGGCCGGTGCCGGGCCAGCTCCGCCAGCTCCGTCCCGTCCAGCACGACGCGGCCGACCCGCTCCCGGTGCAGGCCGGCGATCGAGCGGGCCAGCGTCGTCTTGCCCGAGCCCGACTCGCCGACCAGCGCCAGGCACTCCGTCGGCGCCAGCGTCAGGTTGATCTGGTGCAGCACCGTCAGGCCGCGGTAGCCGGCGGACAGCTCCTCGATCCGGAGGATGCCCTCCCCCTGCGGCGTGACGACGGCTTCGGCTTCGCCGGCGAACGGCATCGGATTGGCGAGCACCGTCTCGGCCCGGATGCAGCGCACGGTGTGGCCGGCGTCCAGCGCGCGCAGATCGGGCAGCGCCTCCATGCAGGCGGTCTCGGCGAACCGGCAGCGGGGGGCGAAGGCGCAGCCCTGCGGCCGGCTCCCCGGCGACGGGGCGCGGCCCGGGATCCCGACCAGCTCGCGGCTTCCGGCCAGGCGCGGGATGGCGCCGACCAGCCGCCGGGTGTACGGGTGGGCGGCGTTGGCGAAGAGCTCGGCCGAGTCGCCCACCTCGACCAGGCGGCCGGCGTACATCACCGCCACCCGCTGGGCGAGCGTGGACACCACCGCCAGGTCGTGGCTGACGTAGAGCGCCGCCACCTGGTGGGCCTCGGCGAGCTGGCGTACCGTGCCCAGGACGTGCGCCTGGGTGGTCACGTCCAGTCCGGTCGTCGGCTCGTCGAGCACGATCAGCCGCGGCCGGCAGGCGAAGGCCATCGCCAGCCCCACCCGCTGCTGCTGCCCGCCGGAAAGCTCGTGCGGGTAGCGGCGCAGGTAGCCCGGGTCGTCGGGCAGCGCCACCTCGCGCATCATCTCGGCCACGCGATCGCGACGGTCGCCGTCGTTCGAGCCGAAGTCGTGCGCCTCCAGCACCTCGCGCAGCTGGGTGCCGATGCGCAGGGCCGGGTTGAGCGCGGCCGCCGGATCCTGCGGCACATAGGAGACGACCCGGCCGCGCAACGGCCGCCGTTCGGCCTCCGAGAGCTGGAGCACGTCGGTGCCGTCGATCTGCACGCTGCCGGCGACGATCTCGACGCCGCGGCGGGCGTGCCCGAGCATCGCCAGGCCGACCGTCGTCTTGCCCGATCCCGACTCGCCGACAAGCCCCACCACCTCGCCCGGGCTGATCGCCAGGTTGACGTCGTCGACCACGTCGATGCCGGTTCCTGCGATCTCGATGCGCAGGCCGTCGACGACGATCGAGGGTGTCGTCTGGACGGTCACTCGCTCGGCCGCCCACGCTCGATGCCGGCGGCGGCGCGGGAGATCCCGTCACCCACCAGCCCGGTGCCCACCGTCAGCAGCGCGATCGCTAGCACCGGCATGATCACTCCCCACGGCTGGGCCTGGATGGCGATCCGGTTCTGGTTGATCATGGTGCCCCAGTTGGGGCCGTTGGTGCTGGTCGCGAAGCCGAGGAAGGCGAGGCCGGCGATCAGCCCGATGGAGTAGGTCAGGCGTAGGCTCAGCTCGACCATCAGCGGGCTCATGATGTTGGGCAGGAGCTCGCGTCCGAGGATGCGATAGCGCGGCACCCCGAGCGCCTCCGCCGCCCCCACGAAGTCGCGCTCGACGATCGGCTGGGCCGCGCCGCGGGTAACCCGGGCGACGCGGGGCAGCGTGGTCAGGCCGACCGCCAGCACGATCAGCCATGCCTTCGGCCCGACGGTCGCGATCGCCACCAGCGCCAGCATGATCTGGGGGAAGGCCAGGATCACGTCCATCGCCCGCATCAGCACGTCGTCCAGCCAGTTGCGCGAATAGGCGGCGAGCAGGCCGACGAGCGACCCGAAGACCAGCCCGAAGGCCGTTGCCAGCGCCGCCATCGCCAGGATGCCGCGACCGCCCCAGAGGAAGCGGCTGAGCACGTCCTGGCCCAGGTAGTCAGCGCCGAGGCGGGCGTTCGCGCTCGGCGAGCTGAAGGGTGGCCCGACGAACGCGGTCGGCGAGTGGGGCGCGACGTAGGGGCCGAAGCTGGCTATGGCGACGAGGACCACGACCAGCACCAGGCCGATGCGCGTCCGCCACAGCTTGAGGGCGTCCCGCAGCACCGACCCGGAGCGCCGGGTGGCGGTGACCGACTCCGGCTCGGGCGTGATGGCGACGTCGCTGACGACGCTCATAGGGTTGTCCGCATCCGCGGCGTGACCAGGATCGTTGCGATGTCGGCGATCAGGTTGAGCACGACGTACACCGTCGCCACGAGCATCGCCAGCGCCTGCACGACGGGCAGGTCGCGGTTGGACACTCCGCCCACCAGCGCACCGCCGATTCCGGGGAAGTTGAACACGTACTCGACCACGATGACGCCGCCGGCCAGGTAGGCGAGGTTGATCGCGATCACCTGAAAGGTCGGCCCGAGGGCGTTCGGCAGTGCGTGGCGGAGGATCACCGTGTTCTCCCGCAGGCCCTTCAGGCGCGCCATCTCGACATAATCGGACTCGAGCACCTCGATCATCGACGCGCGCATGATCCGGGCCACGTAGGGCGTGACCGCGATGACCAGGGTGGCGACCGGCAGCACCATCCCGGTCATGTCGTCCCAGGGCCGGCCGCCAGGCGGCACCTGGGTGACAGCGGGCAGCCACTGGACGACGACCGTCGCGAACAGCACGACCAGGACGACGCCGACGACGAACTCGGGCAGGGCGGCCAGGAGCAGTGTGATCAACGATGACCCGACGTCAAACGCCTTGTCGCGGCGGACGGCCGCCCAGACGCCGATCGCGATCGCCAGCGGGATCGAGATGATCCCGCTCAGGAGGACCAGGAACCCCGAGTTGATGATCAGCGGCTTCAGGTAGGTCGAGACCGGCTCCTGGTTGGCCAGCGAGTTCCCCAGGTCGCCGTGCAGCAGGCCGGTGACCCAGTTCCAGTACTGCTGCAGGACCGGCTGGTCGAGGTGCAGCTTGGCCCGCAGCGCGGCCAGGCTGTCCGGCGTCGCCGAGCGGCCGAGAATGGCACGCGCCGGGTCGCCTGGCAGCGCCTGGGTGGCCGCGAAGACGAGGACCGAGACGACTGCCAGGACCAGCAGCCCGAGCAGGGTGCGGCGGAGGATGAAGCCCCATATCCCGCCGGAATGCACGCCTCAGCCCCCGCCGTCGCCTGCTCGGATCACGTGAACCAGATGGTGGTGTACCCGTTCCCGAACGAGGTCAGGTTGAGCGTCCCCTTGCTGGGCTCGAAGCCCGCCACCTTCGAGGAGTACGCGTCCACCAGGTCGTTGAAGAACGGGATGATGTAGCCGCCGTAGTTGTACTCCAGCGCCTGCATCTCGTGGATGATCGGGATCCGCTTCGACTCGTCCACCTGCGTCAGCGCCTGGTGGTAGAGGTCGAGGAAGTTCGAGCCCTGGCCGCTCTTGGGCGGCCAGTGCGTCTCGTTGTAGGGCGCGCCCGGGATGCTCCCGTTGGCCACCTGTGGCAGGTAGTTGCGGGTGCCCCAGAAGTCGACCGAGAAGGCCAGCTTGAGGTACTGGTCGCCGTAGTAGTTGGGGTCGTTGTGGACGTTGATGGTCACGCCGGCGGCCTGCGCCTGGGTGGCGAAGACGTTCGCCGACTCGACCATCCCGGCGGCGCCGTTGGTCGTGTGCAGGTCGACCGTCATCCCGTCCTGGCCGGCCTGCTTGAGCAGCGACTTGGCCTTCTCGATGTCCTGCACGCGCTGCGGCAGCGAGTGGTTGTAGGCGGGGTCGAACGGCGAGTAGAGGTCGTTGGCGACCGTCCCGTAGCCGGACAGCACCTGCTCCACCATCTGCGGGCGGTCGACCATCAGCCGGAACGCCTCGCGCACCCGGTTGTCCGTGAACGGCGTCAGGTCGATGGCCATGCACAGCGGCAGCCAGCCGCCGGTCTTGGAGACCAGCACGCTCAGGCCCGCATGCCCCTTGATCACCGGCACGTTGCTGAACGGGAGGTCGGTCATGGCGTCTGCCTGGCCGGCCTCGAGCGCGTTCACCTGTGCGGTCGCGTCGGTGAAGTCGGTGATCGTCACCTGGTCGAAGTACGGCTTGCCGGACTGCCAGTAGTTGGGGTTGCGGGTGTGCACGCTCTGCTGGCCCGGCGTGAAGCTCTTCAGGATGTAGCCGCCGGTGCCGTGCTGGGGGGCCGGGTACGCCTCATAGCCGACCGGGACGATGCCGTTGTAGTACTGGCCGAGCTGCTCGCCGATGCCGGCGTCGGCGTAGCTCAGGTTGAGCTGCACGGTGGTCGAGTTCAGCTTCTTGATGCCCGACGGCTTGAGCGACGCGAAGCCGGAGGTGCCGAAGAGGCCGAGCTTGGGGTTGAGGATCCGTTGCAACGAGTAGACGACGTCGTCTGACGTGAGCGTCTTGCCGTTCGAGAACTCGATGCCCTGCTTGAGCTTGATCGTCCACTGGTCGGGCTTGTTCTGCGTCACCTCTTCCGCCAGGTGCGGCTGCAGAATGTAGTTCGTGTCGTAGACGAGCAGTGTCTCGAACGCGGTCATCAGGCGCGCCTGGTCGGGCTTGGTGATGATCGACTGCCCGTCCATGATGTCCTTGGCGCCGCCGCCGGTGACGGCCAGCCGGAAATTGCCGCCGCGCTTCGGCGTGCCGGCCGCTGCGGTAGTCCCCGACGAGCTCGACGATCCACTCCCGCAGGCTGCGAGCGAGCCGGCGAGCAGCACTCCGCCGGCCCCCATCAGAAGCTCTCGCCGGTTCAGCGAGAAGGAGTCGTTGTCCTCGGGGCGTTGGCTGGGGGTATCCGCCATCTGGCGATCTCCTTTCGCTGTTCGCAACGCGAACAGCCGGCGCGGGTGACGACTCTTCAGAGGCAGCCGATACTAGAGACTCGCGGAGCACCCGTCAACCCCTGGAGTCGCCATGGTCACAGGGGGATCACGACGGTATAGTGATCCCTCCGCGTCATCGGCGCCAGGGGCGACCGTTCGCAATGAAAACCTCGCGTTCGCATAGTGAACACCAGGCCGGTGCCGACTCCGTGCAGTCGGTCGACCGGGCGGTGCGCCTGCTGAAGGCCGTTTCCTCGAGCCCGGCGCCGGTCACCGTGTGGGAGCTGAGCCGGCTGACCGGCGTCAACCGGACCACCGTCTGGCGGCTGCTCTCGACATTGGAGCAGCACGGCCTGGTCGAGCGCGACCCGGCGACGACCCGCTACCGCGTCGGCTATGAGGCGATCCAGATCGCCGACGCTGCCGATTACGACGGTCTCGTCCGGCGCGTCCGGCCGCTGCTGGAACGGGTCGCTGCGTCCACCGGCGAGAGCGTCACACTCGCCGTCGCCCACCGCTTCACGGTCGTCTACGCCGACCAGGTTGACCCCCCGAACGTGCCGGCGCCGAACTGGATCGACCGCTCGCTGCCGCTGCACGCCACCTCGGCCGGCAAGGCGTTCCTGGCCTGGCTGCCGGAGGAGGAGCGCGACGGCGTCCTGCCGCCCCACCTGGAGCGATACACGCAGCGCACCGTCACCGACCGCGGGGAGCTCGACGCAGACCTGGCCGAGGTGCGGCGGCGCGGCTTCAGCACCTGCGTCGGGGAGCTGGAGGACCACTCGAACGGCGTCTCGGCGGCGATCCTGAACCGGCTCAAGCGGCCGGTCGCGGTCGTCAACATCTGGGGGCCGGGGAACAGGGTGACGGTGCGCCGGCTGCCCGTGCTCGGTCGCACCGCGCTCAGCCTGGCTCACGAGATCTCGCTGGCGCTGGAATGAGACGGAGCCGCGGGTGAACTGGGAGGTGTTCATCACCTGCGCGGTTACCGGCGCCGGTGACACGGCGGGTCGCAGCGACCATGTCCCGGTCACCCCGGAGCAGATCGCCGACGCCGCGATCGAGGCCGCCCGGGCCGGCGCGGCCGTCGCCCATATCCACGTCCGCGACCCGCAGACCGGCCGCGGCGCACGCGATCCGGCGCTCTTCCGCGAGGTCGTCGAGCGGGTGCGCTCGAGCGGCGTCGACGTTGTCATCAACCTGACCGCCGGCATGGGCGGGGATCTCGTGCTGGGCGGCGCCGAGGCACCGCTGCCGCTCGACCCGGCGGGCACCGACATGGCCGGCGCCGGCGAGCGCCTGGCCCACGTCGAGGAGCTCTTGCCGGAGATCTGCACGCTCGATTGCGGCAGCATGAACTTCGCCGCCGGCGGCGACTACGTGATGGTCAACACACCTGCAGTGCTGCGGGCGATGGCGGCCCGGGTGCAGAGCCTGGGGGTGCGGCCGGAGCTGGAGGTGTTCGACACCGGCGGCATGGTGATGGTGCACGAGCTGATCCGCGACCGGCTGATCGACGACCCGCCGCTGATCCAGATCTGCACGGGCATCCCCTACGGTGCGCCGGACGACCCCGGGACCGTGCTGGCGATGGTCAACCAGCTGCCGCCGGGCGCAGTCTTCTCGCTGTTTGCGATCAGTCGCATGCAGCTGCCGTTCGTGGCGCTGGCGCCGGTCCTGGGTGGCAACGTGCGCGTCGGCCTGGAGGACAACCTGTACCTGCGCCGCGGCGAGCTGGCGACCAACGGCCAGCTGGTCGAACGGGCGGTCGCCGTCCTGGAGTCGATGAACGTGCGCGTGTTGGGGCCGGAGGAGGTGCGCGACCGGCTGCGCCTGGTGCGGCGTGGCTGAACGGCCGGGGCCCGTGGCGCTGCTCGGGGCCGGTGTGATCGGGGGCGGCTGGGCGGCCCGCTTCCTGCTCTCCGGGTGGGACGTGCGCCTGCACGACCCCGACCCCGATGCCGGCCGCAAGGTGGCTGCAGTGGTCGAAAACGCGCGCCGGGCATGGCGGTCGCTGACCCTGGCGCCGCTGCCGGCCGAGGGGACGCTGACGATCGCCGGCTCGCTCGAGGAGGCGGTGGCCGGCGCCTGCTTCGTCCAGGAGAGCGCGCCCGAGCGCGAGCAGCTGAAGCAGGAGCTGCTTGCTCGCGCCGAGGTCGCGGCGCCGCCCGACGCAGTGTTCGCATCGTCCACCTCTGGCCTGCGCCCGAGCCGCCTCCAGGCCGAGATGGCGCGCCCCGAGCGGCTGGTCGTTGGCCACCCGTTCAACCCGGTCTACCTGCTGCCGCTGGTCGAGGTGTGCGGCGGCGAGCGGACGGCGCCGGAATCGTGCCGGCGGGCGGCGGCGGTCTACCGGTCGGTCGGCATGGCGCCGCTTCTGCTCCGCCGCGAGATCGACGGCTTCGTCGCCGACCGGCTGATGGAGGCGATGTGGCGGGAGGCTCTGTGGATGGTCGCCGACGACGTGGCGACGGCGTCCGAGATCGACGATGCGATCCGGCTCGGGCCTGGTCTTCGCTGGTCGTTCATGGGCGTCTTCCTGACTTACCGGATCGCCGGCGGCGAGGCCGGGATGCGCCACTTCCTGGCCCAGTTCGGGCCGGCCCTGCAGTGGCCGTGGACGCGCCTGACGGACGTACCGGAGCTGACCGACGAGCTGATCGGGCGGATCGTCGAGCAGTCCGACGAGCAGGCGTCGGGCAGAAGCCCGGAGGAGCTGGAGCGGGAGCGGGACGACCGGCTGGTGGCCGTGCTGCAGGCGCTTCGCGGCGCACAGGCCGGCGCCGGCGCGGCGATCCGCGACTGGGAGCGGCGGCTGCTCGCCGACGCCGCGCCGAACGGGCGGCCGGTCGCCGCCGGCCAGCTCCTCGAGCACCGCGCGGCGGTGCTCCCGGAGTGGGTGGACTACAACGGCCACGCACACGAGAGCCGCTACCTGCAGGTGTTCGGCGACGCCACCGACGCGCTGCTCGCCAGGCTGGGCATCGACGAGCAGTACCTGGCCGGCGGCGGCAGCTACTACACGGTCGAGTCGCACCTGACGCACCGACGCGAGGCCCGTGCCGGCGACCGGCTGCTGGTGACGACCCAGCTGCTCGGCGTCGACGAGCGGCGCCTGCACGTGTTCCACTCGCTGTGGCGGGAGCCGGAGCGCGACCTCCTGGCGACCGCCGAGCAGATGCTGCTCCACGTCGACACCCAGGCCGGCCGCGCGGCGCGTGCCGGGGACGGGCCGCTGACGGCCGCCCGGGAGCTGGCCGACCTGCACGCCGGCCTGGAGCGGCCGGAGGCCGCCGGCC
>Ga0207693_10004721_pt1 | contig 11456 bp, 9 predicted proteins | sample LARL81metaG_FD_184347 | JGI IMG/M metagenome (GOLD analysis project Ga0207693, IMG submission 184347) | Corn, switchgrass and miscanthus rhizosphere microbial communities from Kellogg Biological Station, Michigan, USA - LAR L8-1 metaG... | ecosystem: Host-associated > Plants > Roots >...
ATCTTCCCAAATCGAGCAATGGATAACAGGAGCGAGGGCAGCGCCCAGAAGAGCCATGGCAGATTCGCCACGCGAAGACCAGGAGCTGCTCCGGCAGCTCGCCAAAGGGAATGAGACGGCCTTCAGCGCGCTCTATGAGCGGTACCAGGGGCCTATTTACCGGTTTGCGTTGCACATGAGCGGGAACCAGGCCACGGCGGAAGAAGTAACGCAGGAAGTCTTTATGCTGCTGATCGGAAACCCGAAAGGATATCAAGCAGACAAGGGCCCGGTCGGCGGGTATCTGTTTGGCATTGCGCGCAACCTGACGCGGCGCATGTTGCAGAAGTCACGGCTGGACCTGCCCATCGAAGAGGAATGGCTGGACTCAGGCGAATCAGGGATGATCAGCGAACTGGACGTTCTCTCCGAGCTGAGCAACTCGGAACTGCTCGACTATCTGCGCAAAGCTGTACTGGCCCTGCCCGAGCCCTACCGCGAGGCGGTTGCGCTCTGTGACCTGGAAGAGATGAGTTATGCCGATGCGGCTGCGCTGCTGGAGTGTTCGCCGGGTACGGTGGCGTCGCGGCTGCATCGCGCGCGGGCCATGTTGAAAATGAAATTGAGCTGCCAAAAATGCGTGAAATAGATCCACAATCCGGAAATCCGCTGGAAGATGCCCCGCAGGACCCACGTTTGACCCGGGCGTTGTGCGGACTAGCTGCTTCGTCGCGCCAGGGCGCGCCGGCAGAAGTTGGGGCCGGTCTGGCTACGGCTTTTCGACGGCATCATGCGCGGCGCAGGCTGGTGCGAAGGATGAGCGTTGGCGCGCTGGCGGCGTGCCTGGCCTTGGCGATCGGCTTGATCTTGATACGCCCTGCGCATCAAGTGCCGGCAAACACGGTCGTGCAGCAGCAGCCCATCGCCGCACCGGTAAAGGCTCCCGAAGCGACGACCGTCGCGAAAATGGCACCAACTTCACCGAGACCTGCGACAAAGCACGTGAAGCCGAAGGACAAGAACAATATTGTGGCTTCGCGCCGCCAGTTTCTTGCCCTGCCAGGATACGACCCTGCCGTTCCAGCCGACGAGCTTCACGTGGTGCGGGTGCAGTTGCCGGGAAGCGCGCTGTGGCAGATGGGAGCGCCGGTGAGTCCGGATCTAGGAGCGCGAAAGTTTATGGCAGATTTTGTGGTGAGCCAGGATGGAACACCTTACGCCGTGAGATTAGTGCAATAAATATGCGCTTTTTACACCAGGGCTAAAGCCCAATGTTTTATCGCTTTTATCGCGGCCCTAAAGGGCCGCTCTTCCACCGGAAAAGGAGAATCATCTATGAATCGAATTGCTATTTTGCTGGCGAGCGCATTGCTGCTGGCGGGAACCGTAACTGCACAGGAGTCCGCGCCGAAAGAAAAAGTGCGCACCTTCACCTTCACGCAAAACGACCCCATCACCATGATGGCGCCGTTTGGCATGATGCAGCGCGAGCGCATGCCCGAGGGCAAGATTGAATTCTTCTCCGCTGAAATGGCCGGCGCCGGCGAGGTGGTGACCGCCGCGCCCTACACCGCCACGGCAACTACTGAAAGCACACAAGTCCTGGCCGACGGCAACAGGATTGTGAATAAGACTTCGTCTTTTGTGGCGCGTGACAGCCAGGGCCGCACGCGGCGCGAAACGGACTTGCACCGCATCGGCATGATGCAGGTAGATAGCCCGAAGACGATATTCATCAACGATCCCACCACACACACGCAGTACATTTTCACTCCCGGCGGCGAGGCCACCAAGGTCATACGCAGCGAAGGCGGCTGGAAAGAAGGACCTCAAATTCTTGACCTTCGCAACGGCAAAGGCGAGCGGCACGCCAATGAGAAAGTCAATGAGCAGATCATCGTGAAAGTGGGGGGCCCGCATGATCCGCAGCAAAGCAAAGAGAGCAATGAGCAGGTAAAACATGAAGACCTGGGTACGCAGACGATTGAAGGCGTCTCCGCGCAAGGCAAGCGCGAAACGGTGACGATTCCCGCAGGCGAGATCGGCAATGAGCGGCCAATCGAAATTGTGACCGAAACCTGGTTCTCACCTGACCTGCACACCATGGTGTTGAGAAAGCATTCTGACCCGCGACTGGGCGACAGCACCTATCGGCTCACAGACATCAAGCGCAACGAGCCTGATGCATCGTTATTCCAGCCGCCGGCGGGCGCCAAGTTGCGGTCGGAACCGATCATTGAAATGCACCGCGAACTGCATCGCGACACAGCCCCTTCCAAGGAGTAGCCTCTTCTCTCCTCCTTTGGTTGGTGAAGGCCGGGCGGAAACGCCCGGTTTTTGTTTTCAGCTATCGCCGATTGTCCGTCTGCGGCTCGGGATGAATGAGCACCTTAAAAAGTTCAGGCGCAGCTTGCTTAAAGCGGATCTCCAGTTCGGTGGAAACATCATGCACTCGGGAGAGCGGCAGTTCGTCTGACATGGTGCAGTGGCACGACATATAAATTTTGCCTCGCACGCGCTTGATTTCCACGTCGTGCATATCCACCACCTCAGGAAATTCCTGGACCACCGGCTTAAGCTTCTGCTCCAGCACGGCGTCACGCGCCACGGTGTTGCCGGACTCGATGGTAGAAGGCTCGCTTTCAATGTGTGTGAGAATGCTGGAAATTTCCGGAACGTCGCTGCGGATTTCAGCTTCCAGCACGGTCACCACGTCATGCGCATCTTTCAGACTAAGATTTTCGTCCAGTTCCAGATGCTGTTCCACGTGCAGGCGGCCGCCCAGGTCCTGGACGCTCACATCGTGCACGCTGAAATTGTTGCGTGAGGCAACGGCGCGGATGCGGTCAAAAATATTTTCGTGGCCGGTTTCGCGCGGAATGGAGTGGATCACCACGTCGGCGTCGGGCAGAATCTCATGCACGGCGCGCGTTATTTCGCCCACCACCTGTCCAGAGCGCTGGAAGGTAACGTTGCGCGCCAGACCGACGGTGAGATCGGCAAAGTAGCGATTGCCAGCGCGGCGGATACGTGCGCGCTCCACTTCGATCACGCCATTGATCTTTAGCGCAGCGTTCACAATGCGTCCACGATAGCCGGCAGGCGCGGCATCGAGCAGCGCGTCGATGGTGCGGCGCGCCAGACGAGAACTTACATAGACGATCACTACCGAAACCAGCAACGCCGCAACAGCATCAGCCTTGGCCAGCCACGCCACCTGCCAACGCTGGCCCGCCCACACCAGCCCCAGGCCCAGAACCACAACTCCGCTGGAGACGATGTCAGTGCTGAAGTGAAGCGCGTCAGCTTCCAGCGCCTGGCTGTCGTATCTTTCGGCGATCACCTGCAGCTTGCGAGAGCGCCACCAATCCACCACCATGGAAAGGAACATCACGACGAAAGCCGCAAGCGTTGGCTCTATATGTACGCTGTGATGGCCGTTCAGACGCCGCACGGCTTCCCAAAGGATCCATACGCAGGTGAGCAGAAGCAGACCAGTCTCAATAAAAGCAGAGAAGTTTTCCACTTTGCCGTGGCCGTATTGGTGCTCAGCATCGGCCGGCTTGTCTGAAACCCGCACGGAAAGCAGAGTAACCAAAGCGGCCACAAGGTCCAGGCCGGAATGGGCCGCCTCAGAGAGAATTCCCAGGCTGCGCGTGGAAATGCCGACGATCAGCTTGAGAAAGGTGATCGCAATGGCCGCAAGCAGGGAGTTCAGCGCGACGGTACGCTTTTCCCGCTGCATGCTTTCCAGCACACGGTTCAGCTCAGTGGAGGACACATGAGCATTGTCTCAAGTTTTGGTTCTAGTACACCAGTAACCATTCTTGTTGCCTGCATCTGCCGGAAAACCATTATGCTAGGATATTGCCGCCTGATCCCCCTGAAGTGCGAAAGGACCTGACGATGACTCGTAGTCTGATTATTTGCATTCTTTTAGCTGTTACCGCAGCGGCCCAAAAGCCGCAAAATCCCCCTTCAAAGCAGGCCCCGGCACCCCCGGCAGCGACCCCATCGGCCTCTCCGGCAGGCCATGCCGCGCCGCCTTCGCTGCTGAAACGCGACGAAAAACCGGCTGAAGTTCCGCCGAACCAGCCGGTTATCAGCGTCCGCGGCCTTTGCCCAGCACAGGCAAATATAGCCACCAACACCAAAGTGCCCAGCACCGCCGAATGCTCGATGTCAGTAACCAAAGAGCAGTTTGACAATCTGGTGAAGGCTTTCAACAGCAATAACCAACCTCTAACCCAGGCACAGCGACGCGGTCTGGCAGAAAAGTATGTTGAGCTGCTGGTGTTCTCTGAAGCCGCCCAGGGCGCCGGCGTGGAAAATACGCCGACGTATGCTGAAGTCATGCGGGTGCTGCGCTTGAAGACGCTGGGCGATCTATATCTCAACCAACTCGCCGAGCAATACCGCAATCCGCCGCAACAGGAAATCGAAGCCTATTACCAGGCCAACCAGCAGAAATATGAAGCTGCCAAGCTGAGCCGCATTTACCTTCCCAAAAACGATCCTGATCCCAAGGCCACGCCGGAACAGAAGCAGGAATACGAAAAGAAAATCCAACAGGTGTCCGATGACATCCAGGCGCGCGGAGCCAAGGGCGCGGAGATGGCCAAGCTGCAAAAAGAGGCTTATACCAGCCTCGGCATCACTGCCGCTCCTCCCAACACGGAGTTAAGCATGGCCCGCCATGGCACGTTCCCGCCCAAGCTTGACCAGGAAATTTTTTCGCACAAAGCGGGTGAAGTTTTCCGCTCAGACGATGCCAACGGCTACATGATTTATCGCGTGGACAGCCGGGAAACCAGCCCTCTGGAAAGCGTGAAGGCTGAAATCTCACAACAAATTTTCCGGCAAAAGATGGACGCAAAGACCAAGGAGTTGAACGCCCCGGTACATGCCGAATACGACGACAAGTATTTTGGCCCACCAGTGCCCGCAGGTCCGCGAGTGCCGCCTGGGGCGGCCCGGTAAAAATGATGCAGCCCGGTAAAACGGTTCGGCCCGATAAAACCGGCATGGCGGAACGCCACGACAAATGCGCCTGATCCGGCCGATGTCCGAACGAGAGTACGTGGGCTATTACCACTAAGCTATGGCAGCAACATCCCAAAAACCGAAGGTGCTGATCACCGGAGTCTCCGGCAATCTGGGAACTCGTCTGCTTCACCAACTCTCGGACTTCCAGGTCATCGGCGCGGACATTCGGGAGCCGGAAGATGCTTCAGCGTTCACGCGCTTTGAAAAAATCGATCTGGCGGAAGAGCGCTCCTGCGATCAACTGCTGGAGCTGATGCGCGCTTACCGTCCGGAGTCAGTCGCTCATCTGGCGTTTGTGCTGGACCCGCTGCGCACCGGCGTGGTCGATAAGAAACGCATGTGGCAGATCAACGTGGCAGGCACCAGCCGCGTTACCGAGGCAATTGCCGAGCACAACCGCATGCTGGGCGGAATCGACAAGTTCATCTTCCCCAGCAGCGCGTTGGTCTATGGCCCCGAACTTTCCAAGCCCGTGACTGAAGATGCGCCGCTGAATGCGCAGAGTCTGCCTTATGCGCTGCACCAGCAAGAGGCCGACCGCACCGTGCAGTCGCGCGCCAAGGGCATGAAGTGCAAGGTATACATTCTGCGTCCGCACGTTTATGCCGGCGCAACCGTGCAGAATTACCAGCTCGGCGTGCTGCGCGGCATTCCCGGGGGTAAAGGACGGCTGGGAGAGCGGCTGCGCCGCCAGGGTAAACGCCTGCCGCTGTGGCTTCCCTCTCGTGGCGACTACCTGGAGCACAAGTTCCAGTTCGTCCACGTGGACGACGTGGCGCGGCTGATCGCGCATATCCTGCGGCGCAAATCGGCCGATCCCAAGCTGACTGTTCTCAACGTCGCAGGCCGTGGCGATCCGCTGGAGCTGCGCCGATGCATCGACATCGCCAAAATCGAAGTGCAGCGCGTGCCGGCCAGGGCCATCTGCAAGCAAGCTCTGCGCGTGCTCTGGGACCTTGGCGTCTCCGATATCCCGCCGGAAGCTCATCCCTACCTTCTGGGCTCCAGCACCATGGATACCGCGCGCCTGCGCGTCTTTCTGGGCGAGCATTATCGCTCGGTAATCGAACACACCTGCGAAGAGGCGCTGGCCGATAGCTTCAGCGCCATGCCCGAAGCAAGCTCAGCGGCAAAGAGCTAAAGATCTCACCACTGATTCACACGGATGACGATATCTTTGAGCACTACAACAGCTGAGCGGCTTCTTCCACGGTCCTGCTATATCTTGCCACCGTCTCCTCAACTTCCTCAGATATGTCCTCTTCAGGGAGTTTCTCCTCACCCCAAAAAACCCCCAACCACCATGCCAGCGAAAGGAAATCAGCGGCCATCTCAACTTGGTTGGCAATGAGCGCAACACTAAGAGAGAGCCGTGCCGAGATGAAAATACAGATAACTGAAACGGTAAGATAAAGAATGAACCCTACGGCAATTCCTGCGGCTCGCGGGCGCCAGGTGAATCCCAGAGACCGCGAATAGATCCATAGAGTGCAGAAGGTGGCCCACAGTGCCACGCTCATAACCTCGTTCACGGTCGCCATCGTTCTGGACAAGGAGCCACCGTTTCTCGCCGCCAATAGAAGCCCGAACGCAATTGCCACGCCCAACGATGCCGAAATCATGATCACCACGTGCCGCGGCCTCCACGCGGAAAGACCAATTCTCGGGTCAAAAATCTTGTAATACAGTTCCAGAGCAACCGCAAACGCGATAAGGTTCGCGAGGAGGGTTACCACATAGTAGGTGAAGAAGTAAGGCATCGCTGCTCCAAAGTAGGCAATGAGCAGACAGGCCGCTCCGCCGACGCCCTGCCCTGTCAAATAGACGCTCATGACCGGATAACGCTTCCAGGCGTCCCAGCGAAGGAGCATGATGGCAAGGAAACACTCAAGGAACGTGATGAAGATAATCACGATGCGTGAATAGAGAGGAAGGCTATTAAACATCATACGGCTGGACCTCTTGCGGTAAATTGGTGCAGCATCCCATGATAAACCTTGGCCCGTTGCTTTACGAATCTAGTTTGTTTGACCGGGAGGGGGAGGGCAAATCGGCGGACAGGGGTTAGTGCAGCAATCGGCTGCCCTGATGATTGCCGAACTAACCGGCTTTTTGCCGGCGTCGCCAACTGTTTTCGCTGCGGTCAGCAGCACGAAGAAAATTGTAACGATGCTCGTGATTTTCATGTGAGACCTCCATGACAGACAAGCGGCGATGGCGCGAATCTAGCATGTTGCCGGCAATGTGTTCGCATCTAATTTGCGAAGTTATGATTTTGGAAATCACGAGTGTTAACTAGAAAATAACAAGCTTTCCCAACTTGGAACTGCCTCTCACCTTAGAAGTCCGCCGGAAAACCGGGAAACATACAAACGAAAAAATCCGATTTCACAAGCGCAAATCTATTTGGGTATAGATAGAAGGGCAAGATTCGGGTTGCAGATGGCAGGCCTAGGAGGAATGCTCTAAGCAGTTTCAAAACGGGAATCCATCGCGTTAAAGGTGATCTTTCCGCGCCGCCTTCGTCTTTCCGGGAGCTAGAATTCTTAGTGTTCTTAGGAAGGACACTGTATATGCGAAAAACATTGCTTGTAGTTCTTCTTTTGGCAGCGACGGCTGCCATTGCTGCTACCCCTGACTCCAGTTCCCAGTCTGTAACAACCACTCCGGTCATCCGGCACTACCTGATGCCGGACCATTCCATCAAGAGCGTGTTCCCGGACCTTCTATCCCAGTCTAAGATACTGGCGCCACAGGCTGACACGGTGGCCGGCGCCACCAAGTTGGGATTCTGCCAGTGCGGTTGTGGTATTCGATGCTCCACGTCCGCTGACTGCGGCGGCGCCGCCTGCCGGCCGTTCATTACCTGCTGCGCGCGCAAATCGCAAAACCCGGAAATCGATTGGTTTACCCGGAGCTTTGAATCTTCTTCCCACAAAACTGACCTGCCTGATGCAATCCTGAAAGAAGTCCTCAAGACGGAGTGCAAGTAGCTTCGCCTTTCTCCGGCGGGTGAGAGGTTGCCCGCCGGACCTACCTCAACTGCCCGTGAAACGTTACCGCGTCGCCATCGCCCACGCGCTCTCCCGCCAGCGGAAAGCCGGGTGACTCCAGCTTCATCGTCGCCGCGTGGCCGTTCTGCACCGCGAATGAAACGTGCGCGCCGGGAGATGACCGCATGGCAAAGCTGCCGTCATCCTGCTTGAGCAGGCGCTCCGGGCCTTCACCCAGCGGCTGGATCATGAGGCGTCCATTCTCATCAAAGACCCGATAGGTCCGGCGATATTGCGCGAACGAGTCATGCAGGTTTGCCCCTACCTTGTCGAGCTTCAACACAAACGTTCCGGCAAGTTGTTTGCGTTCTTCGGCGGAGACCGGCTTGTCGGCCAGTGCGCGATCGGGCAGCGCACGATCGGCTAGAGAACGATCGGCCGCGGGCTTGGGGTCAGGCAGCGGCGGAAGCCCAAGAATCGCGCGGCCCAGAGCTCGCGTGATGGCGTAAGCGTTCTGGTCTTCAGTATTGGTCAGGACAACGATCGTGAGCTGGTCCTCAGGGAAGTCATAGAGGCTGCCGCTGTAGCCCATGAGCGATCCATGTTGGCCGATTCGCCTGTGATCGTCTTCATGGTTCAGGATCATGGCGAATCCGTACTGCGCTTTGGGGTCCTGGGCGGACATATGCGCCGCTGCACCTTCTGCCGTGGTCATCTGTTTAAAAGTTTCCGGGCGGACAAGGTTCTGGGCTTTGATTGCCCGCCACAGCTTCAAGAGATCGCCCACGGTGGAACAAAAGCGCAGGTCAGAGTTATAGGCCATGTCGTTCTCATGGGCCTCAACGTAGCTGGCGCCAATTTTGCGATATGCATGGGAAAGCCCGCGCGTGAACGTGAAATCGTCGCAATACGTGGTGGACTGCACGCCCGCGGCCTTGAAGATGTTCTGCTGCACATAGTCAGCGAAGCTCTGGCCGGTCACGCGTTCCACAATCGTAACCAGTAGTTGAAATCCTGAGATTGACCAGTCCCACTTCGTGCCCGGCTCGTTGACCCAGTTCTTGCCTGCGTAAAGCGCCATCACTTCGTCCAGCGCTTTGGGCAGGCGGCTGGTGGCCTCAATGGGATCGCCCAGGTAGTGGTAGTCAACGATGCCGGAGGTGTGGTTGAGCAACTGCCTGACCGTCACATGATGGCCTTGCAGCGGAAATTCCGGAATGAACTTTGAGATGTCGTCATCGAGCGATAGCTTGCCGCGCTCTACCTGCTGCATCACCGCGATGCCGGTAAAGGGCAGCATGGGGCCGACGATGTGATAAACGGTTTCGTCTTTCGTCGCCGCTTCCAGGCCAAGATCGGCGTAACCATAGCCTTTGTGCAGCAGGATGCGGTCGCCGCGCGCCACTAGCACAGAAGCGCCAACTACACGCTCTCGGGCCATCACGCGTTGCACGATTGCATCAAGATCGGCGGTGGAAGCTGTTTGCGCCTTGGCGGCGGAATATAGAAGCGAAGTAAGACCGAGAATGATTAGCGTGCGCATGGCTGGGAATTATAGCCGCCATTCCGGTCCTTCCGTCGATTTATACCCTCGACCGCGATGGGTTAGAATCTTGTTTCCTCATGAACTCATTCGACGCACTGCTAATCGTCTCTTTTGGCGGGCCGGAAAAGCATGAAGACGTACTGCCATTTCTGGAGAACGTGTTGTGCGGCAAGAACGTCCCGCGCGAACGCATGCTGGAAGTGGCTGATCACTATTACCACTTTGATGGCCGCAGCCCTATCAATGAGCAAACCAAAGAACTGATTGCGGCCCTGGAGCAGGAGTTCAGAGACCACGGCGTGAAGCTGCCGATTTATTGGGGGAACCGCAACTGGCATCCCTTCCTGGCGGACACGCTCAAGCAGATGCAGGCGGATGGCATTCGCCACGCGGCGGCGCTGGTCACATCGGCGTTCGGATCGTATTCAGGATGCAGACAGTATCGTGAAGACATCGCCCGGGCGCAGCAAGCGTCCGGGACCGAGGACCTGTTGATCGAGAAGCTGCCAAACTTCTGCGACCGCGAAGAGTTCGTCGCAACCATGGTGGACCGAGTGAAGGCGGCAATGCAGCAACTGCCGCCCCCAGCGGAGCATAGCGAAGCTGGCCATTCCAAAGCCGAGCTGATCTTTACCGCGCACAGCATTCCTATGAGCATGGCGGAGTCGTCGCCATACGTCCGCCAACTAAAGAAAGCCAGCGAGCGCGTGGCCGCCGCCTGCGGCGTAAGCAACTGGCGACTGGTCTATCAGAGCCGCAGCGGCCCGCCGTCACAACCGTGGCTGGCGCCCGACATTTGCGACTATCTGCGCGAGCAGCACGCCGCCGGCATCCGCAGCGTAATTATCTGTCCCATCGGCTTCATCTCTGACCATATGGAAGTGCTTTATGATCTTGACACCGAAGCGCAGGCGCTGTGTGACCGGCTTGGGATCAAGATGGTGCGCGCCGGCACCGCAGGCTCGCATCCCAAACTGATTAGCATGATTCGCGATATGGCGTTGAATGCCACCGCTTCGCCGGTGCTTGGACATTGCGAGGCTGGTTGCTGTCCTGCGCCGCAGCGGCCCGCGGCAGCCAAGCCATCCGCCGGCAGTTAGATCCGAAAAAAATCCAGATCAATGTGCATCAGTGGTGAGATTCTTCCCTAGTTCGTCTTCTCCAGCGTTGCCGCAAGATTCACTTCTGAGCCAGACATCACGGTCATTTCGCGGGTCCAGTCCTTGTATCCCGCCAGCGATACCTTGATGGTATGCTTGCCCGCCTTCAGCCTTAGCTTGGCCGGAGCATTGCCCATAAAAGCCTCGTCAATCGTGACTTCCGCGCCATCAGGATTTGAAACCAGTGCAATCATGGCATCGGCCTCTGCGGCGGTCAGGCCGGTAGCCGCGACGGTGGTCCCCTGCGGATGGTCGGTATCCTGAAATTTAGCCTTGTCCAGCGGAATGTTTCCAGCCACGTAAGCCGTAATCTCTGTGCCCTTGGGAATGTTGATGTCCTTGCCATGCATGAAGAGGAACAACGGTGCCGCCGGGAAGAAAACGATTCCTGTGGCCACCATGGCGCCGGTCATCGCGCCCACGTGTCCGCCGCCTTTATTTTCACGGACGGCGCGCAGGGCCACTTTCTCGCCATCCTTGAGCCGCACGGTGTCGATATTTACGTCCAGCTTGCCCCCGCGCGCCATGCGCCGCTTGGGCTGGGCTTCAGTGATCGTGGCCCAAGCGGTGCTGCCGCGCGGGATTACCAGAACGCCGCTTACGTTGAGGTCTTCAACCACTTCGAAGTCAACCGTGTCGCCCTTCTTTTCGTTGGCCGATGACAGATTGCGCGTGAGCCGCAGTTTTACCGGAGTGCCATCTTCCAGGCCAAACCCGGTGAGTGCCGGCGTG
>Ga0207693_10004723_pt1 | contig 11455 bp, 9 predicted proteins | sample LARL81metaG_FD_184347 | JGI IMG/M metagenome (GOLD analysis project Ga0207693, IMG submission 184347) | Corn, switchgrass and miscanthus rhizosphere microbial communities from Kellogg Biological Station, Michigan, USA - LAR L8-1 metaG... | ecosystem: Host-associated > Plants > Roots >...
TCCCCATGGACTTCCTGCGCCTACCCTGCATCGCCCTGACCGCGCTCGCGATCTACGGCGAGCGCATCGACGGCTGGACGATCATGGGGGCCCTGCTCATCCTTACGGGGAACTACTGGAGCGTCCGCGAGGAAGCCCGCCCGGCTACTCGAAGCTGAGCCCTGGGTAGCCGCGGGCGGCGACTTCGTCACATCGCTCCCGGTACTTCGGGGCCCCGCCGGCGTAGACGATGAAGGTGCGCTTCTGCTTGCCCGTCACGTTGGAGTTGATGCCCATCATCCAAGAATCGACCTGGGTGAAGAGCATGCGCCGCCCCGTGTCGTGCACGTGCTGGGTCCACTCCCCCTCCGCCTCGCGGGTGGCCTCGACACGGACGTGGCCACTCGCGCGCATGTGCGCGATGAGCGCGGTCACCCAGTCCACGTTCTGCTCGATGCAGCGCGGGATGTTACAGAAGGTGGCGGCGTTGTGCGGGCCGACGAGGGTGAACAGGTTGGGGAAACCCTCGATCTGCAGGCCCAGATAGGTGCGCGGCCCCTCCGCCCACTTGTCGCGAAGCCGTCGGCCTCCCCGCCCGCGCACGTCGATGCGGTCGAAGGCTCCCGTGATGGCGTCGAAGCCGGTGGCGTAGATGATCATGTCGACCTCGTGCTCGCCCTCGCTGGTCTTGACGCCGGCCGGCGTGATCCGCTCGATCGGGGTCTCGCGCACATCCACGAGGCGCACGTTCGACTGGTTGAAGACCTCGTAGTAGCCGCTCTCCAGCGGCACGCGGCGGGTGCCGAAGCCGTGGTTCGTCGGAATCAGCTTCTCCGCGAGCACCGGGTCCTTGACCCGCTGGCGGATCTTCCCGCGCATGAACTCGGTGATCGTGGCGTTGGCTTCCCGGTCGATCAGCACATCCCGGAAGTTACCCATCCAGATGCCGAAGCCGGGCTCGCCGTAGAGCTTCTCGAAGAGCGCCTCGCGCTCCTCGGGGCTCACCTCGAGCGCATTGCGTGGATCGGCCTGATGGATGAAGCAGCCGAAGGACTCGCGGCAGATCGCGAAGGTCTCCGGATAGGTCGCTTTGATGCGAGCCTGGGTCGCCGCATCGATCGGGCGATTGTGGAGCGGCGCACACCAGTTCGGCGTGCGCTGGAACACGGTGAGGTGGCCGACGGTCTTGGCGATCTCGGTGATGGCCTGCACGCCGGTGGCGCCGGTGCCGATCACTGCCACCCGCTTGTTCGCGAAGCCGACCGGTTCGTGCGGCCAGGTCCCGGTGTGGTAGGACTCACCGCGGAAGGTCTCGACGCCTGGGATGCTCGGCATGGTCGGGGCCGACAGGGGCCCGATGGCGGTGATCAGGAACCGCGCCCGCGCCCGCCGCCCGTCTTCGCTCTCGACGTCCCATTGATGGGCGGCCTCGTCGTAGGTGACTATCCTGATCCGGCGGTTGAACTCGATGTCGCGCTGGAGGTCGAGCTTGTCGGCCACGAAGTTGCAGTAGCGCAGTGTCTCCGGCTGCGCGGCGAAGTGCTCGCTCCACTCCCACTCTTGGAGGATCTCCTCGGAGAAGGAGTAGCCGTAGGTCCAGCTCTCTGAATCGAACCGCGCCCCGGGGTAGCGGTTCCAGTACCAGGTGCCGCCCACGCCCTCCCCCGCCTCGAATACCCGCACGCTCAGGCCAAGCCCGCGCAACCGGTGGAGCTGGTACATGCCGGAGATCCCGGCGCCGATAATGATGGCGTCGTATGGCTCGCCTCGCCCGGCGACGGCCGCGGGAGCTTTTGGTCGCGTTTCGGATGTCGCGGACATAGCACGCCTCCCGGTCAGCCAAGCCTCTGATGCGGATCCACGCGAGAGCATAGCAAAGTGGCTGACGCTCGCGGCCGGCGCGACTACCCGGTCCCGCGCCCCCGCGAACAGATTCACTTACTGGCGGACGGGTTACCCACAGCCAGAATGCTGTCGACGAGCGCGTTGGCACGGCTGCGGTCACTGTTGGTCGAGTGCGCGTTAATTCGGTTGCGGCTTGCCGAGGTGAGATAGAAGCGCTCGTAGAGAAGGTTCCGGCCGCCGAGCCCGGATCCCACGAAGTCCCAGGCGATCCGGAAAAGACCTGCGCGCGCCTCTGCGTCCACCCCGTTGGCGCCGTGAAGGAATTCGTCGAGGAGCGGGCGAAGCCCGGCGTTATCGAGCTGCCGCCGGCCCGGCGTGGCCAGCAGGTTGTGGCTGCCGATGAGCGTGATGATCTCCGCGACGCGCGGAAACCAGTCGGCGAGGAGCGATCGCATGGGCACGAGCGGCCGAGGGTCGGGAAACCAGATGCCGTCGACCACCTCGCGGCCATGCTCGGCGGACAGCAGGACGGCACTTCGTGCCACCTCGAGGTAGGACAGGAGCTCGCCAAGCATTTCCTGGGTGCTGGGACTCTGGTCGTTGATCGCCTCGGCCATGCGCGTGGCGAGGCCGTAGGCGAATTCCAGCTTGGTCACGGCCCGGATGGTGGTCTGGTTCGTGAGATTTTCGACGATGCCGGTATTCCGGATGCCGTTGTAGAGGTCGACCTGACCGTCCAGGAACAGGCGCTCCCGGGGCACTTCGACGTTGTCGAAGATGACGAAGGCGTCCTGCTCGTCGAAGCGGGAGGACAGCGGCCGGTCGAACGGATGCGCTCCCGGAGCGGACGCGCTGTCGCGGCACAGGAAGATCAGTCCCGGCGTATCGACGGGTATGACGAAAGCCAGCGCGTAGGCGTGGGCGTCGGCCGGGATGGGCAGACCCGGATAAACTGCGATCTCGTCGGCAAAGGGGGCGAGCGTGGCGAGAATCCTCGCTCCCCGGACGATGATGCCGGTGGCCGTCTCCCCCACCTTGTGCAGCGGGACACCGTTCCCGACAATCCGGCCGTCGGTCACCTTGTCAATGGTGGGCTGGATGATGGTGTGAGTGAGTGAGATGTCCTCGCGGGCCAGACGCCGTTGAAACCGGACCAGGTTCTGGGCGCCTTCTTCGTTAGCCTGGTCCGCGCCTGCCCACATCGCGTGGCGGGCCGCGAAGCAGGCGAACTTTACATTCATGTAGTCGGGCGTGCGGCCCATGAGTCCCACCGTCGCTTCAGAGATTCGCGACAATCCCCGGTTACGGCTCTTGAGGTCTTCCACCGAACGGGGAAACATGTGGCTGATGTTGATGGCTTCGCCTGTTTCCGGGTCCGGGATCAGGCACTCTTGGGGATAGTCGTGCTGGCGGTCGAACACGCCGGCCAAGGTGTGCGCGGCGCCCGCGAGCTCCGGATGCGTGGTGACATCGTCGACCCGCTCATCGCCGAGCCACACGGTGCGGCTCGTCTTGCGGAGTCTGTCGAGAAACTGTTGCCCCGTGCGAGCCGCCATCGCGTTCTCTCCCGCTCCGTCTGGACCCACACGCTGTCGCCGCCACGCCCGCGGATCGAGGGCCGGCCGGTCCGACGCACTAGCGCACAGTCTAGCCTATCCCTGGATAGCCCCTGTATGTTGACGCTCCACCTCTGCGGGCAGGCAAGATCGCGGGGGCAGCAAGCGCCACCACTGCGTCAGCCATGAGCACCCGCCGATGAACTGCGGAAGTGTCGCAGCGCGGCCGGCCTACCCGGTCGTGCGAGATGCGGCGAAGCGGCCGATCGCTGCGACGGCTTCCTCAGCCTCGTCGAGCATGGGCAGGAACCAGTGCCAGACGTGGATCATCTGCTCCCACACCTCCAGCGTGGTGTCTACGCCCGCCGCCTTTGCCCGCTCCGCGAGCTGGATCGAGTCGTCGAGCAGCACCTCCTCGCTCCCCACCTGGATGAGCAGCGGCGGTAGGCCGCGGAGGTCGGCGAAGAGCGGCGAAGCCAGCGGGGTGCGCCGGTCCGCCGTGCCCAGGTAGGCGCGCGCCATCTCGTCGACCCCTGCCCTCTTGACGATCGGGTCGCTGGCGGCCTTGGTGGCATAGCTGGCGCCGCTGCACGCGAGATCCACCCAGGGCGAGATGCACACCCCGGCCGCGGGCAGCGGCAACCGGGCATCGCGCAGGGCGAGCAGCGCGGCCACGGTGAGCCCGCCCCCCGCAGAGTCGCCCGCGATCACGATGCCCCCGGCGGACACGCCCTGGTCGAGAAGCCAGCGGTAGGCGGCAACCGCGTCGTCCACCGCCGCGGGGAACGGAGCCTCGGGCGCGCACCGATACTCTAGGAGCAGCGCGCTCGACCGCGCCGCGGCGGCAATCGCCGCCGCGAGATGGCGGTGGGAGCGCGGCGAGCCGATCACGTAGCCGCCCCCGTGCAGGTACAGCACCACGCGGCCTGGGGCCGCCGACGGGGGCCGCAGCCACTCCGCGGGCACCGCCGGCGCGGTCACCCGCTCGACCTTGACCTCGGCCGGGGTGGGAAAGACCTTCTCCGCGCGCTCGTACTGAGCGCGGCGCTCGGCGATGGTCAGCGAGTCAGACGGCGGCAGCTTGGCCAGGTGCTCGCGTACGATGTGGATCCCGCGTTCCGCCATGTCACATCCTCCTCGTGATGGACCAACTCCGGGCGCCACGGACCCGTCTCTGGTCGCGGTATCTCACGAATCCCCAGGCGTGTATCGAGCATCAACGTAGGCCCCGGCGCGCGCTCTCGATTGAAGCACCAGCGACACTCGCTTGACCGCGGCCACCTCGTACTTGTCGGCATTCCGAATTTCATCGGGCGTGACCGCAAACACCGCCCCGCATACCACATCGGAAGCGCGGCCGGTGAACCTGGCCATGATGTGGTGCGCCTTTCCGCTAAGCATTCTTCGCCACCCGCCACCGACGCAGATCCTACTTTTCGTCCCGGATCGCTCCCTTCACCTTGGCCATGAGCTCAGGCGTCGCCTCACGAATCCCATGCTGCTTCGCGTGCTCCATGGCGTTCTTCAGCACTTCCTCCTCGGTGTTCCCGCGAACGACGTGCTTGCATCCGGACGACGGATCAACCGTGGCACATTCGAGGACCTTACCCATGGTGGGTGCTCCTTTTCGAGCGTACGGCTCGAGTCTGGTGAGGCTTCCAGTGCGGACCCTGGAGAAACGATATGCGAGGTCTGCCCGACACGCAACGGGGCATCGAGGGTGGGGGCGCCCAGAAGCTGTCGGCATCCAGTCCCGGGCATGGGCACGGCTGGCCGACGAGGTCGCGAGAGACCTCGCCGCCAGCCGCGCCCGACTTCTCTAGTCGAGACGGCGCGTGCCGCCGTCTACCCCCAGCGCGGCTGCTCGTCCGGATTGATTCCCAGCTTCATCTTGCCGACGATCTCGTGGGTGAGGGCGGGATTGGCCGGGTGAATGCGACCGAGACGGGCGTCCCGGAGCAGACGTTCCATCCCCGACGCGGCGAAGATCCCGAAGCCGCCGGCCAGCTCCATTGCGATGTCCGCGACCTTCCACGCGCTCTCCACCGACCGGTGCTTGGCCGCGACGATCTTGAGCGGCCACGCCATGCCGTGATCGACGCCGTTCGTCCAGTCGTCGGCCAGCCGGTCGAGGTATGGGCCCATGGCTTCCACCTCCATCGCCATCTGGGCCACACTGTGCTGCACCTCCGGGTGATAGGCCATGGAGCCCCGGGAGATCCCAAGCGAGGTTTTCTTCTTCACGCTCTCCACCGTGCGGTCGAGGAGCTGCTGCGAGAGACCGAGGTAGACATTGGCGAAGCCGGTGAGCGCCCACTGGAAGATCGCCAGGATGAAGAGGTCGGCTCCCGCGAACCCCGCCGGCACCACCCGGGCGATGTACCGGTCGGGCACGACCGCACCTTCGAGTACTGTGTCGTGGCTCGCGGTGGCGCGCATGCCGAGGACGTCCCACGTGTCCTTGATGCTGTAGCCCTCGGTGTTTCGCGGCATGAAGGCGTGGACGACCTTCGGAGCGGCCGGGTCGCTCGTGTCCAGGCCGTGGAGGCCGAGGAAGGTCCATACCGGGGTCAGGCTCCCGAAGTGCTTGTGGCCGGTGAAGCGATACCCGCCCTTGACCGGCTCGGCCTTGGTGGTCGACAGAAGCACGGGGATGTCGTTCCCCTTCTCGGCGTGGCCAGCGGCGTAGATCTCGCCCTTGACCGCGCCGGTCAGCAGCCACTCGAGCGATTTGTCGCCGGCCCGCCAAAGGTCGGCGGCGACCCCTGTCCAGTAGAGGTGCATGTTGATCCCGAGGGCGGTCGCGTGGGCGTAGTAGGCGAGCCGTCGCTGCTCGTGCATCATCTGCGCGAAGGTGAGCCCGGTGACGAAGGCCGCCCGCGGCGCCACGCGTGCGGCGCGCGCCGAGACGGCGGGCGTGGAGACGAGCCAGGCGCGCGAGGTCACCACCGCGTAGCTCACCACGCAGCAGAACACGAGCATGGCCGTGGCCGCGTGCGCCACACTGACGGCGGGCGGCAGGAGGAGCAGCACCGTCAGGCCGCCGAGCAGAGCCTGGATCACGACCAGGACACCGGCCGCGTACGCCAGCCGCTTGGCCGGACGCGGATCCGTGCGCCCCGCCCAGACACAGAGGATGAGGATGAGCGTGGCGACCACGCCCGCGATCATGCGGTGACCGTGCTCGAACAGCACGCCGCCCGACATGCGCGGGAAGAACTTGCCATAGGAGAGCGGCCAATCGGGCACGGCGAGAGCCGAGCCCGTGCTGGTCACCGAGGCTCCCGCCATGAGCAGAAGGAAGGTGGCGCCCGCGGTGACGCGGGCGAAGCGAGCCAGGCCCGCCGACGGTCCCGCGGCCTTCACTTCCCCAGGACCATTGGGAATCAGACCTTCCTGCCATGGGGCGACCGTGGCCAGCATGCGATACCCGAGCCGCGGCACGGTCTCGATGTAAGTGGGACTTTTGGAATCATCGCCCAGCTCACGCCGAAGCGAGGCGACAGCCTGGTAAACGGAATCCTGGCTGACGGTGACCCCTTGCCAGACCTGGTTAAGCAAATCGTCGATGCTCACAACCTCGCCGGCGTGCTCGGCCAGGCAGATCAGCAACCGCATGGCCCGCGTATCCAGCCGGATGGTTTTGCCGTCCCGCGAAATTTCGCCGGTTCTCGGTGTGGCACACCATAGGCCGATGCGAAGCTTGGACGGGCTTGAGCTTTCCATTGGATCTTGGTGCGCGCGTCGTGAGCAAAAGCGCGTCCGCCGATTCTATCAACACTACCCGCCGACGCCCACCATGCTCAACCACCCGATTGGGCTGGCTGATCGTCGCTCTTTTCAGAACTATTCAACACATTTCAGGACTAGTTCAGGACTTCCGAGGCCTTGTCTGCGTAGTGTGTAACCGCAATCAGGATTTTCACGCGCGGCGGGAGGACGAGGGATGTCAATGATCGGAGCTGTCGCACCCCAGAGAATTGGTAAGCAAAGCCCGCTGCTGGCCATTGCGGTCGGCGGCCTTATCGCCGGAACTTTGGATCTGCTACAAGCCTGCATCCTTTTCGGATGGAAAATCCCCCTCGTTATTGCCGGTGGCCTGCTGGGCCATGACGCTGTTCATGGAGGCGCTGGAACCTATCTTCTGGGCGTAGCCCTGCATTACTTTATTGCCTCTTCCGCCACCGCAATCTACTACGCGGCAAGCCGCAGGCTGCATTTTCTCGTCGAGTACCCACTGGTATGCGGATTGTTTTTTGGCATGGCGGTTGAGCTGGTCATGGGATATGTGGTTTTGCCACTCTCGGCCCTGCACGCAACCGGCCCATACGATCTCCGTGACGTGCTTCAGGGATTCTTTGTGCACATGGTCGTGGTCGGCCTGCCGGTGGCCTATTCGGTCCGGCGGTTTGGGAGGTAGGCAGGCTTGGTCAAGTTTCTGATATCACTTTGCGAGGAATTGCTCCATGACCTGCACAAATTCTTCCGGCTCTTCGAAAAAGGGCAGATGCCCGCTGCGTTCAAAAACGGCAAACTGCGATCCCGGGATTGCCTGATGGATTTTGTACGCGACCACGGGTGCGACGTTCATGTCATAACGACCGGTAATTACCAGAGTCGGACATTTGAACTTGCGGATTTCCGGATTCAAATCGAAGCGCTCAATGTCTTTCTCCACCGCTTCGTTGATATCCTTTCGGTAAACACCGGGCGAAATCGTCGCCACGAACTTGTCCCGGTTTTGCGGCGAGTAGAACAGCATGGAAAAGTATTCGCGCAGGTCACTATCCTGGGCGGCTTTGTCGCCCATCTCTTCGGCGAAGTTAACACCCTGCTGGCGCTCAATGCCTTCCGGAAAAACATTCTCGAAGAGAAAAACCGTGTCTTTGAACTTCGGAGCCGCTGAATCCACGATGATCAGATGTGCAATGTGTTCCGGATGCCGTGCCGCATACGCCATCACCAGATAACCGCCCCATGAGTGTCCCAGCAAGTCGATACGGTCGGCGCCGAGGTGGGCACGCAAGTCCTCGAGATCACTGATCTGATCGGCTAACGTGTAAGTCTGTCCTTTGGCGGAAGGGGAATGGCCGGTTCCCCGCTGATCGTAGAAGATTACGCGGCGTTTCTTAGCCAGCACGTCCCAGGCTGAAGATACGTGCTCGTAAGTGTGGTCGAAGCCCGGTCCGCCATTTACTACTACCAACGGCACACCGTCCCCGGAACCAAGCACCTCGTAGTAAATCGTCGCGGCGCTGGCTTGAAATGTGGTGCCCTTTTCTTCGCGGGCTAACGCAGGCAGTCCCGACAGGGTTATCACGAACACCACCAAAATCCATACCGAACGACGAGTTGGGCCCGTGTACGAGTGCTGTGCCATCGACCACCTCCATTGAGTTGAGTAGAAGCTCGCAATTCTACAAGAGCCACGATGACAATGGACCACCCTGCTATCCGCTAACCGAATTACGCTGATTCGTGAATCGCTTGGTGTCGAGTGATAACCGCCTCAACTCCCCCTTTGTTTTCATCGCCTAGAGACATTGATTTATCGCGTCCATAGATTTCTTTTTTCAAAATTTCTCTAATCGCTTTGAGAAAAACAATCAATTGGACACATCCCTCCCGACAACCTAAGTTGCAATCAATTCGCTGGCGCGCAGCGAGAGAAAGATTTCACAGAAGGAACCCAAGGAAATCTCATGAACAAAAGACGCTTTCGCTTTCTCCTTGCCGCCACGTTGTTTTTCGTCGCCGGTTTCGCCATCAGGACCGGATTGGCGCAAGATGCATCCACTTCCACTCCGGCAGACAGCACCGCTGCCCAGACGAAGCCTGCGGATACGAAGTCTGCGGATGCAAAACCACCTGACCCGCAACCTTTGCCCATGCCGTCCATGTCAGGGCCGCTGCAAACCGCCGTTCCTCATGAGGTCGAAAGCGGAAAGCTGGCAGTTACCGGAATTTTGAGCGGCATCGCATGGACAGAAGGCAACCACATTACTGGCGATCCGGCGACGCATTACGACATCAGCAACGCTCAACTGTTTGTGCAAAAGACCAGTGGATGGTGGCAATTCTATCTTCAGGGTGGCGCCTACAATTTGCCGGCGATCGGAGTGCCCTTCCTCTCCACCTCAGACACGATCAAGAACATCTATGGGCCGTTCCCCCAAGGCTATCTGAAACTGGTTAAAGGAAACTTCAACGTGGAAGTCGGTGCGCTGCCAACACTGATCGGCGCCGAGTACACATTCAGCTTCCAAAACATGAATATCGAGCGCGGTCTCCTTTGGAACCAGGAAAACGCAGTGAACCGTGGCATTCAGCTCAATGAGAGTTACAAAAAGCTGACCGCATCCTTGAGCTGGAATGACGGTTTTTACTCCAACCGCTACACCTGGCTCACCGGGTCGTTGACCTACGCGTTCAACTCCGCCAGCAGCCTGGTCTTTGTAGGCGGCGGAAACGCCGGGACATACGCGAAGAACACGCTGGCTACGCCTCTATTTTTAAACAACTCACAGATCTACAACCTGATCTACACCTACAGCAAGGGAGCTTGGGTCGTTCAGCCATATTTTCAATACACCGACGTGCCCACCAACGCGAAGATTGGAATAACCCAAGGCGCGGGAACCAAGGGCGGTGCCCTGTTACTGACTTACAACTTCAAGCGCGGATTTTCGCTCGCCGCGCGGCCTGAATACATCAAGAGCACAGGAAGCGTCCAGAGTGGCGCCGTCAACTTACTCTATGGTCCGGGCAGCGGCGCGTTTGGGTTCACCGTAACCCCGACGTATCGGAAAGACGCGTTCTTCCTGCGCGGAGATTTGGCCATCGTTCACTCCACCAGTTCAACGCCCGGGGCTGCCTTTGGCCCCTCAGGTCTTAACGCTACCCAACCACGCGGTGTGGTTGAAGCGGGTTTTATGTTTTGAGGATGCACAGGTTTCGTGGGCAGCCGCCGGTTAGCGGCTGAACGATACGCGGGCTGGTTTGGAGCGCGCAACCTCCTGCCATGTCCACGATGGTTTTCAGGCCAGCCCGCACCAGATTTTGAGCGAGTAGTGCAGAAATTACAAATAGAAAGATCAAGGAGAAACTGACAAATGGCCGACGCTCCCGTTGAGATGAAACCCACATTAGGTTTGACCGGGCTGACCATGAATGCAATGGCGCTGATTGCGCCAGGCGCCTTCCTTTGGCTGACCTTTTTCGCGCAAGCCAGCACCGGCGTCACTGGGCCTGCCATGTGGCTAGGCATCTTTCTTGCCCTGGTGCTGTGCCTGGCGACCGCAGTCTGCTATGCCGAACTGGCAAAGCTCTATCCCGGCACCGGCAGTTCCTACTACTTCGCCGAGCAGTCCTTTCTCAATCATGAACGCGCCTGGAGATATGCCCGCCTGTCGAAGTTTATCGTCGGCTGGGCTTCACACCTTTATTACTGGATATATCCAGGCGTAATGGTTGGCGTGATGGGAATTCTTTGCGGCTACCTGGTCGGCACTCTCTGGCCGAACTTCATGAATGCGTCAAACCCCGGCCCAGCCTTCATGATGGTGGTGGCAATTGTCTTCTCGTTTGCTGTCGCCTACATCGCCTACCGCGGCGTGAACGGATCGACTTCCGTCAATATCGGCATCAACGTTATCCAGATCAGCGCTTTGCTGGTTTTTTCTGTGATGGCCCTCAGCTACCGGGTGAGCCACAAGCCCGGCGCTGAAGCCTTTCAGTTCGATTCCACTTCCGGAGATGCCTACAACTACGAATTCGCCAGCACCACGACCATGGTCAATGGCCAGGCGACTGACACCATCGTTCGTGACTCCAACGGCATTCCGCAGCCGAAGCTCGATTCCGCCGGCAAGCCGGTTCCTTATCACATCAGCTATCCCACGACGGACGAGAAAGGCACCTTCCTCACACACCCAACCGCAAAGTCAGTGATCTCCCCTCACAACTGGGGCTGGGTGTTTGTTCAGGCGACGGTCGCGATTCTGATTCTGGTCGGATTTGAATCCGTAACTTCGATGGGAGGCGAGGCCAAAAATGCCAAACGCGACATTCCCATC
>Ga0207693_10004725_pt1 | contig 11455 bp, 10 predicted proteins | sample LARL81metaG_FD_184347 | JGI IMG/M metagenome (GOLD analysis project Ga0207693, IMG submission 184347) | Corn, switchgrass and miscanthus rhizosphere microbial communities from Kellogg Biological Station, Michigan, USA - LAR L8-1 metaG... | ecosystem: Host-associated > Plants > Roots >...
TGTCGGCGCGCTCGTTCTCGACCTTCTGCATGTTGCGTTGGGTGTAGCCGTGGCCGACGAATTCCCAATTGCGCTCGACACAGGCCTTGACGATGTCGGGAAAGGCTTCGACCGCCACGCCGTTGATGTTCATCACGCCCGGGATCTTGAACTCGTCATAGACCTGCAGCAGCCGCCAGAAGCCGACGCGGTTGCCGTATTCGTGCCAGCACCAGTTGGGGATGTCGGGCATCGGCGAACCGCCGGCCGGCGGGGTCAGCACCGTGCGCGGCATGGTCTGGGTCGGGTCCCATTCCTCGACATTGGTGATGGTCCACACCACCATGCGCGCGCCCTTCGGCAGCTTGAGCGGCTTGCGCGTGGGGATGGCCGAATAGGCGAGGCGGTCGTTTGGCAGCATGCCGACGCTGGGCTTGGGGAAGTTCACGGGTGTTTCCTCGCGTTGTTATCCGTCACCTGAGGTGCGACCCCGCGCAAGCGGGGAGCGTAGAAAGGGGGACGCCTGGCTCAGCTTTTGCGCCGTTCATCTTTCGAGGCTCGGCCTTCGGCCGAGCGCCTCTCGATGATGACGAGTCATAGTTTGGCAATGCCCTTGTACCACTCGTAGATCTGCGCGCCGTTCCAGTGCAGCACGCCCTCGTGTTTGTTGATGTAGTCGTAGATTGCTTCGAGATATTTGATGCGGTGCGGCTGGCCCGAAATGTAAGGGTGGATGGCGAGCGCGCAGATCTTGGCGCGCGTCGCGCTCTCGGCATAGAGCCGGTCGAACTGGTCCTTCACCAGTTGCAGCAAATAGTCGCTGTTGTGGTGCTGGACGATCATCACCGGGATGTCGTTGCACTCGATGGTGTAGGGCAGGGTGACCAGCGGCCCGTGCGTGGTGCGGATCGTCGTCGGCTCGTCGTCATAGACCCAGTCGCCGATATATTTGACGCCGGCCGCCGCCAGCAGGTCGGGCGTCTCCAGCGTCTGCGTGAGGCCGGGGCCGAGCCAGCCGACCGGCCGCTTGCCGGTATATTTCTCCATGATGTCCATGGTGCGGTTGATCATGCCGGCCTGGTCCGCCTCCTTGTGGATCGGGCCCTGCTCGTAGGCGTGACCCATGAATTCCCAGCCGTCGTCGCGCGCCTGCGCGGCCACGCGCGGATAGTCCTCGCAGATGCGGGCATTGGCGGCGAGCGTCGGCTTGATGCCGAGTTTGCGGAACAGTTCGTGGAAGCGCCAGCAACCGACCCGCATGCCGTATTCATGGAAGCCCCAATGCACGACGTCCGGCAGCAGGGGCACGCCGGTCGGGGCGGGGAGCAGTTGCCGCGCCATCGGCTTGCCGATGTCCCAGACCTCGTAATTGACGATGGTCCAGAACACGATGCGCGCCTTGCCCGGCAGCTTGAGCGGCGGGCGGTCGATGATGGCGGAATAGTCGGCGCGATCCTTGGGGATCATCGGGTTGGGCATGGCGAAAATCTCGCGGGTTTGCGGGCCGCTACAATGTCACGCGTCCGCGGCGACGCGCAACCCGACCAGCCGTTCGAGCGTGGGCAGGTCCTTCTGCAACTCGCGCGACGGCGCGCGGTGCACCACCGCGCCGCGCTCCAGCACGATCGCCTCGGCGGCCAATTCGAGCGCAATGTCGGTATGCTGCTCGACCAGCACGATGGCGATGGAGCGGCCGGCCAGCATGGTCTTCATGGCGGCGGTCAATTCGTCGACGATCACCGGCGCCAGCCCTTCGAACGGTTCGTCGAGCAGCATCAGCGCCGGATTGATCATCAGCGCGCGCGCGATCGCCAGCATCTGTTGCTCGCCGCCGGACAATTGGTTGCCCATGTTGGCGCGCCGCTCGGCGAGGCGCGGAAACAATTGATAGACCGTCGCCAGCGTCCAGGGCCCCGGCCGCGCCGCCACGGTGAGATTCTCCTCGACGGTCAACGAAGGGAAAATCTCGCGCTCCTGCGCCGCCCAGCCGATGCCGCCGGCGGCACGGCGGTGCGGCGGCATCTGCGATACGTCCTGGCCGCGCCAGCGCACGCTGCCGCCGCGCAATTGCGTGTAGCCCATGATGGTCAGCAGCAGCGTCGACTTGCCGACGCCGTTGCGGCCGAGCACCGCCAGGCTGCCGTGCTCGGGCACCGCGAGCGAAACGCCGTGCAGCACCACGGCTGGGCCGTAGCCGGCGGTCACGTTGTCCAAGGTGAGCAGCGGTTCGGCCATTCCAGTCAACCGTGTTTGCGCTTGCCGAGATAGACCTCGCGCACGCCGGGGTCGGCGGAAATTTCGGCCGGCGAGCCTTCGGTATAGATGGCGCCGCCGACCAGCACGATGATGTGGCTGGCGAAGCGGAACACGACGTGCATGTCGTGCTCGATGAACAGAAGCGTGAGGTCGTTGGACAGCGAGGCCACCACCTCGAAGATCTCGCCGCTTTCCTCGTGCGGCACGCCGGCGGCCGGCTCGTCGAGCAGCAGCACCTTGGGCTTGGTGGCGAGCGCAAGCGCGATCTCCAGCAGGCGCTGACGGCCGTAGGGCAATTCGCGCGTCGGCCGGTAGCAATCCTCGCCCAGCCGCAGCCGCGTCAGGATGTCGTGCGCCTCGTCGATCGACTCGCGCTGCGTCGCGATGTTGCGCCAGAACTCGCTCGCCACGCCGCGCCGCTCGCACACCGCCAGCGTCACCGCTTCGAGCGCGTTCAGGCCGGGGAACAAGGTGTTGATCTGGAAGGTGCGGGCGAGCCCCTTGCGCACCCGCGTCTGCGGATCGAGCGCGGTGATGTCTACTTCGCCGAGAAAGATCTGCCCGGCATTGGGCGCCAGCATGCCGGTCATCAAGTTGATCAGCGTGGTCTTGCCGGCGCCGTTCGGGCCGATCAACGCGTAACGTGCGCCGGCCGGCAAATTGATCTCGATGTCGCGCGCCACCACCAGCGAGCCGAAGCTCTTGTGCAGGCCGCGGGTCGCCAAGGCGATTTCGCGCTTGGGGCTCGCGCCTTGCAGCGCTGGCGCGGGCGCACTCACGGCTTCCTCCAGCGCGCGCTCAGCTTGGCGAGCCCGCCGAGCACGCCGTTGGGCAGGAAGATCACCACCATCACCAGCAGCACACCGATCCAGAAATACCAATATTGCGGCGTGGTGCCGGAGAACTGGTCGCGCGCCACCATGAAGATGAGGGCGCCGATCAGCCCGCCATAGAGCCGCCCGGCGCCGCCCAGCACCAGCATGACCAAGAGTTCGGCCGAGCGGTCGAACGACAGCGAATCGAGCGAGACGGTCTCGGTGGTCTGCGCCAGCAGCGCGCCGGCGATGCCGGCCATCGCCGCCGAGATCGTATAGATCATGCGGATGTGGGAGCGGCTGGCGGCGCCGATTGCCGGCATGCGCACCCAGTTCTCGCGGATGCCGCGCAGCGACAGGCCGAAAGGCGAGTTGATCAGCCGGCGCGCGACGATGAACAGCAAAAACAAAACGGTGAGCGAGTAGGCGTAGGCGGTGGTGCCGTAGAGGTCGAAATGGAAAACGCCGAGCAGGTTCCAGCTGTGAATGCCCTGCAGCCCGTCGACGCCGCCGGTCAGCCAACTCGCGCTGTTGGCAAGCTCGCCCAAGAGCAGGCCGAAGCCGAGCGTGAGCATGATCAGCGCGAGGTGGCGAAAGCGCGCGATGATGAAGCTGGTGGCATAGCCGACCAGGCCGGCCATGATCGCCGCCGCCAGCAGCCCGCTCACCGGCTCGCCCCAGCCGTAGCGCGCCGACAGGATGCCGGCGGTGTAGGCGCCGGTGCCGAAGAAGGCCGCGTGGCCGAGCGAGACGATGCCGGCATAGCCGAGGATCAAATCGAGCGAGAGCGCAAACAGCGCGGTGATCGCGATCTGGCTGGCGAGCGAGAGATAGTCCGGCGTGAGCACGAAAGGCAGCAGCGTGGCGAGCCAGAACGCGATCTCGATTGCGCGCCAGCGGCTGAGCGACAGCAGGTAACCTTGCGGGGTGCGGGCGGTTTCGGTCAGCGCCATGGGATCAGCGCTTCCCGAACAGGCCGGCGGGCCGCCACATCAACAGGCTGACCATCACCAGGTAGATCAGAAAGGCGCCGAGTTGCGGCACGTAATATTTGCCGGCGATGTCGCTGATGCCGAGCACGGCGGCGGCGGCGAACGAGCCGCCGATCGAGCCGAGCCCGCCGACCGAGACCACGATCAGCACGTAGACCAGATAGGTGAAGGCGAAGGACGGATCGAGCCCGACGATCTCGATCGCCAGCGCGCCGCCCAGCCCGGCAAGTCCGGAGCCGAGCGCGAAGGTGGCGGCGAAGGCGCGGTCGACGTCGATGCCGAGCCCGCGCGCCATGCGCTCGTTGTCGACCGCCGCGCGCACCTGCGCGCCGAAGCGGGTGTATTCGAGGCCCGCGACCAGCACGCCGGTGATGGCGAGCGCCAGCACGATCAGGATCAGGCGGTAGACCGCCAGATCGAGCCCGAGGAAGACGATCGAGCCGCGTAAATAAGACGGCAACTGGATCGGCTGCTGCGCGGTGCTGAACACATAGGCCGCCACCGCCACCGAGATGAAGGTGATGCCGATGGTCAGCAGCACCTGGTCGAGGTCGGAGGCGCGGTAGAGGCGGCGGTAGAGGATGCGCTCGAACACGATGCTGGCGAGCGCAGCGGCGAAGAACGCCACCGGCAGCGTGGCGAAGAACGGCCAGCCGTAGCGGTTGACCAGCGTCACCGTGACATAGCCGCCGAGCATGGCGAAGGCGCAATGCGCCAGGTTGATGAAGTTCATCATGCCGAGCGTCACCGACTGCCCGACCGACAGCAGAAACAGCAGCATGCCGTAGGCGAGGCCGTCGAACAGGACGCCGACAACGGGGGGAAGCATGGCGGGCGCTATGCCTTCGGTTTCGTTGCCGCTCTTTTTCTCGCTCGTCCCCGCGACAGCGGGGACCCAGGGCCACAATCGAGATTCCCCGATTGTTTCTGGATTCCCGCTTGCGCGGGAATGAGCGGGATTTGGCGGCGACGCCTACTTCGGACTCTTCACGTCCTTGATGGTGGCGATCTCGACATTGAGCAGCTTGCCGTCGACCTTGCGCACCTCGCGGATGTAGACGTTCTGCACGACGTCGCGCGTTTCCGGATCGATCGACATCGGCCCGCGCGGGCTTTCCCATTTCAGGCCCTTGGCGGCCGCGATCAGCGCGTCGCCGTCGCTCTTGCCGCCGGTCTTGGTGAGCGCGGTGTAGATCACGTGCATGCCGTCATAGGCGCCGACCGAGAAGAAGTCCGGGTTGCGCTTGAACTCGGCGTTGTAGGCCTTGACGAAGTCCTCGTTCATCTTGGACTTGTGATTGAAGTCGTAATGGCCGGAGGTGATCATGCCGATCGACACGTCGCCCATGCTGGCGAGCGCGCGCTCGTCGGTGATCTCCATCTGGCCGAGCACCTTGGTCTTCTTGGGATCGATGCCGCGCTCGGCCAGCGCCTTGCCGAAGGCGCCGGGCATGGCGCCGCCCGGGATCATCACAAAAATGCCTTGCGGGTTGATGTCCTTGGCGCGCGCGACGTAAGCGGAGAAGTCGGGGTTGGCGACCGCCATGCGCACGGAACCCACCACCTCGCCGCCGGCATCCTTGAAGCCCTTGGAGAAGGCGACTTCGGCGTCGATGCCCGGCCCGAAATCGGACACCATGGTGTAGGCCTTGGTGACGCTGCCGTTCTTCTCGGCCCAGGTGCCGAGCGTGTGGTTGAGCTGCGGCACCGTGAACGAGGTGCGCACCATGTAAGGCGACTTGGCGACCACGATCGCGGTCGCCGCGTTCATGTCGACCATGAATTTCTTGGCTTCGGTCGCCACGTCGGCGGCGGCAAGCGCGTTAGGCGTGAGCGCAAAGCCGGCCAGGATGTCGACCTTGTCGCGCGTCACCAGTTCCTGTGCCAGGCGCTTGGCGACCGGCGGATTGATGCCGCCGGTATCCTTGATGATGAGCACGATCTTCTTGCCGGCGACGGTGTCGCCGTGCTGCTTCATGTAGAGCTTGATGCCGTTCTCCATCTGCACGCCGGTATCGGCGAACTGGCCGGACAGCGACAGGATCACGCCGATCTTGATGGTCTCTTGCGCCGCTGCGGCGCCCGGCATCAGACCGGCGGCGGCGAGCGCCGCGCCGGCGAGCAACAAGCGTTTCATGAGCATTCCTCCCCCGTGGACGGATATTGTTGTTATGGCGCTAGAATGCCCGAGCTTGCGCGCAAAGAAAAGCGCCGCGAACTCGGCGTTCGCGGCGCGGCTTATTGTCAGGACTTGCAGCGGAGGCCGGTTTTAGGCGCGTTTTCCGGCCTTTCTCTACCGGCAAAAGGTGGGCTCCCAACTATTCCGCCGCGCAAGGGCGGCGGCCCAACGCCTCAGCTGAGCGAAACGATCGCCTCCTCGTAGCGTCCGGCGCCCAGATTGCCGTCCGGGAAGATGCCGTGCGAGGCGATCCAGTCGCGCGACTCCTCGTAGACGTCGGCGGTATAGGGCTCGAACACCAGCCGCTCGCCCGGGCCCCAGCGCCGCGTGTCCATCTTGGCGTGGAAGCGCTCGGGGAACTCGTTCTTGTAATAATGCGTGTACTTCTCCGGCCGCAGGTCGATGTCGCGTTGCGCGCGGCGCAGCGCCTTGAAGAATTTGCGCAAATCTTCCGGGTCCGGGTTGCCGTGGATCATGGTGGCGATCATGAAGGTGGTGTCGAGCACTTTGCGGAAGCCGAGCTGTTCGGCGAAGTAATAGGGTCCGCTGAACAGATTGACCGCCGGCGCGGTGCCGTCGATCAGCTTCTCCATGCGCGCAAACAGCATGCCGTCGGAATAGACCAGATTGATCTGCTCGGGCTTGAGGAACTGCTCGAGCGCCTGCACGGTGGCGTAGTGGCTGCCGGACTGGTAGCCGACCGAGACCGGCACGCCCGCGAGGTCGGCCGGGGTTTTGATCTTGCTGTCGGCGGCGACGAAGATGCCGGCCGGCGACACCGAATAAAGATCGCTATAGAGCTTGCCGTGGCCCTTCGAGGCGGCGACGTTGACCGTCCAGTGGCAGGCGCAGGAAACGTCCGACTTGCGGCCTTCCTCGAACGACTGCATGGCGCCGACCTTGTCGCCTTTGTCGTGGATCTTGCCGTCGGTCGCCTTCACCAGCTCGCGGAATTCGTAATCGAGCCCTTCGTCCTTGAAGTAGCCCTTCTCCTCCGCCACCCATTCCTGCAGGCGGAAATGCGGTTCGATGATGAATTTCGCCATGGTCTCCTCCGTCGGTTTTGTCGGTTGTTTCCGGAAATCTCAGCAGCAGGATGGCTCTTCGATCGGCGTCTCGCCGCGCTCGGCCACGCGCCGGGCGCGGATCATCTTGACGTGGTCGTCCATCAGCGCGCGCGCGCCGCGCGCGTCGCGCCATTCGATCAGGTCGGCGAGCTTGCCGTGCACGTCGAGGATGTGGCGGGCGAGGTCCGGCGTCACCGTCGGGTTGCGCTTGGGCCAGGACACGTGCTCGAGCGAAATCAGCTGCACGACGATGACGCGGTTGTGCGAAGCTTCCGCGACCGCGAGGTGGAAGTCGCGCGACAGCCGCGTGAAACGGTCGAGGTCGCCGATGGCGGCTTCCGCCTCGCGCAGCAGCCGGCGCAGGTTGGCGACGTCGGCCGCCGTCGCGTTCTCGGCGGCGAGCTCGGCGCCGAGCGTTTCGATGGCGCGCTGCGCGTCCAAAATTTCGGCGGCGGAGACGCCGGTGAGGTCGAGTTGCACGGCGAGCGCTTCCGCGAACAGGCGCGGATTGCCGGAGGCGATGCGGGCGCCGCCGCCTTTGCCCATGCGGATCTCGACGATGCCGAGCGCCTCGAGCGTGCGCAGCGCGTCGCGCGCGACGATGCGGCTGGCGCCGAAGCGCGCCGCCAGGTCCTTCTCGGTGCCGAGGAAGTCGCCGGGCTTGAGCTTCTTGGCGAACAGGTCGTCGCGCACCTGCGCCACCATCTGCGCCGACAGCGACGACGAGCGGCCGGCGAACATGATGCGGGCGGTCAGATTGCCGCTCATCGACACCGGTTGCCGTTGCGCCTGGGGCATGGAAATGGCCTGGTTGCGGGCAGATTATTGAGCAGGTCATTTAAATAGTAAAGATAGTATCTTTAGCGGGATGTTGGGATTGGCGGCGGCACCCATGCCTTAAATTCCTACTGACTTGACATCATTCCCAATACAGCATATAGTCCCAAATGTCCGGCTCTGTGAGGGGCGTCATCTAGAGACGATCCTGATGGCGGAGCCGCCGGGAAAGGCCGGTGCCGGAGATGCGGCGCCCGCCCTCCCGGAGCCGGGGTGCAGAAGCCCCGGTGGATGCGGCGCCCGCGCGCCGGCCTCGTAAGCCGGCACTCGGGCGATGCCGGGCTTCGCCCGGGGGCACTAACGACCCCCCGCCAGGAGCTGGCTGACGCCGAACCGCCGAGGTTTGCCCGAGACACGGACCCCGCGGCCGCCCGCAAGGGGTCGCGATCCGTGCCGAAGGCAAAGCGAAGCGGCGAGACGCAAAGCGCGGGCCTGGTATCGCAAGGAAGAACGCCGCCAATGGAGCGCCGAGAGGCGCCCGCGCTGTCCAAAAGGCAGCGCGGATTACGCAAGACTGGTGCGCCTCGAGGCGCTCCATTCCCCTCGAATTGTCGAGGGGGAGAAACCTGCCCCGCCAAAGCGGGGAATGGAAGGCGGCCTGCCCGGGGCCTCGAATAATACGGGCGGCGGAGCGTTGGCTAAGGGCTGTTTGACAATCGAAGACGATGAGAGGCGGAGAGCGGGACAATATTTCCGCTCATTCCCGCGAAAGCGGGAATCCAGTTCTTCCCATGCTCGGCCGGCGAATGTGCCAAAGCCCTGGGTCCCCGCTTCCGCGGGGACGAGCGGGTACGGGATCACCGCGGCTCGATCTTGGCTTCCTTGATCACCTCGTCCCACACCTTGGTCTCCTTCACGATGAAGGCCTTGGCGTCGGCCGGGCTGCCTTTGGCGGCGTGCAGATTGACCTTGGCGAAATGCTCCAGCACGTCGGGACGCGTCAGCACTTCATTGATCGCCTTGTTGAGCTTGTCGACGATCGCGGCCGGGGTCTTGGGCGGCGCGCTGATCGCATTCCAGGTGCCGGACTCGAAGCCCTGCAAGCCGGCCTCCTCGAGCGTCGGGATGTCGGACAGATCGGCGATGCGCTCCTTGGTGGCGACCGCCAGGATGCGCGCCTTGCCGCCTTGGTGCAGGCGGATGGCCGAGGCGAGCTCCATGAAGATGAAGTCGACGTGGCTGGAGATGATGTCGTTGAGCGCCGGCGCCGTACCCTTGTAGGGCACATGGGTGATCTTGGCGCCGGTCACCTTGGCGAACAGCTCGGCGGTCAGATGCGAGGTGGTGCCGATGCCCTGCGAGGCGTAATTGACCTTGCCCGGATGGGCCTTGCAGTACGCGATGAATTCCTGCGCGGTCTTGGCCGGGAAGTCCGGCCGCACCAGCAGCACATTGGCGATGGTGGTCATGATCGCGACCGGCTCGAACTTGGTCGGGTCGAAGGCGATCTTCTTGTACAGCATCGGGTTGACGGTGATCGGCGAGGGCTGCGAGGCGAGCAGCGTGTAGCCGTCGGGCGGCGAGGTGAACACGAATTCGGCGCCGAGATTGCCGCCGGCGCCGGCGCGGTTCTCCACCACCACCGGCTGGCCGAGCTTCTCCTGCAGATGCTGGGCGATGATGCGGGTGACGGTGTCGACGCCGCCGCCGGCCGGCACCGAGACGATGATGTGGATCGGCCGATTCGGAAAAGCGGCGGCGGCGTCCTGCGCCCGCGCCGCGGGGGCGAGCATGAGCGCGCCGATCAATGCCAAGACGATGCGCATCCTTAAATCCTCCCTCGTTCGCGTCGTTTCTTATGCGACTTTGGCCAGCTTTCCCGCCGGCAGCTTGAGATTGAACAACCTTATCGCATTGCCGCCGAGGATGTTGCGCTTGGCCTGCTCGTTGAGGAACGGCAGGTCGTAGATGGTCGACGGCAGGTCGAAGTCCCAATGCGGATAGTCGGACGAATACAAGAGCTGCGTCTCCGCCTGCAGCATGCGGAAGGTCTGCTCGAGCGCGCCCATATCGGTCATTTCCATCGGCTGCGTCGAGAAGAACATGTCGCGCATATAGTCGCTCGGCTTCTTCTTCAGCGCCGGCGCTTCCGAGGAGCGCATCATGTATTCGTTGTCGAAGCGCTGCATCATGAACGGCACCCAGGCCAGCCCGCTTTCCACCCACAGCAGCTTCAGCTTCGGGAACCGCTCGGGCAGGCCGTTGGTGATCCAGTTGGCCAGATGCACCATGTTGTAGAACACGAAGCCGAGCGCGTGCACCGAAATGAAGCGGTTCATCATGCCGACGGTCTGGTCGTTCCAATTGTAGCCGGCGTGGAAGGCGAGCGGCAGGCCCATCTCCTCCATCAGCGCGTAGGTCTTCATGTAGGAATTGTGGTGCACCGGGCGGTGGCGCGCCGACGTCACCATGAAGCCGACCACGCCCTTGCTCGCGCCGAATTCCTGCACCATGCGGAACGAAGCATCCGCGTCGTTGAAGGGCAAATAGAGCATCGAGCGGATGCGCGGCTCGTGCGCCAGCACGCGCTCGGTCAGCCAGCGGTTATAGGCGCGCGCCAGCGCCACCTCGACTTCGACCTGCGGATGTAGGCCGAGCTGCAGCATCGGGGTGGGAAACATCACCGCGACGTCGATGCCGATGGCGTCCATCCAGCGCCGGGTCAGCGCAATGTCGCGCTGGATGCCGGGCTCCGTCTGCTCCATGCCGCGCGTGGCGTAGCGCATCACGCGCCCGCCCATGTCCTGATAGCCGACGCCGGACGGCAGCATGCCGACGCTCTTGGCATTGGCCTGCCGCGCGCTGCGCGCCAGCTGTTGCAGCACGGGGTCGTCCATGTAGTCGAGAATTTCGCCGATCGACTCGCTCTCGTAGTGGTGCGAATCGACGTCGACGATCGGGAAATTCTGGTAGCCGCGCTCGGCCGCCTGCCGGGAGGCGTGCGCGAGCAACTTGGCGGTGTCGAATTCCGCGACCTCCATGCGGCGGAAATCGGACAGCGGAAGCTCCATTACGTTACCTCTTGTCCGCTCGTCCCCGCGCAAGCGCGGACCCAGGGGCCAAGCTTGCCGGCACCTGTGGTCCTGGATTCCCGCTTGCGCGGGAATGAACGGGGTTTGTGGATCGCCGCGTTCATTTATTACCGTCCCGACCAGGCCTGCCACATGCCGAGCTCGAACACCTGCAGGTTCACCGCCTTGAGCATGGCGGTGACGGTGACCATCACCTCGGTCGCCGTCACCGGCGCGCCGTTCGCAAAGGCCGGCGGCGCATCGCCTTGTTCTGCGCGCTCGGCATAAAGCCGCACCGCACGCGCCAGCAGCGACTGGA
>Ga0207693_10004729_pt1 | contig 11452 bp, 11 predicted proteins | sample LARL81metaG_FD_184347 | JGI IMG/M metagenome (GOLD analysis project Ga0207693, IMG submission 184347) | Corn, switchgrass and miscanthus rhizosphere microbial communities from Kellogg Biological Station, Michigan, USA - LAR L8-1 metaG... | ecosystem: Host-associated > Plants > Roots >...
CAAGGTACATCTCAAAGGCACCTTCTGCTGCACGCAACCCGTCTTCAGGTGGATGCGCGACAATGGCGGCGGCGTCATCGTCAATACGTCCTCGACATCGGGGTTGATCGGCAATTTCGGCCAGACCAATTACGGGGCGGCCAAGGGCGGTATCTGGGGGCTGTCCAACGTGCTGGCGATCGAAGGCCGCAAATACAACATTCGCGTGTGGACCCTGGCACCGGGCGCGCTGACTCGCATGACCTCGGATCTGCCGCGCTACAAGGAGAATCCGGGTGCCGCGCTCGGGCCGGACGGCATCGCGCCGGCCGTGCTATACATGGTCAGCGACCTCTCCGGCGACCAGACCGGCAAGGTGCTCGGCGTCTCCGGCCCCCGTGGCGTCCGCGAGATGCGGATGATGGAAATGGACGGCTGGAAGCCGCCCTTCACGGGATGGAAAGCCGAGGATATCGTGACGCACGGCAAGGATATCTTTTTCTCGGAAGACGAGATCAAGAAGTCCGCGCGGCGGTTTTGAACCAAGTCGTTCCGGGGCGATGCGCAGCATCGAATCCGGAACCTCGAGATTCCGGGTTCGCCTCTTCGAGGCGCCCCGGAATGACGATAGAGAAAGCAGAGATACACATGACAAAACTCACCGCCGACGCCAAAGGCACGTTCGCAATCGCCCCAACGCCGTTCCATGACGACGGCCGCATCGACGAGCGATCGATCGACCGGCTGACCGATTTCTATGCCGAGGTCGGCTGCGATGGCGTCACCGTGCTTGGCATTCTCGGCGAGGCGCCGAAGCTCGATGCCGCCGAGGCCGAGCAGGTCGCGGTCCGCTTCGTCAAGCGCGCCAAGACCATGCAGGTGATCGTCGGCGTCTCGGCGCCGGGCTTCGCCTCGATGCGGTCGCTGGCGAAAGCCTCGATGGATGCCGGCGCGGCCGGTGTGATGATCGCGCCGCCGCCGAGCCTGCGCACGGACGACCAGATCACCGGCTATTTCAAGCAGGCGCAGGAAGCGATCGGCCCCGACATTCCCTGGGTGCTGCAGGATTACCCCCTGACCCTGAGCGTGGTGTTCACGCCGGCGGTGATCAAGAAGATCGTGATGGAAAGCCCATCCTGCGTGATGCTCAAGCACGAGGACTGGCCGGGGCTGGAAAAGATCTCCGCGCTGCGCGGGTTCCAGAAGGACGGTTCGCTCAAGCCGATGTCGATCCTGTGCGGCAACGGCGGCTTGTTCCTCGATTTCGAGATGGAGCGCGGCGCTGACGGCGCGATGACCGGTTACGCCTTCCCCGAGCTTCTCATCGATGTCGTGCGGCTGTCGAAGGAAGGCAAGCGCGACGCCGCGCATGACCTGTTCGACGCGCATCTGCCGCTGATCCGCTACGAGCAGCAGCCCGGTGCCGGCCTCGCCGTGCGCAAATATGTGCTGCAGAAGCGCGGCATCATTGCCTCAAGTACGCAGCGCAAGCCCGGCGCCACGATTACCGCGGCGGCGAAGGCCGAGGTGGATTATCTGCTGTCGCGCGTCGCGCGGGTCGACCGGCGCGCGCAACTCGCGCCGCAATCGAGCGCGGCGGGTTGACCGATGCCTGACGTCGTCGCCTCGCGGCCCGCATCCACCATCTTGCTGCTGCGCGATAGCGCGGCCGCACGCGAGATCGAAGTCTTCATGATGGTGCGTCACCATCAGATCGAGTTCAATTCCGGCGCGTTGGTGTTTCCGGGCGGCAGTGTCGACAACAATGACAGGGAGATCGCGGCACGCACTGAGCTCTATGGCGGCGGGGAAGGCCTCGACGAAGCCGCGCTGGGCTTCCGTATTGCCGCGATCCGCGAGACCTTCGAGGAGAGCGGTATCCTGCTGGCGCGGCCAAAGGGCTCGGCCGCGTTGATCGATGCGGCGCGCGCGAGCGAAATCGAGGCGTCGCACCGCGCCGCGTTGTGCGGGGGCAAGACCACGTTTCTCGATGTTCTCGTTCATAACGGTCTCTGGCTCGCGCTCGACGAACTCGTGCCCTATGCGCACTGGATCACGCCCGAGGGCATGCCGAAACGTTTCGACACCTGGTTCTTCCTCGCCGCGGCGCCGCCCGATCAACTCGGCGCGCATGACGGCAAGGAGTCGACCGACTCGATCTGGGTGTCGCCGCGCGAGGCGCTGGAGGGCGGCGAGAACGGCCGCTTCAAGCTGCCGTTTCCGACCACGCGCAACCTGATCAAGCTCGGCAAGCAGCCGAACGTCAGCGCCGCGCTCAATGATGCGACCGGCAAGCCGATCGTCACGGTGATGCCGATCATGACGAAGCTCAACGGCGGCCGCCAGCTCCGCATCCCGCGCGAAGCCGGCTATGACGGGGAACTGTTCGAAGTCGGCGCGGTGGGGTGATGTGCAGCGATCGGTTTCTCCGCCGTCATTGCGAGCGAAGCGAAGCAATCCAGACTCTCACCACGGAGACTGTCAGGATTGCTTCGTCGTTGCCGCTCCTCGCAATGACGCTGAGGATACATTTCGATACGTAACGAAGAATGGATATTGTAGTCAATGTAAGTTCCGCTCTCGACCGCAATCGAGACCGGAAAGCCCGATATGACCGAAACCCCCGCGCCACGCCCGACCATCGCAACCGAGCTCGCGCTCCTCGTGCTGCTCGCGACGCTGTGGGGCGCGTCCTACACCTTCATCAAGATCGGCGTCGCCACCATTCCGCCGATCACGCTGATCGCGGCGCGCACCTCGATCGCGGGACTCTTGTTGCTCTCCATCATGCGCTGGCGCGGTCTGGCGATGCCGTCCGATCTCGCGACCTGGCGCCGCTTCATGTTTCAGGCCTGCCTCAACAGCGTGATCCCGTGGACGCTGATCGCCTGGGGCGAGCGTTTCGTCGATGCGGGGCCTGCGACGATCCTCAATTCCGCCGCGCCGATCTTCACCTTCCTGTTCACCGCGCTGGTGACGCGGCACGAACCGGTGACCCCGCGGAAACTGCTCGGCGTGGTCGCGGGGATGGCGGGCATCTGCCTGATCGTCGGGGTCGATGCGTTCCACGGGATCGGGGAGGGGCTGCTTGCGGAGATCGCGATCGTCGCCGCGACCCTCTGTTACGCCGGCGCCGCGATCTTCGGCCGCGGTTTCAAGGGCCTCGATCCGATCGCGCCGGCTGCCGGCTCGCTGTTGGCGGGTGCGGCCGTGCTCATTCCCTTGAGCGTTGCGATCGAACGGCCGTGGACGTCGACGCCGTCCGCAAGCTCGGTCCTGGCGCTGCTGGGCCTTGCCCTGTTCTCGACTGCCGCGGCTTTCGTGATCTATTTCCGGCTGGTGCAGACGCTGGGCTCGGTCGGCACGACGGCGCAGGCCTATCTTCGCGTGCCGATCGGTGTCGCGATCGGCGTGATCTTCCTCGGCGAGCGCCTGTCGCCGACCGCTTATCTCGGGCTCGCCTGTGTCGTGATCGGCGTCGCCGCGATGACGATCCCGCCGCGGAAGGCTGCCATGCCAAGCGGCGCTTCAAGGGCTGCTTGACGACATCCGGAGGTTACCGGCATCCTCGCGCCAAATCGTGGGTGCCGAAATCCCGCGAGATAAAATCAGGGCGGGAACGGGCGATGGTCTGGCGGCGTGTTTGCGTGTTGGTCGGCGTGTGCCTCGCAGTCGTCTCGATGTCCGGGCGCGCATCGGCGCAGGACAATTTTCCCGGCAAGCCGATCCGTATCGTCATTCCCTATGCGCCCGGAAGCGTCGCCGACGTTTTCGCTCGCATCGTCGCGCAGAGCATGGCCGCGCGATGGAATGGCGCATCGATCGTCGTCGAGGCCAAATCGGGCGCCAACGGATCGATCGCGGCGGAGGAGGTCGCGCGCTCAGCGCCGGATGGGTACACGTGGCTGCTGGTCACGACCTTCTTCACCGCGAGCCCGTCGCTGACCAACAATCTGCGCTGGGACCCCTTGCGCGATTTCGCGGCCGTTGGGCAGATCTGCCGGGCGCCGAATTTCTTCATCGTGCCGACGAGCCTGCCGGTCAAGAACGTCGCCGAGTTCGTGGCGCTGGCGAAGGCGAAACCGGGCACGCTGAATTACAGCCATCCCGGCAAGGGCTCGACCGGCCATCTTGGCTTCGAACTGTTCAAGCGGCTCGCCGGTATCGACGTGACCGGCATCGGGTACCGCGGCTACCCGCAGATGGTGCCGGACATCGCCTCGGGCTTGATCACGTCGACCTTCGTGTCGGCGAACCAGGCGCTGTCGCAGGTGCAGACCGGCGCGATCCGCATCATCGGCACCATCAACGAGAGCCGCACCAAATATTTCCCCGACGTGCCGACCATGGCCGAGCAAGGTTACGCCGAGGCGCAGGTGACGCCCTGGTTCGGCATCGTGGTGCCGGCGGCGACGCCGCAGCCGGTCGTGGAGCGGATCAGCAAGGTGCTCGACGGCGCGCTGGGAACAGCCGAGGTGCGCGACAAGCTCGACACGGCAGGCTGCGAGCCCATGGGCGCGCCGCTTGCCCAATTCTCGGACATCATCAAGGCCGACGTCGCCCTATGGGCCAAGGTGGTCAAGGAGGCCGGCATCACGGCCGACTGAACACTTATGGCAAGCATTTTCGGGCTCGCCGGAAATCCGCCATGTCGGCCTGAAAACTGCAGAATCGCGCCGTGGGACCGTCTCCGGCAGGTTCCCCCGGCGCTTGATTACGTCGTATATAATAGGACTTTGAAGCCGGTAATTTTAACCATGTTTGGGTTCGCAGCGGTCTTGCAACGTATTCGATCCTTGTCGTTCTCGATCGGGCAAATGACCTTTGGCAGCTTTCTGACGCTGCTTGCGGTCATCACTGCGACCAGCATGGCGAGCGTCATCGCGATCCGCCACATCGATACGACCTTTGCAGAGCTGCAGCGGCTGCAGGATGTCGGCGATCTCGCCGCGGAGATCGACCGCCGCATGAACGAGCTGCGGCTTGCGGCGCGAGATTTCGTCACCGATCCCGGCGCGCGCTCCGGCCGGGTCAGCGAAGCGGCATCCGAGCTGAACACGCTGTTGAAGAAGACCCGGCTCGAGCTTGCGCCCGAGCAGCAGAACATGATCGACGGCGTGACCCAGCGGCTCGTCAATTATCGCGAGGGCATCGAACGCGTCAGCGAACTGATCGCGCGCCGCGCCGACTTGCTGGCCGGGCTGTCGCCGGTTCGGATGAAATTCGAGGCGGCGATGGCTGACGTTCCCGACCGGGCCAGCGCCAGGGTCGTGTTCCGCACGCAGAACGAGGTCTCGGCGGCCTTGCTGGCGTACGATCCCGCGGGCGCCGAGCAGGCGGCAAGACGGATGCGAGCGCTCACGATCGAGGATTCCAGCCTGCGTTCCGCCACCGATGCCTATGCCGACGCGGTCATCGCCATTGCCGGAACGGAAGGCGAGATCGCCGCGCTCGACAAGGACGTACTGGGCACGGAAGGCCGGTTGATCGGCAAGGTCACCGAGCTCTTGCGCGAGCTCAGCGCACGGCGCGGCCGGGTGCTGTCGCACGACTTCGCGCGGACGCTGAGCGAGGCCAAGTGGCAGAGCATCATCCTCGGCACGATCGGGGTGTTGATCGGCATCGTCGCGGCGTCATTGGTGGTCCGCCACACCGTGCGTCCGCTCGCTGCGATCGCGAGCTCGATCCGTGCGCTGGCCGCGGGGCGGCACGACGCCTCGATCCCCGATACCGACGTCGAGAACGAGATCGGCGACATTGCCCGGGCAGCCGAGGTGTTCCGCCGGACGCTGGCGGAGGCTGATGCCGCACGCGAAGCGGCAGTGCGCGCACTTGCCGAGCAGCGGCTCGCAGAAGAGAGCTATCGCAAGCTGTTCGAGACTTCCATCGACGGCATCTATGTCACGACGCCGGCCGGTGCGCTGCTCAACGCCAATCCGGCGCTGGCGCGCATGATGGGACACGACACGCCTGAGCAACTGATCAGCGCAGTCAGCGATGTCTCCAGTAATGTCTACGTCCATCCCAAGGCGCGTGACGAATACAAGGCCCTGATGCAGCGCGACGGCATGGTGCGCGAGTTCGAATACCAGGTGCGGCGGCGCGACGGCAACATCCTCTGGCTTTCCGACAGCGCGACCTCCGTGCGCGACGATGGGGGCGAGGTCGTCCGCTACGAAGGCACGGTGCGTGATATCACGGACCAGAAGCGCGCTGAGGGCGCGATCGCGGAAGGACGCAGGCTGTTGCAACAGGTCATCGACACGGTGCCCGCCGTGATCAATGTGAAGGACAGAAATCTTCGCTATGTGCTGATGAACCGCTACATGGCCGGCATCTTCGACATCGAGCCCGCGGAAGCGCTGGGGCGCACGACAAGTGACCTGATGTCGCGCTACGGCGCGAGGAAGACCGACGAAAACGATCTGCGCGTTCTCAGGACCAAGAGGGGATTAGGCTTCTACGAAGAGGAGTACATGGATGCCGCCGGTCACATCCGGCACTGGCTCGTCAACAAGATGCCGCTGCTCGACGGCGACGGCGAGATCGAGCGCATCGTGACGGTGGCGCTGGACATCGGCGAGCGCAAGCGCGGCGAGCAGGAGATGCGGAAGGCGCGCGATGCAGCCGAGACCGCGCTGCGCAATCTGCGCGAGACTCAGGCCTCGCTGATCGAGGCGGAGAAGCTCGCGGCTCTGGGTCGGCTCGTGGCAGGCGTCGCCCATGAGGTCAACAATCCCGTCGGCATCAGCCTGACGGTCGCCTCGGCTCTCGAGCGCAAGACCGCGAATTTCGCCGACGAGGTTGCGCGTGGTGACCTTCGCCGCTCGAGCCTCAACGAATTTCTCGCAACCAGCCGCGACGCCTCTTCGCAGCTTGTCGCCAACCTCAACCGCGCGGCCGAGCTGATCCAGTCCTTCAAGCAGGTCGCCGCCGACCGCAATTATTCCGACCAGCGCAGTTTCGATCTCGCCGACCTGACCGAGCAGGTGGTGATGAGTCTCCGGCCTGGATTGCGGAAGCACAATCTGACGCTCAACGTCGAGTGCCAGCCCAATCTGATCATGAACTCTTATCCCGGCCCCTATGGCCAGGTACTCACCAACCTGTTTCTCAACTCGGTCGCGCATGCTTTTCCGGCCGGGGGGCCCGGCGTGATCGACATCCAGGCGCGCTCGTCGGGCAAGGACAATGTCGAGATCATCTTCGCCGACAATGGCTGCGGCATGAGCCTCGACGTTCGCCGCCGCGCTTTCGATCCGTTCTTCACCACCCGCAGGGATCAGGGCGGTACCGGGCTCGGTCTGCACATCGTCTACAGCATTGTCACCACGCGCCTTGGCGGCCGCCTCGATCTCGACTCCGAGCCGGGCGGAGGGACGCGGATCCAGATCATCCTGCCGCGCATCGCGCCGCTGGAGCAGGCGGCGGAATAGCGCGTCGCGGTCAGTCGATGTCGGCGAGCTTGCGCAACGTGGCGCCGAAGATCTGGCTGGCCTTGCCGACCAGCGCCGTTCCGCTCATGACCGCGCTCGTATCCGTGAAGCTGCCGGAGACGCCGATGCCGACAGCGTTTGGCGCGCCGAACAATGGATTGGTGTCAGGACTGGAGGTATGGCGCTGCACCAGCACTTCGCCCTTGAAGGTGTTGTCGTCCTTCACCGTGTAGGTGCCGATGTAATACAAATAAGCGTCGCCGCCGACGATCTTGCCGTCGCGGAATACGACCACGCCGCTGCCTTTGCCGATGCGCCCATCCTGCAGGCTGACGTGGATCGAATACAGCCCGTTTTTCATAGCGTCCCGATACCGGCCGCGTTGCCCATCGAAGTCGGTCCCACGCATCATGCCAAAGGCCGGCATTCTGCGCAACGCGACAGCTTGACCGATGAGGCCTGTCATCGCGACCAGACAAAGTTCCCTGCGAGAATCGTCTTGCGCGGTTCGAGCCAGCCGCGATTCGAAACGCTCAGGTTGTTTGGCCCGCTTAATGCATAGCTGTTGCTGCACCGGGGGTAGGTGCAGGAGCAAGACATGAGCAACTGGATCCAGTCCGGCGGCCGTGCGCCGCATGAATGCAGTGATGCGTACCCTCAGAAGAATGTTGATCTAGGTTTCGCCGAACGTTGGCGAGCACCGCTTCGCGTCAGCGGTGCCGCGATTTTGATGGCGCTGGCGGCACCGACCGGACACGCGCGCGATCGTGGTCAGTTCGCCAACTCCACGCCGGAGATGCGCAGCTGGTTCGAGGGCCTGCGCAGCGGCAGGGGACCGTGCTGTTCGGATGCGGACGGCAGCGCAGTCAGTGATGTGGATTGGGAAACCCACGAAGGCCATTACCGCGTGCGTGTCGACGGTCAATGGGTCGATGTGCCCGACAATGCCGTGATAACCGAGCCAAACAGAATCGGCCGGACCATGGTCTGGCCGGTCCGGGGTTATCTTGGCCTGACCATCCGCTGCTTCATGCCGGGCAGCATGACGTAGCCGCTTCGCGCCGCGGTCATGCGTATTTCTTGTCGCGCTCCAGAAGCTCGATCGAAATGCCCTGTGGGCCGCGGATGAAGCAGATGCGCACGCCTGGGCGGATCGTCGTCGGCTCCTTGGTGAATTCGACGCCCTTGGCCTTGATCTCGGCGGCGACGGTATCGATGTCCTTGACCGTCAGCCCGAAATGGTCGAGGCCCTGATACGGTGTCACGGGCGGCGCGTTGATGCCGTCGCCTGCGGCCACCGGAGCGATGAACACATTGGCTCCGCCGAGCTTGACGTCGATGCGGCCGGGGCCGCGGATAATCACTCCGCCGAGAATGTCTTGAAGCCAGGTCGCGGTCGCCTCCGGGTCGGGGCTGCGCAGGTGGACATGATCCCAAGTGACGATCGGCATGGTTGTTTCCCTTTTTTGGTTCCTTGGTGCCTGCAGTGCACGGTCTTCCGAAAGTCCGGCCGGCCGCGGAGGTTATACCGCCGGTGTCGCCAGGCAACTGTCAGCGCCAGCCTCGGATGAGCGCCGGGCGATGCGGTCATATCCGTCCCAGTTGCCTAATTCCAGTATCGAGATCTCCGGTTGACTGGATAAGCTGTACAAGCCCCTTCAGTTGTATTCCGGTCACCTCGTCCAGTTGAGCCTTCCGTTGCCTTGCGGCATCAACGCCATTGCCCTCCAATTGTCGCGTTTGGATGGAACAATTGGGTTCCTCGCTCATTGATGGACGCGCGGCCGTCGCGCAGGCTGATGGTGCTGCCATGAGCACTGAACTCGACCGTATTGAACTGGGACGGTTTGCGAGGTTCGGCGGTTTTTTCCATCGGTCCGGCCGGACCACGCACTGGCATTACAAGCGGCATTTGTTGTGGTTGGCGATCCTGCTCGTTGCGGCGTTGGCGGGTGGCGCGGTTTGGTTCAACTACGACAGCAGCAGAGCCGACAGCGCGCCGGCTCAGCCCGCCATAGTCTCCATCGAAGCCCCGGCACCGTTGCCCCTGACAGCCGCTTCGCCAAATCCGGCCGTGTCCGACGTCCCGTCCAGCCCGGCAACGCCTGAGCAGACTTCGACCGCCGCCGCGCCGCCCCAGGCGGTTGAGCCGCCGCCAGTCAACGGCCTGAGCATTTCCTCGCAATTCTGGCGCTGGGGCGGACTGGGATCGAAGGCGCTCGTGACGTTGACGCTGCGGAACAATAACGATTATGCGGTCAAGGACATTGAGCTGCTTTGCGCGTTCGTGCGCAGCGACGGAAGTCATCTGACCGATCGCAGGCGGGTCATCCCCGACACCGTGAACATGAAGAGCCGGAAGACCTTCGCGCAAATGCTCATTGGCTTCGTCAATATTAATGCGAGCCACGCCAAGTGCACTGCGGTAGCCGCCAACCGGAGTTGAGGCTTCCTGTCGCGATAGTGCTGCAAATTTACGTTACTTGTTGAACCAGCAGGCGCGGCGCGGAACCAATGCCTATATCTCTTGTTAGAGATGATCCGCGCGTGGGCGCCGGCAGGGCGGTGGGATATGCCTTTACTTCGGTATTTTGTGTATGTTGGTGGGGCATTGCTTGCGCTGCTGCTGATCTCTGACGTCGTACTGCCGCAGGTGCCGCTTCCCGGTAATCTGACGTCGGCATCAGATCTTCCCGCGGTGCGCATCCGTTCTCAACAGAAATGGCCTGAGCGCGTGGTCATCGATACCGCGGTACCTCTGCCTGTGGCGGCTGTGAAGATCGCAAGGGCGGAGGGAACTCCTGCGCCGCAACCGCCGATCGCTGGCGCGTCGGCGAAGGCAAGTGTGCGTGAGGCCTTTGCTCAAGTTCCGCCCGGCCAGGTAGAACAGAAGCAGCCGGCCGCGTCGAAGGTTGCGGCGGCGGCACCGACCGAGCCCGGCAAGACTCAAGTCAAACCTCAGCCCAAGCGTAAGGTCGCGAGAGCGCGACCCGCTGGTCGACCGATGATGATGGTCGCACAGCAGCCGCATTTCGGACTGTTTGACAGCACCTGGTAAGCCGCAGCCTCAGCAGCCGCGGCAGATGCTCTTGATCCGATGGTTCAGGACCCGGTCCAGATCACGCGATGTCGCTTGGACGTAGGGATCGTTGCCACGATCCTGTGGACGACGACCCCGTTGCCCCTGATCAGCCCCGCCATGCCCCGGCTCGTCCCCGACGCGCGCCTCGCGCATCCCGAGTTCGTCATGTCGATGTCCGCCATGAGAAAATCTATCATGGACAAAACCATGACTGCCGCGAGCAGCGGCGGGCAGCGGATCCGACGTGATCAGCACGGCAAGGCCGACCGCGGTCGCCAGATATCGTATGACGGCAGCGTTGCCGTTGGATGTCCCTAGCCAGTCCATACTGTCACGATATGCGCAACTGTGGGCGAATTCCGGGCAGCCGCACACGCGGTCACGCAGCGTTTATTGTTGATTTCACGCAAAGCGCGGTTGGCTAGGAACACCTAGCGTGGCTCATGGTTGGAAGGAACTTGGTGCCAAGGTCAATCAGCATGTCGAAAGTTCCAAACCTATCGATCTCACCGGAGAAGGTGTTCTTCATTGTTTCCAAGACGCGTCAGTCGGAGATGGAAGCATCCGAGCCGGAATTGATCGCGGATCTTGAGGACGACGACGCCGGCGAAGGGCGGGTTGGCAAGGACACCGACCTGACCGAGCTGTCCAGTTTCATCTCGGATCTGAATGTCGATGAGCAGATCGATCTCGTTGCTTTGATGTGGCTTGGCCGCGGCGATGGCGATCTCGACGGTTTTTCCGATTTGAGGAGCCAGGCCGCCGACGCCCACAACAACCGCACCGCAGCCTATTTGCTCGGCACGCCGATGTTCGCCGATTATCTGGAAGAGGCGATGTCGGCGTTCGGCCTGTCGACCGAGGATTTCGAAGACGACGTCTGACCGCCGTCGGACGCGTCGTTACCCAGCGCCGGTCGTTCGGAATGCGCGCATATGTGAGCTTAGAAACCCGA
>Ga0207693_10004730_pt1 | contig 11451 bp, 9 predicted proteins | sample LARL81metaG_FD_184347 | JGI IMG/M metagenome (GOLD analysis project Ga0207693, IMG submission 184347) | Corn, switchgrass and miscanthus rhizosphere microbial communities from Kellogg Biological Station, Michigan, USA - LAR L8-1 metaG... | ecosystem: Host-associated > Plants > Roots >...
AATCAACAACTCTATCAACAGATAAAAATGAGCTTCTTATTTTCTCTAAATATGGTTGATTGATTTCCTTTTCAGTACCTATTGTTAGAAGTTCACTAGTTTCTGTTTCTATATGTGTAGTGATTTTTTCAAAGGTAGGGACCTCGTCTTTTATCCTTTTTTCAAAATTATCTATGATGGCATGAGCCGATTTGAGATCAAGACTATCATCCATTTGCACATCAAGATACAAGTGCAGTAATGGCATTCTTTTTTCCTGAAGATCCGGTAAATTCTTGGAATCTGCGTTTTCTCCTTTCCCTACATCTGCAGCTCCTTCGAACGATGATATTTTGGATAGATATATAGAGTGAACATTCCTTATACCTTCTGTCTCTGCGGCAATAAGCCTAATCCTATCCCTTATTGTTTCACTTGATGATTCTGTCGCATCCACATGTACTAATACATCAGAATTTGGAAGGGTTTTTCTTACCTTTTCTTCAACTGCTGTTGCCACTCTATGCGCTCTATCATGAGTATAAGTCCTTGGAACTTCAATATGCATATCCACAAAAGTTTCAGAGCCCACATTTCTAACGCGAATATCATGTGCTCTGTCAACACCCTCCAGTCCAGATACTGTTTCCATGACGCGCTGATATGCACCTTTGGGCGCCCTGTCTAGTAAAACATCTAATGTCCTTCTTCCAAGTCCAAGTGATGTATATATTATCATTGCTGCTACCACAACCGCGGCATAAGCATCAGCATTAGGAACATTGTATAAGGAAACCAAAGCTAACCCGGCTATGATAATGGCAGATGAGAGCATATCTGTCTTAAAATGAAGTGCATCAGCTTCCAATGCTTGACTACCATATTTTCTTGCAATTCTGTATAATGATCTCGACCTTCCAAAATCTACTCCAATAGACGTAAACATAATCGCAAATGAATATACTGTAATTTCTGGTTGAATGGTTTTGAAAAATATCCTTTCTATACCCTCATAAAATATCCATCCAGCTACTGCAAATAGCAGTATTATCTCAGCTAAACTTGCTATACTTTCAACTTTGGCATAACCGTATGTATAGCTTAAATCAGGCGGTCTTATCATCATACGAATAGCATAAAGTGTCATCATCGCCGCTATAATATCGAGCCCAGAATGCAAAGATTCAGATAAAATCCCAAGACTGTTTGTGGATAATCCAATGGTAAGCTTGAGTATAGCAAGACATGCCGAAGCGGCAATTGAAATTATTGCTATGTTCGTCTTTTCCTTGGATGCATTAGTTTTTGTTACAAAGGATGGTGATGTTTTTTGTTCGTGTTGATCTCTCCTATAGTAGTCACTATTATCTTCCACAATTGACCTCCAAATAGTCAAAATATCAATATATATCCTTTGATTGAAAAAGTATTAAACACTAAAAATACAAGTGCAAGATCATACAGTTTGGCTTATAAACAAAGTATATGGTATCTAGTAAAAGTATGGACATCTTCTTTACTTCAATAGCAAAAAAGCCGTGAAATCAGGCTCTGGTAAAAGAATGGGTCTTGATAAAAGACATTATCAGGCAATACACTAAGTTATGAAACTCATGTCTAACGTACACTGAAGGAAACCAAAACTCTTATGAAAAAGTAGTTCCTTGTAAGAGTAAATCTGATCGGTGGAACGGAAACGATTAACATTGAAACATTAATGGGGCATTAGTGACTCATGCTATAGTCCAACAGAATTTTAGAAGATTACCTAAAGATTGGTAGATGACTTGACAATTAAAAGTGAAAGTAGATTAAAAACACAAGTTGAGGAAATCAGTCAGGTAGTAAGAGAACACGACGCTCTAAACAAAGATGCCATAGCCATGCTATCAGACCAATCAGATAGGGTAAAAAACAGATTGCAGAAGACAGGGTATATTATAAATTTGAGGGGTACTGAGACCAAGTCATGGTAGAAGTAAGATAGTGCATAGAACAAGTAAGTAAAGGAATTGAGTATTGAAGAATTGGATAGGATTATTCGTTACTCCTACGAGTTTGTTAAATTGTTCTTGCACTAATTTGCTACTTTCAATTTTGAGAATTTTGTCATCTCGCTTATCTCTGCATCTTCAAAAATACGATCATCTGTAAAACGTAATACTATGGAAAAGACTAAAGATGTAAGATGCAAAAAACATCAGGCTATGAAACCCGACATAAATGAATTAAAGAACCACGATATTGTTTATATCCATCATAACAAGTCCTATCTTGATAAGTTCTCAAGAGCATAGCCAAATATGATATTAAGTGGCAGATTTTTGGTCAAGCATATAACTGAAGACCTCATCCAAGGTCATTGCGAAAGGTTTCTTAGCAGTAAGTTTGAATCTTGTTGAATTTCCCTTGGCTCCAATTTGTTGGATGTATCCTAATTTACTAAATATTGCAAGGGCAACCTTACCACGCTGCCTATTATTTCCGCATGCTACTCGATCCTTATCTTGAAGGTTTTGTAATATGAAAGTGCCATCCTTACTTTCGGTTGCTATAATTGAAACAGCACGCCAAAGTTTCGAGATATAAGAGTCAGATTCATTCAATGAGCCCATATAGACAGTTTTAGGAGCACCCATAGATTTGGTTATAAGTTGAGCCGCAAAATTCATCTTGTCTGTCGTTTTAAGATATATATTGTAAATATTTTGTTTTTTGAATTTTCTATTGTCCTTATTGTCAAACCAAAAGGTATATCCTTCAGGTTCGGGGATATATGGTTGCACTAAAGTACTTTCGCTATCCTCTCTTGATTCTGAATTAATTATTTGTTGAGCTTCATATAATTTATCAAAATTAACAAGATATTTTTTTTCATGGCTAGATTCCAGTGACACAATTATACCTTCGTCCCTAAGAGACCTCAGAGCAAGGTCGAGATTTGTATCATAATGTCTGCCGGCTTCTTTATGTATCTGTTCTTCTAGCATAACATTGTGAACGCCCTCGCCGATAAGTTGTTGTAATAGCCACTTACGCCATTCTCCAGTTGACATCACACTCCTGATATGATACTTCTCTGACTATTTAAATATACGCCACTTATGACGTTGTTATGTAAAATCCAGACGATAAAAACGTCAATTTTGACATGTATTTATATAGATGTGTAGACAATATAAAATATGGAAGAAGTCTCCACTCGACAAGAAATATCTTATAATAAGAATAGGCCATTAGAGAGTATATTCCAAAATACTGCTGCAAGAATTCTGGATTTTCTCATTTTAAATCAGAAATTCGATTATTCCGCACCAGAGATGAGCAAAATAACACAAATTCCTTTAAGGACAATTCAAAGAGTACTACCACATTTAGTCGAAAAGGATCTGATAAAGGAAACTGGCAAAATAGGAAACACAAGAATGTATATGCTTAACACAAAGTCAGAACTAACTGAATTACTAAGACAATATGTTGTCGCTACAATTAACATGAATATAGATAATGCAAGAAAACAGCAACAACAACACACACCGAATAATAATGTGATAAAACGCAACGAAAACCTTGTTGCCAGGTAATTAACAATATCTATCAAATATTTGAAGTGAGATGCAAGCTATGCATCTACTTCAAAGAAGGTTTAGAGAAATGATGCACTTAAATTAGGCTAGGAGTAGATACGCCAGCTGATTCCTTTACTTCTTTGGATAATTCGCGATAACCATCTTTGTCTATTATAACAGCATTAATAGCATCACCAGTACCTGCGTTTCTTCTTATTGCAGCTGCAATCGCCCGTATTGCTATCTTGTAAGCATCATTCACACCTAATCCTTCTTTGAATTCAGACTCTAGGTAACCGTAAGCTACTGGAGAGCCACTGCCGGTAGAGATGAACTTTTCACTTGTCATTGAACCAAACAAATCAATATTATAAATTTGTCCACCTTCTTTATCATCATACCCTGCAACGATAATCTGTACGTAGTACGGGAAGTACCGCTGGTTGAATAATACATTGGAACAGAGTCTTGAGGCTGACTTTACCGGCATCAATTCTCTGTTTGATATTCGATAAATGTTTGCATTATAGCGCATGATATCGACTAGATTCTGGGCGTCAGCTACCCCACCTGCGATTGTCATACCAAGATGCCTATCAACTTTCTGAATTTTCATAACATGCCTGTCGGCAATAAAAAAACCAGCACTTGCTCTAGTATCTGCAGCCAGTACCACACCATCACTACAAGTCAATGCACAGGTAGTAGTTCCTTTCTTGATCTGCTCTGCAATATATTCAGGGTATCTATTATCCTGAGGATGCATACTGTGCATAGCAGAATCAATACTAAATTTAAGCATTGCCAATAAGGATTTTTTGTGGCATATTTTATATCTCTCTTATAATCTAGTCAAAATAAGCAATAGTATGCCGAAGACAATATTCGAGAAGATTTGGGATGCTCATATAGTTCATTTTAAAAATGAAGGTTTTAATGGTGGACCCTCGCTAGTATATATAGACCGTCACTTATTACATGAGGTTACCTCTCCACAAGCATTCGATGGACTTCGATTAAATCATAGAAGAGTCAGGTGCCCGGCCCTAACGTTTGCAACTATGGATCATAACGTACCAACAAGCGACAGATCCCTTCCGATAGTTGATCAAATTTCTCTTACACAGATTCAGGCATTAGCACAAAATTGCAAAGAGTTTGGTATTACTCTTTTTGATATCAACAGCCCAGATCAAGGTATTATCCATGTTATTGGACCCGAGCTTGGTATAACTCTTCCCGGGACAACTATTGTTTGTGGTGATAGCCATACTTCCACCCACGGTGCCCTTGGAGCGCTTGCGTTTGGCATTGGTACCAGTGAAGTTGAACACGTTTTGGCTACCCAGTGTTTGTGGATGTACAAACCTAAGACTTTTGCAATTAATATCATCGGAAAATGCAAAAATCCACATGCTATTACTGCTAAAGATATTATACTTTCAGTGATTCGGATGATTGGAACTGCAGGCGGTACTGGTACAATCATAGAATACAAAGGTGAGATGATTACCGATCTTTCTATTGAACAGAGGATGACTATTTGCAATATGTCTATTGAAGCTGGTGCTAGAGCAGGATTGATTGTGCCTGATGAAAAGGCTTTTGACTACATCAGAGGGAGAACATATACTCCAAAAGGCGAACAGTTTGAAAAGATGGTTGACTTTTGGCGTAAGAATTTGATAACCGACGCTAATGCAAAGTTTAACAGAGAGATCACTTTGAATGTCAATGACCTTGTACCACAGGTCAGTTGGGGGACTAATCCCTCCATGGTAATAGATGTTACTGACAAAATTCCTCATCCTGATGATTTTGCGAAGGGAAATGAAAATGAGAGAAAAGCAGCTCTACGTGCTTTAGAATACATGGCACTCAAACCAGGTACTCCTGTTACAGATGTCGCAATCGATCGAGTTTTCATAGGTTCATGTACCAATTCCAGATTGGAAGATCTATTGGAGGCATCACTTGTCGTAAAAGGAAAACAGGTATCATCCAAAGTTAGAGCAATGGTAGTACCGGGTTCTCAACAAGTAAAAATGGAAGCAGAGAGGATAGGATTAGACAAAGTGTTCAAAGATGCTGGCTTTGAATGGCGAGAATCAGGCTGTAGTATGTGTCTTGGAATGAATCCTGATATCCTTGCTCCTTACGAGCGTTGCGCCAGTACTTCAAACCGTAACTTTGAGGGACGTCAGGGAAGTGGTGGAAGAACACATCTTGTAAGTCCTGTTATGGCAGCAGCAGCAGCAATAGAAGGACATTTTGTTGATGTAAGGGAATGGTTCTAGGATAAGGTGACAACGAATTGAAGCCCTTTAGAGTTATCAAAAGTAAAGTGACTCCCCTAGACTTATCTAATGTAGACACTGATCAAATAATTCCAAAACAGTTTCTTAAACTAATTCAAAGGACTGGTTTCGGCAAGTATTTATTTTATGATTGGCGGTTTGATAGAGATGGAAATCCAAAACTGAAATTTGTATTAAATGATCCAATGTATACAGGGCGACAAATCTTGCTTGCACGGGATAATTTTGGTAGCGGAAGTTCGAGGGAACATGCTGTTTGGGCTATACAAGATTATGGGTTTCAAGCAATAATTGCACAATCATTCGCCGACATTTTCTACACTAATTGCTTGAAGGTCGGACTTTTGCCAGTTTATTTAAGCGGTGAAGAAATTGATTATTTATTTAGAAATTCTGAAAATGTCAACATCGAGATTGATTTATTCAATCAGCAGGTAACTATGGGCTCTATAATTACACATTTTAAAATAGATGAATACAGAAAAAAGGCCTTACTTCAGGGTCTAGATGAGATAGGAATTACTTTACAGTTAGAGTCAGAAATTGCTGAGTACGAAAAGCAAAATAATAAAGTAATATTACCACAACACTGACTTTATTTATTATTATGTTAAAATATCAAATCAAATCTTTGCGTATTATGATAAAGTCATAATGGATATATATGTAAAATGATTAAGTTCTACAGGCTTTCGCTACTATTTTTATATTTTCATAAGAAAGTTCTTCTTCAGAAGGTATTAGAAAAGTAGTTGCTATAACACCAGAGATCTTATCCTTGATGATGTTTCCTTCATAATGAGATTGGAGAAATCTTGAGACTAATCTCGTTGATTTTAGTTTGGCTAATTAATGTCTTCTTTGTGCCTAAAAGATGTGAATGTGACTAATGTCTACATATAAGCACAGCCTGTTACGTGTTACAGAATGTTTCTCTCTCCCTCTCGCTTCATGCTAAGTATCCTCATATCTAAAGAATGAGACAAAATTTCTGTAATAAAACACTTGTTTGGGGAACAGATTACATCAAGGTTAGTAAGAATAGGATAGGTAATTATCATTCAGATGTTAATGTCAACCTGCATATGCTAACCAACATTGCTATTATTGTAATGTTTTCTATATAGCCATGAAAAATATGTTCTTTTTTTCACTTGTTGGAAAGATATTTTATCACTTGTATTAAGAAGTAAAAGTGGTGTATATGATTATTACAAAATCGTTTGTAGTGATTGCCTGCTTAGACACCATTGACAAGCAAGTGAGGTTCAAATGAGAACCTCTACTATTCTATACCTCACTCGTTCTATATGATGGCCACGAGATAATTTCAAAATATTTTGCAAAAAATATTTAATGTGCCAGTCCGCTTTTTTGGAAGTATTGTTGATGATACTCTTCCGCCTTGTAGAATTTTGATGCTGATTTGATCTCTTACTATTCTTCTATTATCAAATTTGCCAGATTGATTTATTCTTTCTTTAGATTCCTTGGACATAGCCTCTTCTTCTTTATCATGAAAGAGTATCGAAGATCTATACTTTGTTACAATATCAGGTCCTTGTCTATTAGGTGTTGTTGGGTTATGGTTATTCCAAAATATATCTAAAAGTTCTTCATATGAAACCTGTAAAGGATCATATCTACTTCGACTGCTTCAGCATGGCCTGTTTTATCTGAACATACGTCTTCATAAGTAGATTCTCAAACCATCCTCCAGTATATTCTATCTCGGCTGAAGTACTCCTTTAACTTTTCCGAATAAATCCTCTACATGCCAAAAACAACCTGCTGCAAAAGTAGCCTCCATAATGCAATGTTATTTTTAGCAAAACTCAATATTATCGTTGCCACACAAATCGTAATATTATACTCGGATCAATATCTTTATTGGAAAGATTTTACCCGTTTTCGTGGACTAATTTTATTTTTCAGCAGTTAGATTGGGATTAATCCCATATTGACAAGAGAACTGTCTATTGATGGGAATGCAAGTATTTCGTCTTTGCTAAATACTGCTCTCAATTTATTTATGTGTTCGACAGCCATTTTGTAAGAGAAATCTTGTGGTATAAAGTAGTTCCTTTTTAAAAGACCAAGGATATGGTGTAACGCTGGTTTGTCCTTTTCTAAAATGTTGTAGGATTCAGTTACTGGATCACTTTTATTACCAATACCGACACCAAAATCAATAGGTGTTTTACTAAAATCTATAGAAGTCTCACTGATACACTGAAATTTTAGTGGTTCTTTGCCTTTACGAATTATAGTTGTTACATACATTGCACGAATACTTGTACCGTCTATAGAGTCTTCATAGGTAGGATCATCTAATATTATCCGGATTTCTTCTATAATCTTTAAAAATTGTTCTTTCTTTGATCCGTCAATATATCTTAAACAACTGTTTACCGCTTCTTGTGTTACTATATTCTGATTCAACTTAATCTTATTTCTTAAATCATATTCTTATTGTTAGTGTCATTATTTATCTATATAGTAATGTGAAGGATGTATGTAGACAGCAACGTATAAAATCCAAAAACTGAATGAGATCCTTGTGTTTGATTTGCGCAAGATTATGTTCGACTCCTACCCAAGTTGTGATGGCGAGTTTTCTTCCCAGCTTCCAGAATCATTGTTTATCGGCGAATTTCCAGTTTTTCGTGAAGTTTCATCTACATTTTTCTTCAATTTCTCCTGACGCCATCTTTATAGTTCCAGACTCCACTAAATCACTTCAACATTCAAATCGAGTAGTAGACGCCTGACAGGTCAATTAATCGCGACAATATGTCTATCCCTCTAATAGCAAAAAAAGTTTGCAAGTGTGCATTATTCAATCTTCATATCGTTCTAATAACCAAAAGTCAGCATTTTGAATAGCATATTCTACGGAGCGCGAATTCTATTATTATGTTAAGCAGTACAAAGAATTAACGAATACAAAAATGATTCTTGTATCAAGTAATTGTAACAATGACTTAAGATTTAATATATAGTTGATAAAACACACTAAAAGTCACGTTTAGTTGAAATTTATGTCCACTAATTGCCTTTTTCAGAGTTCTACTAATTCTCCTTTATACTTCCATACTGCTCAGGTTCAGCCGCTAAAGATTCTGGATTGATTATTCAATAACTTTGTAAATTTAACTAAAGCAACCGTAGCTTGATTTTGATGAGCAATCTCCTTAACAGCAAATACTACGCGCATAATGTGGCCAATGGCTTTTTGAGTCTCACATATTTTGTTATAATTCATATCATTAATCACCCGGAAGGCTGCAGCACAAATTGGTAATTATATTGCTCTGCCGTATCATTTACCTGTTTAAGAGCATAGTAGGGATATTACTCGTATTAGTAAAAGTTTTCCTTTCTGTATTAGTAAAAATGAAAATACCTCAAAATGGAGGAATTAAGAGTTGTAAATTACGAACCACACAACAACTATCTCTTCCCTCTCCCAATGTCATCATACTACGTCTTATTTTTTATAACAAATATGATTCTAAATTTAGTTTCATAGATATAGCAAATGCACTTTGCTGAATGTTATCAGTAACCCCCAAGTATCAAGTAAATACTAATGTAGACGATAACATTGTAAAAGAAGCAGAGTTAATTACTAAATCAAAAATACTTCCATATTGTTTAATTCGTCGTAATTTAATACAATTCTTATCATGAGGTATGGTCGGGTTAAACAGCATTAAATCTTCTCATAATGCAGTATACCTAACAACACTCCATTTTTGCAAAAAGGCTATATGATCAATTGATTAATGATATCAAATATGAAATCAGAGCAATTCTCTAAAAATATTTTGAACCTTGACTCTGGAATTAGATTTGCTGGAATAGTGGAAAAATCAGGACATCTATATGCAGGAAATACTAGGACAGGCATAGAGGAACACCTTAAGGGAAGAGATCCCGAATTGAGTTTGGCCCAGTCTGCATATATTGTTGACTTGAGAAGGATGTTTAACTCAGAACTGGGTAATTTAAAATATGTTATATACACTTATGATAAGGTAAAGATGATAAGCGTACCAGTTAAGGATCATGTGCTTGTATTTTCATCAGATGACATTGCCAATACAGATCATCTGATAGACAAAGTCTCACAATACATTGAATCAGTTGAATCAGAATTATCACTATATCCGCCATCCAATATAATAAACAATGAAAAGAAAGAGGCAGTGAGAAACCTCCATATATCCGGTATTCCAGATGATATGATTGCTGACCAGCTCGACCTTGACATCAATACAGTGAAGATGCTAATTCAGGAAATAGGCAGTCAGTAAATATCTTATGCTATCCTTGACATTATCATTATCTTTACGTTGGAATATTTTCAAGGAAAAAATTAAAATTTCAAATGGAACTATAAATACCATAATTTCTTCAGTTCAGCTGCAAATCCCTTCAATCTCCCAAATTTTGTGAATGGTTTCCAGAATTACCTAGAACTTCAAGTCTCCACGATTTTGAGAGTAACATTATAAATGGTATTAGAAGATCGGAAAGCAAATGTATCACTGCATCTTTTAACCGTATATAAAAATACATCAGACATTGATCTCACATCTCTCGACCAATTTGATAAAGCCGAATGTATGTCGGCACTTGGAGGGAGCGTTTGATGAAATCTTTTATCCGTATATTCGCACACTAGGATTTGCTTGTTCGTTCCTAATCTTTCTTAAATTTTTTTCTATTAGTTCTGCTTCCTTGAGTAGAGAAGGAATATCACACGATGCACCTGGGACCAGTTTACTGATTGTTTCTGAGACTGCAGCGGCTGCCCGAAAATCTGGAGAATCCTTTAATACTTTAACCAGCAAAACGATTACATCAAAATTCATCCATACGCCTTCATTTAAAAGCAATGCAGCGATCCCAGTAACAGAGCCATTTGAAAGCTGCGGAACTCCAGCATTAGCCAACCTTTTTAGAGACTGTTCTGTGCTTGCCACTGCATAAACTTGTGCTTCTGTTACTTGATCTGCATCTTCTTCAGAGGCTGGCATACCAGCAGCGCTGATTATAAGTTCACATTCATTTTCGACTGCCCACTGTAAAACTATTTTTGATATAGAATAATACATTGACTGGTCAAGGTTTAATTCAGATGCAAAGATAGTGAGCTTCAGATCTTCATTGGCATAAATTCTAGCCGGAAAATTTGGAGTAGTATTACGAATTATAGATAATGCAGGAAACCCTGGTGAATCCAAAACTGCTACAAGTTCAGTCTTTAGTGAATGTACAAAACATTCTGACGCAATAGCATTAGTAAGACCAACACTTGGGAAACCATCAATAATGGTTCCACCTCTGAGATTAACTTTTTTTATTTTGCGAATTTCAATCGGGGTGTATAAAGAAGACAATGGCAAAAAGATGATAGTTATACTTTATTAAAAGATTTTAGTAGACCTGCAACGTATAGTCATATTGCATTTAGATACTGTTTATACATAGCATCTCTTAGACTCGCTCTATGAATTCATTTCTAGTCCAAAAACTAATAAGTCGATCTAGACTTTAAAATATTATCATATTTATTG
>Ga0207693_10004735_pt1 | contig 11439 bp, 8 predicted proteins | sample LARL81metaG_FD_184347 | JGI IMG/M metagenome (GOLD analysis project Ga0207693, IMG submission 184347) | Corn, switchgrass and miscanthus rhizosphere microbial communities from Kellogg Biological Station, Michigan, USA - LAR L8-1 metaG... | ecosystem: Host-associated > Plants > Roots >...
AATCCGCTGTGGATGAGGGCACAAAATCTCCCGACTCGAAGCGAGCTTGCACTGCGGATAAAACCGAGTTTACTTTGCTCTTTTAGCAGAACAGCTTCTCGCGCTTTATGAGCTCTGCCACCGGGGCCAAAAGAAAGAACTGCATTCTTGTCCATTCCTCCTACTTGTCTTGACATTTCATTCAGGGTTCGATAGCGGCTGGCGGCATTTGGCTTGCGTTCACGCGAGCGATTTCCATCTCCGAAGGAGAAAGCCCGGCCTTGTGTAGGGTTATGAACAGCGGCTATACAGGGTTCCATGCTCTACTGCGTCTCCAGCCATTGCGGCTCGCCCGCTTAAGATCTTTGACCCACCAGCCGCCACCGTCGAGATGCAGCCGGCCGAAATCGGAAAATTGGACCCGCGCGCGCGTGCAAAAAGGGAGAACTCCAGGTCCGACGATTCGCGGTGGTCGCAAATACGACCAGCCCACATTCCAGCGGGTTTCTGGAAAAAAACTTGATACAAATGCGAGGGGGCTTCCGTAGACCGGATGAATCTGTATGAATCCGTGCATGCCAGGAGCATCCCTAGTGGAACGCTGCCCCCGCCCGCTCTTCATTTTGATCGTTCTGCTCGTTAGGGCTGCACTCGCGCAATCTCCCAATGGCACCATCAGCGGCCTTGTCCTGGACTCGGCGGAACGTGCCATCGTTGGAGCCGAGGTGTTGATCGTCAACGATGCTACCGGCGTCAAATACACGGGCGTAACCAACCGGGAAGGCATCTATGCCATCCCCAACCTTCCCCCCGGGCCTTATCGAATCCAAGTCTCAAAGGTTGGTTTCAAAACCCTCATCAAACCGGACGTCGTCCTCAACGTGCAGGCGGCCGTGGCCATAAATTTCACCTTGCCAGTCGGTGCCGTGTACGAAACGCTGACCGTGCTAGGGGGAACGCCGCTCATCAACACCGAGTCGGGCTCGGTCAGCACGGTCATTGATCGGAACCTCGTCGAGAATCTGCCTCTGAACGGGCGCAGCTTTAATACGCTGCTTCAGCTGACTCCGGGTGTCGTGATTGCTCAAGCTTCCTCCAACAATCAGGGACAATTCAGTGTTGCCGGGCAAAGGACAAGCGCGAACAACTTTCTTATCGACGGGGTTTCCGCCAATTTTGGGGTCGCGCCCACGGTTGGTTTGGGCACGACCGGGACGGGTGCGGCGCAGGCTTTCAGTGCGTTGGGCGGAACCAGCAGTCTGATCTCGGTCGAGGCTCTTCAGGAGTTTCGAATCGAGACTTCATCATTCGCCCCAGAATTCGGGCGTTCCCCCGGTGGCCAGGTGATCTTTACCACCCGGTCGGGCACGAACAGTTTTCATGGCGGAGTCTACGAATTCTTCAGAAATGACGTGCTCGATGCCAACAACTGGTTTGCCAACGCTGCCGACAAGCCCCGGGCAGCAGAGCGTTACAACAATTTTGGAGGCTATTTCGGGGGGCCTGTTGCGCGGGCCAAGACGTTTTTCTTTGCTTCGTACGAAGGGGCTCGACTGAGACAACCCAGCATCCAACTGATCGAAGTCCCCTCGAACTATGCCCGGTCGGTCGCTAGCGCAACCCTTCTGCCGTTCTTGGCTGCCTATCCTCAACCGGATGACCGCGCGGTGATTCCTGGCTCTTACACCTCCCCGTTCACGGGCAACTTTTCGAATCCTTCCACGCTGAATGCGGGAAGCATGCGTGTGGACCATACCTTCAATGAACGGTTCTCTCTTTTCGGTCGCTATAACGAAGCCCCTTCGGCAGTGGCTTCGCGGAGCAATGCGCTCAGCGAAATCGATTCGGTCGAAATCAAGACGAGAACTTTGACGGTCGGGTCCAACATGATCTTCACCGCCCAGCTTACCAACACCCTTCGGGCAAACTACTCGCGGCAGACAGCGGCGAGCGTGTCCAGTCTGGATTCGTTTGGAGGAGCCATTCCGCCGCCCGAGGGTGCACTCACTCCCGCCCCACTCAACCCTGGCTCTACCTTTGCTTCTTTCTTCACTTTTGATACAGCCGTGTACCAGAGTGGGTTTAATGCCAGCAACCGCAGCAGCCAGGTCAATATCGCGGACGACGTGACCTGGACGCATGGGTCGCACCGACTTGGGTTCGGTACCGACTGGAGGATGATCCTTCTTGACCAAAGGCCGTATCAGGCGTTTCTGGACTACCTCGCTAACGACGTATCTGGCTTCTTGTCTTCGGGACAAGTTCAGCTGTTCGCTGTCGCTGCCAGGGAAGCTCAATATCGGATCCACGCGTTCTCGCTTTATGCGCAGGACACGTGGAACATCACGCCCAGGCTGACGGCAACCTACGGCGTGCGCTGGGAACTGAGTCCAGCCCCGGCAGCAAGAGGAAACACCACGCTCGCAGCTTGGCAAAATGTGGAAGACCCAGGCTCGCTTGCCCTCGCATCCCCGGGGTCCCCGCTGTGGTCTACCAGCTACGCGAATTTTGCCCCCCGGCTCGGGATTGCTTACAGCCTGAACCCAACGGGGAGCCTGGTCTTTCGCGCGGGATGGGGCATCTTCTATGATCTCGGCTCCGAATCCGTGGCCTCGCTGGGCAGCACATTTCCTAATTCTGCATCAACCTTCCTCGATGCAGTTTCCCTGCCATTGACCAACCCGACCTCGTACTTGCCGGCATTGACTACCCAGCCTCCCTACCAGAATGCAATCGGATATGCTCCCAACCTCAAGCTGCCTCGTTCTCATCAGTGGAATGTGGCAATCGAGAAGTCGTTTGGGAAGGACCAGGCTCTCTCGGCCACCTATGTCGGGCAGGCTGGACGAGAGCTGTTGCGACTAGAGGGGATTCCGCAGCCCAACGACAATTTTGCCGGCGATTTCTCATTGACTCGCAACGACGCCTTCTCCAACTATCATGCGTTGCAGATCCAATATCGGAAGCCGGTTGCCAATCGCCTTCATGTCCTGTTGAACTATACGTTTTCACACTCCCTTGACAACGCCTCAAACGATGTTCAGCCCCTGCTCTCAGGGGACATCATCTCTGCGTCGAATGACTACGCATCATCCGACTTTGACGTACGCCACAGTTTTTCAGGCGCAGCGGTTTTTGAGATTCCCAAAGTCGCGCGCACAGGAGCTCTGGCATACGCCACGGATGGCTGGTCTCTGGAAGCATTGGTTGTTGCGCGAAACGGGTTTCCCTTCAACGCCAACGTGCTTACGGCCACAATCGGTGGAGCTTTCCCGCGGCCTGATCGGATAGCTGGGCAACCCTCCTGGCTCGCGGATCCACTGGCGCCCGGGAATCAGCGGTTGAATCCCGACGCGTTTGTGGTCCCGGGGACGCTTCGGCAGGGAAGTGAAGGACGAAATGATATCCGGGGCTTTGGTCTTTCTGAAGTTGACCTCTCGATGCTTCGGAAATTCTCCTTCACAGATAAGCTCGCGATGCATTTCCGTGTCGATGCATTTAATGTTCTGAATCACCCGAATTTCAGAAACCCATTCGCATATGTCGGATTTGGGCCAACGTTCCTCGAATCCACAATGATGGCGAACATGGGTTTAGGGGGTCTGAACCCGCTCTTCCAGCAGGGAGGTCCCCGCTCCCTTCAACTCTCGCTGAAGCTCATTTTTTAAAAAACGAACCCCTTACTTGTTTGCAAGAGGACCTCGGATGACCCGTATACAGAGCCTCCTTTGCCTGAGTTGTGCCTGCTGGTACTTTTGTGCAACTCCGGTGCGAGGGGAGCAGCCCGCAGAAGCTCTAACGCCGCCGACTCGGGTAACTGTCGCCGACGCGATTGAGATGAGGCAATGGGCAGACCGTAATTATGCTGCCGGCGCTTCTTCCAAAGGTAAAGTGGCTATCTTCTCACCCGACGGGAAGTGTTTTGTAGTTGTTCTGAAGAAAGGAAATCTGAATTCCAATACCAACGAATTCTCAATTCTCCTATTCGACACCAAAGCCTCTTGGGAACCGGTCCAGCCGCAAACTCTCCTGACCATGTCGTCTTCCTCCAATCGGGAGGGCGTCAAGAACGTCAGATGGCTTGCCGACAACGAAACCCTCGTCTTTCTTGGGGAAAATCCCGGAGAGACACCGCAGATCTACACTCTAAACATCAGGTCGAAGCAGTTGAGAAGGTTGACAAGCCATTCCACAGTGATCGTTGCTTATGACATCAGCCGGAGCGGAGACCAGATCGTGTTTGAAGCGCACCCCTTCGCGATCAAAAAGATCGATACCCCAGAGGTAAGACGGAGCGGAATTGTTATTACGGGAGGCTACCCCGACGACATTCTTACCGAAGACTGCGATACGGACCAAAATACGGGAACCGAGCAACTCTACGTGCAGGGCCGCGACGGAATCGCCACCCGGGTCGAGACCGACGATTTCCTATCGGACTGGGAGCCGCTTTCACTATCGCCGAACGGACGTTTTGCTGTGGTTTCCGTGTACCTGAAAAATGTTCCTCAAGCCTGGGCGGAATATCAAGACGAACCTCTTCACCGATACGTGCTCGAGCATCGCCGGATGAGCGACTATTCCAGCGTCCGGCAGTATATGTTGCTGGACACCAGCAAGAAAAAGCTTCAACCCTTGGTGGACGCGCCGATTTCCTTTCGCACCATGGGATTCACCTGGATCCATGACGGACAATCGCTGGTCGTGTCGGGAACCTACCTCCCCCTTGACGTCGCTGATCCCGAGGCGAGACGGCAAAGAGCTCGACTGGCTTTCGTGGCCGAGGTGTCGTTGCCGGACCGCCGTTACTTACCCATTACCAGTCGTGCCCTTATCGCTCAGCAGTGGAACAGCTCGACCGAAACGCTAATTTTGCAAGAGCCGGAAGAAGCGACAGCCGCCCGGTTCGCGTATCAGAAGAAAGGACTGGCATGGCAAGAAACACCGCAGGGTAACGCGGCCGGAGGCGTCACACACCCCGAAGTGATTCTGGAAGAGGATCTCAATACTCCTCCTCATCTGTATCTCTGGGATGCCAGGCGGAAACGAAAAACACTTTTGCTCGACCTGAATCCCCAATTTTCTAAGCTCTCTTTCGGTAGAGTGGAGGAGATTCGGTGGACCGCTACGGACGGCCATGAGGTGGTGGGCGGGCTTTATCTGCCTCCGGACTGTCAGCCCGGCGTGCGCTATCCGCTCGTTATTCAAACACACGGCTTCAACAAGGATAGATTTTGGATCGACGGCCCATTCAGCAGCGCGTTCGCGGCCCAGCCACTGGCCGCGAAAGGGATCGTTGTGCTGCAGGTAGGCGGTTCTTCCCAGACTGGGCAAGATCATAACGTTACGGGCACTCCCGAAGAAGGTCCGCGAGAGATGGCTGTCTATGAGGGAGCCATCGACTATCTGGATCGACGAGGGCTCATCGACCGTGACCGGGTGGGTATCACCGGCTTTAGCCGCACGGTGTTCAAGGTTGGTTATACCTTGACGCACTCCAAGTATCATTTTGCCGCCGCAACCTTGGCGGATGGCTTCGAAGGAGGATACGTAAACTACGTGCTTTTTCAAGGTGTGGATTCGGTTGGCGTGAACGGAGGTTTGCCTTCCGGTGCTTCTTTGGACCTTTGGCTGAAGAATGCCCCCGGCTTCAATCTCGATAGAGTTACCGCCCCGGTCCGAATCGAGGAGTATGCCTATGGCTCCCTGCTAGGCGGATGGGAATGGTTTTCCGGACTTTCGTTCCGCGCGAAGCCTGTGGAACTCATATGGATTCCGTTCGGAACTCATCTTCTTGTCAAGCCCTGGGAAAGGCTCGTGTCCCAGCGGGGAAATGTTGACTGGTTTGATTATTGGCTTCAGGGCCGAGCTGATCCTGACCCAGCGAAAAAACAACAATACCAGCGTTGGGAGGCAATGCGTGCGCAACTCTCTGGAATGAACCAGGATCCATCCCAGCCGCAGGCTGAATCACAAACGCTGACTCGGTCGAACGGAGGAAGCAGGGGTGCCCGGCGCCGCGGCGCCCCTGTCCCTGGTTACTCGTCAGACAAATAGGCGCCGCTTGACCTGGGCGGAGCTGTGGGATGGTTGTTGTCGGCGACTAGGCCAGGCTTCATGCCTTCGATCGCTAGCGTGGCGTCCACGGCAGCAACTATTTCAGGCTTCCTATACTCCATATGATTTCACCTCCTTTCGGGTTGGGATGTTTCAGCCGAGAGCGAATCGCTTTTCGTGGGACCGGCTCGGCTTGCGTACCCACGATGCGCCTGGGCAGGGAGGCGTAGCGTGGACCGACAAGAATGGGGAACGCTATTTCGATTCCCGATCACAAGCAGGGGCACTGTGGAACGAGCAGCGATGCCTGGGTGTCCGGCGCCAAGAACACCCAGGCCACCTTTATTCGTCCGACAAGTAAGCGCCGCTCGACTTCGGCGGGTTGGTCGGGTGATTGTTATCCGCTACCAGGCCAGGCTTGATGCCTTCGATGGCCGTGGTGGCGTTGACAACCGCAACGATTTCAGGTTCTTTGTACTCCATTCGTATCACCTCCTTTCGTTTGCAAGTGACTCAGCTGAGATCGAAGGCTCGCCGACTGCAGGATTGCACTTTCCATTCGACCGAATGTATCCCGGCAGCGAAGCGACGAACCCAAAAGGCCGTATGTGCCTCAGCCACTTCTCGAGAACTAGGGCGTGTGCCAGGGGTGGAAGCGGGATGATGTTTCCTGCTTTGGCTTGTGCTAGCGAGTCGAGCAGCCCAATGCCGTCAATGACGTGCAGGTCGACCAAAATGGAATTTTCGGTGAGTTCGCGATACGCGGACCAGTGGGATCGGATGTCTACCAGTGCCTGCCGCGCAACGAAAGCCTTCCGCTTTCTGTTCAACACTTCGTCCGGAACAATGCCGGACAGGGCACGGCGCATGAGAGAACGGCGCTGGCCGGGCCTCTGAAGTTGGATCGCAGGGATCGCGAACACGAACTCCACCAAGTCCCGATCCAGGTATGGGTATCTCTTTTCACAGAGCACCAGGTCTGTGGCGGAGAAAGAGGCTAGCTGACATCTCAAAGCCTCTATCGTCTGCAGTTTGTCTTGAAAGCTTGGCTTGCTGCGAAACAGAGAAAATGGCCTGGGATATCGGGAGAAGGCTGTCCGGTGCGCAGCGACGAAGCTTGCATGCAGCCAGCCCGCCAAGTGAGCACCACTGCCTGCGCCTCTCCAGCGCATGGGCATGAAGGCGCGCACAATCTCGGCCAGCAAAGCAACCACGGTCGTCTTGTTACTCAACGCCCAGGCGCTCAACTGTCTGGTGAGAGCCACAAGCTTGGCTTCCACAAACAAGTCCGCGAGTTGGGGGATAAAGCTTGGTGCTCCACCTAGGATTTCATCCCCGGCGAACCCAGACAGCAGTACTCGGTTTCCGTTCGACGCGATGCAGCCCGCCAGGTGCTTGACCGATTCCGAGCCGGTACCTCGGCAGACGGGCGTGAGTTCCGGGCAGTCCGTGCCGAATCGGTAGTTGAGAACTGTGTGAGTGGAGACGTCGATATGGCAACCGACCCGAGCCCGCATTTGTTCCACTGCGGCTATGTAAGGCCGCTCGTCCCAAGCGGGCTCTCCATCCTGGTAATACGACACGGTGTCAATTCTGATCGCCGGTGCACAGCCGCGAGCCACCAACCTATCCGCCGTACAAACGATTGCTGAGGAGTCCATTCCGCCGCTGAGCTCGGCCAAGATGGGAGCATCAGAGCGCAGGCGCCGCTGCACGGATGCGTCCAGAACGGTTCGAAAATGATCCTCATAATCCCGGTCCCTTTGGTAGGAAATCGTGTGGCCAGGCCGGAAGTCCCAGTATCTGGTTGTCTGCACCCTGCCATTTCGAATCTGTACGTAACTGGCAGGGGGAACGGCGCTCACCCCCACGAACGGAGTCAGGTGAGTGGCTGGGAAATGCGAGAGCCAGCCTGCGACGTAGTCTTCATCCAGTTTGAAAGAGCATCCGGCCAGCACGATTAGCGGGTCAAGAACCGTACTCCAGTTCACACAGTCCGGGCGCAGATAATAATAAAGATGGCGAGTGCCTATGAAATCCTTGGCCAAAAACAGCGTCTGCTCGAGTGGTCTCCAGATGGTGAGTGCCCAATCCCCGATGAGCTTTGCAAAGCAATTGGTACCCCATCGCGCCCAGGCAGCTGCAACAATCGAGAGATCGGTGAGCTGCTCGGCAACCGACGCTTCCAGCTCTTCGCCAAGTTCCTTGCGGTTATCGAGAATGCCGTCCCAGGTAATGAGGTCACCAGAGTGACTGAGGTGTGGTTGTATTTCTCGACGAGACTCCTTGGTTGCATGAAAAGCAAGAAACCCAAGGCCGACGTTGCTCGTCAGATAGAAATTTTGACCCTCAGGCCCGTACGGAGAAAGGAGATTCACTACCCGATTGAAATACTCGGGATCCACTGGACGCCCATCAAAATTCCATTTTCCACACTGGGTACTCATGAAACGCTCTCCGCATGGGGCTCGCTCAGATTCTTTCGAGCACCGCATACATCTCAGGCGTGTAGGCCCTGTCATTGACGACGCGACCGTCGACCTCCACCCAGGCATGTGCGTTGAACGGGATTTGCTGGGTGCCGATCACGAGCTGTGCGCGTATTCCATGTCGTCGAAGCAAACAGGTGACGGCCGCGGAGCGTTGCAGGCAAAGCACATTTCTGCAGTACCAGATGCAGGCCAGATCGACCGCGCGGCACAGTTTCTCGACAGAGGCACAGCGAGGCGTCTGCTTGTGCACCCTGCTGTTCCGCACTGCGGAATGGAGAGCCGCAAAATTCCTGCGCCTGATGTGAAACCCAAAGCGGATCAGTTCCAGATATGCGGTTAGGACGGGAATGAACATGGACTTCGGCTCCTTTCTTGAAGTACCCAAGGTGCAATTCTTTTTATGCACATCCGGCCGGCTTTCCGTTCGCGTCCAACATGCTCGCCTCCCGCTGCATTCGTCGCGTTAGACTGCGCAAGTAGCCCAGGAAACGCTCGTCCCTGGAAAGATGCGCTTTGGTCCAGTCACTGGCTGTGGCATAAGCGAACACGGCAAGGAGACGCATCAGTCGCTGCCCTGCACTGAGCCCGACACGTGCTACACGGCCAAGCCAGTCTGAAAAGTAGTGATCCAGCAGGAGTTGAGAGCTAATGAGATTCTGTGTTGGAGATTGGCTGAGATGTTCGATCAGATATTGAAAAGTCAGGAATGGAGGCCCCACATAGGCTTCCGCCCAGTCGAGAAAGATGCATTGATCGGAGGAGGCCAAGATGTTCCCTGGATTCAAATCCAGATGTCCCAACGTGTCAGGGACGTTCGATTGTGCCCATGCGTTCAACCCATCCTTGATCCGCCGTCCGAGTTCCCGCATTGCTTCTTTGCCCAGGACCGGCGGAGGGGACTTGTGCTGTCGCTCCATGAGTTGCGCCATCACGTCGATGAAAGGGTCTACCAATCTCAGAAGGGAAGTGATTCGGAGATCCCGGCATCCAGCCCCAAGGAGTTGGTCCGTCTTTCCCAGCGAGGCGATTTGAAGCCCTGCTAGGGTCTGCGCAGCCCGCTCCCAGGCACAAGCATCTCGAACCTGATCCAACGTCGAACCAGGAAACTCGGTCGTCAGCCATCCGTTCCAGGCGGGATGCGTCGCGATCACGGCGGGCACGAAGCCAGGGAAGAGGCTCGACAGAAGAACCGATACGGGAAACTCCCGCCGGTTGGGATCACCCACTGCCTTAAACCACAAGGCCGGGCCGTTGGTTTGAAATCGGAGTAATGCGAATGTCGGACTGGCATTGAGCTGCCGGAATTCTCCACTCAAACGAAAACCGTACCTCTGAACTTCCTGTTGCACCCAGGAAGTTAATTCTTCGATCCATCCCGGCCTGCCAAACGGCCCAATAGCCTCCTCCTTTCTAAATTCGGCTATCTGCCGCAACACGGCGGTAACCGCGATCAGATCTTGCTCGTCAGCAAAGAATTGATGCGCAATCGAATGTAGAGGCAGCCAACGCGTTTCACCAGGTGCCGCACTGTTTGCTGCTCTGGTCTCCATCACCTGGTAGCGGGGTCGCGCGGCGTCCGTGCTGGTAATTGGCAGCTCGGGAGCGAAAAGGCAGAGGGTGGAGAGTTGATGGCGCTCTCTGACGGCTGCGGTCAAATTTTCCGCCACCCGGTCCCATCTGGGGATCTCAACCGAAGGGAGTGTGAAAGGCGGTCGTTCGCTGGCAACCAGGAGCTCGGAGCCGTCGTTGCGGAGCAGGAGAATGCGATACGGATCCTGCGACACGGGCCGAAGGGCAACTGGACGATCGTCTTGCACGGCCGTGCTGCTCATGAGGTCTTCTCTCCCGGATGGGTTCGAACCAGCTTGTGTTGTTCGAGCGATTTGACGAACTCGCGCACGTCGGCTAGCACGGTTTCCTCCCCAATGCTGTACTGCCGCGAGATTTCCTTTGCGATCTCTGTCTCCGTACATCCCTTACCGAGCGATTCCAGAATGAGAGCTCCGACCGGGTTCAGCCTGAACATCTGGCCATGTTCTATGTCGAGGACAGTTCCGCCATCCTCATTTCTGGTGCTGCGAACTCCGGCTGAGACTGTGCGCAAGCTATGGGTCCTTTCCGTTGGAAGCGTACTGGGGCAAAGTGCCACGGAGCGTAGGCGTGAGGCGATGGTTCGATGGAAATGTTCGCAAGACGGCCGAGATCCCAATGCGTACCGCACGCCTTCAACGGGATAGGAAACGGTTGCGTATTCTGCTCAGCCGAGTGATTGTCCGGCTTTCTGTCCTATTGGATTGCAGCCGTGAATGGTTTTGAAAAGGCTGACTCGGCGGTGCAATTACGTCCCTCGGTCGACGATGTTTGATCGAGGAGTGGAAAATTGCATGGTTTCAAGGGAGCATCGATAAAGGCAAATGAGCGAGATTGTCTGCCGAGGTCTGATCCGACTGCTCCGCAGATAGAACCCTCCCTCGTCCATCGCTCACCGCTTTGGTCGGCTATGTCAGGAACCTATCGGACTTGTTCTTTGTGGACCATCTGAAATAGGCAGCAGCTCGTATTGATGGACGTACTCGTTGGGGGAACGGCAGGGGACACTCTCGCATATCGCCTGCCGACCTATCTTGTTTCCATTCGAGTTCGAAGAATTCAGGGAGCAGTGGAAGGGTCGCGCGAATCTTCGACGAAGCACGTAGTGTGGTCTGGTCGCCGCTGTGCAATGACGAAGCTGGAGTTCCTCCAGCATGATTTTGCGTAGATGGTCACAGGGATGACCTCCGTGTGACCCACAATATATCTGAGGGCAAGAATCATGAATCTCGGCGCCACCCCCGCGCTAGCCTTCGCCGCGCCAGCGGCCTCCTCAACAGGCAAACAGGAAGGAAGCGAATTACTTCATGTTGGGTACCGT
>Ga0207693_10004737_pt1 | contig 11439 bp, 12 predicted proteins | sample LARL81metaG_FD_184347 | JGI IMG/M metagenome (GOLD analysis project Ga0207693, IMG submission 184347) | Corn, switchgrass and miscanthus rhizosphere microbial communities from Kellogg Biological Station, Michigan, USA - LAR L8-1 metaG... | ecosystem: Host-associated > Plants > Roots >...
CACTGGCTCTATTACATCGTGCTCAAGGCCGTCATCATCGCCGCCGCGGTCGCGGTGGCGACGAAGTATTTCGGGTTGTGGTGATGTGATGGCGCGCGAACGCCTCTACCTCTTCGACACGACGCTGCGCGACGGCGCGCAGACGAACGGCGTCGATTTCACGCTCGCCGACAAGCTCGCCATCGCCGCGATGCTCGACGATCTCGGCATCGATTATGTCGAGGGCGGCTATCCCGGCGCCAATCCGGCCGACACCGAATTGTTCGGCGAGAAGCGCAAGCTGAACACCACCTTTACCGCCTTCGGCATGACGCGCCGTCCCGGCCGCTCCGCGTCGAACGATCCGGGCCTCGCGATGCTGCTCGATGCGCAGGCCGACGCCATCTGCTTCGTCGCCAAGTCGTGGGACTATCACGTCAAGGTCGCGCTCGAGACGACGCTCGAGGAAAACATCGCCTCGATCCGCGACAGCGTGCGCGCGGCCAAGGCGATGGGCCGCGAGGTGCTGCTCGACTGCGAGCATTTCTTCGACGGCTACAAGGCCAATCCGGATTACGCGCTTGCCTGCGCCAAGGCCGCCTACGATGAAGGCGCGCGCTGGGTGGTGCTGTGCGACACCAATGGCGGCACGCTGCCGCACGAGGTCGAGGAGATCGTCGGCGCGGTCTGTAAGGCCATCCCCGGCACTCATGTCGCCATCCACGCCCATAACGACACCGAGCAGGCGGTGGCCAATTCCTTTGCCGCGGTGCGCGCCGGCGCGCGCCAGATCCAGGGCACACTCAACGGCCTGGGCGAGCGCTGCGGCAACGCCAATCTGGTGTCGATCATCCCGACGCTCAAGCTCAAGCCGGAATTCGCCGGCCAATTCGACATCGGCATATCGGACGAGGCGCTGCATCGGCTCGCGCATGTCTCGCACGCGCTCGACGAGCGCCTGAACCGCGCCTCCAACCGCCACGCGCCCTATGTCGGCGAGAGCGCCTTTGCCACCAAGGCCGGCATCCATGCTTCCGCCATCGCCAAGGAGCCGCGGACCTACGAGCACGTCGCGCCGGAAAGCGTCGGCAACAGGCGCAAGGTGCTGGTGTCGGAGCAGGCCGGCAAGTCCAACGTGCTGGCCGAGCTCGAGCGCATCGGCATCAAGGCCGACAAGGACGATCCGCGCATCGCGCGCCTGCTGGAGATCGTCAAGGAGCGCGAGACCATCGGCTATGCCTACGAGACCGCCGACGCTTCTTTCGAATTGCTGGCGCGGCGCACGCTCGGCAGCGTGCCGAATTATTTCGACGTCACGCAATTCGACGTCAATGTCGAGCAGCGCAACAACGCGCGCGGCGAGCGCGTCACCGTCACCATGGCGGTGGTGAAGGTCAAGGTCGGCGACGACGCCATGATCTCGGCGGCGGAAGGCAACGGCCCGGTCAACGCGCTCGATCTGGCGCTGCGCAAGGACCTCGGCAAATACCAGAAATACATCGAGCGGCTCAAGCTCACCGACTACCGCGTGCGCATCCTCAACGCCGGCACCGAGGCGGTGACGCGCGTGCTGATCGAGAGCGAGGACGAGGACGGCGAGCATTGGACCACCATCGGCGTGTCGCCCAATATCATCGACGCCTCGTTCCAGGCGCTGATGGATTCGATCGTCTACAAGCTGGTGAAGTCGAAGGCGCCGGCGTGAGATAATCTGTCGTCCCGGCCAAGCGAGCAATGCGAGCGCGAGCCGGGACCCATACTCCGCAGCCTATTTTGGGGGCGCGGCGTATGGGTCCCCGCTTTCGCGGGGACGACAGGGAGGATCGTCAATGATCGACCACGTTTCCATTAGCGTGCGCGATATTGCCTCTGGCGCGCGGTTCTACGAAGCGCTGCTGGCAACGCTCGGGATGAGCCAATTGCGTGAATGGCCCGGCGCGGCGATCGGCTATGGCAAGAAATATCCCGAATTCTGGATCAACCGTCGCGCCGATATGGCGCCGGTCGCCGCCGATAGCGGCGCGCATGTCTGCTTGCGTGCGGCTTCCCGCGAGGCGGTCGATGCCTTCCATGCCGCCGCGCTCGCCGCCGGCGGCACCTCCGACGGCGCGCCCGGCTTTCGCGCGCAATATCACGAGAACTACTACGCCGCCTTCATCCGCGATCGCGACGGCAACCGCATCGAGGCGGTGACGTTCGTTCGGCCCGCCTGACGATCACAGCCGGTCGGCATCCGCCGTGGTCATCTCTTTGGCGTCGGCGGGCACCGCGTCCGCCGCTTTTTGCAGCATCGGCAGGATGTCTTCGACGTTGTCGGCGACCAGAAGATCAAAGCTCAAATCGCCGCGGATGAATTCCAGCGTCTTCATGTGCTCGAGCAGCGCGCAGAGCGGCTCCCAGAAGCCCTCGATATTGGCGGCGAGCACCGGCTTGCGGTGACGGCCGAGCTGCACCCAGGTCAATTGCTCGACCAATTCCTCGAGCGTGCCGACGCCGCCCGGCAGCGCCACGAAGGCGTCCGCCAACTCGAACATCTTGCGTTTGCGCTCGTGCATGTCGCGGGTCACGATCAGCCCTTGCGTCGTTTGCAGGGCGTGTTCGCGCGCCATCAGGAATTCGGGAATGATGCCGGTGACCTGGCCGCCGTTCTCGGCGACGGTTTGCGCCAATTCGCCCATCATGCCGACCGCGCCGCCGCCATAGACCAGGCCGATATTGTTCTGCGCGAGAATCTTGCCGAAGGCGCGGGCGGCGGCGACGAAAGCCGGGTCGGTGCCCGGTCCGGAGCCGCAATAGACGCAAATTTTCCGGATTTTGTGCGTTTTTTCGATTTTGTTCATGCGTCTGCATGTGCGCTGCGTCGGCGGCCTCGTCAAGGCAGCGAAATCTGCCGCGAAAACGGTGCCTTATGCCGCGCGCCGGGGTGATTACCGGGCGGAATCCGCCTATATGGTGGGTCGAAGACGGCGCCTGAGAGCCCGTCGGTTCCGGGCCTTGCATGAGCGACCATCCGCACCGTCATCCTCCCTTCGATGCTGAAAAGCGCGTCGCCGCCAGCCGCGGCGCGCTGATTGCGACCGTGGTCCACCTCTGGCCCTATATCTGGCCGTCCGACCGGCGCGACCTGAAATGGCGCGTGTTCGCCGCCATGGCGCTGCTGCTCGCCGCCAAGCTCGCCACCATCGCGGTGCCGTTCACCTTCAAATGGGCGACCGACGCGCTCGCCGGCCAAGGCAGCGCGCCGCTTGCCGCCTCCGACTGGCTGCTCTGGGCGCTGGCCGCGCCCATCGCCATGACCGTCGCCTATGGCGGCATGCGCATCCTGATGGCGGCGCTCACGCAGTTGCGCGACGGCGTGTTCGCCAAGGTGGCGATGCACGCGGTGCGGCGGCTCGCCTACCGCACCTTCGTGCACATGCACGAGTTGTCGCTGCGTTTTCACCTCGAACGCAAGACCGGCGGGCTCACGCGCGTGCTCGAACGCGGGCGCAACGCGATCGAAACCATCGTGCGCATGGTGATCCTGCAACTGGCGCCGACCATCATCGAGGTCGCGCTGGTCGCCACCGTGCTGATGTGGCAGTTCGACTGGCGCTACGTGGCGGTGATCGCCGTCACCGTTGCGCTCTACATGCTCTACACCTACCGCGCCACCGAGTGGCGCATCGGCATCCGCCGCAAGATGAACGACAGCGACACCGACGCCAACGTGAAGGCGATCGATTCGCTGCTCAACTACGAGACGGTCAAGTATTTTTCCGCCGAGGCGCGCGAGGCCTCGCGCTACGACCGCGCCATGGCGCGCTACGAGGAGGCGAGCGTTTCCGCCTATACCTCGCTGGCGGTGCTCAATGCCGGGCAGGCGATCATCTTCACCTGCGGGCTGGCCGCCGTGATGGTGATGTGCGCCTTCGAGATCAAGGCCGGCAGCAAGACCATCGGCGATTTCGTGCTGGTCAATTCGATGATGATCCAGCTCTACCAGCCGCTCAATTTCATGGGCATGGTCTATCGCGAGATCAAGCAGGCGTTGATCGACATCGAAACCATGTTCTCTATTTTGGCGCGCGAGCCGGAGATCAAGGATGCGCCCGCCGCGCCCCCGCTGAAGGTCACCAGCGGCGCGGTCAAGTTCGAGAATGTCGCCTTCGCCTATGAACCGGAGCGCCGCATTCTCAAGGGCATTTCCTTCGAGGTGCCGGCCGGCAAGACGGTCGCGGTGGTCGGCCCCTCGGGCGCCGGCAAATCGACCATCTCGCGGCTGCTGTTCCGCTTCTACGATCTCTCCGGCGGCCGCATTCTGATCGACGGCCAGGACATCGCGCGCGTGACGCAGAAATCGCTGCGCCAGGCCATCGGCATGGTGCCGCAGGACACCGTGCTGTTCAACGACACCATCCGCTACAACATCCGCTACGGCCGCTGGGAGGCGAGCGACGCCGAGGTGGAGGAGGCGGCCAAGCTTGCGCAGATCGATCCGCTCATCCGGCTTGCGCCGCACGGCTACGACACCGAAGTTGGCGAGCGCGGCCTCAAGCTGTCCGGCGGCGAGAAGCAGCGGGTCGCGATTGCGCGCACCATCCTGAAGGGCCCGCCGATTTTGCTGCTCGACGAGGCGACCTCCGCGCTCGACAGCCACACCGAGAAGGAGATCCAGGACGCGCTCGATCGCGTCTCCACCGGCCGCACCACGCTGGTGATCGCGCACCGGCTCTCCACCATCGTCGGCGCCGACGAGATCATCGTGCTCGACCAAGGCGAGATCGTCGAACGCGGCACGCATTATGCGTTGCTGGGCAAAGACGGCCTTTATGCCAGCATGTGGAATAGGCAGCGCGAGGCGGAGGAGGCGCGCGAGAAGCTCGCCCGTGCCGGCGAGCAGGTGGCGGCGCCCAACCGCAATCCGCCGCCGGTCGCCGAGGATCTGGCGCCGTCGGCCCTGCCGCTCGATGTGCCGGCCGACGCCGCGGAGTAGACTAGCCTTCGATGTCGATTCTCAACTCGATTCGCGCGCAGGCCGTGCCGATCACGCCGGAGGGCTACCCCTTCATCGGCGCTTTCGCGCTCGTCGCCCTGATCCTGTTCTGGCTGTGGAGCCCGCTTGGCTGGCTCGGCACGCTGCTCACCCTGTGGTGCATCTTCTTCTTTCGCGACCCGCCGCGCGTGACGCCGGTGCGCGAGGGCCTGGTGGTGGCGCCGGCCGACGGGCGCATCAGCCAGGTCACGACCGTATCGCCGCCGCCGGAGCTCGGCCTTGGCGCGGCGCCGCTGCCGCGCATTTCGATTTTCATGAGCGTGTTCGACTGTCACATCAACCGCAGCCCGGTCGCCGGCCGCATCGAGAACATCGTCTATCAGCCCGGCAAGTTCTTCAACGCCGACCTCGACAAAGCGAGCGCCGATAACGAGCGCAATTCGCTGGTGATCGCCGCCGCCCGCGGCCGCGTCGCGGTGGTGCAGATCGCCGGCCTGGTCGCCCGGCGCATCGTCTGCTTCGTGCGCGTCGGCCAGCCGGTCGGGGCCGGCGAGCGCTTCGGCATGATCCGTTTCGGTTCGCGGCTCGACGTCTACCTGCCGGAGCACACGCCGCCGCTGGTCGCGGTCGGACAGACCGCGATCGCCGGCGAGACCGTGCTGGCCGATATCTTAACGGCCGACAGCGGGCGCGCCTTCCGCAGCGGCTAGGGGACAGCGATGGAAATGACCGGCGATTCTCCGGCCGGCGACCGCCGGCCCTGGGGCCTGTTAGCCTCGCTGGCGTGGTATGTGGTGGTGTTCGAGATCGCCGGGCGACTCTATGATCTCGCGCTGAATTCGTCCGGCTTGCAGGCGGCGCTCGACCGCCATTTCGCGACACGGCAGCTCGGTCTTCTCGCGGCCTGGGCCGTCACTTTGCTCGTCACGATGCTGGCGGCGCGGCTGACACGCGTGCCGCTCTACGACTATTTGGGCTGGCGGCGCCCGCGCCTGCGCGACGTCCTGCTCGCCTTTGCCATCATGGCAGCGCTCTATGCGGCATTCGGCGCGCTGGTGTTCTTCAGCGGAAACGCCGCGGGGGCGGTTGGCGAATATCGTGCGGCGATCGCTGCCGGCACGTCGCCGTGGTGGTTCGTCTTGAAGTGGTGGCCGACCCTTATCCTGTCGCCGTTCGTGGAGGAAACGTTTTTCAGGGGCTTCCTATGGCGCGGCGTGGAGTTTTATCACGGCAAATGGATGGCGTTTGTGGTGAGCACGGTTCTATTCGCTGCCATGCATTACAGCTACTGGATGCCGGACGGCGCCGTGGAGTGGGGTTCGGTGGTGCAATATCTGGTCTCGAGCGCGATATTCGGCGCGCTGCGCTGGCGCAGCGGCAGCGCCGTCGTGCCCATGCTGGCGCATTCGCTCGACAATGCCGGATTGAAGATCGTGCCGATCGTGCTGTCGGCGCTGGTGCCGTAACTCGCGTTACCGGCAGCGCTGGAAAATTTGCTTGGCGTTCCCGGCCTTCATCGAGAGCCGGTCGCCGGCGACCGACAAGATGAAATCGGAGGGTTGCTTGTCCCCTTCGACCGAGCATTGCGCTTTCACTCGCCACGTCGTTCCTTCGCGCCGTACCGAGGTAAAGGCGCAGTGCGTTTCGTGCCGGTCGTAACGGCGCGGCTTGACGATCATGGGCGCGTTTTCCATTTCCTGCCCGATCTTGCACTGGGCGAGATCCTTTCCCCAGGTGCCGACATAGTCGGCGTCTTTCGCCGCGGCGGGGGCGCCGCCCAACGCGAGCGCGGCGAGCAGCAGCAAGGATAGCCGGCGGGCAATAGACATGTTTCCTCGCGGTGGGTTCGTGTCGTATCCGGCTCTTAGCATACGCGGCCGGCGATTCGTTAACGCCGGCGGGGCCGCCTTGACCGGCCTTGTTGCGCCGTGGCGCCTGAGCTCGAAACGCCCTATATTGGCGGCATGGTCTTTCAACCCATCGATCCGTCGCCGCCGCGCTTTCGCTCCCGCCGTTTCAAGCCGATCCCGGTGCGCACGCTGCTGCCCAATCTCATCACGCTGCTCGCGCTGTGCGCGGGTCTGACCGCCATCCGCGTCGCCGTCGAAAACAACATCCAGCTCGCGCTCGCGGCCATCGTGTTCGCCGCGCTGCTCGACGGCATCGACGGCCGGCTCGCGCGCATGCTCAAGGGCACTTCGCGCTTCGGCGCCGAGCTCGACAGCCTCGCCGATTTCGTCAATTTCGGCGTGGCGCCGGCGCTGATCCTCTACTTCTGGGGCCTGCACGAATTGCATTCGGCCGGCTGGATCGCCGCCATGGTGTTCGCGATCTGCGCCGGCTTGCGGCTCGCGCGCTTCAACGTGATGATCGACGATCCCAACCAGCCGGCTTGGGCGGGCAATTTCTTCACCGGCATCCCGGCGCCGGCCGGCGCCATCACCGTGCTGCTGCCGATCTATCTGTCGCTGCTGGGCGCGCCGGGGGGGCTTATCGTGGTGTGGCTGACGCTGTTCTACACGCTCGCGATCGCGCTCTTGATGGTGTCGCGGCTGCCGGTGTTCTCCGGCAAGCGCGTCGGCAAGCGCGTGCCGCCGGAAATGGTGCTGCCGGTGTTCGTGCTGGTCGTCTTGTTCATCGCGCTGCTGGTCAGCTATCCATGGCAGGTGTTGGCGCTCGGCACGCTCGCCTATTTGGCCTGCCTACCGCTCGGCCTGTGGTCCTACCGCAATTACCGGCGCAAGGACGCGGAGGCGGCCGCAGCCGCCGGGGCGGCGGCCGAGCCGTTCGCGCCCGCGCCGCCGCCGGCCGACGCGGACAGTGAACGTCCGACGCGACTGAACTGAGCCCCGTCATGCCGCGCGCGATCCGCGTCGTTGCCGCCGCCGAACGCGGCGACCGGCCGGTCGCGGACACGCTTATCTTGGACTATGTCCAGCGCGGCGCGCAGACGCTGTCGCTCGCCGGCGTCAAAGGCGGCCCTTACGACATCGATTTGCCGGCGCCGGCGCGGCTGCGCACCGACGATCTGTTGGAACTGGACGACGGCCGGCTGCTGGAAGTGGTGGCGGCGGCCGAGCCGTTGCTCGAGGCACGCGCAGCCGATCTGACCGAGCTGACACGGCTGGCCTGGCAGCTCGGCGACCGCCACGTGCCGGTGCAGATTCTGACCAATCGGCTGCGCGTGCGGCGCGAGCCGGCGCTGGAAACGCTGCTCGCTGCACTCGGCGCGAAAACCACGGCGATCGAAGCGCCGTTTGAGCCGGAGGGCGGCGCCTATGCCTCAGCCCACGCGTACGGCCACGGCCATCACGACCACCATCATCACGATCACTGATTGCGGTATCCGCTGGTGCCGAACGGATAGCCGGGCATCAGGTCGTAAGGATGCTTCCAGCCCGGCAGCGCCTGCATGCGCGCGAGCCAGGCGGCGATCGCCGGATGATCCTTGGCGATGTCGAAGCCGAACTCCTCGGCCGGATAATAGAAATAGCCGGTCATTGAAACGTCGGCGATCGTCGGCCGGTCGCTCGCCAGGTATTGTCGCCCGGTCAGGCGCTTGTTGACGATGGCGAGGTTGTTCTGCGCGCGTGCTTGCAGGAACGCCATCACCGCCGGGTCGCCCGCCGGCTTGGCGAAGTTCTTGAGAAAGCGGAACGGTCCGAGAAAACCGTTGACCTTCTGGTTGTCGAACACGATCCAGCGCAACGCCTCCAGCCGCTCATCCTCGCCTTGCGGCTTGAACTTGCCGGTGAGGTCGGAGAGGTAAGTCAATATCACGGCCGACTGGGTCAGCTTCTTCTTGCCGTGCACCAGCACCGGCACCTCGCCCATTTCGTTGACACCGTCGCGGTACTCTGGTTTGCGGGTCGCGCCGCCGAAGAAATCGACCCATTTCGGCTCCCAGTCGGCGCCGATCAAATTGAGCATCAGCGCGGCGCGGTAGGCATTGCCGGACTGGGCGAAGCAATAAAGCTGGAATTCGGACATCGGCTTGCTCAACGTGTCCTGCGGCCGATCTCACTTCATGGTCGGGATGACGAATTCGGCGCCCTGCTTGATGCCCGAGGGCCAACGCGAGGTGACGGTCTTGGTCTTGGTATAGAAGCGCACCGAATCCGGCCCGTGCTGGTTGAGATCGCCGAAGCCGGAGCGCTTCCAGCCGCCGAAGGTGTAATAAGCGAGCGGCACGGGAATCGCGAAGTTCACGCCCACCATGCCGACATTGACACGCTGGGTGAAGTCGCGCGCCGCGTCGCCGTCGCGGGTGAAGATGGCGACGCCGTTGCCGTATTCGTGCTCGGAGGGCAGGCGCACCGCCTCCTCGTAGTTCTTGGCCCGCACCACCGACAAAACCGGCCCGAAAATCTCCTCTTTGTAGATCGTCATGTCCGGCGTGACCTCGTCGAACAGACAGCCGCCGATGAAGTTGCCGTTCTCGTAGCCTTGCAATTTGAAGCCGCGCCCGTCGACCAGGAGCTTGGCGCCTTCCTTGACGCCGGTGTCGATGTAGCCGCGCACTTTGTTGAGCAGGTCGCGCGTCACCATCGGGCCGTAATCGGCCTTGTCGTCTGTGGAGGGTCCGATCTTGAGGCTTTCGACGCGCGGGATGAGCTTGTCGATCAGGATGTCGGCGGTCTTCTGCCCGACCGGCACCGCCACCGACACCGCCATGCAACGCTCGCCGGCGGAGCCGTAACCGGCGCCGATCAGCGCGTCGACCGCCTGGTCCATGTCGGCGTCCGGCATGACGATCATGTGGTTCTTGGCGCCGCCGAAGCACTGCGCGCGCTTGTTGTTGGCGCAGGCGGTCGTATAGACGAATTCGGCGATGGCCGAGGAGCCGACGAACCCGATCGCCCTTATCCGCGAGTCGGTAAGCAGCGTATCGACCGCTTCCTTGTCGCCGTTAACGACGTTGAGCACGCCGGCCGGCAGGCCGGCTTCCAGCAGCAGTTCGGCAAGCCGCATCGGCACCGAGGGATCGCGCTCCGAGGGCTTGAGAATGAAGGCGTTGCCACAGGCGAGCGCCGGCGCGAATTTCCACATCGGGATCATGGCCGGAAAGTTGAACGGCGTGATGCCCGCCACGACGCCAAGCGGCTGGCGCATGGAAAACAGGTCGATGCCGGGGCCAGCGCCCTCGGTGAATTCGCCTTTGAGGAGGTGCGGGATGCCGCAGGCGAACTCCACGACTTCGAGGCCGCGCTGCACGTCGCCCTTGGCGTCGGCGAAAGTCTTGCCGTGTTCGGACGAAAGGACCCTGGCGAGGCTGTCGAATTCCCGTTGCGCCAGTTCGAGGAACTTCATGAGCACGCGCGCGCGCCGCTGCGGATTGACGGCCCCCCAGGCCGGCTGCGCCGCCTCCGCGACCGCAATCGCGTGCTCGACCTCGGAACGCTTGGCGAAGGCGACCCGTGCCTGCACCTCTCCGGTATTTGGATCAAACACGTCGCCGAAGCGCCCCGATCCCCCTTTCACCTCGGTGCCGCCGATGAAATGGCCGATCTCACGCATGGAATTCTCCTCGAAGTCGAACGGCGTCGCAGACGCTTTGATGGCCATTGTGTCGCTTTTTCCCGGAATGGTCACGGGGGTCGACGCCGGCTGCCGCCAGCGGCTATGTGTCACCTGCCGCGACAGGATCAGGATTCCGCGGCAAGCTTTTTTGCTAATCTCGCCGCCATCATCGCGGGCTCAGCCCGCGCAAGCTCGTATGGCTGCTTCAACGTTCGGGGAGTGATGATGGACATTCAGCGCGCCGTGCTCCTGACCCGCCAGCGAGGGCACAAGACGGCGAGGCCGACAAATGGCGGCGCGAGGTATCGCCGATTGGCGGCTCTCACAGTCCTGCTAGGCGGCATCGCCGCATCATTCGCTCCCGCACTGGCGGCGGAGCCGCTCGCGGTGCTTCGCGAGGACAGTCAGAATAAAGCGGAGCAAGGCAAACGCTATGTCGGTTCGACCGTCTGGCGGACCGAATCCGTGCCCCCGAGCGCGGGCCGCCCGGCGGAAGTCGTGTTGCGCGCGGACGCAGAAATTCCCGAGCGGCAATTGAGTGCGAGGTGGACGCTCCGCCGCAATACGGACAAGAGCCTGCCGGCGAGCCACACGATCGAGATCGTATTCAAGGTGCCGCCCAACGTTCAGGGCGGCGGCGTCGCCCAAGCGCCGGGCGTGGTGATGAAATCGAAGGAGGATACGCAAGGCATGCCGCTCGCCGTGGCGGCCGCCACGGTGACGACCGGATTTTTCATGTTCGCACTGCCCGAAATCAGCGTTGCGCAGAATTTGCAGTTGCTCAAGGAGCGCGAATGGCTCGATGCGCCTTTTGCCTATGCGAACGGCACCCGGGCCGTCCTCAGCATCGAGAAGGGCGAGCCCGGTGACCGCGCTTTCGCCGAAGCCTTCGCCGCGTGGAGTAAGTAGGTAATAGCTTCAGGAGGTCACGACGGTGAATTGATCTCTTGTCGTACGTGCTTGTA
>Ga0207693_10004738_pt1 | contig 11439 bp, 5 predicted proteins | sample LARL81metaG_FD_184347 | JGI IMG/M metagenome (GOLD analysis project Ga0207693, IMG submission 184347) | Corn, switchgrass and miscanthus rhizosphere microbial communities from Kellogg Biological Station, Michigan, USA - LAR L8-1 metaG... | ecosystem: Host-associated > Plants > Roots >...
GCTCGTCGATTGGAAGAACGTGTTAAACCGCAACCCGATCGGCGGCAATCCGGGAATCGTTCCTGGGAACACCGTGTGAGGCCAAAGTTCCTTCTGCGCTGGAGCTCCCAGCATCACCGGAGGAACTTTTAGGAAGCTCTCGTCATCCTTCGGAAATTTGAAGCCGGCATCCTTGAACGCCTTGCCGAAATCGTTCAGTTTCGGGAAGTCCACATGGCACGTGGTACAGGAAGTCTGATACTGCCGTGAAAATGCCGGAATGGCGAAACTGTTAGCCGTCAAGATGGAAAGGGTGAATAGCAAGAGACTTAATACAAGCATGGGTCTACGGTAGCGCATCGGAAATCGCCTCCTAGGTGCGAGTTCGAGAGCTTGGATGGCCTCTAGTTCTGCCCAAGAATGGGCCGATACTACCGAGGATCGTAGATAGTTCGCCGCGTAACTGATCACAGCTAAATGTGACTTCAATCACATTTTGCAGTTCGCGGGCAGAGGCTCTAGGATTCGAAACCGCGACCTCGTGGAATCGGTTTCTGTACTCCTGAAGCGCGACGGATACGGGGAAGGGCTCCTGAGCAGCCTGGTATTCCATTAACAACAAACGATCTTCTGGAAACTGGCCACACCGAGTCTTCGGCGTGGCCCTTCAGCAGAACGTGGGAGGGGACCATGAGAGTGCTCGAAGATGGCCTTCTGCCCCGCAGAAAATTCAAGGCTTCGCCCGGCTACTAATCACACTTCGCAGTGATTTCAGTTACAATCTTAGCCTGAAAAAGCTCGGTTCCCTGCCACGTCACTGATCAAGAGGCCGACGGGCCAATATCCATCTGCTTCACTGGTTGAGCGCAATTGTGTCGTACCGTAAAACGTCCTGCATCTTCCCGCGGTTCGGCGGGGTTGCATCTCTGGATCTTTTACTGTTAAGTGATGATCCAGGCGTGGAGCGGGGCTTGACGAAGATTGCGCTCAACCGCTCTAGCAAGCTGCCAAGCGGATTTGTTGCCGATTCGCAAACAGAGGTTTCTCAGTGACAATTTGTGCGCTAGGGGGAGTCGGCAAAGCTACGGTCAGCCACTGCCCATTCTGCTTCACGTGGACTCGGGTAAACCAATAGGTGCCGCTATTATCCTTGCCGTTCTCCATACCCCTCTGAACCGAACGTCCGGTTACAACTGCTGTATCGCCATATACACGCACTTTCAAATCGAAGATCTGCGCGAGTCGTAATGGAACGATCCCGATGCGAAACCCTTGAGAATCTCCTGTTTCGTGCGCATCTCGCCTCGTAACGTGACGAACGTGCAGTCATCTGAAGTCATGCGATCGAGCATTGAAACGTCGCCAGCAGAACAGCCTCGTTGCGCATCTGTTCCAGTTTTTTATCTCATCCTCTGCGTTGGTCGTGGCAGCAGTTGGTGCCCCCGACCAATACGCCTTCGCTGAACGGCAGGTTCTTCCTGTCTCCCGAGCGCGGTTTCACGATGTACTTGCGGTCTGCCGCACCTGCTGCAAGGCAGAACACAAGGAACAGGACAACACAACAATCTTGTGTAGTTTCATAGTCTCCTCATAAGTGGCCGAAAGAACTGGAGTCTCAGAGCACAACCCTTAGCGAACTGCGGCCGTCACCCTCGCAACTTGTCTTACGTGTTCGTCGAGCAGGCTCTGGTCGTATGAAAACTCGATTTTCCCTGATGTCTCTGGCGTGAATGTGAAATCATAAGTCTCTCCCGGCGCGATCGTGAATGAAGCGGTAGTTGCGACGGACTGTTCAGGTGCCAGATCGGCGCCATCTTTCGCAATGGGGATCCATTCGATAAGTTTTCCGTCCTGAGCTCCTTTCATCGCGATTGAGTTGTTCGCGAGGAGATCGATAAAGCGGAAACGGTAGAGCACGCCGGTACGCAATTCGAGCGGTGCCGGTGTAGTTGTCCCGTTCAGAAGCAACTCTCCATCGGTTCGTTTGCCGTTGCGTGAGAGCAATAACACCTTGTCTTTCTCAGAATCGAACTTCGCTCCCTCCGGCACCACAATGAGTGCACCATAGAGTCCGAAACTCAACTGAGTCAGATCATTCATGTGCGTGTGGTACATGAACGTTCCCGCGCGTGGCGGTGCAAACATCACGTCGAACGATTTCCCCGGCATGATCATGGGCGTGACCTTCGGGCCATCGCCTCCCCATCCTGGAACGCCATCGTAGTAACTTTCCAGCTCGATTCCGTGCCAATGAACCGATGTGGGTTCATCGAGCTGGTTCGTTATGTGGATTGCCACCGGTTGATTACGAGTGAGCACCAGGGTCGGGCCGGGACCTCCGCCGGTTTGCGGCACTTTTCCATGTTCGAAGATTGAGTAGGTATATTTCTTCGGATTCGACTTGTCCTTCTCGATCCGCAACTGGAGCTTGCGTTCCGCTAGGGGCAGTTTGTGCGCCACAGGTGTGTCGTTCTGCGGCACGATCGTAATTCCCAGGACCAAGCCGGTCATGTGGTTTAGCGGGTCGCCGTGCTGCCCTCGATCGTGCATATCCTCATGATGGAAAAATGATGTCTCCGTGGAGGTGTGGGTCAGGATATGGCAATGAAAGATCCAGCGTCCCGTGCGCTCCGGTTTCCACACGGTTGTCATCGTCCCTCCGACCGCCATGAAATTCGTGGAAATGTCGCGAATGCGCGACGGCGGTACTGGGTCGCTGTGCTCCGCGTCGCCCATGCTAAAGACCTGGAAGTACGAACCATGCATGTGCATCGGGTGCACATTGCCGCTCGGATTTAGCCACACCCAGCGTACTTCGCTGCCGAACGGGTATTGCAGGCGCTCGGTATACGGCCACGACTTCCCGTTGATTGTCGGAACATCGAACGATTCCTGGGGAAGGTGGCGGTCGCGCCAGGTTCCAATGACAAATACGCGATCTGGAAGAACCGGGCCCGGTGCATCCACGATGAATGCGCCGTGCAACTGGCTGTCCTCCTTGTATGGCCTGCCACCGATGGTGTCGCCTCCGGCGGTTGCCCAGTAGTAGTAAGCGCCCGGTGCGCCCGAGGAAAATGTGACCTCGCGGGTTGATCCGCCGGGAACCTCAAATGTGTCGTCATTCTTTCCCGGACGCGTATGCATCCCATGGATCGAGACGTCCTTTGCGATCAGGTTGTGGACAATGAGATGAATGTTCGTACCCTGGGGAACGCGGATCATCGGACCCGGTATATGCGCTGGCTTGCCCTTCTCCGCCAATGCAAAGACTTTGATACTTGGACCATGCTCGTCTTCAGGAAACCATTCTCCCTCACGGATCTCGAGATCGATCGTCAGAACACTGTGGACGAGAATGCCGCCGGGGACCTGGTTTGAATTCGTCTCAATACGCCGCTCTTCCGAGACAGCTTGGGCGGGGACAGTTCCGCAGCAGCCCAAAAGTGTGCTCGTCAGACCGTACAGGATCAGACACCGGAGCCGGCCTCGGACTTCGTGAACACTAGTCCCTGCCAATGACATAGAAAACTTCCTCCAGACGGAGACGGTTACTACCGGCGGGAGCCACATTGGAACTACTCACAGTCGTGTTTGCATCAAAAATGTCAATTCATCGGATCACGATTCTCCCGCTTTCCGTGTGCACTGCGATCCTCTTGCCCCCGCCATTAATTGCCTGGCGGAATTGCAGGAGGTTCGCCAGCGGTTTTGTAATGTCGTCACGCTCGAATTGAAGCTCTCCCGTTTTGGTTGAAGCCTCAAGTTCGAACTTGGCGGAGGGAGGGAGTTCCAGGCGAACGTTGCCTGATACTGAGCTGAGCTGCCAATCCTCGTGCGGTATGGCTTTTAGGTAAAGATCTCCCTGATCGGTCGAACCTATAAACCTACCTCTCGCACCGCCCACATTGATTCTTCCGGTTCCCTTCTTGACGACCGCAGTCGATGGCCCAACAACCATGAGCGTAATGTCTCCTTCTCCTGCTTCAGCGCTGACTCCTTGTGGGAGCCGCGTGCAAGAGATGTTTCCGCTGTCAGCAATGGCCTCGACAGGTCCGCCGATAACCTGAAGATCCAAATTCCCCGTGCCAACGTGACCTTCGAGCGCATTGGATATATATGCAGCTTTAATGTCACCCTTGTTCGTCACTGCATTGACCGGTCCAAGAATTCCCGTAATAACTTGCTTCCCTGAGTTGACCTTTGAAGTAAGTTCCGTCCGGTAGGGAACATTGATTTGGTACAGAACGCTGGTCCGTTCTTCAGGAGGAACTGGGTCGAAGGTATGGATCATAATGTGATTTCCGATCTGCTCGATACGGAGAACCGCAGAAACAAAACCGTCGCCGATGCCAGCTGGTTCTGAGCCTCTGGCAGATGCGGCGATCGATACTTCTCCGTCACGGCCGTAGGAGACCTGCAATTCTCCAACGGCAACATCGACATCGAGCGTAACCGTCTTTGCCGCCGTAACCGTAAGAGTCCGGCGAAATTCTGCCATAGTCTGCGCCGATGCCAACTGAACCCACGCCAACAAAGCGATCGCGATAACGAAGCACATAGAAAGACCCGACTGCGCCCGTGCGGTATATCGAGTTGTATGCACAGTTAAGCGTGGTATTTCGATAACGGCCATGACGATTCTCCAGTAAGTCTGCCCCCGAGAACGCAAGGGCGGCCAGGAATATTCGGTAATTACAGAGAACGGAGGAAATCCAGAATTGCCTGCTGGTCAACCGACGACAACCCATGGAATTTATGAACGACTTCGTTGGCTTCAGAGGCAGAATACTTGGGCGTTGCCGATGAAAAGTGCTCATCAATCGCCTTCAACAGGTCCGCGGTCCTGCCATCGTGCATAAAGAAGATGCGTTGACCAATGCCCCACAAGGGTGTAGTACGGAACTCGTCGGCACCTGCCTGACCCTGAGTGATGTCGTCGGCTAGCTTCGCACCCATGTGATGGAGGAACATGTCGGAGAACAAGTTGACTGGGCGGTTTTGAAGCACGGCACTGTTCATAACCGGTGCGGTCTGCATTTGGGGCGTGTGGCACAAGGCGCAGCCAATGTCAGAAAAGAGCGTTCGACCGTGCTTGGCCGATTCACTTGGATTCGCCACAGGGGCTGGACCGTCGGTAAAACGCATCAGGATCTGGAACTGCTGCCAGTCCGGCAGAATGTGGAGTGGATTGTCGAAATCCTGATTGCGGGACTCGTTATTGTCGGTACGAACCACATCATTCGGCTCGGGCTTCTCGGGCCCTTGGCAATCCGGATCTTCTTCCGTTGCTGTCGGGAATGCTTCATTGGTAATTCCCATCTCGACGTTGTAGGCTTCGCCGGCGAAGATCGTGACCGATTTGTTTTGTGCTTTCCATCCAAACCGCGTGATGGTGCCGTCGTTGCCGCTGCGGTTAGGATGGCCGGTGATGCCGAGCGGTGCTCGTAACGTAGCCGTAGCATCGTGCTGAGCGAGAATCTCCCGGTCCTGAATAGACTCGATGAGTCCCAGTCCTGTCATCTGCAGGGGAATTCGGAAAGCGAGGTTTCCCGCCTTGTACTCTTTCTCAAAGTCGGGTTGAGTCAGTGCGCAATTTGGGATCGTTGGGTCGTTTGTACTGCCGCGCACGGTCCATAGTTGGTGGACGCCTCCATCAGGGGTCCCGTCGGGCTTGCGTTTGAACCGCACTTCGCGGATCGGACCGTAGCGGTGTTCAAAGCTCGGAACCACATTTTGCCTTCCATACCTGTGAGGAATGAGGTGAAACTGCGGATTCTCCGCCTGATGTGGTGTTTTGTCTCCAGGATTGGGAACCAGGTATCCACCCGATCCTCCCAGCGTCGGCTGAGCATGGCAGGAGAAACACTGATCCGAGTTATGCCGCGCGCCCAGACCGTTGGAATTCGTGTGAAACTGAGGAAACACAGGGTCAAGTTCACCCATCCCGATCACCGGAGACCCATCGGTAACATCGGCACAATCGTCGCAGGTAGACTCAAGTTGGCCCGCACGCAGAATTCCCTCGAGGAACGATTTCAACTCGTTCTCGTTAATTGTTTCGCCTGTTGTCGGATTTCGGCTAATCAAAGGTGGATGTGGGATCGGAATTCCCTGCTGCTGCAATCCGCCACCCGTGTTTTGAATGCCACCACGTACTCCGGGATCTTTTTGTCCGAATACCCAGTTGGAGCATCCAAGCAGAGCACACGTAATTGCAAGGTTTCGCACGAATTGTCGGCTCATTCTCATACTCTCTCCATGTTTTCGCCACTTGACGTGATTTAGGGGGATGCGGGACAACCACTCATCCATAAGCTGCGAAAAACGAGGGTCAAATCGGGTCAGGAATTTTTTGGGATTGGACAAACGAAGGAAGGCCGTCTGCGCGGAAGATCCTTTGCATTGACTTGATGGCAGCCGAGCGCTATCGTTACGTCACTTCTCCGGGGCTGTTACCGACTGTGAATCAACAACATTCGCAACCTGTGACCGAACTGCTGGTGCGCTGGAAGGCGGGCGATCAGGGGGCATTGGAGCAACTTGTTCCTCTCGTCTACAAGGAACTGCGAGAAATCGCTCGGTATCATTTGCTTCGAGAGCGCCCGGGGCACACACTGCAAAGCGCAGCTCTCGTTCACGAGGCGTACCTCAGGTTGCTGGACCAACGCCCATTTGAAACCGAGAATCGGGCACACTTTCTCGCAGTGGCTTCGCGCTTGATGCGCCAAATTCTGGTTGACTATGCGCGCAGCCATGGAGCTGCCAAGCGCGGAGCCGACCGGAGAGTGGAACTGGACGCGTCGCTCGTCTTGCCCCAGGTACGAGCAGCAGATGTGATCGCGCTCGATGACGCTTTAAGCGATCTGGCTAGGCTGGACAGGCAACAGAGCCAAATTGTTGAGCTGCGATTTTTTGGAGGCCTTGCCGTCGAAGACATTGCCGAAGTTTTAGGCATTTCTGCGTCCACAGTTAAGCGAGATTGGAACGTTGCCAAGGCATGGCTGACCAGGCAAATGAAAAAGAGGAACCGTGGAAACCCGGGCGCAGTGGTCCAGAATTAAAGAAATCGTCGGGGCAGCACTAGAACGCGAGCAGAAAGACAGAAACACTTTTCTGGACCAAGCGTGCTCGCAGAATGCCTCCTTGCGTGTCGAAGTCGAGTCCCTGCTTGCCGCCCACGCCGAAGCGGGTGACCTCTTTTTGTCTGAACATCCTGAGTTCAACAGTAGATCACCGGTTGCAGACGGACCCCGCACCATCGGGTCGTACAACCTGCTTCGCGAGTTGGGCGCTGGGGGTATGGGACAAGTGTGGCTGGCCGAGCAAACCGGACCTGTGCACCGGCGAATTGCTCTCAAACTAATTAGAGCCGGGATATACGATGCCACCACTGTCCAACGATTTCGAGCAGAGCGGCAATCGCTGGCGATCATGGAGCATCCGGCCATTGCCAAAGTCTTTGACGCAGGCACGACGCCTGAAGGCCAGCCATATCTTGCAATGGAGTATGTCGATGGCCTTCCTATCACTGACTACTGCGATCAGAAGAGACTGACCATTCGTGAGCGTCTGAAGTTGTTTCTCCAGGTCTGCGATGGGGTGCAACACGCGCATCTGAAAGCAATCATTCACCGCGACCTGAAGCCTTCAAACATCCTTGTAGTCGAAGTGAATGGCAAGCCGATGGCGCGCATCATCGACTTTGGCTTAGCCAAAGCAGCAACTCCGATCGCGGCCGAAAGCACTCTGCGTACCCGAGCCGGCACTCTCCTTGGCACACCCGGATACATAAGTCCCGAGCAAGCCGATTCGGAATCGATCGATATCGATACTCGAGCCGATGTGTATTCGCTTGGCGTTGTTCTCTACGAACTACTGACGGGACTTCTTCCGTTCGATACAACTCAATGGAAGAAACTGAGACTCGAGGAGATTTTGCGGCAATTGCGAGAGAGCGAGCCGCAACGTCCCAGTGCAAAAGCCCGCCTGGACCGCGACCCGGCGCATGGCCGCGAAGATGTTCGATGTACGGAAGCACGCGCGCTTGCCACGTTGCTCAAAGGTGATCTGGACGCTGTGACCATGAAAGCGTTGGAGAAAGACCGTGGACGCCGCTATGGCACGGTGGCCGAATTCGCGTCAGACATCGAATGTTATCTGGAGAACAGACCTGTCGTCGCCCGGCCTGCGAGCAACTCCTATCGCCTCAGAAAGTACGTGCGGAGGAATCGAGTGGGCGTAGCCGTCGCCGCTTGTGCATTCGTCGTGTTGGCGGCTTTCGCCACAACCGAGGCCGTTCAACTCAGGCGTACCACGCGCGAACGCGATCGCGCCGACCGCATCACCAATTTCATGAAGAGCATGTTCGAAGTTTCGGATCCGGGAGAGTCTCGTGGCAACACCATCACTGCACGAGAAATCCTGGATAAGGCTTCGGGCAATATCAGTTCGGGCCTGGCCAAGGATCCCGAAGCACAGGCGCAAATGATGGAGGTGATGGGAGAAGTCTACGACAGCCTAGGGCTGTATCAGCGTGCCGAAGCTCTGTTCGCGCAGGCGGTAGAGACGCAGCAGCAGGTTCTCGGCCCCAACTCTGTTGAGACTCTCAAATCTATGCGTTATCTGGCGTGGGCGATGCATGAAGAAGGAAGAGATTCTGATGCCGAGAAGCTAGACCGTGAGGCCTTGGCACGGTATCGGCGGGCGTTCGGCGTGGAGCACCATGGCACTCTCGCGGCCATGTCGGACCTGGCCTCGATCCTACGCACTCAATTCCGCTACGAAGACGCGGAAACACTCCAACGAGAGACCTTCGAGATTCAAACCCGGGTACTCGGACAGGAGAGCGAGGACACTCTCACGTCGATGAACAATCTGGCGAATACTCTAAGCTATGAGCACAAGTACGCTGAGGCCGAGGCTTTGCGACGGAGGGCTCTCGACATTCAACGCCGCGTTCTTGGTCCCGAATATCCCGATACGCTCAGATCGATGTCGAACCTGGCCGACACCCTCTACCTCGAAGGTCGCTACAGTGAGGCCGAAAGCTTGGAGCGCGAAACGCTTGGAATCCAAAAGCGCGTGCTTGGGCCGGAGCACCCCGAAACCCTCATGACGATGTACAACTTAACATGTGCGCTCAACAACACGGGCTCTTACGCCGAAGCAGAAGCACTGGGACGCAAGATTCTGGAAGATCGCAGCCGTATGCTTGGCCCGGAGCACCGTGCGACTTTGAAGACAATGGTGAGTCTTGCCATCAGCCTGCGGAAAGAAGCCCGCTATCCAGAAGCTGAGAAGCTTTTGCGCGATGCGCTTGCAATTCAAAGGCGAACTCTCGGATCCATTGACCAAGATGAAGCGGACTCTCTGTATCAACTCGCCGTTGTTGATGGGCGACAGGGCAAGAACGATGAGGCGTTAGCTTTGCTGCACGATTCCATCAACCACGGTCTGGTTGTAGAAAGCAGGAATGGCATCGGCACGGATCCCGAACTCAATGCCCTACACGGTGATCCGCGATTTAACACTCTTGTGGTTGAGACCGCAACCCGCGATGCCAAAGGCGAGCCAGAGGAGAAGTAAAGCGCATCGCTGTCCTACTGCCGCGCGTTGCATTCTTGTGCTGCGCCGCTGGTCAGCGACCCCAGCAGCAGAATGGTGGTAAAGAGCTCTCTTCATCAGATTAGCTTCCGTGCCCGTGGCACTAGTGTCCCGGATTGTCTCCTCAGGTCCGCGCGAATCATTCGGCAGAGTTCATCAATGTTCTCGATGGTCTCACTTGGGAAACATCAGCGGCAATGCTACATCAGAGGTGAACATGCAACGCTGGCTATGACTACAAAACGGCACGATGACCAGACTGTGACGTGCGTGGAGATTTTCGGTCACCTGGAAGGAACCATAAGACACTTCTTATCGTCCCTTTATCGTCCCCAGATTCGCCACTGTTTTGTGGCTGGATCGGTTCGAGCAACTGACCGTCGGTTTATGAGGGCCCTGGCAAACTGAAAACTAAAATACGTTGCGGCGCAGATGACAAACCATGACAAATTGAGAGAAGCGTGACCCCTTGTTTGACACGAACTTTTTCAGCGCTTTTGATCGCGATCGGAATCGAACGGAGGAAATGTTCGTTGCACGACTGGTACGTCGGCCCAATTTTACTGCTCATCGGCTGCTGATTCAGCATCTTAAGTTCCGCATCTGAGTGACGAGGACCCACCGTGGCAAAGAAGTTCTTATAGCGTTGCAAATAGGCCTGCTGGCTTCAATTTATGTCATCGCTATAGTCGCGACGTGTTGTCGATAACGGAGCTCAAAGGTAAGGAACTCAACTGAGCGGTAGTTGGTGAATGACGGGCTACTCTTACCTAACCCGGCAAGGGAAGGATCGCCGACGATTCGCTCAGTACGAAGAGTGTTGAGCCTCCCTTGGTGAGCATGCCTAAATTCGGAACAACTGCGCTGCGTTGCCACGCCCAATTTTTGCACGATCGGCTTCGCTTATCGTGGCGTGATCGAACCACTCCGCTGCAAGACCCATTTCTTCGAAGGGATAGTCCACCGAGTACAGAACGCGGTCCGGGCCGACCTCAAGCATTACTTCCGCGAGCGTCTGAGTGCGGAAGTTGCCACTTGTGGTTATGTAGAAGTTTTCCCGAAGATAGTGGCCGATTGGATGTTTCACTTTCGGCCGATCTTGTAATGTCCGGGAAATGCGGTTATCGATGCGCCAAATGTTGCAGGGAAGGCCTTCGCCAAGGTGCCCGAGAATGATTTTCAGCTTGGGATAATCGTCGAAGAGGCCGCTGCCCATGAGACGCAAGGCATGAATTGATGTCTCAGCAGTAAACCCCCAGATCGATCCGGTCAACCACGGGTGCCCTTGGTAAGCCGGTTGATGTGCTGGTAGAGCCGATCGCGGGTGAAGGTAGAAAGGGACATCAAGTTGTTGGACCGTCGCCCAGAAATCGCGGTATTGCGGCAAGTCGTAAAACGTGATCGAATCCGCATCGCCGTTCTGTGTGAACCCATTCACCAGCGCGCCACAAAAGCTCAATTCCTTAATACAGCGGGTCAGTTCCTGAGCCGCGGCTTGCGGGTCTTGGAGGGCCAATGCGGCGAAGCCTTTCAGTCGTTTGGGATTTTTTGCGATGCTTTCAGCCAAATGGTCATTAGCGCGGCGTGCAACGTCGACCGCTTGCCGGGGATTCGGAATCGCCTGGATTCCCGGTCCGACGAGCGAGACGATGCAGACTTCCACGCCTCCTCGATCCATCTCCGCGATGCGGCCGCTGCCCAGGTCTTGTATTTGGCGCTGAAAATCCGGACCCCCGAAAGAGGCGTAACTTGACTTTACCGTTTCGGCAAAATCGAAATGTTCTTCCAGCGCGATCTTGCTCGGCATGGATACGGGGTCCGAGCTAGAAGTGTCCCGCACCCCCGCTCTTGCGGGAG
>Ga0207693_10004739_pt1 | contig 11436 bp, 6 predicted proteins | sample LARL81metaG_FD_184347 | JGI IMG/M metagenome (GOLD analysis project Ga0207693, IMG submission 184347) | Corn, switchgrass and miscanthus rhizosphere microbial communities from Kellogg Biological Station, Michigan, USA - LAR L8-1 metaG... | ecosystem: Host-associated > Plants > Roots >...
CGCGCCGTAGCCGTCGAAATCCGTCTTGCTGCCGACGTCCAAGTCGCGATAGCTATACGTTCGGCCACCCACTCCAAGGCCGACGAACGGGGTGAAGTCCACGATTCCCGCGTCGTACGCCGACGGTGTTCGCAGTTCGGCGCCGACGTCGTACTGGTAGATGTCGAGCGTCTGATTACCGGCCGTGATCCGGTCCTTACTCGGCGACCACCCGAAGGTCCCAGTGAGCGCGAGCGCAGGCACGAGACGCCACGATGCCTGGCCGCCGACGAGCACTGCGTCCTTCAGAAGATCACGCTGATCGCCCGTTGGAATGTAGGCCCCCACGAAGGGTCGCAGCTCGAACTGCGTGCTGGGTGCCTGTGCGCTCGCGACAGACGCGAGTGGTGCAAGAGCGAGCAGCGCGGCGCCGGCAACGCCTCGCCTAACGATCGTCGAAATGGTAGGTACTGCCCTGTGATGTTGAGACATAGTGCGTGTCCTGTTCAAGTTCGTCCTCGCGACGCCCACCCTTGCCTGATCGCGTCGCCATCTGTTCGGGCTCAGGCACCCGTCCTCCGCCAGCCGCGGCGGGGCCCCGCCGCGCTGGGCGGCTTACTGGAGGGGCCACGTGCCCCCGACTGCTTTATAGACTGCAACGAGTGCCGTCGCCGCCGCCGTGTGGCCTAACGCGAGCTGGTTCTCGGCGTCGAGGAGCGTCCGCTCCGCGTCCAGCACCTGTAGGAAATCGGTGAGGCCCGCCTCGAAGCGTTGCTGCGACAACGTCGATGCACGCTGGCTCGATCGTACAGCATCCTCGAGGATGGCGAGCCGAGCATGCGCTCGATCGTAGCTCACCAGGGCAACCTGCGTTTCCTCGAGCGCGCGCAAAACCGTCGCGTTGTGTTCGGTGCGTGCTTCGTCCGCATCGGCGCGGGCGAGATCGACTCGCTCCTTCACCCGCCCGAGATCGAAGAGCGGAAAGGAGATAAAGGGCCCAACGAGCAACCGGGACGTCCCGGCTCGACTCAACGAATCGAACGAGGTCGCGGTGTATCCCAACCTCGCACCTAACGAGATGCGCGGCAGGTAGTCGGCCTTCGCCGCGCCGACCAACAGCTCGCGCGCGGCGAGCGCCCGTTCGGCGCGCAGCACGTCGGGCCGCCGCCGCACCAGATTGGATGGCGTTCCGATGTCCAGGCTGTCCGGCAGCCGTGAAGGCGCGGCCGCCTCGGCTAACGCAGGCGGCAACAGATCGGTCGTTCGGCCAAGGAGCACAGCCAGCCGATTGCGGTCGCGCGCGATCTCGGTCTCCAGTGCAGGCATTGTCGCGAGCGTGAGATACAGAATCGATTGCGCTCGCTCAGTGTCGAAGGCCGTACCACGTCCAGCGGCGAGACGATCCTTCGTTATCGCCACCGTATGGCGCTGATTGTCCGCGTTCTTCTGTGCGACGGCGAGCTGCTGCTGCGCGCCACGCAACTCGAAGTACGTTCGCCCCACCTCGGCGGCGACGCTCACCTGTACATCGCGCAAGCCATACTCAGCGGATGTTGCCAATGCGCTCCGCGCGCGGACGTTCCGGGCCACTCGCCCAAAGAAGTCGACCTCCCAGGCAGCGTCGAAGCCAACGTCCCAGAGCTGCTCTGGGGGAAGCTGCCGGCCGAACCCGGGCAGCTGCGCGATCGACGCTTGCTGTCGAATCGAGCTGCCGCTCGCCGTCACGGTCGGAGCGAGATCGAACGCAGCCAACCGCCGTGCAGCCCGCGCGCCCGTTAGGCGCGACTCGGCGATCTGGACGTCGGTGTTCGCCCGGAGCGCTTCCTCGATCAGATCAGCGAGAACACGGTCGCCGAGCGTCCGCCAGAACGGGGCGACGGGAAGCGCATCGCTGTAGTGCACGGACGACGGCGTCTGGACGACGCTGGAGCCCGGCGGACAACTGTCAGCCGCCGAGCGCGTCCGCGTCGGTGCCGGAGCAACCGAGTATGACGGCGCTACTTTGACCGTCGGCGGTTCGTAGGCGGGAGCGCTCACGCACGCACTCCCGAAAGCGAGGAATAAAAAGGTCAGCTTACGCATGGGTGCTCCCCTCCCCTGCGACGAGCGCACGGGGCCAGCTGTGAATTGGCTGTACGTCAGCGGGCGGCGTGACGCCGCTCCGATCCGCCCGGCGCGCGGCGATCCCACGAACCAGCACGTAGAACAGCGGAGTGAAGACGAGGCCGAAGAAGGTGACGCCGAGCATTCCCGAGAAGACGGCGATGCCCATCACGTGACGCATCTCCGCGCCAGCGCCCCGCGCGAATACCAGCGGCAGGACACCCATGATGAATGCGAATGACGTCATGAGAATCGGGCGCAGCCGAATGCGAGCTGCCTCGAGCGCGGCACTGAATCGATCGCGGCCCTGTTCCTCGAGGTCTCGGGCGAACTCCACGATCAGGATCGCGTTCTTGCACGCGAGTCCCACGAGCACGAGCAAGCCGATCTGGGTGAAGACGTTGTTGTCGCCGCGTGTGATCCACACGCCGGCAATCGCAGAAAGAAGACACATTGGAACTATGAGAATGATCACGACGGGCAGTGACCAACTCTCGTATTGCGCTGCCAGAACAAGAAATACCAACAACACGCAGAGTGGGAACACGAAGACCGCGGTGTTGCCGGCGAGCTTCTGCTGATACGTGAGCTCCGTCCACTCGTAGCTGAAGCCGTTAGGCAGCGTCTCGCTCGCCAATCGCTCCATTGTCTGCACGGCCTCGCCCGAGCTCACGCCGGGCGCGGGACTGCCATTGATATCGGCCGCGTTGTAGGCGTTGTAGTGCGTCACCTGATCCGGCCCATACGACTGCTTCACCGTGAGCACCGAACCGAGCGGCACCATCTCGCCGTGCTCGTTGCGGACCTTGAGCTGGGTGATGTTGTCCGCACCGGCGCGGAATGGTGCGTCCGCCTGCGCGATGACCTGGTACGTTCGGCCGAACTTGTTGAAGTCGTTGACGTACTGGGAGCCGAGGTAGATCTGGAGCGTCTGGAACAAGTCGTTGAGCGGAATGTTCAGTTGCTTCACCTTGTCGCGATCGACGTCGGCGAAGAGCTGCGGCACATTCACCTGAAATCCGGAGAATTCGCCGGCGAGTCTCGGTGTCTGATACGCGCGGCCAAGTAAGGTCTGCGTCGCGGCGTAGAGCGCCGAATCACCAAGCCCCGCGCGGTCCTCCACCTGCAGCTTGAACCCACCCACTGCCCCAAGCCCATTCACCGCAGGTGGAGGAAAGACGGCGACAAACGCGTCCTGAATGCCGGAGAACTTCGCGTTCAGCGCCTGCACGATCGCAGCGGCGCTCTGATCGGCCCTCTTCCGATCCTCGAACGGCTTGAGACCGATGAAGATCGTGCCCGCGTTAGGCTTGTTGGCGAAGCCGTTGATCGACAGCCCCGGAAACTCGACGGCGTGCTCGACACCGTCCTGCGCGAGCGCAATGTCGGAGATCTTTCTGACTACGGCTTCGGTGCGATCTAGTGACGCCGCATCGGGCAGCTGCGCAATAGCTACAAGATATCGCTTGTCCTGTGTCGGAACGAAGCCGGCCGGCACGCGTGAGAAGCCGAGCATCCCGAGCACAACGAGGCCGGCGTACACGGCGAGCGCTAAGCCACGGCGGCGCCGCACGCGCTGTACGACCGACCCATACTGTGATGACGCACGGTTGAACAGGCGATTGAATGGAACAAACAACCATCCGAGCAGCCTGTTCATGATCCGAGTCGGTGCATCCTCGGGCGCACCGCGCGGCCGCAGCAGCACGGCGGCGAGCGCTGGCGAAAGCGTCAGCGAGTTGAAGGCCGAGATGAGCGTCGAGAAGGCGATCGTCAGGGCGAATTGCCGATAGAACTGCCCCGTGAGACCGCTGATGAACGCCACCGGAACGAACACGGCGCAGAGGACGAGCGCGATGGCGATGATCGGTCCACTCACCTCTTCCATCGCGCGGTGACTCGCCTCCAGTGGCGAGAGCCCTTCCTCGATGTGGCGCTCGACATTCTCGACGACGACGATCGCGTCGTCGACGACGATGCCGATGGCGAGCACGAGGCCGAAGAGTGACAGGGTATTGATCGAGAATCCCGACGCGAGCATCACGGCAAAGGTGCCGACGATCGAGATCGGTACCGCCGCGAGTGGGATGATCGAGGCGCGCCAGGTCTGGAGGAACAGCACGACGACGATCACGACCATGAGCGTCGCTTCGAGCAGTGTCTGGATCACCTCGCGAATCGAGTCGCGCACGAAGATCGTCGGGTCGTATACCGCCGACCATTCGACGCCCTGCGGGAAGCGCGTTTTGAGCTCACTCATCTTGTTTCGGACACCGGTCGACAGCGTCAGCGCGTTGGAGCCCGGTGCCTGGAAGACGACGATCGCCACCGCGCTCGTGTTATCGAGCAGCGCGCGCAGGCCGAAGTCTCCCGGGCCGAGCTCGATCCGTGCCACATCGCGCAAGCGGGTGATCTCTCCGGACGCGCCGGTCTTGACGATGATGTTGCCGAACTCCTTCTCGTCGACGAGCCGTCCCTGGGCGCGGACCGTAAGCTGATACGCGACGGGATCGGGCATCGGGGGCGCACCAACGACGCCCGCCGCCACCTGCAGGTTCTGCTCGCGAATCGCCTGCACGACGTCGCCGGCGGAGAGGCCGTGCCCGGCAACCTTGTTTGGATCGAGCCACACGCGCATGGCGTAATCGCCGGCGCCGAAGACGATCACCTGCCCTGCGCCCGGGATCCGCGCCAACTCGTTGCGCACGTTCAGCAACGCGTAATTGCGCAAATACACCGGATCGTACCGCCCATCGGGGGACGTGAGATGCACCACCATGGTGATGTCTGGTGACCGCTTCTCCGTGACGACCCCTAACGCGCGGACTTCTTCGGGTAGGCGCGCGAGCGCCTGGCTCACGCGATTTTGCACCTGCACCTGCGCGAGATCGACCGGAGTGCCGATCTCGAAGGTGACGCTGAGATTCAGAACGCCATCGGCGGTCGCCGACGACGACATGTACAGCATATGCTCAACGCCGTTGATCGCGTCCTCGAGCGGCGTCCCGACGGTCTGGGCGAGCACCGTCGGATTGGCGCCGGGATACACGGCGCGAACGACAATTGTTGGCGGTGTGACTTCGGGATACTCGCTGATCGGGAGCGCGCCGATGGCCAACAAGCCGCCCGCGAGAATGACCAGCGAGAGCACGACTGCGAAGATCGGTCGGTCGATGAAGAAGCGTGAAAAGCGCATTTGCGTTGGGCGTTGAGCGTTGGGCGTTGGGCGTTGGGCGTTGGGGGTGGCGCGCTCAGCGCACTGCGACGTCAGCCTTCATTGAATCGGCTTGGGCTACGACCTTCATTCCCGGCCGAACCCGCATCAGGCCATTGACGACGACGTTCTCTCCCGGCTTGAGCCCCGATTCAACCGTCCGCAGCCCGTCCACCAACCGGCCAGGCTTGATGGGCCGATAGGCCAACGTGTTGTCCTTGTTGAGCACGAGCACGAACTTGCGGTCCTGATCGGTGCCAATGGCGCGGTCCTGAATCAGCGTCGCGGCATGCCGGTCGCCGTCCACGAGCCGAACGCGCGCAAAGAGGCCGGGCGTGAACAGCAGCCGCGGATTCGGTACTCGGGCGCGAACGCGGATCGTCCCCGCGGCCTGATCGACGCGGTTGTCGATGAAGTCCAGCTTGCCCTCGTGCGGGAAGCCCGTCTCACTCGTTAGGCCGACGAAGACGGGGCCGCCGATGGCCCCGCGACCGGCCGACGCGCCGGCCTGCATGTACTTGAGATACGCCTGTTCGTCGCTGTCGAAGTACACATAGATCGGGTCGAGCGACACGATCGTCGTGAGCAGCGTCGACGCCGGGGCGCCGGCCTGTACGAGATTGCCCGTCGTCACCTCGGTGCGGCTGACGCGCCCCGTGATCGGCGCGCGGACCTCGGTCCAATCGAGATTCAGCTTCGCCAGACGCACCGCGGCCTCGGCGGCGCGAATCGCGGCGTCGCTCTCCGCGCGCTCGCTCGTGCGCGCGTCCAGCTCTTCGCGCGAGATCGCCTGCGTGGCCACGAGCCGCTGCGCGCGCTCGAGCTCCATGTCGGCGAGCTGCTTGCGCGTGCGGGCCTGCTCGAGCGCCGCTTCGGCGCGTGACGTCTCGGCCTCGTAGGGACGGGCGTCGATCATATACAGCACGTCGCCTCGCTGGACGATAGCGCCCTCGGTGAAGGCGACGCGTTGGACGAAGCCGCTCACGCGAGGCCGGACCTCGACGGTATTCACGGCCTCGAAATGCCCCGTGAACTCGTTCTCGTCAGCCACGATGCGGCTGATGGCCGGAGCGACGGTCACCTGCGGCGGTGGCGGCGCCGATTGCGCCTGTTCGCACCCGTTCAAGAGCCATCCAGCGAGGAGAAGGACGCCAAGCTCGATCAGATGCGGAAAGCTGCGGGATTCAACGGTTCTCATGCGGTACCTTTCCCCTCGAAATGGTCTGTACAGCGAATCCGGCACTTCGGTGTGGACGCGGGGTAGATGTTACTGACCGGTCACACCCACTATGTTACCGACCGGTACCACCGTCGTCAAGTCGGGGGTTGCGTTCGGTCGGGGATGCGTTCTCTTCTAGTCGTTCGAGAACGCCGGGAATCGACATTCGCGCGACGCGGCGCGATGTTTGACTGAGGCTATGAACTGTTATGACTGCGAAGCGGCAAGCTGAGCCCGTGCTTCCGCCGCGAGAGCGAATCATCGCCGCGGCCGCGGACCTGTTTCAGAAACAGGGGATTCGTGCCGTCGGTGTCGAGACGATCGCCGCGGCGGCGGGCACGAACAAGATGACGTTGTATCGCCACTTCACGTCGAAGGATGAGCTGATCGCCGAGTGGGCGCGTGGCATCGTCGCGAAAAAGGAAGCGTTGTGGGACGAGCTGGAGGCGCGATATCCGGACGACCCGCAGCAACAGCTCATCGAATGGAGCGAGCGCGTCGCGGCAAAGCTCGCGGAGATGGAGCGGCGCGGCTCGATGCTGGCCAACGCGCTCTCCGAGCTACCGGAAAAAGATCATCCGGCGCGGCGGGTGATTCAGGCGCACAAGCAGCGCGAGCTCAAACACATTCAGGGACTCTGCAAGGGCGCTGGCTTTCAGGATCCCGATCTCGCCGCCAATCTCTTCTATTTACTTCTCGAGGGCGCGCAGGGGTGCGTGCAATGCACGGGTATGAAGCGGGTCGGCGAGGACCTGGTGCGACTCGTGGAGCGGATGGTCGAGGCCAACCGGCTGCGCGGTCAGTAGCGGTTCGGCATTGCGCGGCAATCCTGGGTTCTTCAGGAAATTCCGGGGAGCTCTGATCACCCACTGCGCTTTTCAGTCGGGACGAAATTTGGGGCCACTGAAGCCACAGCCGCCCTGCGGGCGGACGCTGATACCACTTACGTGCTCCGTGCGAGGGGAAGCTCGCCGCTGCGCTGTTGATTTGACTTTGTGAATGTCTCGGGAAGCATCTTGAAGCATGGCGCAACACCGAACTTCAACCGTTAGCAGTTATCCCAACTGAACAGCTCCTCGCCTATTTCCTTTCTCGCATCGATGGTGTGAACGTGACGCCGACGAGCAGCCCTTCAGGCGAGATGAAACGGCTGACGATCTGGCCCCATGGCTCTTTCCTGTTCTTCAGGAGCGTGCGATAGCCGCGCGATTCGAGAGCCACAGTCGCCTTCTCGACATTCTCCACATCGAACTCGAGCCACGCCTGTGGGGCGGCAAGGTGTGCCGGCCAGGAGTCGGTGCCGAAGCAAGATCGCGCCGCCTGAGAGAGCGGCCACAGGGCAAAACTCCTTGCACCCTCGAGAGCCTCGGTGTGAAGGTAGCCGTCGGCCTCCTGCTTGAAGGGAATGCCAAGAACATCGCGGTAGAGCTTACGGCTTTCTTCAGCGTCGCGGACGATGGGACCGAAGCCGGCGATGAAGAGAACCTTGATGTCTGCGTCGTGCGGCATGGCTGATCCTCTATCCAAATGAAAGGCAACGGCAACATTATCTTGCCGTCAACGGCCCCGACAATCAACCGCTTCCCCAGATGTCGAGCGGCATTCCTTCTCGATTTCGCCGTACCGTATGCCTAACGGGTTTGTTGCTGGCGGCCGCCGCGCCGGCGAACGCGCAGCTCCTCGATAAGCGCGCGATCTTCGCCCGACAACACTGGTGGGACAATCGCGACTGGGATTGGTTCGCCACGCGAATTCCCGTCTTCGAGTCACCGGATTCCGCGATCGACGCCACCTACTACTACCGGTGGGAGCTCGTCACGAAGCATCTCACGTACGGGTCGGTGCGCGCGGGCTACACCTTCACCGAGTTCATCGATCGCCCCTTCTGGTCGGGCGCGTATGGCGCGATCAGCTGCCCCCTCGGCCATCAGTTCGCCGAAGTACGCTGGCTCAACGACCCCGATATCGCCGCGGATTTCGCGCGCTACTGGTTCGAGGTACCGGGGGCACAGCCGAGGAGCTACAGCAACTGGTACGCGACCGCGATGTGGGAACTGTACGAGGTGAGTCGCGACTCGGCGCTGCTGCGACGGGTGCTGCCATACATGAAACAGCAGTACGACGGCTGGATGCGTGAGCATTGGGATGCCGCGCATCGCATGTTCCGCTGGGATGGTCTGCACGACGGCATGGAGCGGAACATCAACTCGCGTCAGACCGACGATTTCGACGAAGGCGCCGAAGGATTTCGTCCGACACTCAACAGCTATCTCTACGGCGACGCGCGCGCCATCGCGCGGGCGTCCGCGCTCTTCGGGGATACGGCAACGGCACGCGAATATGACGATCGCGCCGACTCCCTGCGCGCACGCGTGCTCGACGAGCTCTGGGACGAGCGCCGCGAATTCTTCCTCCATCAGTTCGCGCATGACGAGAAGGACGGTGTTCACGCCCGTTCGCGCACGTACGACAGCGGGAAGTTCGCCGGGGACGCACATGGACGCGAGCTGATCGGTTACGTGCCCTGGCAGTTCGAGCTGCCGCCGGACGAGAAGGGCTACGAGCGCGCGTGGCGCTTTCTCATGGACACGGCGTATTTCTTCGCGCGCTACGGCCCGACCACCGTCGAGCGCCACGATCCGCAGTTCTATATCTCTCCGCGCTGCTGCTGGTGGAGCGGCAATTCCTGGCCCTACGCGACGACACAGACGCTCGACGCGATGGCGAATCTTCTCAATAATTATCACCAATCGGTAGTCAGCAGCGCCGACTGGATGAAGCTCTTCAATGTGTACACCAGGACTCAGCATAAGGATGATCACCCCTACATCGCCGAGGCCGCCAATCCGGACAATGGCTCGTGGGCGGGACACGACACACCCTACCACAGCGAGCACTACTTCCATTCAGCGTATGTGAATCTCGTCATCACCGGGGTCGCCGGGCTCCGCCCCCGCGCCGACGACAGTGTCGTCGTCAATCCGCTGGCGCCAGGCAGCTGGGCGTACTTCGCGCTCGATGACGTGCACTATCATGGCCATCGCCTAACGCTCCTGTGGGACCGGGACGGCACCCGGTACCACCGTGGTCGCGGCTTGACGCTCCTCGCCGAAGGAGAGGTGATCGCGCGGGCGCCGCGGCTCGGCCGGCTCGCGGCGTTTCTGCCAAGTGGCGCACTGGCGATGGACAGGGGCGCGCGCCTCGTGAACCTCGCTGTGAACAACGGCGGCGCGGCGTATCCATGGATCGAGACGTCCTTTGCCGCGCCGCAGAATCCGCCAAATTATCTCGTCGACGGAAGCCGCTGGTATCACCAATCGCCGGCAAATCGCTGGACGACTGTCGGCTCTCCCAATGAGCGCGATACCGTCACGATCGACTTCGGCGCGTTGCGGCCGCTCGAGCGCGTCGTCCTCTACCCACTCGACGACGGTCCACAGGGTGTGGTGCGGACGCCGGCGAACTACCAGATCGAGATATTCGCAAACGCTCATTGGGTGTCGCCGCCGTCGCAGAAGCGCCGGCCGGCCCAACCGGAAGGTCATCGTGCGAATACGATCAACTTCACACCGATCGCGACGCCCAGGGTGCGCGTCATTCTCACGCCGCAGCCACGCGCCGCGGTCGGGCTGACGGAGCTGGAGACGTGGGGCACGCCCTCGTTAGAGGAAGTTCGCACGCCGCCGCGAGACCTCGCCTTCGACGCGAGCCTCAGTGCTTCCTATTCGGCGCCTGACGATCGCGTCGAGCAGCTTCACGATCTCCAGATCGCGTTCTCCCACTACTCCCGCAACCGCTGGTCCGCGCTCGGCACACCTAACGCGAGCGACTGGGTCGAAGTCGCGTTCGACGCGCCGAAGCGCGTCAGCAGGATCGAGCTCTATCTCTGGGGCGATGGCGAAAAGGTCCGCGCGCCGCGGAGCTACGCGGTGCAATACTGGGACGGCTCCGCTTATCGCGACGCGACTGTTCGGTCGCGGCTCCCCGCTCGGCCGCTCGCCTCCGCCCGCAATGTGGTTACGATCGATCCGGTGACGACGTCCCGCGTCCGCATCGTGCTGGAGCATGATCTGCCGGCGGTCACGGCGATCACGGAGCTGGTCGTTCTGCCATAAGCGTTGAGCGTTGGGCGTTGGGCGTTGGGCCTGGCGGGTTCCTAGTTGTCATCCTGAGCGTAGCGAAGGATCTGCTGTTCGCCCGTCGCCCGTCGCCCGCTACTTCGATACCACCGTGATTGTTGTCGTGTTATTTGCCGTGTTCAAATCTGTCTGCGGAGACGTGAACGCAACACTCGCGGTGTTCACGATCTGCTGGACAGTGCTCGGCGCCGTGACCGTGAGCGAAAGCGTCGAGGATTGTCCGTTCTGGTTGATGTGATCGGGAATCTGACAGGTAACGGTCTGGCCGACGGCGCTGCATGTGATTCCTGCCGCCGCGGTGTAGCCGACATACGTCAGGCCCGCCGGCAGCACGTCAGTGAAGGTGACACCGCCGAACGTGCCCCAGGGGCCAGCGTTCTTGATTTGAAAGTTATAATCGAAGTTCGCACCGACTGCGGGCGCGCCCGTGCTGGCCGAGCCGGTGAGCTGTTCGTCGACAGCCGCGGGAGCAATGGGGTTACTGTCGTGGATCGCCGCCTCGCCCGCGAGGCCCTTCTGCTGCCCGGTCACGGGATCTTTGTACAGCGAATACACGATATAGCTGGCGGGACCACCACTGCCCGGGCGGAGCGTCACTGTGCCGCTCACGGTCTCGCCCGGCGACAGCGTGACGCCCGTGAGCGGCGTGCACCACGCGCCGAACTTCGCGCTCGGAGGAATCTCGCTCGCGCCCTGACCCGCGCACCCGGCGCCGAGCGAAATAAGCGTCGGCGTGGATGGCGTGCAGCTGCCGCCGCAGTAATCTCCCCAACTGCTTCCCA
>Ga0207693_10004740_pt1 | contig 11434 bp, 8 predicted proteins | sample LARL81metaG_FD_184347 | JGI IMG/M metagenome (GOLD analysis project Ga0207693, IMG submission 184347) | Corn, switchgrass and miscanthus rhizosphere microbial communities from Kellogg Biological Station, Michigan, USA - LAR L8-1 metaG... | ecosystem: Host-associated > Plants > Roots >...
TCGGCCTTGTGGTCGACGACGCCATCGTGGTGGTGGAGAACATCCACCGCCATCTGGAAGAGGGCAAATCGCCGGTACAGGCGTCGCTGCAGGGCGCGCGCGAAATCGTCGGTCCCGTGATCTCGATGACGATCACGCTGGCCGCCGTGTACGCGCCGATCGGCTTCCTCGGCGGCCTGACCGGTTCGCTGTTCCGCGAATTCGCCTTCACGCTGGCGGGCTCGGTGATCGTGTCGGGCGTGATCGCGCTGACGCTGTCGCCGATGATGTGCTCGGTCTTTCTGAAGAGCGCCGACGAAGGACGGTTCGCGCGACTGGTCAACCGGGTGTTCGGCGCGATGACGCGCTGGTATGGCCGCAGGCTCGACCGCACGCTCGATTATCGCCCGATCACCGGCCTGTTCGCGCTGACGATCCTGGGACTGGTCGGCTTTCTCTATATGCACACCTCCAAGGAGCTCGCGCCGGAAGAGGATCAAGGCATTGTCTTCGCGGTGACGAAGGCGCCGAAATACGCCAACATCGACTATATCGACCACTACGGCGAGAAGCTCGACAAGGAGTTCCAGAAATTCCCCGAGACGGATCTGCGCTTCGTGCTGAACGGCATTAACGGCCCGCAGAACGGCATCGCCGGCATGCTGCTGAAGCCCTGGGATGAGCGCAAGCGCTCCTCGATTGCCCTGAAGCCGCTGGTGCAGGCCGAGCTCAGCAAGATCGAAGGCGTCAACGCGTTCGCTTTCAACCTGCCGCCGCTGCCGGGCGGGCCGGGCGGTTTACCCGTGCAGATGGTGATCAATTCGACCGCCGGATTCCAGACCGTCTATGAGCAGATGACCAAGCTGAAGGATGCGGCACGCAAGAGCGGGCTGTTCATCGTTTCCGACAGCGATCTCGATTTCAACCAGCCGGTGGTGCGGGTCAAGATCGACCGTACCAAGGCGAGCGATCTCGGCCTCACAATGCAGAATATCGGCGCCACGCTCGCGACGTTGCTCGGCGGCAATTACGTCAACCGCTTCAACCTCGAGGGACGTTCCTATCAGGTGATCCCGCAGGTGCCGCGCGGCATCCGGCTGTCGCCGGAATCGCTCGGCGGCTATTACGTGCCGACCTCGACCGGCCAGCAGGTGCCGCTGTCGACCGTGGTATCGATCGAGACCGGGACCGACCCGAATTCGCTGACGCATTACAATCAGCTCAACTCGGCGACCTTCTCGGCAGTGCCGATGCCGGGCGTCACGATCGGGCAGGCCGTGGACTTCCTCGAAGGCGAGGCCAAGAAGCTTCCCGCCGGCTTCAGCCACGATTATCTCGCCGACTCCCGCCAATATGTGCAGGAAGGCAATCAGCTTGCGATTACCTTCGGCTTTGCGTTGATCATCATCTTCCTGGTGCTGGCGGCGCAGTTCGAGAGCCTGCGCGATCCGCTGGTGATCATGATCAGCGTGCCAATGGCGATCGTCGGCGCGCTGATTCCGCTGTTCTTCGGCGCCGCGACGATGAACATCTACACCCAGGTCGGGTTGCTGACGCTGGTCGGTCTGATCACCAAGCACGGTATCCTGATGGTGGAATTCGCCAACGAGCTGCAGCTCAACGAGGGGCTCGACCGGCGTTCGGCGATCGAGATGGCGGCGCGGATCCGGCTCCGCCCTATCCTGATGACGACGGCAGCGATGGTCACCGGCCTCATTCCGCTCCTGACGGCGACCGGCGCGGGCGCCGCCAGCCGATTCTCGATCGGTCTCGTCGTCGTCGCCGGCATGTCGATCGGTACGCTGTTCACGCTGTTCGTGCTGCCTGCGGTCTATGTCGTGCTCGCCACCGATCACCGGGCGAAGGCTAACTCGCAGCGGACCAAGGAAATTTCCGAGTTCGACGTCGGATCCAACGCCTTGAAGCCGACCTGAGAAGCCGGCCTGAGGCGTTGGCGGTAAAGTGCGGCCGACCATCGATTTGGCCGTACTCAACCGCGGCGAGAGACAGCGCAGTGTTTTCTTGCTAGATTGGCCGGGATGACGGCATCACTCCAGTCAGATACGCGTACCGGTTGTGAAATTTCAGGCGCTCTCGCAGATGACTCCGCGAGGGCGGCGCCGTCGTCTCTGACCACGCGGAGCCGGCTGTTCACCAAATACGATGCGCTGCTCGTGGCCATCGTCGGGATCACGCTGCTGGCCGGCGGAATCTACGAGATCTTCACCCACTATCGTGAACACCGGGCATCGCTGATCCGTCTGCAGCATGAGCAGGCGACGGCGGCGGCCGCCAAGATCAGCCAGTTCATCGAAGACATCGAAGGTCAGCTTGGCTGGACCACCCAGACGCCGTGGTCGGCAGGCGCGCCGGACAATCGTCGCTTCGACGCACTGCGTCTACTGCGGCAGGTGCCGGCGATCAGCGAACTGGTCATGGTCGATGCGGCAGGCAAGGAGCGACTGCGGGTGTCGCGTGTTACGATGGATGTCGTCGACAGCGGGACCGATCTCTCTCAGGATCCGAAATTCACGGAAGCCATCGCTCACAAGGTCTACTTCGGGCCGGTCTATTTCCGTAAAGAGTCCGAACCCTACATGACGATCGCGCTCGCCGGCGGGCGCAAGGACTCGGGCGTCAGCATTGCCGAGATCAATCTCAAGCTGATCTGGGACTTGGTGTCCGAGGTGAAGGTCGGCCAGCACGGGCGCGCCTATATCGTCAGCGGCCGTGGTCGCCTGATCGCGCATCCCGACATGAGTCTCGTGCTGCGCGACACGGACATGTCGAGGTTGGCCCAGGTGAAGGCGGCGGAAACCGACAGCGACATGATGTCGGACGCGCTGGACGGCGGGGAGAATATCGCGGGGCAGGAGGTGCTGACCGCCTTCGCGCCAATCCGGCCGCTGCGCTGGACCATGTTCGTCGAGCGTCCTGCCGACGAGGCCTATGCGCCGCTCTATGCCGCCCTGCAACGGCTTACTCTCGCGATACTTGCCGCGTCGATTCTCGCGGCGCTCCTCACCATCCTCATGACGCGCCGGGCCGCCCTCGCGCCTGCAACGCCGTGGACATGGAGCGGGCCAGCCGGCAGTGGTGCCGTCGCGCAGAGGTTCTCCGCGGATCCCAGCGCCAAGGTCGAACAGGGTGTGACAAGGGCGAGCGAGCCCGTCCAAGCGACAATGACGCCACCGGAGGTGCTCGAGGTCGTCGACCGCTCCGCGGATGGCTTGCAGCAGGCGCTCGATACGCTGATCGAGTCCGCTGCGCGACTGTGTTCGGCCGATAGCGCGGCGCTCGACCGCAAGACCGGCGAGGAACTGCGGCAGGTTGCAAGCTTCGGCTTCCCTTCGGAGTTCAAGGAATGGCGCAAGAACAAGCCCATCGCGCTGGACCAGGGCGCGATCGTCGGCCGGGCCTTTATCGCGCGCAAGCCCGTGCAAATCCTCGATGTCATCACTGATCTCGAATTCACCCAACTTGAGGCGCAGAGGCGCGGGGGCTTCCGTACGGTGTTGGCCGTGCCGCTGATGCGCGACGGCGAGCCGACCGGCGTCCTGTTGATGACGCGGGCCCAGCCGAAGCTGTTCAGCGAGGAGCAGATCGAGGTGGTGACAACGCTCGCCAACCTCGCCGCGATGATGATCGAGAGCGTCCAGCCGCTGAGAGCACTGCTCGACGGCGCGGCGGATGCCCGCTCGCAACATTAATCACCTGCATCATCTGGAGTTTGAAATGACGACGCTCGAATTTGCCGCCGGCAATTATCGTTTCATTCCGGCCGTGTTCCAGTATTCGAGCGGCGCTTCGGCCGATGCCGGTTATGAGATCGAGCGCGTGCGCTTCGATCGCCTGCTGCCGCTTGCCGAGGGCTTTGCGCGAGCAGGAGACCACATCAAGGCCGCCGGCCGCCCGCTGACGGCCTTCTGTGCCTGCGAGCTGCGCTCGCCCGCGGCTTTCACCGAGGACGGCTTTCGCAGGTTCAACGAGCACTATGTCAAGACGCTCGCGGAATGGGGCATCTACGACGGCAAGACCAATCCGGTGGCGCGCAGCAATGTCTGCCCCGAGATCGACCCGCCCGCCGAGCCATCGTTCTATGCGTTCTCGTTCACGCGGCCGAACGCGCAGGCGACCCCGACTTTCGTGATCGCGGGCGGCGCGGAGGCGCGCGGCGGCCCGGGTACCTATCCCGAGCGTATCGTGCGTTACCGCGACGTGAGTCCGGAGGGTTTGAAGGAGAAGGTTCGTTTCACGGTCGGCGAGATGGAAAGGCGAATGGAATTGTTCGGCTTCGGCTGGAACGATACCACCGACGTGCAGGCCTATACGATCCGTGATTTTCATCCCGTGATCGCCGACGAACTGGTCCGGCGCGGCGCGACGCGCTCCGGGCTGACCTGGCACTTCGCGCGTCCGCCCGTGGTCGATCTCGAATACGAGATGGATTGCCGCCGCGTTGCGCGAGAAGTCTTGATCTAAAGCATGATCCGGAAAAGCGTGTAGCGGTTTTCCCTCGCGACAAACGCGGAACGCGTTTGCGTGGAGATCATGCTCAATCAAAGACCCTAAGCGCGATGATGATTCAACCTGATCTCATCGCGCTTTAGGCCCAAATCAACGTGCGCGTGGGTCGAGCGCGTCGCGCAAACCGTCGCCGACAAGATTGAGCGACAGCACGACCAGGAAGATCGCAAGTCCCGGCCAGATCGCCATCCACGGCGCATTGGTGAGAAAGCGTTGCGCCGCGTTCAGCATGCTGCCCCAGGACGGGGCGGGCGGCTGCTGGCCGAGCCCCAGGAACGACAACGCGGCTTCCGCGATGATCGCCGCGGCGATGGAGAGCGTCGCCTGCACCAGGAGCGCCGGCATGATGTTGGGCAGGATGTGAAACAGCGCGATGCGCCAGCGCGGATTGCCCATGGCGCGCGCGGCCTCGACGTAGTCCTCGACCTTGACGGCCATCACCTGGCCGCGCGTCAGGCGGATGAAGATCGGCGTTGCGGACACGCCGATCGCGATCATTGCGTTGCCGAGGCTCGGCCCGAGAAACGCCGAGAGCGCAATCGCCAGGATCAGGAACGGGCAGGCCAGCATCGCATCGGTGATCCGGCTGATCAGCGCGTCGATAAATCCACCGCGGTAGCCGGACAACAGCCCGAGCGGCACGCCGATGGAGAGCGCAATGGTGACCGAGATCGCGCCGGCCAGAAGCGAGGCACGGGCGCCGTACATGACGCGCGCGAGCACATCGCGGCCGAGATCGTCGGTGCCGAACCAGTGCAGCGTTGAGGGCGGTTTGCGCACGAGGCTCCAGCTTGTCGCGATCGGGTCATAGGGCGCGACCAGAGGAGCGAACAGCGCGAGCAGGATGAAGATCGAGATCACGACGAGACCTGCGACCGCGCCCTTGCGTTTGAACAGCCGGCGCAGCGCGCGCCGCGTCGGGCTTTCCAGTTCGTCGGCGGCTTCGGATATCCGGATCGCGGGGAGGGCGGCGTCGGTCATGTCGTCAAGCCCTCAACCGCGGATTGACCAGGATATAGGCGATGTCGGCGACCAGATTGAGCGTGATGTAGATCGTCGCCGTCACCAGCACGACGCCCTGCACCACGGCATAGTCGCGATTGAACACTGCATCGACGATCAGCTTGCCGAAGCCGGGGATCGAGAAGATCTGCTCGGTCAGCACCGCGCCCGACAGGAGCGTGCCGAGTTCGAGCGCGCCGAGCGTGATCACGGGCGTCAGCGCGTTGCGCATCGCGTGCTTGAGGATCACCGAGCGCTCGGACAGGCCCTTGGCGCGTGCGGTGCGCACATAATCGCTCTCCAGCACCTGCAGCATGGCGCTGCGGGTATGACGCATCAGGACCGCCGCGATCGCGTTGCCGAGCACGAAGGCCGGCATGATGGTGGAGGCGAGGCTCGCCCGCCAGTTCTCCGACAGCGGCACGTAACCCGAGGCCGGCAGCCAGCCGAGTTTGATCGAGAACAGAAAGATGAGCATGATGCCGAGCCAGAAATTCGGCGTCGAGATGCCCCACAGCGCGAACAGGTTCGCGCCATAGTCCCAGGCTGTTCCTTTCTTGACGGCGGATACGATGCCGGCGGGAATGCCGATCAGGAACGCGATCACGATCGCCATCGATCCAAGCTGCAACGTCACCGGCAGCTTCTGCGCAATCAGTTGCAGCACCGGCGCCTTGACGCGCAGCGACTCGCCGAAGTCGCCGGACAGCACGCCCTTGACCCAGAAGAAATATTGCACCGGGATCGGCTGATCGAGCCGGTATTGCTTGCGCAATTGCTCGATCACCGCGGGGTCGCGTTCCTCGCCGGCCATCACCAGCGCAGGATCGCCCGGCAGCAGATGCTGCAGCGAGAAGATCAGGATCGACACGAAGAACAGCGTCGGGACCAGCTGGGCGAGGCGGCGCGCGAGGAAGCTCAGCATGGAAGACCAACGCTCCCACGCGACAGGACCTGAGAAATACGCAACGCCTGCGGCTCCACGGACGTTCTCACTTCAGCTTCAGTCCGATCACACGCACCAGGCCGTCCGGCATCTGGCGGTAACCTTCGAGCTTCTTGGTGTGTGCGAACAGAAGCTTGCGATGATAGAGGTAGATGATCGGCTCGTCGTTGAGCAGGATCTTGGTCAGCTTCTCGTAGATCGCCTTGCGCTGCTCGGGATCGGAGATCGCGCGTGCGTCTTCCATCAGCTTGTCGGCTTCCGGATTGGAATAGCCGCCGTCGTTCTGCGGCGCCTTGGTGTGCAGGAAGACGTAGGAATTGCCGTCGGGATCGATCCGGCCGCTCCAGTTGATCTGGAAGATCTGGAACTCTCCGGCCTGCGCCTGCTTGAACGAGGTCGCGAACTCGATCAGTCGGATCTTCAGGTCGAAGCCCGCTTCCGCCGCCATCGACTGGACGACCTGGGCGACGGCTTCGTTCTCGGCGCCTTTCGGCAGCATCATGTCGACGCTGACCGGCAACTTGACGCCGGCCTCCTTCAACAGCGCCTTGGCCTTTTCGACGTCGCGCGGGCGGATCGGAAACGCCTTCTGGTAATAGGGATGCGCCGGACTGACCCATTGATTGCCCGGCGTGAACTCGCCGTTGAACACGACCTGATTGAGGGCTTCGCGGTCGATCGACAGATCGAGCGCCTGGCGCACCTTTTCCGACTGGCTGAGCGCGCCTTTGGTCTTGTCGTTGGCGACGTTGATGGTCAAGCCGAGATAGCCAAGCTCAGGCGCAGTCGAGAGCACGAGGTTGGAATCGGCGCGGACGTCCTTGAGGTCGGTCGCGAGAATGCGCTCGGCGAGATCGAGGCCTCCCGACTTCAAGTTGGCAAGCCGGACCGTGGCATCGACAATCGGCTGGTACACGATGCGGTCGATGAAGACATTGTCCTTGTTCCAGTAGTCGGCGAACTTCTCGAACACCATGCGGTCCTGCTGCACGCGCTCGACGAACTTGTAGGGTCCGGCGCAAACCGGATGCAGGCCGAATTTGTCGCCGGCTTCCTTTGCGGCCTTGGGCGACACCATCATGCCGGAGCGGTCGGTGAGCTGCGAGAGCAGCGGCGAGAATGGCGTCTTCAGCACGAGCTTGATCGTCAGGGGATCGACGACCTCGACATGATCGACGCTGGCGAGCTCTGATTTCCGGAATGATCCCGGGAACGTCATATGCCGTTCGATCGAGAATTTTGCCGCCTCGGCGTCTAGCGGCTCGCCGTCGTGGAATTTCACGCCCGGCCTGAGCTTGATCGTCATCTCCTTGCCGTCGGCGGATGTCTCGTGCGACAGCGCGAGCTGCGGCACGATGTTGAGCTTCTCGTCGATATCGAACAATTTGTCGCAGAATGCCGAGAACACGATACGGCCGACATAGGTGCGTCCGAGCGACGGATCGAGAACGTCGGGGTCCTCTGCGATCCCGATGCGGAGCGTTGTCTGGGCCTGAACCGAGGTGCCGAGCGCAACGCAGAGCGCCGCCGTGGCCACCAACAAACGCACGATCTTCATCAGAATACTCTCCTGTTAAATGCCAGCCGGCGGTGATGCACCAACCGTACCAACCCCGGACAGCGCCGGTCCTTCCATGCCCCCGCTGAATGCGGCCACGAGCTTCTCCAGTGTCGGCGAGAAGCCGCCGTCGGAGGGCACGATGGTGTCGCCGGGCGGCAGCTCGCTTGCGCGATGGCAGGCGGTCGCGTGCCCGGCCGGATCGGCGTGCAGATGCGGCACATCCGTGCGGCAAACTTCGATTGCGTGCGGGCAGCGGGTATGAAAGCGGCAGCCCGACGGCGGATTGAGTGCGCTCGGCATCTCACCCTGCAGCAGCATGCGGCCCCGCTTTGCCTGCGGCTTGGGCACGGGAATCGCTGACAGCAGGGCGCGGCTATAGGGATGACGGGGTGAGGCAAACAGCGCGTCCGTGCTGGCCGTCTCGACGATCCCGCCGAGATTCATCACGGCGACACGATCGGCAATGTGCTTCACGACTGCGAGATCGTGCGACACGAAGATGTAGGAGAGGCCGAGCCGGTCTTGCAGGTCGCGCAGCAGGTTCAGGATCTGCGAGCGGATCGAGACGTCGAGCGCCGACACCGGCTCGTCGCAGATGATGAGTTTCGGCTCGACCGCGAGCGCACGCGCGATCGCGATGCGCTGGCGCTGGCCGCCGGAGAACTCGTGCGGGTAGCGGCGGGCGAAGCGCGGCTCGAGGCCGACCAGGCGCAACAGCTCCTCGACCCGCGCGCGGCGATCGGCCGGCGGCACAAGGTCATGCAGGGCGAGCGGCTCGCTCAGGATCTGGCTCACGGTCATCCGTGGATTGAGCGAAGCGTAGGGGTCCTGGAAGATGATCTGCGCCTTGCGGCGGAAGGCACGCAATTGCTCGGCATCGAGCGAAAGCAGATCGCGTCCGTCGAAGCGGATGCGGCCCGCATCCGGCTCGATCAGGCGCAACACCAGCCGGCTCACCGTGGACTTGCCGCAACCGGATTCGCCGACGAGCGCCAGCGTCTCGCCGGCCTCGACCTGAAAACTGACGCCGTCGACCGCCTTGACGAAGGCGGTCGGCCGGCCGAACACCGAGCGCTCGGCGACGAAATGCTTGACGAGATGTTCGACTTCGAGAAGCGTCGCCATCACGACACCAGCCTTTCCAGCGGCGCCTTGATGCAGCGCGACCAATGACCGGGGCTGACCTCGACGAGCGGCGGCGGCGCCTTGCGGCAGGCGTCGCTGACAAAGGGGCAGCGCGCGGCGAAGCGGCAGCCGGTGGGCGGATTGGTCATGTTCGGCACCATGCCCTCGATGGTCGCAAGATGCATCGTGCGGCGGTCGAGCCGCGGGATCGAACCAATCAGGCCGACCGTGTAGGGATGCTGCGGCGCGGTGAACAGGTCATCGACATCGGCGCGCTCGACGATCTCGCCGGCATACATCACCGCGACCTCGTCACAGACTTCGGCGACGACGCCGAGATCGTGCGTGATCAGGATGATCGCAGCGCCGCTCTCGGCCTTCAGCTCGCGCATCAGTTCGAGGATCTGCGCCTGCAGGGTGACGTCGAGCGCCGTGGTCGGCTCGTCGGCAATCAGCAGGCGGGGATCGCAGGCCAGCGCCATCGCGATCATCACGCGCTGGCGCATGCCGCCCGAGAGCTTGTGCGGATAGTCGTCGATGCGCTTTTCGGGCGAGGGGATGTGAACGCGGCGCAAGAGATCGATGGCGCGCTGGCGCGCCGAACGCTGCGATCCGCCGCGATGGCGCACGATGGTTTCGATGATCTGGTCGCCGATCGTGAAGCTCGGATTGAGCGAGGTCATCGGCTCCTGGAAGATCATGGCGAGGCGGTTGCCGCGCAGGTCGCGCAAGGTCTGGTCGGATGTCTTGAGGAGATCGAATCCGTCGAAGCGGATCGAGCCGGAGACCTCGGAGGATTGCTTGGACAACAGCCCCATGATGGCGAGCGAGGTTACGCTCTTGCCGCAGCCGGATTCTCCGACGAGGCCGAGCGTCGCGCCGTTCCTGACGGAGAGATCGACGCTGTCGACGGCGTGCGTGGTGCGGCCGTCGTCGCCGCGAAACAGCACGCGCAGCCCTTCGATTTCGATCAGCGGATTGACGGTCATTGTTCGCTCGCAAGCGCTTGTTCGATGCCGGCATCGATCGTCGCGCGGTCGGTGATCCCGGCCGGCCTCTCGCGCGTCGGCAGGAATTTGCGGAAGTGCACCCAGCGCTCGCGGCTGACGCGTTCGAGCCGTTCCAGTTCGGCGAGCGGGTCGGCATGGTCGTCGACGCGCAGGTCAAGCGCCGACCATTCCTCGCGATCATGAATGAGAAGCGCCGCCGATTGCTTGCCGCGTTTGTCGCCGCCGGCAGCTTCGCCTGCGCGCAGAGCTGCGATCAGCCGGCGCGGAAAAGGCAGTTCCCGACCGGCGGCATAGGCCTTCGCGGTTTCATCCAGCACCTGCGCGCCCGCCAGCATATTGCCGGCGATCGAGAAGCCGTCGCCCTCCAGATGCCCGCACCAGTCGACGCAGTCCTTGCCGGTGTGAGCAGCGATCCGGCCTTGCACGTCCATGATGTGAAGCTGCCGGCTGTCGCGGCCATCGTCCACGGCGATCAGCGCTGCGATGATGTCGTGGGGGTTCTTGCCTTCACGCAGCAGCCTCACGCCATCGATGCCGTAATAGGGATTGACCAGCGCCTGTGTTGCGATTGCGCCGACGCCGGCCGCGACATGCGGCACGCGCGCGCCGACGGCGAAGAACTTTGTCGCAACCGCAATCCCGATCTGGCCGGTAGCGCTGTTCTTGGCGATGATCGACCAGGTCATGGATGACGTCTATCGTCCGGCCGCGTAGCCCTGCATGCCGCGTGGATTGGCGGCAGCACGGCGACGAGGACCGACTTTCGATGCGGCAGTCAGGCGGCCTTCCGACCAGTCCGGGCCGACCTCGACTACATGGCCGCGGCGTTTCAGCTCATCGACGGTCGTCTTCGGCACGCGGTTCTCGACCACCATCACGCCGGGCCGCGAGGTGCGCGGCCAGAACGAAATCGGGAAGTGCTCGGAATGCCAGGCCGGCGCGTCGATCGCTTCCTGCAGGTTCATCTTGGCATGGACGTGCCGCAGGAAGAACTGCGTGATCCACTGGTCCTGCTGATCGCCACCGGGCGAGCCCCAGGCGAGATACGGCTCGCCATCGCGCAGTGCCATGGTCGGCGAGAGTGTGGTGCGCGGACGCTTGCCCGGCGCCAGCGCGGCAGGGTGACCTTCCTCCAGCCAGAACATCTGTGCGCGGGTGCCGAGACAGAAGCCGAGCTCGGGAATCACCGGCGAGGACTGCAGCCAGCCGCCCGACGGCGTCGCCGAGATCATGTTGCCGGCCTTGTCGATGATGTCGAAATGCACGGTGTCGCCGCGCACCTCG
>Ga0207693_10004745_pt1 | contig 11433 bp, 9 predicted proteins | sample LARL81metaG_FD_184347 | JGI IMG/M metagenome (GOLD analysis project Ga0207693, IMG submission 184347) | Corn, switchgrass and miscanthus rhizosphere microbial communities from Kellogg Biological Station, Michigan, USA - LAR L8-1 metaG... | ecosystem: Host-associated > Plants > Roots >...
GTTCGCTGGCCCGCGAACTCAAGGAACTACCGGAAAAGATGGAACAGGAGCAGATGACGGTTGCGGTGCGGCGTCTGTTCCATCTGGAAACGCCTGAAGAGGCGCTTGCCGGCGCCAGAGTCTGAGGTTTGCACGAGGGCGCCCGCCTTCTTCCGCTCATACACGAGCGGGCGCATCAGCGAGGGAGACTCCCAAGAATCTCCCTTTTGCTTTGCCATCTTGTGACCGGGCACGCTCTCCACGTAAACTCCGCAGCGTCCAACAGGGATGCAGGCTTTGTCGGAAGACACAGGCATGGGCGGAGTGCAGCACCAGTTTCCTCTGACGCGCTGGTCCGTCATCGAGGGCGCGCGCAGTCCGCAACCAGAACAGCGCCAACGCGCGCTTGACGTACTGATCTCCGCGTACTGGAAGCCGGTTTATAAGTACATTCGTCTGCATTGGGGAAAACAGAATGAAGAAGCCAAGGACCTGACTCAGGATTTCTTCGCCCGTCTGCTCGAAAAGAACTTGTTTGATCGCTTCGATCCCGCCAAGGCGCGTCTTCGAACCTATCTGCGTGTGTGCGTCGATGGCCTGGTGATGAACACCGACAAAGCGGCCCAACGGCAAAAGCGTGGAGGCGACGTTGCCATTCTGCCGCTGGACTTTGCATCGGCCGAAGGCGAGTTGCTCGAATTGCCTATCGCCGCTCCGGGAGGTCCCGAGGAGTTTTTTGCGAAAGAGTTTGCGCGAAGTCTCTTCGGGCTGGCGGTCGATCGCCTTCGGAATGAATGCCAAGCAAAGGGCAAGTCTCTGCATTTTCAGCTGCTCGAGTTGTACGACATCGATGAGGGCGGCAAGCAGCTTACCTACGAAGAAGTCGCGAGGCGATTCGGAATCAAGGCCACCGACGTCACGAACTACCTGGCATACGTGCGGAGGGAATTCCGGCGCATCGTGCTGGAAGAACTACGCGCCATGACCGGAAGCGAAGAAGAGTTCCGCCGCGAGGCACAGACCCTACTGGGAGTCCGGCTCCCATGACCTTTCTCAGCGATTCCGCCCTGGAACGGCTGCGCGCAGCGGCGGATGCCCCCGATCTTGCGGGTACGCGCTATCGTCTGCTCGGCAAATTAGGGGAAGGCGGCATGGGAGGCGTCTTTCGCGTCGAAGACAGCACCCTCGAGCGCGAGGTTGCGCTGAAGGTCATCAATGTCGACGACCCTGGTCTGTCCGCGCGACTCCTGCAGGAGGCGCGAGTCATTGCCAAGCTCGAGCATCCCGGCATTGTTCCCGTTCATGACGCCGGAACCCTGCCCGCTGGGCGTCCTTACTACACGATGAAATTGGTACAGGGGAAACGGCTGGATGAAATGAGCAATGAGGCCGTCGGCACGTCGGATCGCTTACGGATGTTTCTGCGCATCTGCGAGCCCGTGGCCTTCGCCCATGCCCACGGCGTCCTTCACCGTGACCTGAAGCCCGCCAACATCATGATCGGCCCGTTCGGCGAAGTGTTGGTCATGGATTGGGGTCTCTCGAAGTTGCTGGGGGAAGGAATCGCGTCGAGCAACAACGGTGCAACGTCCGAAGGTTGGCCTGCGAATTCAGCGCCGGCCGCCTTCGCCACCGCCCATGGCAGTGTGCTGGGTACCCCCGGCTACATGGCTCCGGAACAGCGGAATGGCGAGACCGTTGATCAGCGGGCGGACGTCTACGCGCTGGGAGCGATTCTCGAATTTCTTCTGCACGATGCACAACCGCGCGCGGCGGCCCGCCTGTCAGCGATCTGGCGCAAGGCGAAGTCCGAGGCGCGCTCCAGACGGTACGCTTCGGTCACAGACCTCGCTGACGATGTCTCTCAATTTCTCGACGGGCTGCCGGTCAGCGCTTATCCGGAGGGAGTGCTGTCGCGCGTCTGGCGCTGGATAGCCCGTAACCGCACCTGGATCCTTTTATTGCTGGTCTACGTGGTCGTGCGAGCCTTGCTGATATTTTTCCGTCCACGTTAAAGACTTGCCGGTGCCTGTGGAATAGAAGCATGAGCGGCCGAAGTCCGCGAGGAGAATAACGATGAATAAACCTGTGCTGGGGCTCGTGCTGGGAGGGATTCTTGGAATTTTTGACGGGCTAAGTGCGTGGTTTACGCCGGCCGTGCGTTCGCAAATGATGGGAATCGTGATCGGTTCGACAGTGAAGGGCCTGATCGCGGGAATCCTGATCGGCTACTTTGCTCGCAAAGTGAATTCGCTGGCGCTGGGGATTGTGTTTGGCCTGAGCGTCGGACTACTCCTGGCGTATGGGGTCTGCATGATGCAGCCAGGACCCAATCACTACTATTTCGAGATCATGTTGCCGGGCGGGATCGTGGGCACCATCATCGGATATGCCACGCAGCGTTTCGGGCAGCAACCGAGAGCGATTGCAGATTGATGATCTCAGATTTCAGATTGAGCAGAGTAGCAGTACGCTTGGTTCGCAAATCTGCCACCTGAAATCAAAAATCTGAAATCTGTCGCGCCCAACTTTGTGTTCGACGTGTCAGGCAGTTGGTGTCGATCCGCTGCCATCGTCGTCCCCGGGCATAAGACCGAACTTCTTCAACTTGTAACGCAAGGCGTCGCGGCTGATGTCGAGTAGTTTGGCCGCCTGCGTCTGATTGCTGCTCGCTTGGCGCATGGCAAGTTCCACCATCGCTCGCTCGACCTCTTCCAAAGAGGTCCCCCCTGCGGGAATGTACAGGCGCGGTAGCAATCGCCCGTTGGCCAAAGCTTGGCCATTTTCGGGGGCGGCGGTCCGCTCAAATACTGTTCTCCCGCCGGTTTCGGCCACGGAGAAGGGCAAGTACATGGGCCGAAGAAACTTCTCTTCTTCCAGAATCATCGCGCGCTCGATCGTGTTCTTGAGTTCGCGCACGTTGCCGGGCCAGTTGTGGTTCAGCAGCAGCTTGCGGGTGTCGTCGGAAAGCCCGCGTACCGACTTCTTGAACCGGACGTTGTAGCGCTCGATGAAGGAATCTACCAGAGGCAGGATGTCTTCCTTACGATCGCGCAGCGGCGGGATGAAGATGGCGATGATCGCCAGGCGGTAGTAAAGATCCTGGCGGAACTGGTCTTCGCGGACTGCTTTTTCCAAATCCCGATTCGAGGCTGCGATGACCCGCACGTCGACTTGCATGTCGCGCACGCCGCCCACGCGCCGGATCACCTGATCCTCAAGCACGCGCAACAGCTTGGCCTGCAGCAGGGGCGAGAGTTCGCCGATCTCGTCGAGAAACAGCGTGCCACCGTCGGCCATTTCGAACAGGCCTTTCTTCATCTGCTTGGCGTCGGTGAAGGCGCCCTTCTCGTGGCCGAAGAGCTCGGCTTCCATCAGAGTTTCAGGGATCGCCGAACAATTGATGGCAACGAAGGCTTTTTCGGCGCGCGAACTCTCATAGTGAATTGCCTTGGCGATCAGGTCTTTGCCCGTGCCGCTCTCGCCTTGGATGAGGATAGTGGTGGCTTCGCTGGCGGCGACCTTGCGTACGAAATTCAGCAACTCGGTCATCTTTGCCGAGACGCCCACTACGTTGTGATAGCCGGCGCGCCGGTGAACTTCTCCTCGCAGGGATTGCACTTCGGTGCGCAGGCGTGTGGTCTCCAGCGCGTTCTTGATGGTGACGTGCAGCTCCTCGAAATCCAAAGGCTTTCCGATAAAGTCGTAGGCGCCCAGCTTGAGGGCCGCCTTCACGTCATCGAGTTGCGGGTCGGCGGTAATCATGATGACCGCACGCGCATCCCCATTCTTTTTGAGTTGATCCAGCACTTCAAGGCCGCTCAAGTCTGGCATCCGCACGTCAAGCAGCACGAGGTCGGGAGATTCGTGCTGGGCCACCTTGAGACCAGGCTCGCCGGCCTCAGCCTCGACCACGTGGTAGCCCCATTCCTCACACTTCTGCTTGAGCGACCAGCGGACGAGGCGCTCGTCGTCCACAATCAAGATTTTCTCGGAAGCCATCCGCCATTAGCTTACTACGTTTGATTTCCGGGGCCGGCAGGCATCAAGCCCAACGCAGAGATGCTTGGAGTTGCTGTTCCGTGGTTGCTCGAACTCAGGATTCCAGCACGGTTATGCTCAGGCGACTGCCAAGCTGGCGGAATCTTGGATTTTACCGCCCAATGCTTCGTATGTATTCAGGAATGTATCTATACCGGATGTCGGCGCAGCGATGTAGTTTGTGAGCGATAGATCGTCAGAGACGGGCGGTTGTATTTGATGGACTCGACTTAACCGATTGCCTGGAACGATATTGAAGATCTCATATCCCCGATGCCTCAGAAGGTGCTCGAGACTTTCGATCCGCGACTCGCGAAATTTGAGAGTCTGGTCGTCTAACTTATCGCCGGTCACAACCAGAAAGTGGTTTAGCACTTCGAAAACCAGGAAGGGCTGCGTCCTCTGGACGGTATCCTCAAGGCCCTGCAAGACTTCAAGTTCAGCTCCCTCTACATCGATTTTAATTCCACAAATGGATGCCAGGCCCAATTCTGACACCACGTCGTCGCCCCGCCTCAAGCAAACATAACGATCTGAGCCATAGAAGGAATCAGGCCGAAAGCCCGCCACCACGCTAGCGGTCGCCGCGTAGTCGGTACGGCCGCCATGGATCTTCATCATCCGGCTGACGTTAAATAGACCCACTGGCAAAATGCTGAAGTTCGTAATGTGGTTCTCGTCCAAGAACCTTTGAGTCATCAAACAGCAAGCGATTTGAGGCTCGAGCCCGATGTATCGGCGAGTTGGATCCATGGCCAAAATTTTAAACATGGTCTGGCCCAGGTTTGCTCCTACGTCCAGGAACGCTCCTTCACGGCAATGCAGCACGCTCTTGAAGATGAGGTCCAGCCCAATCTCTTTCTCTTGCCACTGCTCCGCATTGACCGCAAGCGGGTTCGCAAACAGGCCTTTCATCCGATATTTCTTGTTCCCGAGCCAAACGCTTTTTCCCCTGACCAAGCTTCCTAGCGTGGCCGCTTTCTTGAAAAGAGCGGTGAGACCCATAAGTACATCCTTTTGCCCGGATTTTCGGGCGCGTCAGCGTGAATCTACCATATTTAAAGTAGTGCTAGGCGGCCCTGCGACATGGGAAAAACCCACCAAGTTAAAGATTAGTAGTAGTAAATTGCAAAATTCTGCTAACTAGGATGGGCGGAAGGCAGGATGGGGTGTGGTACCAGGGATATGGTAGATCGGCCTCGAGGAAAAGCTCTCAGGACGCTGCAGCTTCGTCGGTTTGGGAATGCTGAATCGGCAGGGTGATCAAGAACTCCGTGCCATGCCCGACTTCGCTCTCCACCTCGATGCGGCCGCGATGATCTTCGACAATGCGCCGAGCCAGCGACAGGCCCAGGCCCGTGCCGTTGCCTTTCGTCGTGTAGAACGGTCGGAAGATGAAGGGGAGGTGTTCCGGAGAGATGCCGCGACCAGTGTCGGCAACGGAAATCAGCACTCTGTCCTTCCGGCCATGGATCAAGACACGAACTGTCCCTGCGCTCTCGATGGCTTGCACGGCATTCAGGAGCAGATTGAGAAGTACTTGGTGCATCTGATCGCTGTCGTGCTCCACCAGAGGCAGTGAAGGATCCTTTTCCAGATCGATTTGCACGGGCTTGGAGAGCACTTGTTGGCGCGCCAGCATCACCGCGTGCTCGATCGTTGTGTTCAGATCGCTGGGGCGCACCTCCGGCGGATGGGGGCGCGCCGTTTGCAGCAAGTCGGTGAGGATGCGGTTAATGTGCGCGATTTCGAGGCGCACATCCTTCACGACCGCGCGCGCGGGACTCGTAGAGGGCAGGTCGCGGCCCACAATCTCAACCACGCCCGCGATTCCAGCGAGCGGGTTCCTTATTTCGTGCGCCAGTCCGGCGGCCAATTCACCCAGCGTCGCCAGGTGTTCGGCCCGCGACATCTGGTTCCGGTGCAAGCGATCGATTTCGTCGCGGCTCTCGCGCAATTGCTGGACCATGCGATTGAAGTTGCGGCCCAGGTCACCGATTTCATCGTTGCGTTTCGCGAAATTCACGGACACATCGAGGTCGCCCTCGCCCACGCGAGCAATCTTCTCCTGCAATTCGACCATGGGGCGCTGGATGAAGTAAGCCAGCGCAATCATAACGGCTGCGCATATCGCAACCGCACCTGTGCCGGCAACGATCAATACCTGGTGGCGTTCCGGATTGCGGAGCGACACCGTCGCCATCAAGAAGAGAAGTAGACCGTTCAGCAGAACGAAGGCCACAGGAAGCACGGTCTTGACCTGCCAGTTCACGCGCACGCTGGACATGCCCGACTCGTCGCGCCGAATGTTGACTGGCGATAGCATTAGTGCTCCCTTTTTATGCCCGGTTTCTAGTCCCCATTTGATCACGCGTACGCGTGCATTCCCGGCAACAAGTATGTGACCCCGAAGAACGTGAACATCACCACCGCAAATCCCAGAATCGCAAAGTAAGCCGCGCGCCGTCCTCGCCACCCGCGCGTAATGCGCATATGAAGGTAGCCGGCGTATACCAGCCAGGTGATCGCGGCCCAGGTTTCTTTTGGATCCCAGCTCCAATAAGAACCCCAGGTGCGGTTGGCCCAGTACGCGCCGGCTGCAATCATCAGGGTGAGCAGTGGAAATGCAATGCAAATTGTTTTGTAGGTGATCCGGTCCAGTGCCTCTGCCGAAGGCAGCAGACGCTCCAGGTCGGGCCGCCGCCACAGCAGCAAGAGGTAAAGCAGCGAACTGAAGATTCCCCCTACCAGTCCGGAAAGAATGAAAGGACTCGCTGCCAGGCTGGTGGCAAAGAGTCCCTCCGCATCGAGCGAGGAATACTGAGCGTTGCGGGCGCGCAGCAGGAACACGAGCAGCGCCACTACCTGCAACAGAATGCTGATGAAGACCGCGCGGTTGGCCAGAGTGAACAGGTTCTCATTCTTTTTCAGTTTGCCCGCAAGGTAGAGAACAAAGGGAGCCGCAACTACCAGGAATACCAGCAGCATCAGCCAGCCAAGATCCGGAATCACCACGAACAGACGGACGTTCCGCTGCAGGAACACTTCGGATTTCTCCTGCGCGTTCCAGGCAATAACGCTGAGGCCACCCCAATTTTCGAAGCGGGTGAGGATCCCCGCATACACTCCAATTCCAAACAAGCTGGTAGCTGCCAGGAAAGTTTCGTTGCGCACTTTATCCTGAATCAGAAACATCAGCGCGAGCGCGAAGCTAAGCGCACAAGCGGCGTAGGCAAGCATCGCCAGCGTGACGTGGACATGCAGCCAAGTGGACTGCAGGGCCGGAACGAGGGGGTGGACCTCGGTGCGCAGTAATTGCATGAGCACGACGCCGACGATGGCAACCGGCATCGTCACCGTGCCGATCACTTTCACGCCGAACTTCTTTTCGGCGACCAGCGTCAAGATCGCCAGAGTCCAGACAAAGCTCAGGAGCATTTCATAAATGCTGGCGAACGGCGGATGTCCCGCCTCATACCAGCGATGCGCCACAGCGCCCGTGTTCGCGGCCAGTCCGAGCCAGGTCGCGAGTGATGCGAAGCGAACGTACGAATCGGTGCCGGTCACGCCGAATCCGAGATAAAGAGCGCCCGCGCCCGCGTAGAAGATCAACGCGGCGTAGAGCAAGTTCGATTCGTTGAGGATGTTGCCGCCCTTCACCACATTAAGAAATGCTATGAACAGCAGGAACGCGATGCCCAGGCCAACCATCACGATCAACGTCGTGCCGGTGGCGGCGGGCTGCTGTTGTTCAACTCGTGCGCGAGTCATGAATTTCCTCCGTTACAGATTGACCCCTAGGCGATGGAAGCGATCTGGTCGTGTGCCGGCGCTTCTTTTTGTGATTTCAAGTCTGCTTCGATTTTTTCGGCCAGAGTGCGGAACCGCTCTTCGAAAGCTTCGCGATTGCGATTGGTAGTCCCGCCGATCCAGAGCGTGAGCTTGCCGTTTGCATCGGGAACTGGCACCGCCCAGAACCGGGTATGCGCCAGGTAAAAGACGATTGTCAGTCCGATTCCCATAAGCACGACGCCGGCCCACACTGCCCACTGCCCCGGTTCATGCGAAACTTCGAGGCCCGTGAAGTAACCAGGCTTCACATCGACTCCGTCGATCACGTATGGCGACTGCGCGTTTTCGGCGCGGCCTTCGAGCGGCGGCAGCCAATAGTTGATGTTCTTGCCGTTCTTGCCTGAAGTCACCACGAAATGCGCAGCCGGATTCTCGAGGGATCCGGTACGGTTGTAGATCTGGCCGTCTTCGACCACGAAGTCGGGGAAAAACTCCGCGAGCTTGATGTTGGTGTCCGGGTCGAGGGAGGCGGTTTCGCCCACGCCCAGCGCGATTTCTTTCTTGTCGCCAACGCCGGATGCTAGTCTCGCCGACAGGATCAGCTTGTCGATCTTGCCGGTCGGTCCGTAGCTGGACTGGTAGAACCGAATCCCGCCGTGCACCAAAGGATCGTTGACGACAATCTGCTTCTTCTCGATGTCTTTGCCGTCTTGCACTACCGCGAGCTGTGACCACCACTTCTTTGGGGTACCGTCCGCGTAATTTTCCTGGCCTGCACTGTCGCAGCGCACCGCGAAAGGCAGGAACTTTTTCGTGCCGTCGCGCAACTCGACGATGCTTGCCTGCTGTCCCGGAGTGAGTGAGACGAATGCTCGCCACCCCCATAAGGCGTCGACGATGCCGCCAAAGAAAATCAGCAATAGGCTGGCATGCACGATGTAGACAGCCATCTCTGAGATGCGGTTACGCTCGGCGAACAGGCCGAAGTGATCGCTCTGCACCATCCGCTCACCTTTGAATCCGATGTCATGCAACGCGCGTTCGGCGGCCACCAGTCCGCTCTCCTCGTCGGGAATGGGAATCGACTTCTGCGTGGCGAGAGCACGGCGGAAATTCCTGTCGGGATATTTGTAAGGACGCGCGAAATATCGCCAGGCATTTGGAAAGCGTTCAATGGAAGCCGCGACGATGCTCAGACTTACCAGCAGCATCAATGTGATGAACCACCAGGCGTGGAAGACGTCGGTAAGGCCGATGGCGTCCAGAAAGCGCAACACCTGCGGCGAGTAAGCGCGCTGCATCTCATCCGCTTCGGTCGCGGGCCTCTGCAGAACGATCGTGCCGGCCGCGGATAGAACCACGACCGTGATCAGCAGTACCACTCCGGTCTTGATCGAACTCAGCGTCTGCCAGGCTTTTCGGGTCCAACGGGTCGGTGCAGCAGCCATAACGGTCCCCTTCTCCGCCTGCAGAAAATGCAAGTCTGCCGCCATAGTGGCGATAATCGTTAAAGACCATTGAATCAATGTCTTGTCTCTCGCGTACGTCGGCGGCCGCAGGTTGGGCATGGGCCAAATGCCACAAGACAAACAAATATTCGGTGATTTCACGCAATTACATGGGCGTGTGTTCTGGGTCACCGGGCCATGTGCTTCGCGTACTACCCGCTCTCTTGCCAGTCGCGTTGAATATTTCAACGTCGGCGCATGTCTGCCATCCGAACCAATCCGGGGTCGAACCATTTCTTGTGGCAATTTTCAGCAGCGGTGACTTGGGGCATTTCACCAATGGCGCTGGGGGAGAAGGCCCATCGCCACGGTGAGATCTCGGCCGTTTACTCGCGATTGCCGGACTATAGAAATCGACAAGCCTCTATCCAGCAATCACTTAGAGCAGAAGCCAAAATCTGCCGACGGCTGGCAGCCAAAGGCGAGGGTCGTGCAAAAGCATTAGGCAGAGGATTACGCAAGGTGTCGTTCGCAAGACAAAATCGGAAGCCGATGGCAGAGCAGGCGAGAGTTTCCCACCTCGCGATGTTGTTGTTCGCCGTAACAGTCCTCATCGTCGCAGCTCCGGCTTTGGCTGCGACCCACCCCGTCCCGCTCGAGCCAAACACTGACGCGAAGAAGTGTCTCGAGTGCCACGAAGACAAAGCCAAGGCTAAGGCGGTTCACACCGCGGTCCAGATGGGCTGCCTGAGCTGCCACGAAGTTCGCGTGAATAAAGAGGTAACGCGGGTCAAGCTGATCACGACCACGGCCTACGGCCTCTGCATGACCTGCCATGCGGACAAGAATGCCGCTGACATCAAGGGCCAGGTTCACAGCCCGGCAGTTCGCGATTGCGTGAAGTGCCACGACCCGCACGCCAGCGACAACAAGAATCAACTGCTCAAGGCGACCGCGGGTGGCGAGAAAGAGAATCTCTGCCTGAGCTGCCACAACACCGGGCTGAACGTTCCAGATAAAGGTAGCCGGCACGCAGCCCTCGACATGGGATGCGAGACCTGCCACGTGACGCACAAGACGGGCGAGCGCGGCAAGACGGAATTTGATTTTCATCTGACGAAAGCGGCTCCGGCGCTGTGCATCGATTGCCACGATCCCAAAGACGCGAGCCTGCAGAAGGCGCATCAGGATCAGCCATTTGCCGGAGCGAATTGCATTCAGTGCCATGATCCGCACCAGTCCCGGTCGCCCAAGTTGCTGCAGGCGTTCACGCACAATCCATTCGAAAACAAGATGTGCGAGAGCTGCCATAAGCCGGCTGTGGGAGGCAAGGTGGTTCTGGCGGCAGCCAGCGCGAAAGACCTGTGCGTCACCTGCCACGATGAGCAGGCGAAACAGATTGCTTCGGCCAAAGTGCAGCATCCGGGCGCGGCGGGCGATTGCACCGACTGCCACGATCCGCATGCGGGCAAGACCCCGGGATTTGTGAAGCCGGATCCGGTGAATGCGTGCCTCACCTGCCACGCGAATCAGGCCGAGGAGCACAAGAAAAAGAACATCCACCAGCCAGCGTTTGAACAGAGCTGCGCGATCTGCCACGAGCCGCATGGCAGCGACAACGAGCACCTGCTGCGGGTGAAGAACGCGAACGGCCTCTGCCTCCAGTGCCACGGACCCGAGCGCAGCCCGAAGAAGCTGGAAGCCGAGCACTTGATCGCGATCTTCGGCGACAAGGTGAGATTGCCGGAAGACTACATGACGAAAGCCGCCGTGCTGCCCTTGAAGTATGGGCGCGGACACCCGACGACGCACCACCCGGTGGTCGACCAGATGGACCCGACCGACAACAGCAAGGTGCGCGTAGCGATCAACTGCCTGACTTGCCACCAGCCGCACGCTTCAGCGCAGCCCGGTCTGCTGGCGAAGGACCAGGTCAATAACACGGCGTTCTGCGACGGATGCCACAAGTCGTTCAACAAGTAACGAGGGGATGGCGATGTTGAACTTGGAAACAAAATCGATGCACAGGAAGGCGGGAGCGGCAGCGCTTGCGATCGCACTCAGCGTGCTGTTTCTGACCGGTTCGGCGTTCTGCGACAAGAAAAAGAAGAAGGACGCTGACAAGCCGAAGCCGAATCTGATGGACATCCTGGACCTGTCAAAGATTGTTTGG
>Ga0207693_10004747_pt1 | contig 11432 bp, 4 predicted proteins | sample LARL81metaG_FD_184347 | JGI IMG/M metagenome (GOLD analysis project Ga0207693, IMG submission 184347) | Corn, switchgrass and miscanthus rhizosphere microbial communities from Kellogg Biological Station, Michigan, USA - LAR L8-1 metaG... | ecosystem: Host-associated > Plants > Roots >...
TGAAGAATGTGCGCCACGACTTCGGCGATCAGCATGCCGCCGACTGCTCCGGCTGCTCCGCCAAGGCCTGCCACGGAGGCGACAACCCTTGCGGGAAACATGTCCGAAGGCAAAGTTAATAAATTTGTCGAGAATCCCTGATGAGCCGCAGCGGCGAGGCCAACCAATAGAACGGCAGCCCATACAGAATTGACTCGCGATGCGAAGATGATCGGCACGACACAGATGGCGCAGACCAGCAGTGCGGTCTTGCGCGCCAGATTCACGCTTTTGCCGCGATAAAGAAGAAAGGACGAGAGCCACCCACCGGCAACGCTTCCAAAATCGGCGAGCACATAAATCACCAGGATCGGCAGACCGATTTGACGGAGCGACAAACCGTGCCTACGTTCCAGGAAATCCGGTATCCAAAATAAGTAGAACCACCAGATGGGATCGATCAGGAACTTACCGCTGACGAACGCCCAAGTTTGTCGATGGCGAAGAATCTCGCGCACGTCAAATTCGCCGGAGCTCTCGGCACCGTCGCTTCGAATATGCTGCAGTTCCTCAGTGGAGCACTGCGCATGTTCCTCGGGCGGGCGGTACAGCCAGAGCCACAGCGCAAGGCCAACGAAGCCTAGAGCTCCCACGGCGAAAAAACAGCCGCGCCAGCCCCAACGCGCATAGATGAACGGCACAAGCAGAGGAGTCAACGCAGCGCCGACGTTTGTTCCGGCATTGAAAATTCCGGTGGCCAGAGCGCGTTCCTTCTTAGGAAACCATTCCGCGGCAGCCTTCAGGCTGGCGGGGAAGACGCCGGACTCGCCAAAACCCAACGCAAAGCGCGCGACAAGAAATCCGCTAAGCGAGTTCATGAAACCGTGCGCGATGGACGCCAGGCTCCAAAACCCAATCGTGACCGCGTAGCCCACACGAGTGCCAAGGCGGTCGATGAAGCGGCCAACCACCAGCATGCCCAGGGCATAGGCAGTCTGAAATGCAAAGACCAGATGTCCGTACTGGATTTCATTCCAGCCAAACTGGTGCTGTAAATTTATTTTCAGAACGGCAAGAACCTGGCGGTCCATATAATTCTTGGTCATGCCAAAGAAAAGAACCGCGCAAATCACCCAGCGAAAATGAGCAAAAATGATACCTTTGACGGAAGCGATGGAACGGGGATTGGAGTGCCTAATGGAATTCATCCACGACGATTTCTTGTTGCATTCAGAGACGGCTCGGCAACTCTACCATAACTACGCCGCGGGCGAGCCGGTTCTGGACTATCACTCGCATCTTTCGCCTGCGGATATCGCCACGGACCGGCGCTTTCGTGATTTGTCGGAAATGTGGTTGGAAGGCGACCACTACAAATGGCGAGCCATGCGGGCAAATGGAATTGACGAGCGCTACTGCACGGGCAACGCGGCGCGGTACGAAAAGTTTCTGGCGTGGGCCCGCACGGTGCCGGCAACGCTGCGGAATCCGCTGTACCATTGGACGCACCTGGAACTGAAGCGCTACTTCGGTATTAGTGAGTTACTGGACGAGCGATCCGCAAAAAACATTTGGGATGAAACGAATGCCTTGCTCGCCACGCCCGAACTGTCCGTGCGAAACATCCTCCGAAAATTCCGCGTGCTCGCGCTGTGTACCACCGACGATCCCTGCGACGACCTTGCTCATCACCAGAAAATCGCAGCGGACAGACCCGGCTTCCGTGTGTATCCGACATTTCGACCCGACCAGGCGCTGCAGGTGTACGCGCCGGGCAAATTCAATTCCTGGGTGCAGCGCCTGGCCGCAGCCAGCAACCGGGCGATCCTGAAGTTCAGCGATTTTCTCGAGGCCCTCCAAGGGCGCCACGATTATTTTCATGCCAACGGCGGAAGAATCTCCGATCACGGCCTGGCCCGCTGCCCGGCCGATTGGTGCACGGAGTCGGAAGCCGCGGCGATCTTCGATAGCGCCCGCGCAGGCACGCCTGCGACACCCGAAGACCAGGTGCGCTTTGCCTCTTTCCTGATGGTGTTTTTCGGACGGCTGGACGCGGAAAAGGGCTGGACCAAGCAGTTGCATCTTGGCGCGCTTCGCAATGCCAACACCCGTCTCGTGCGTGCATTGGGACCCGACACGGGCTTCGACAGCATCGGTGACTGGAATCAGGCGGAGGCGCTCTGCCGCTATCTCGATCGACTGGACCAGGAGCGCGCGTTGCCAAAGACCATCGTTTACAATGTGAATCCCGCGGACAACTACGTTCTCGCCACAGCGGTCGGGAATTTTCAGGACGGATCGGTTGTGGGAAAAGTTCAATTTGGCAGCGCGTGGTGGTTTCTGGATCAGAAGGAAGCGCTGGAGTGGCAATTGAACGCGCTTTCGAACACCGGTCTACTTTCCCGGTTCGTCGGAATGCTCACAGATTCCCGTTCCTTTATGTCTTTCCCCCGGCACGAATATTTTCGGCGTGTTCTGTGCGACATGCTGGGCCGCGACGTGGAACGTGGCGAGATTCCCAGTGACATTCCGTTGCTCGGTGCAATGGTGCGAAATGTCTGCTTCGCCAACGCGCGTGAGTATTTGGGCCTGGCGCTCGATTAGCGCTCGCCGCCAGGTTTGCCATTGTTCACGGTAATGCAGTGGGGATCGTTCGGTCGCAGACTACGCTCCCTCAGGATGACACTGAGGGCTCAGATGGCGTCGGCGGAATGATGGTGTCACCAGTTGTGCATGGTGCCGTCAAGTTTGCGGTTTACGGGCAAGTAGGCGCGCTCGTACGGCCATTTTGCCGCGAGCGATTCATCGAGGTCGACGCCGAGCCCAGGCGCCTCCCCAGGATGCATCAGACCATTTTCAAAACGGTAGGAGTGCGGGAAAACTTGATCCGTCTCCGAAGTGTGCCGCATATATTCCTGGATGCCAAAATTATGAACGCTTAGGTCGAGATGGAGCGCCGCCGCCATGCAGACAGGGCTTAAATCCGTGGCGCCATGCGAGCCCGTTCGCACCTGATACATCTCCGCCAGACTGGCAATTTTTTTCAAGTGCGTGATGCCGCCGGCGTGCACGACCGTGGTACGAATATAGTCAACGAGCTGTTCCTGGATGAGCTGCTGGCAATCGTAAATCGTATTGAACACCTCACCGACGGCCAGCGGCGTTGTGGTGTGCTGCCGAATCAGGCGAAAGCCTTCCTGCAATTCCGCGGGAGTTGGATCCTCCAGCCAGAACAAATGAAACGGCTCCAGCTCTTTGCCCGCGCGCGCTGCCTCGATGGGCGTCAGCCGGTGATGTGCGTCGTGCAGCAAATGCACGTCGGGCCCAAACTCCTTGCGCAGCCGCGTAAAAAGCTGCGGCACGAAATTCAGGTACTTCTCCGATGACCAATGATTTCCCGGTGGCAAGCCTTTTTCCGCCGGCTCATAGTGCATCTGGCCACGGCCGACACCATAGGTGCTCTCGAGTCCCGGGATTCCCGATTGCGCGCGAATGGCTTTGTATCCAAGTTTCAAATAATGCGCGACAGCGGTGACCGTATCTTCGATGTCGGCCCCACTCGCGTGCCCATACACCAGAACAGCGTCGCGCGATGCGCCGCCGAGAAGCTGATACAGCGGCGCGTGCAGGCTTTTGGCTTTGATGTCCCATAGCGCCGTGTCCACCGCGGAGATCGCTGACATGGTGACCGGGCCGCGGCGCCAGTATGCTCCCTTGTAAAAGTACTGCCAGCTGTCTTCAATCTTGCGGGCGTCGCGGCCGATCAACGAAGGGATGACGTGATCGGTCAAATAGCTGGCCACAGCGAGTTCCCGTCCATTCAACGTGGCGTCACCCAAACCATAGAGTCCATCTTCGGTGATGAGTTTCAGGGTGACGAAATTGCGCCCGGGAGAACAAATAATCACTTTCGCATCGGTGATTCGCATTCAGGTTTTCCTTTGGTTCGAAGCGTACACAATTTGCGGCGAATAACGAACACGATTGTATCGCGTGGGAAGTCGGCTTCCGTACGAAATCAAGGGTTTGGAGTGGCTGGCGGCGGCGTTGCAGGCGCGGAATCGGGCGGAGCTGCGACCGCCGCGCCCGAAGGTAGCGTACCCCGCGAAATAATTTGCTGTGGAGTAGGAAGTGTGGAGGAATCCCAGCCCCCGCCGACGGCCTCAACCAATTGCACGCTGGCCACAATTTGTTGAATGCGCAAATTCACGGCGATCTGCTGGTTGCTGAACAGCGTGGTCTGCGCGGTAATCACGTTGAGATACGGATCGATGCCGAGGCGGTAGCGGTCAGTCGCGAGGTTCAGACTGCGCTGCGCAGACTGGATGGCGGTGTCTTGCTCCTTGATCTCCTTGGAAAGAACGCGCAGGGAGGCAAGGTTGTCCTCAACTTGTTGGAAGGCAATCAGGACGGTCTGGCGATAGCTGGCAACGGTTTCATCGTATTGCGCGCGGAACTGCTCGACGGTAGCGCGACGGAGTCCACCATCGTAGATGGTTTCCGAGGCGGAGGGACCAGTAGACCAGAAGCGGCTGGGCCACGTGAACCAGTTGCCGCCCTTGGTGGTTTCAAATCCGGCAGAAGCACTCAGCGTGATCGTCGGAAAAAATGCGGCCCTCGCGACGCCGACCTGCGCGTTGGCTTGGGCCATCAGTCGCTCGGTTGCGGCTACGTCCGGGCGGCGTTCCAGCAGTTGTGAGGGAACGCCAAAAGGAACGGCGGGAGGTGGAGTTTTCAAGGGCTCGACGGCGATCGAGAAGGAAGAAGCGGGCTGGCCAACCAGCAGCGCGACGGCATGTTCGTATTGCGCACGCAGAATGCCGAGTTGCGTGTCTTGCGCGCGGGTGGCTTCCAGTTGCGTTTCCGCTTGCGCGACTGCTTCATCGGAGTCGATGCCCGTTTCGTATAGCGCCTTGGTCAGTTCCAGGGACTGCTCGTAAGCCACCACGGTGGAATCCAGCAGCTGCTTCAGAGCGTCCTGCCCACGCAGTTGGAAGTAATCGACAGCAAGTTCGGCTTGAGCCGTCAGGCGCGTATTCTCAAGGTCGGCCGCGCTTGCTTGCGTGTTGGCGACATTGGCACGCACGGTGTTGCGCACACGGCCCCACAAATCGGGCGTCCAGGAAGCATCAAAGGGCAACGAATATGCAGTAAAGGTATTTCCAGAAGCCGCGGCAGCGATATTGCTGTTATTGCTGGGTTGGTGTTGTCCAGTGATGCTTATGCCGACAGAAGCGGTTGGAAAATATTGCGAGCGAGCCTGTCGCACCACCGCTCGCGCAGCCATGAAGTTCGCAAAGGCCGCGGCGACGTTCTGGTTGGAAATATTGATTTGCTCTTCGAGCGCACTCAACTGGGCATCGCCGAAAATCTCCCACCATTTACCATGAAGAGTCGCGTCCTGCGGTTGCGCCTCTTTCCAGCCGTCCATCTGCTGCAGATCGTCGGGAGTCACTTCCTTGAACGTTGCCGGTACCGGAGCGGATGGCGCCGGGCGATTATATTTCGGGCCGACATCGCAGCCCTGCAGCAGCAACACGCCGCAAAGAAACGTCGCCGAGCGCCGCATCCAGGTTTTCGATTGCATCGCTATCCCTGCCTCCCTGGGGATTGACCGTTTATGGTCAGGCACGCCGAGTTGTCTCCGCTTTGGTCGATCATCCGGCAGTCTCCAGCGGCGCTGGGTTCTGCAACTTTCCGTGAGCGCGCAGCCACTTCAACCTCAAGCGGTCCAGCGATAGGTACACGACCGGAGTGGTATAGAGAGTCAGAATCTGGCTAAGGATCAAGCCGCCAATAATCGCAATTCCGAGCGGTCGGCGAAGTTCCGACCCTGTACCGGTCCCAAACGCCAAGGGCATGGCGCCGAACATGGCGGCCATGGTGGTCATCAGAATGGGCCGAAAGCGCAGAATACAGGCTTGAAAAATTGCTTCCTTCGGAGTCTTGCCATCATGGCGTTCCGCCGCCAGCGCGAAGTCGATCATCATGATCGCATTTTTCTTCACAATGCCGATCAAGAGAATAATGCCGATGAGCGCGATGACGCTGAGATCGGTTTTGAAGAGCATCAGCGCGAGAACCGCGCCGACACCGGCCGACGGCAACGTTGAAATGATCGTGATGGGATGGATGTAGCTCTCATAGAGGATGCCGAGGACGATATACACGGCCATCAGGGCCGTGATGATGAGAAACGGCTCGGTGGCAAGCGAAGATTGGAACGCCTGAAGCGTGCCAGAAAACATTCCGCGAATGGTTTGGGGCATACCAATTCTTTGTTCCATCTCGATGATGGATCGGGAAGCGTCGCTAAGGGCCACGCCGGGAGCAAGATTGAAAGAGATGGTTACGGAGGGATATTGGCCCTGGTGATTAACGGAGAGAGGCGCGGTATTCGCTTGGTAGCTGGCGATAGCGCTGAGCGGAACAACGGTGCCTTGCGCCGAGCGGATGTAAACATCCTGCAAGCTGGTCGGCGACTGCCAAAACTTCGGATCGACTTCCAGAACCACGTGATATTGATTGATGCCCGTATACATCGTAGAGACCTGCGCCTGGCCAAACGCCTGGTACAAAGAGGTGTCGAGCATCTGCGGCGTGATGCCCAGGCGCGAGGCCGTCGCTCGATCGTAGACCAGGGTCATCTGCAGGCCGCTGTTCTGCTGGTCAGTATTTACGTCCGTCAGGATGCGCATCTTGCGCATTTGTTGCAGCAGCACCGGCCCCCATTGAACTAGATCCTGCAAGTTGTCACTCTGAATGGTGTATTGGTATTGCGCGCTGCTTTGCCGCCCGCCAATGCGCAGGTCTTGGCCCGCTTGCATGAAGGTATTCGCGCCGGGTACGGCCATTAATTTTGGGCGCAGCCGGTCGATCATCTGGCCGGCATTCGCTTTGCGTTCCTGGAGTGGCTTGAGGCCAAGAAAAACGAAACCGCTGTTCGTGGGGCCACCGCCGCCCGTGAACGCCATGACGTTTTCGACCGCCGGGTCGGTTTTAATCACATCAACGATATGCTGCACAGCGGTCTGCATGGCCTGGAAGGATGTGTCCTGCGGACCTTGAATGCCGCCGAACACCGTGCCGTTGTCTTGCTGCGGGAAGAAACCCTTGGGAACGATATTAAAAAGGTAGATGTTGACGCCGATGGTAACGCCGAGAACTATAAGCGTCAAGGTCGAGTGCTCCAGGACCCAACCGAGCGTTCGTTCGTAAGTTCCGAGAACCCACTGAAAAAATCGCTCGGAGAGACGAAAAGCCCAGCTGCGGTCCTCTTCCCGGATGTGCTTCAGAAGACGCGAACACATCATTGGGGTCGTTGTTAGGGACACGAGCAGGGAAACCAGAATCGCCACTGAGAGCGTAACAGCGAATTCGCGAAATAGCCGGCCAACAATGCCGCCCATCATCAGGATGGGAATGAACACAGCAACCAAGGAGAGGCTGATGGAAAGCACGGTGAATCCGATTTCGCTAGCGCCTTTCAAGGCGGCCCGCATCGGGTGCATTCCTTGCTCGATGTACCGGGTGATGTTCTCGATCACCACGATGGCGTCGTCGACAACGAAGCCGGTGGCGATGGTAAGCGCCATGAGGGAAAGATTGTCGATGCTGTAGTGGCAGAGATACATCACGCCGAAGGTGCCAATCAGCGACACCGGGACCGCGACGCTGGGAATCAGCGTGGCCCGGAAATTTCTTAGGAACACGAACACCACAAAGATGACCAGGCACACGGAGATTACCAGCGTGCGTTCGACATCCTTGACGGAAGCGCGAATCGTTTGTGTGCGGTCCAGCACCACGCGAACATCAATCGCCGAAGGGATGGAAGCCTTCAGGGCGGGAATCGCGTCGCGGACACGATCGACCGTATCGATGATATTTGCGCCAGGCTGGCGAAAAATAATGATCAAGACCGACGGCTTGCCATTCACGAAACCCGCGGCGCGGATATTCTCCGTCGAATCCTCCACGTTGGCGACATCGGATAACTTTACTGCTGCCCCGTTGTGATAGCCGACGACCAGGGGCATGTAATCCACGGCCTTCAACAATTGGTCATTGTCAGTGATGTCCGCGCTGCTGGTTCCATCGACAATCTGCCCTTTCGGGGAATTGGAGTTCTGGCGGCTCAACATCGCACTAACGTCCTGCAGGCCAAGTCCAAAGCTGTTCAGTTGCGTGGGATTGACGTCCACGCGTACCCCCGGAAGTGAACTGCCGCCCACGTTTACCTGCCCAACGCCCTGAATTTGAGAAAGGCGTTGCTGCATGATGGTCGAAGCGGCGTCGTAAAGTTTTCCGCGGTCATACACATTTGAAGTAAGCGCCAGGATCAGAATCGGGGCATCGGCCGGGTTAACCTTGCGATACGTCGGATTGCTGGGAAGGTTCGTAGGCAGGTAACTCCGCGCTGCATTGATGGCCGCTTGCACGTCGCGCGCCGCGCCGTCGATGTTACGGTTCAGATCGAACTGCAACGTAATGCTGGTGGTCCCCAGGTTGCTCGACGACGTCATCTCATTCACGCCCGCGATTCTTCCAAACTGCCGTTCGAGCGGCGTCGCGACCGAAGACGCCATGATTTCCGGGCTCGCACCGGGCAAGCTAGCTCCCACGGAAATTGTGGGGAAGTCGATCTGCGGAAGCGCAGAGACGGGCAACACTCGGAAGGCCACGGCTCCTGCCAGTGCTATCGCCGCCGTCAACAAGGTTGTGGCAACCGGCCGTTTTATGAATGGAGCAGACAGGTTCATAGCACTAATCCGCCGGCACGACCGTTGCGCCGCCTTCTGACGCGCGATGCGAGCTGAATCGTTGCGCGAGCCGGTCGAAGAAAATGTAAATCACGGGAGTGGTGTACAGCGTCAGGACCTGACTCAGCAGCAGGCCGCCAACCATGGATATACCCAGTGGACGCCGCAGTTCGGAACCGATGCCGGTACCGAGCGCGAGCGGCAAGCCCCCCAGCAGCGCGGCCATGGTGGTCATCATGATCGGACGGAAGCGAAGCAGGCAAGCTTCGTAAATCGCATCCTCGGGTTTTTTGCCGTGATTGCGCTCCGCTTCGAGCGCGAAGTCGATCATCATAATTCCATTTTTCTTGACGATGCCGATTAGCAGGATGATGCCGATCAGCGCCACGACGCTGAGTTCGGATCCGCAAATCAGAAGAGCCAGAATCGCGCCGACTCCAGCGGACGGCAGCGTGGAAAGAATCGTGATGGGGTGAATGTAGCTTTCGTAAAGAACTCCCAGCACGATGTACACGGTGACCAGCGCGGCGAGAATCAGAATTGGCTCGTTGGATAGCGACGCCTGGAAGGATGCCGCGGTGCCCTGGAAGGCAGTTTGCACGCTCAGTGGCATTCCGATGTCTTTCTGAGCCTTCTCAATCGCCTTTGTAGCCGCGCCGAGAGACGCACCCGGAGCCAGGTTAAAGGAGACAGTCACCACGGGGAATTGGCCCTGGTGGTTGACAGATAGCGGCCCGCTCTTCATTTCGAAGTGCGTAAACGTGCTCAGCGGAACGGCGGCACCGTTAATCGAAGATACCGCGCCCGGTGCCGCCGATCCCGTGCTCACCGCAGTGTTCGTCGTGGCCCTGGGGCTTGACGTTGTGCTCGCAGAGCCGCCCGAGGCCGTCGTCGCGGTAACCACGTCGGTGGACGCGGTGGTCAACGCGGAGGGTGCGACGGCCGAACGCACGTAGATGTCCTGCAACTTGGCGGGGCTGGACTGAAAATCGGGCTGCGTCTCCAAAATGATGTGGTACTGGTTTAGCTGCGTGTACATCGTCGAGATTTGCCGCTGCCCGAAAGCGTCGTACAGCGTCTGGTCGATGGTTTGCGGCGTGATGCCCATGCGGGAAGCCGTGACACGATCGACGATCAGGGACGCGGACAAGCCGGAGGTTTGCTGATCGGTGGCAAGGTCGCGCAATTCCGGAATGGCAGAGAGCTTGGCCATCAGCTTCGCCGTCCAGTAATTCAATTCCTGCAGGTCGGGATCTTCCAGCGTGTATTGATATTGCGTGCGGCTGACGCGGTCTTCCACAGTCAAATCCTGCACTGGCTGCATGAACAGCGTGATTCCGTCGATTTTCTCGAGTTGCGGCTGCAGCCGCCGGATCACATCGGAGGCGTTGATGCGCCTCTGGTCCAGAGGCTTCAGATTAATTTGAATGCGCCCGCTATTCAGCGTGGTGTTGGTTCCATCGATGCCGATGAATGAGGAAACACTCTCGACGGCGGGATCTTGCAGGATGTTGTGAACCAGTTGCTGCTGCCGCTGCGCCATCGCCGGAAATGAGATGGACTGCGCCGCTTCGGAAATCCCCTGGATAATGCCGGTGTCCTGCACGGGAAAGAAGCCTTTCGGCACGATGACGTAGAGGATGACCGTGAGCGCCAGGGTCGCCGCGGCTACAACCAACGTGGCGAATTGATGCTTCAGCACCCATTTCAGCGTTCGGCCATAGAACGCGATGGTGCTCTCGAAGGCGCGCTCAGAAATTTCATAGAAGCGGCTCTTCTTTTGTCCGTGGGTGTTCTTCAACAAGCGCGAACACATCATCGGCGTGAGCGTCAGCGAGACCACCGCGGAAACCAGAATCGTCACGCTCAGGGTGATGGCAAATTCACGGAAGAGCCGCCCCACGATATCGCCCATAAAGAGAAGCGGGATGAGCACAGCAATCAAGGAGATGGTCAGCGACACAATGGTGAAGCCGATTTGTTCGGAGCCCTTCAGCGCCGCTTGCAGTGGAGGGTCGCCCTCTTCCAGGAATCGGATGATATTTTCGATCATCACGATGGCATCGTCGACAACAAACCCCGTCGAAATCGTCAGCGCCATCAAGGTGAGGTTGTTCAAGCTGAAGCCCGCCAGATACATGACCCCAAACGTGCCGACAATCGAAAGCGGTACCGCGACGCTCGGAATGATGGTGGCCGACAGATTGCGCAGGAACAGGAAAATCACCATTACAACCAGCGCAACCGTCAGCATCAGTTCGAACTCAACATCCGACACCGACGCGCGAATCGTGATGGTGCGGTCGGTCAGCACATCAATCTGCACCGCCGCCGGCATGTTGCTCTTCAGCAATGGCAGCAGCTTCGTTATGCGGTCGACAACTTGGATGATATTCGCTCCCGGTTGCCGTTGAATGTTCACGATCACCGCCGGAGTTTCGTTCATCCACGCGGCTTGCCGCACGTTCTCCACGCCGTCTTCCACCGTCGCTACGTCGGAAAGTTTTACGGGAGAACCGTTGTGATAAGCGATGATCACATTCCTGAAATCGCTGCTGGTCATCAACTGATCGTTGGATTGAATCTGGTAGTCCTGCTGCGGGCCATCGAAGTTGCCCTTAGCCTGGTCCAGACTGGTCTGCTGTAGCGCCGTGCGGACATCTTCCAGGTTAATGCCGTAGTGCGAGAGTT
>Ga0207693_10004748_pt1 | contig 11428 bp, 9 predicted proteins | sample LARL81metaG_FD_184347 | JGI IMG/M metagenome (GOLD analysis project Ga0207693, IMG submission 184347) | Corn, switchgrass and miscanthus rhizosphere microbial communities from Kellogg Biological Station, Michigan, USA - LAR L8-1 metaG... | ecosystem: Host-associated > Plants > Roots >...
CGGCAAGGACGGGGCGGGAGCTGCCTGGCTGATCGCTCAGCACGCGGTCGGAGAACCGGACTTTCAGCGGCAGGTCCTACGCTTAGTCACAGAATGTGCGACCGCCGGGCGTATCCCTGCCTGGCACGTTGCTTACCTGGAAGACCGCATCGCAATGTATGAAGGCCGCCCACAACGCTACGGCTCGCAGTGGTTCGATGATCCGCGCGATGGTCGCACTCGCCCATGGAAGTTGAGCGATCCTGAACGAGTCAACGAATTCCGCGCCTCGGTAGGACTGCCGAAACTGCATCCCATACCGGAACCGGGCCCCGATCTTCCGGAAGAGCAAAGGATTGCGATTGAAGAAAACCAACGCTGGTGGAAGAACTGGCTGTCGTCGAAAGGCTGGGTAAAGTCAGGCTGAGGGCTGACGGCTGAGTGCCGCGTGCTTTATTCTGAAGTATTCATGATTCGTACTCTTCGCTCATTCGATCCGCAGTCGATCAAGCTGGTGATCTTTGATCTGGATGGGACTCTAATCGATTCCCGACTCGACCTCGTCCATTCTGTGAATGCCGCGTTGCGGCACATCCAGCGGCCTGAACTTCCTGACGAGGTTATTGCCGGCTTTGTTGGGGACGGCGCTCCGGTCCTGATTCAAAGAGCACTTGGAGGCGAGGCTCTGGACGAGGCGATAGTCCGCAAGGGACTCGAATTCTTCCTCTCTTATTATCGTGAGCACAAGCTCGATCACACGACTGTCTATACCGGAATCCGGGAGGCCTTGGCAGCGATTCAGAACTCGAACAACGGCCATCCGCGGAAGATGGCTGTGCTGACGAACAAACCTGTGAACCCGTCGCGTGCGATAGTCGACGCATTAGGTCTCGCACCATTTTTCTCACAGATCTACGGCGGGAACAGCTTCACTTCGAAGAAACCTGACCCAGAAGGCGCGCTGAAGCTGGTTTCCGAAACAGAAGTTCAACCAGAGCAGGCTGTGATCGTGGGCGATTCGCACGTCGATATCCGCACCGGCCGCAACGCGGGGCTCTGGACGGTCGCCGTGACCTATGGATTCGCGCCGCACACGCTCGACGTCGAACAGCCCGACGTGACGGTCGATACGCCGGAAGAGTTGAGCAAGCTTTTTCTGTCCCGGACTTACAGCGCTAAGTGACTTGAGGATCGAACGCACCGCGAACGACATGAACAACGATTCCGGCTTCACGCCGAAAGAGCTGCGCAAACTGCGCAGCATGAAAAATCCTTACGGGATTCAGAAGTTTCTCGACGACATGCCGTATCACCTGGAAGATACGGCATGGTCTCCGCGCAAAGTGCTGGCGGAAGAATCATCGCATTGTCTGGAAGGCGCCATCTTCGGGGCCGCTGCCCTGCGGGCCAATGGATACCCGCCGCTGCTTCTGGATTTTGAGGCCGAGCACGACACCGACCATGTAATCGCGGTGTTTCAGGAAGCGGGCTGCTGGGGTGCGGTCGCGAAGTCGAACTACACGGGTTGCCGCTGGCGCGAACCGATCTACCGGAATTTGCGTGAACTGGCCTTAAGTTATTTCAATGCGTATTTCAATTTGCGGCGCGAGCGGACCTTGCGCCGCTACTCTGTCCCAGTGAACCTGAAACGGTTCGATTCCCAAAACTGGATGACCACCGACAATCCGGTGTGGTTTATCGTGTACCACCTTTTCGATATCAAACATTATCCCTTGCTGACAAAAGCACAAGAAAAACGCCTACATCGCGTCGATGAAAGGCTTTTTCAGGCAGAGTGCCTTGGTAAGGCATACAAAACGCGCGACTGATCCTGCGGCGCGCCACACTTAATTCAAGTTCCTGTCACCTTTCACCGATCTGAAATACTGCGGGACGTGCCGCCCACGCTAAAGATGCACACTCAAAGTGGACCAAGAAGTTCCTGCGGACATCGATGGAACTTGGAAATCAACTTGAAGTTTCTGCCTCTCAACCCCTGGTGGACGCCCGCCGGTGTCCTCGCTATAAGCTGAATATTGAAATTCGTATTTATCCCCGCAACTGCCCTGTTGTGCGTGGGCATACGGTTGACATCAGCGAGTCGGGGATTTCCGCCATGCTGCTTGTTGAGGTTCCAGTGGGAGAAGTTATAAGACTTGAGTTTTCCCTTCCTTTCGGCGATGTGCAGGTGCACGCCATGGTCCGGCAGCGCCTCGCGTTTCGCTACGGATTCAGTTCGTCGAGGCCAGTTCCGCCCAGGACGTCATCGGTCGCACTTGTCGCCAACTGGCGGTCGAGCAGGCCACTGCGGGACGCTAGAGTCTCGTCTGAAAATTTTCTGCTTCCTGTAATTCCCAGCGTATTTTTACGTCTTTACATCCTGGAGACGCATCGCCGCTTCCAATCAGGTTAGGATTACTTATGGGGACACGCGTTCTTGCAATCGCCTTGTTCGTGTTTGCTGGCCTCCCGGTGTTTGCACAGCAGGAAACACCTTCTTCGCCTTCAGGGACGGAGTCTGCCAATGGTACTGTCAACTCGCTGAAGAAAGATATGCCAGCCCTCGATCTGACGCCTGATGCCGACGGCAAGCTTTCGCAGCAACAGATGCAGGAGCTTTTCCGTGTGGTCGCCGAAAAGGACATGGAGAATGACAAGCGCCAGCGCGACTACACCTACATCGAACGAGAAGTTCAAAACAATCTCGACGGAAAGGGCCAAGTCAAATCCAAAGAGATCAAGACCTACGAGGTCTTGGAGATCGATGGCGAGCAGGTTCAGCGCCTGATCGCAAAAGACGACAAGCCGCTCGAAGGCAAAGAGGCCGCCAAGGAAGAAGAAAAGATCCAGAAGATCATCGACAAACGCAAGAACGAATCGGACGATGATCGCCGGAAGCGCGAACAGAAAGCAGAAAAAGAGCGGGAAGATGGACGCAAGTTCGTCCGTGAAGTGGCGGACGCCTACAACTTCAAATTAGTCGGCACGGAACTGGTCGACGGCCGCGAAGCCTGGGTGATTGATGGGGACCCGCGGCCCGGATACGAGCCTCACATGAAGGAGGCGAAGTTCTTGCCCAAGTTCCGCGGTCGAGTCTGGATTGACAAAGCTGATTTGCAACTTTCGAAGCTCAATGTCGAGGCGATCGATACCGTGTCGATCGGACTTTTCCTGGCTCGCATACACAAAGGCACGCGTTTCCTTCTTGAACAGACCCGCGTCAATGAGGAGGTGTGGCTGCCTCAGCATGTGACATTCAAAGTCGATGCGCGTGTGGCTCTATTGAAAGGCTTCAACGTCGACGGTGATCAGACGTACCGCGACTACAAGAAATTCCGCACCTCTACTAAGATTGTCACCATGGGCGAAGTCCACGAGCAGCCCGCTTCGGCTGAACCGAGCAAGCAATAATTCCGCCGGCCTCGTGCAGCCCGCCAAATCGAGGCACACCGGTGAAGATCGAACTACAGGCAATCGGATTTGTGCAGTCGTCGCGTTCGAAAGTGGAGGACGACTTCTGGGGTGACGAGGAGTCGTGCATCACGTTGACGGACGAATTTGGTCCAGACGCTTTGAAAGGACTCGCTGACTTCTCTCACGTCGAAGTGATATTTCATCTCAGCCAGGTGGATTCTGCCAAGATCATCAGCGGAGCGCGTCATCCGCGCAACAATCGAGACTGGCCCGAAGTGGGCGTCTTCGCGCAACGAACCAGGAACCGCCCCAACTGCATCGGGGTCACCGTCTGCCGTATTCTCCGCGTCGAAGGCACCAAGCTCTACGTCTCCGAACTAGATGCTATTGATGGAACTCCCGTACTCGACATCAAGCCCGTGATGGCTGAGTTTCTACCCCGGGAGGAAATCCGCCAGCCGCGCTGGTCGCACGAATTGATGCAGGAGTACTGGGCAAAGTCCATCCGTCAGCGGTGATCAAAATCATCGACAACGATACGGGCTCTGGCTCTATAATCATCGTCCCATTGCGCGGCCCCTTCCCTCCCGCAGATCGGCGCCCTATATGTGTCGAAAATTGCTACTGCTAATGCTAATCGCCATAGCGTGCATGGCACCCGCTCGCGACAAGGTCGAGAACTGGATTCAAGTGCAGAGCCCGCACTTTGTCGTCGCCACGAATGGCAGTGAAAAACAGGCCCGGCGGATCGCTGACCAATTCGAGCGCATGCGATCGCTGTTTCACGCGCTCATTCCGAAGCTGAAGATCGACCCTAGTTCACCAATCGTGGTTCTGGCCGTCAAGAACGACACGGACTTTCGCGCCTTGGAGCCGCAGGAATATCTGGCGAAGGGCTCGTTGCGACTTGAAGGGCTCTTCCTTCGTGGTCCCGATAAAAATTATGTCCTGATGCGTCTCGAAGCGGAAGGCGAACATCCTTACTCGACCATTTACCACGAGTACACGCACCTCGTATTCAGCAAGGCGGAGTGGATGCCGCTATGGATGAACGAGGGACTGGCAGAGTTCTATCAGAACACTGACATCGACGAGAGCGATGCCCGGCTTGGACAGCCAAGCGTTGAAAACATTTTGTTCTTGCGGCAGGCTAGGTTGCTGCCATTGCCCGTGCTCTTTGCGGTTGACCATAAGTCCCCCTATTACCACGATGAAAACAAAGGGTCGATCTTCTACGCCGAATCGTGGGCAATCGTGCATTACATAATGGCCACAGACCCGCAACAAACCAATCGCCTCGTGCGTTACGCCGATCTGTTAATGAGTGGGACCGATCCTCAAAGCGCAGCGGTGACGGCATTCGGTGATCTGAAGAAACTCCAGGCTGAGATCGACGAGTACGTCCGACGAGGAACCTTTGCTTACTTTAAGAAGAAGGTACCCACGGAGGCGGATCCCGCGAGTTTTAAGGTCGCGTCGCTGAACGCGCCTCAAGCCGATGCGTTACGCGCAGACTTTCTGGCTTATAACCGCCGAACGCAGGATGCTCGGGCGCTCCTGGAGCATATCCTGCAAGACGATCCGAAAAACGTTTCGGCACACGAGACAATGGGTTTTCTCGAGTTCAGTGACGGCCACATTCCTGAGGCAAAGAAGTGGTATCAGCAAGCGGTTGAACTCGACTCGCAGAGTTATCTGTCGCACTACTATTTTGCCGTGATGTCGATGCAGGGGTCGCTCGACACTGCAGCCGAAACGCAAGTAGAGAATAGTCTGCGGCAGTGCATCAAACTGAATCCCTCGTTCGCGCCGGCATTCGACAGGCTTGCCGTATTTCTCGGCAGCCGCGGTCGTAACCTCGACGAAGCCCACATGATGGGACTAACGGCAGTCAGTTTAGAACCCACCAACGTTGGCTATCGCGTGAATGTCGCGAGCGTCCTTCTTCAAATGCAGCAGGGGCAAAATGCGGTAGCGGTGCTGCGCAACGCCATGAAGCTGGCCAAGTCTGAGGAAGACAACGAACTGCTCACGAGGGCCCTCATCAGCGCAGAAGAATTCTCAACCGCACAAGCCGAAGCTGCGGAGCGCAGAAAACGTTACGAAGAGCAAAGGAAAGCGGCAGAAGTGGCCGCATCTTCCGAACAATCTTCAGATGCTGCACCCGTGCCGCGCCTTGTGCGCCGGGACATCGTTCCCAGCGGTCCGCATCGGTTTGTAACCGGTGTGATTCAGGTTGTTCATTGCATTGAGCCCACCATGGAACTCTCTGTGCAATCCGGCGCGAAAACTCTAAATTTCCGAAGCGATGATTACTACAAGGTGCAGTTTTCGGCACTCGGCTTTCAGCCGAATGGCGAACTGAAGCCGTGCGAACAATTACAGGGCCGGCCTGCAAAGGTTGAGTATGTCGAATCAGCGGACAAGTCACAGGCCCCACACTTGCTCTCAGTCGAACTCCACAAATGAAAGGCTTGCAGTCAGACGGCGAACTTCTATAATGCGAAGTTCCGCGCGAGCGGCTTAACCGCTTAATCCTGCCGCGCGCTCGATCGAATTCATCCTGACCGCTCTTGAGGTGTCCGCGATGTCATCGCTTACTCGCCGTGATGTGCTCCGCTCCGGTCTCGCAATTTCCGCCTCCGCCCTAGTCATTGGTCCCGCAACCCGCGCTCATGCGCTGTTGACCGGACGGACCTTTCCCGATCCCGAGACATCTTCGGCCGTCGCGCCTCGCGAGCGCCTGCTCTTCGATTTCGGATGGAAGTTCTTTCAAGGACACGGCTCGGATCCCCGTCGCGATCTCGGATTCGGCATGGGGCAAGGCGACTTCGCCAAAAGCGGAGAGTTCGAATTCTCGACCGCAAAGTTCGACGATTCGAAATGGCGCTCGCTCGACCTGCCGCATGACTGGGCGGTCGAATTGCCATTTGTGTGGGATGAAGAGCAGAACAGTCACGGTTACAAGCCTCTTGGGCGACGCTACCCGGAGACGAGTGTTGGATGGTACCGTCGCACGTTCGATTTGTCGAAGGAAGATGCGAATCGCCGTGTCTCTATCGAGTTTGATGGTGCATTCCGTAGCGCGCTCGTCTTTCTCAATGGGTACTTCATCGGTCGGAACGACAACGGCTACGCACCTTTCTGTTTCGACCTGACCGACTTTGCGAATTTTGGCGGGAAGAACTACCTGATGGTCCGCATGGATGCGAGCTTTGGCGATGGTTGGTTCTATGAGGGCGCGGGGATCTACCGGCATGTGTGGTTGACCAAGACGGACACGCTGCATCTCGCGCGGTGGGAGAGCTATGTCCGGCCGAGCATCAAAGGAAATGCCGCGATCCTCGGACTCGGCACGACGGTTCAGAATCAGGGAACGCATGTCGAACAGTGCCGAGTGCGGTGGCAGATCATGGATGCCGCAGGGAAAGTAGTCGGTTCGGGTAACTCCGCCGACCAACTGATACCTCCAGACCGTTCAACAACTTTTACGGGAAATGCGAATCTGGCGAATCCCGCACTCTGGGCAATCGAATCTCCGAACCTCTACACTGCGATCGCAATCGTCGAGTCTGGCGGCAAGACGCGCGATGCCGAGCGCATAACTTTCGGCGTGCGCGATATCAAGTGGGATCCCGACAAGGGATTCTTCCTCAATGGAAAGTCGGTGAAGATCAAAGGCACCTGCAACCATCAGGATCATGCTGGTGTCGGCGCTGCCCTTCCCGATCGTCTGCAAAGCTATCGGCTGGCAGTGTTGAAAGATATGGGCGGAAACGGTGTTCGCACCTCGCATAACATGCCGACGCCCGAGTGGGTGGAAGCCTGCGACCGCATGGGCGTAATGATGATGTGCGAGACGCGCCTCATGAGTTCGAATCCCGAGGGCATGGCGCAGTTGGAAACAATGATCAAGCGTTATCGCAACTCGCCTTCAATCATCCTCTGGTCGATGGGCAATGAAGAGTGGACAATGATGCCGCAACCGCAGGGCGTGCGCGTGATTGACGAAATGATCGCTCGCAGCCATGAACTCGATCCCACACGCATGTGCTCGTGCGCAGTGAATGCGGCTTTTGAAACACACTTCCCTGAGCAACTCGACGTCATGGGTTTCAACTACAACCTGAAAGAACACGATCCCTGGCACAAAGCGCACCCGAACAAGCCAAGCGTCGGTTCCGAGACTGCGAGCACCGTTTCGACTCGCGGGATCTATATCACCGACAAGCAGCGGAATTGGGTGAGCGCGTACGACCTGAATCACACCTCTTGGTCGCAATTAGCAGAAGAGTGGTGGAGATTCTACGCGGCGCGCGAATGGCTTTCGGGCGGCTTCGCCTGGACCGGCTTCGATTATCGCGGCGAGCCCACGCCCTACGGATGGCCATCCATCAATTCGCAATTCGGTATCGTCGACATGTGCGGCTTCCCCAAAGACAACTTCTATTACTACAAAGCATGGTGGGGATCGGAACCGGTGCTGCACCTGTTTCCGCACTGGAATTGGGAGCAACGCGACGGTGAACCGATCTCAGTATGGGTGCACTCCAACCTCGACTCGGTAGAGTTGTTCCTGAATGGAAAGAGTTTGGGCTCGCAAAAAGTCCAACCGCTCACGCATCTCGAGTGGAAAGTGAAATACGAACCTGGTGTGCTTGAAGCTCGTGGGACGAAAGATGGCAAAATCGTGCTCACGGAGAAGCGCGAGACCACTGGCGAACCCGTATCGATACGACTAACTCCTGATCGCAAAGAAATCAATGCTGATGGAGAGGATGTTTCGGTCCTGACGGTGGAAGTTCTCGACAAAGAAGGCCGCGCAGTACCGACTGCAGACGTGCTCCTCCACTTCAAAGTGACGGGAGAAGGTAAGCTGATCGGTGTTGGCAATGGTGACCCGAACTGCCAGGAATCTGACAAGGAGCCGAAACGCAGCTTGTTTAACGGACTCGCTCAGTTGATCGTACAGTCGACGAAAACGCCGGGAACGATCACGGTTGAGGCTGTCACTGGGGAATTTCCTCCGCCACAACTGCCAGTGACGCGCGTGACGATCAACACGAAAAAAATCGAACTGCGGCCGGCGGTCTTGTAGCACCGGCCTCTTGCCGGGTGTTTAGCGATGCCCTCGCCTCCGCATCACCTGGAGCAGCGCCGATTCGTATCAGGGCATCGCTTCAGCGATGCCGTTGAAAGCTTGTTGATTTCGCCGGCTTCAGCCGCTGAGGTACGCGTGGAACTGCAGTGGCTAAAGCCATTGTTGTTTGTGGCCGCAGTAGGCATGTCTAAAGACGTGCCCTGATACGAATCCACTATTCTTCTGACAATGTGCTTCGGCCTAGAGGGGACTATGTCCAAATCACGAAGAGATTTCCTGACTATTACGTCTTGGGGCGTGCTGGGTGCGACCGCGGCGTCGCGCTTGCGCGCGCAGAATCAAACCCAACTGCCTCCCGGAGCGCCTACGGCATTCGGCGCGGGACCGGCGTTCGGTCCGGAAGTCACAGGAAACACGTTTGCTGAGGGTGAGAAGTTGGTGCAATTCCCACTCCGCGATGACGAGCGCGCGATGGCGGCCTCAACCTGGCGCAAAACGCTTGCCGCCGTTTACGAGCGGCGCACCGGGCCGCGCAAGCTGGCGCTGGAAGATACGCTAGCTCCCGCAACTCGCTGGAATCCTTTGCTGCCCGGCCTCCGATCGATCGCGACGCACGATCGTTTCGTACGCAGCGCGCCGAGCGGGGCTTCCCTTCCTCAGAAGGATGAGGACATCGCCTTCGCGCCAGTCTCGCAACTCTCGCGCTGGATTGAGAGCAAGCAGCTGACTTCGGAACGCCTGACGAACATCTATCTGGCGCGACTGGAGCGTTTCAATCCAAAGCTGCGCTGCGCGATCACTATCACGCGTGAATTCGCGTTGAAGCAGGCAAAGCAGGCAGATCAAGAAATTGCCAAGGGCCGGTACCGCGGACCGCTTCACGGGGTTCCGTTTGGTGTGAAAGATCTGCTCGACACTGCGGGCATTCCGACGACCTATGGCGCGGAGCCTTATCGCAATCGCATTCCGAAAGATGATGCCGCCGTGGTGAAGAGACTGAATGCGGCGGGCGCGGTGCTCGTTGCCAAGCTAAGCCTGGGCGCACTCGCGCTAAACGACATCTGGTTCGGTGGACAGACGATGAATCCGTGGCTTCCCGAAGAAGGCGCCTCCGGATCAAGCGCTGGCCCCGGAGCGGGAACCGCTGCAGGACTCGTCGGATTCTCCATCGGCAGCGAAACCGGCGGCAGCATCATAAGCCCTTCCATGCGATGCGGCGTCACCGGCCTGCGCCCAACATACGGACGCGTCCCTCGCACGGGCGCGATGACGCTTTGCTGGTCGCTCGACAAGCTAGGTCCCATGACTCGCGCTGTCGAAGACGGGATGTTGGTCCTGCAAGCGATCTCCGGTCCTGATCCAGGCGATGTCGCCAGTGTTCCCAGCCATCTCGACTTCGATGCGAATGCGAGCGTGAAGGGACTTCGGGTCGGCTACTTCCCTGTCTGGATGAATGAACGTCCCGCAACTGAAGTCGACCGTGCGGCGCTTGAAACCACGAAAAAGCTCGGCATGGTGCCCACCGAAGTAGCACTGCCAAACTGGCCTTACGATTCACTCAATCTGATTTTGTTCGCCGAAGGTGCCGCTGCATTCGAAGAACTCACACTTAATGGCGGTTTGCGTGAACTGAAGGCGCAGGTTCCTGACGCGTGGCCGAACCTATTCCGGCAGGCGCGGTTCTTGTCTGCCGTCGATTTTGTTCAGGCAGATCGCATGCGCCGCAAAGTCGCCGAAGAAATGGCACGCATCTTCTCGGAAGTCGATCTGCTTCTGGTTCCGTCGCTGCGCGACGAGATGCTGGTCATCACCAACTTCACCGGACATCCTTCGCTCACGTTGCGCGCGGGTTTTGTCGAAGTCACGAAAGCGCGCAGCGACTGGGCCCCGGACCCAGAGCATCCGCTGCCGACATTTAATCCACCACGGCGCGTACCGCACGGAGTCACCTTAATTGGCCGTCTGTTCGATGAAGGGACGATTGGACGAGTAGGCATTGCGCTCGAACGCGCATTTAACGTTGTGAGCGAAAGGCCGCCCGGATTCTAGCGCTTTAACAAGATTGAATGGTTTTTCGTTCGAGACAGACGGTGACGCGCCTTTGTCTATTTTGACGGAACGGAGTAATGCGCTGCGATCAGTTGCCACTTACCGGCTTTCTTCATCCATACGTCGGTAAATCGATCGTGGTAATCGTAAGCTTTTTGGCTGTCCAATCCTTTTTCATGGTATACGCCAGTGACGACGGCGGTGTCGCCATGCATCCTCACCCGCATCTCGTGTATCTCGGCGGTTTCAACGCGGGTGCCACTGCTCGAACTATAAGCGAGGTAGCCGGTTTTGCTGTAGGTGCTTCCATCTTCAAATGTGATCACGAAATCGTCGTCGAGCACCGAGGCAAAAACCTGTACCTCATGGTGTTTGTAGCAGTCCAGGAGCTTGAGTTCCAGGGCCTTGACGGTAGCCGTGGCGGAGGAATCCTGCGCCCTTGAAGACGCCGAAAATACCGCCAGGCACACCGCGGCGACAGCGATGAAGAGCCGATTCCCCATTCGACCTATTCTTCATATCCGGCTTAGGTCAGCAAGGTTCCTTTCGTCACTACTTCCTGTGCTACGCTCTCGATTGGCGCTGCCGCCTTATGATTTCTCCCGATCCAGACCGGCCTACTGACACCGATTCCAGCGGGACTGCAGGCCAGCGGCCTGTAATCCGCTTCGGCACGGCAGGCTGGTCTTATAAAGACTGGGAAGGCGTCTTCTACCCTCCTGGGATGCAGCGGCGGAAGATACATCCTCTGGAGTATCTGGCGCGATTCTTTGATACGGCCGAAATTAACACTTCGTTTTATGGCCCACTGAAGCCCGAGTTGGCGAAGCTCTGGAGCAAGAAAGTAGCGGGGGTGAACCCGAATTTTCTGTTCACGGCAAAGCT
>Ga0207693_10004751_pt1 | contig 11424 bp, 8 predicted proteins | sample LARL81metaG_FD_184347 | JGI IMG/M metagenome (GOLD analysis project Ga0207693, IMG submission 184347) | Corn, switchgrass and miscanthus rhizosphere microbial communities from Kellogg Biological Station, Michigan, USA - LAR L8-1 metaG... | ecosystem: Host-associated > Plants > Roots >...
AGTGCGATCATTCTTCTGCTGACGATGGTTGCAGGCTGCGAAACGCCGACCATCCAACGTTCTGGAGGGACCAGGATCTTGACCGGATTCGAGATGGATCAGGTCACTGCCGGTGCAGCCGCCGCCGTTAACTATACTGCAGCGCTCGCGCTCGGCTCCGCACCTCATGCATCTGCTTTTGGGGCCGCGTCAACGTATTACGGCAGCAGCCCGATTGTAGGCGCTCCCTTGACCGATTACGCGAACTCGCAGGCGACAGCCATTGCCAGCGGTGGCAGTTTCGCCCATACGAGCCTCTCGAGCGAGGTCTCGGTCGATGGTGCCAATGGGGGGGCCTCGGTGGCTGCAAGGGCAACGGGCACTGGTACGAGCCAAGCGCAAGTCACTGCGCAGTTTTATGGGGTCAGCACGAATCGCACTGATTTGGTTTTCGGGTCGGTTTCGGCGGTTGCCTGCTGCGGTTCCAACGCCGCAGCCGGCATCGAGGTCGATAGCAGAGCGGGTGGACCGTACACCAGAGAACTTCGTGCCGCGCCGGCGTCCGAGACCCCCGGCCAGGTCGGAAATAGGGTCGACATCGCCGTTGTCTCTTCCGCTCTGCCCCTTCTGGACGCGGCGCAGGTGTTCGTTGCAGGCGCGCCCGCCCGCGTGTCCCCAAAGTATTGAGGTCAGGATTCTCGGACAGTCGTCGTGACGAACCTTTCCTGATGGTCTATGAGGAGATCCTGCGGGGGTGGGCAGGATCACGAAGGAAACACGGACGGTGTTGCCGGGGCTGTCGATAATAGGGCGGCTGATTGGCTGGACCTTTTTCCTCGCCGGCCTCGCGGTGCTGGTGCGTGATGTGCTGGTGTGGATCGACACCAAGCACTGGGCGCCGATCGCCCTGGGGCAGCTATGGTTCGATCTCCACCGGTCGAGCCTCAACCTCGTCCAGGCGGTGGTCCAGCGCTATATTCACCCGTTTCTGTGGGACCCGATCATCGTCACGATATTGTTGTGCTGGGCCTTCGCGGTGCTGATGGTGCTGGGCGTGGCGATCCTCGCCCTCGCACGCAGAGGGAGCCGATCGCGCGCCGTCAGCCGTCGCCCATCTTGAGGGCGGCGATGAAGGCGGATTGCGGGATTTCGACCTTGCCGAACTGGCGCATCCGCTTCTTGCCTTCTTTTTGCTTTTCAAGGAGCTTGCGTTTGCGGGTCACGTCCCCGCCATAGCATTTGGCGAGGACGTCCTTGCGCAAGGCCTTCACGGTTTCGCGGGCGATGATCCGGCCGCCGATCGCCGCCTGGATCGCGACCGCAAAAAGTTGCCGCGGGATCAGATCCTTCAGCCGCTCGCATAGCGCGCGGCCACGCCTTTCGGCCTGTTGGCGATGCACGATGATCGACAATGCGTCGACGGGTTCGCCGTTGACAAGGATGTTCATCAGCACGAGGTCGCCCTCGCTGTAGCCGTCGAGCTGGTAGTCGAAGCTGGCATAGCCGCGGCTGACCGACTTCAGCCGGTCGTAGAAGTCGAACACGACCTCGTTCAACGGCAGACGATACACTAGCATCGCCCGGTTGCCGGCATAAGTCAGGTCGGCCTGGACGCCGCGGCGCTCCTCGCACAAAGCGAGAATCGGTCCGAGATAGGCGTCGGGCACCAGGATCGTCGCCTTGATCCACGGCTCTTCGATATGGTCGATCCGCACCGGATCGGGCATGTCGGCAGGGTTATGCAGAGTGCGCACCCCGCCGTTCGTCAAATGCACGCGGTAGACCACCGACGGTGCGGTCGCCAGCAGGTCGAGGTCGAACTCGCGGGCTAGCCGCTCCTGGATGATTTCGAGGTGTAAGAGGCCGAGGAAGCCGCAGCGAAAGCCGAAACCCAGCGCGACCGAAGTCTCCGGCTCGTATTCGAAGCTCGCATCGTTGAGCCGGAGCTTGGCAAGGCTGTCGCGCAGCCTCTCGTAATCGGCAGCGTCGGTCGGGAACAGACCGCAGAAGACGACCGGCTGGACCGGCTTGAAGCCGGGCAACGGCGCGGCCGCCGGTCGGCGATTCTCGGTGATCGTGTCGCCGACCCGGCAATCGGCGACGGTCTTGATGCCGGCCGTGATGAACCCGACTTCGCCCGGCCCCAACGCCTCGACCGCCACGCCCTTTGGGGTGAAGACGCCGACCCGCTCGATCGCGTGCACCGCGCCCGTCGCCATCAGCCGAACTTTCTGTCCCGGCGCGAGCACCCCGTCCTTGACCCGCACCAGGATCATGACGCCGAGATAGGGGTCATACCAGCTGTCGACGAGCAGGGCCTTAAGCGGCGCCTCGACATCGCCGGCCGGCGGCGGCAGACGCGTCACCAGCGCTTCCAGCACCTGATCGATGTTGAGCCCGGTTTTGGCCGAGATCAGCAGAGCGTCCGAGGCGTCGAGTCCGATCACATCTTCGATCTGCTCCTTGACCCGGTCAGGTTCGGCCGCCGGCAGATCGATCTTGTTGAGGACCGGTACGATCTCGTGCCCGGCCTCGACTGCCTGATAGACATTGGCGAGGGTCTGCGCCTCGACGCCCTGGCTCGCATCGACGACGAGCAGTGAACCTTCGCAGGCGGCCAACGATCGGCTGACCTCGTACGAGAAATCCACATGGCCCGGCGTGTCCATCAAATTGAGGACATAGCTCTCGCCATCCCGGGCGCGGTATTCGAGACGTACGGTCTGCGCCTTGATCGTGATGCCGCGCTCGCGCTCGAGCTCCATGTTGTCGAGCACCTGCTCGCGCATCTCGCGCGCCTCAAGCCCGCCGCAAGCCTGGATCAGCCGATCGGCCAACGTCGACTTGCCATGGTCGATATGCGCGATGATCGCGAAATTGCGGATGAGCCGGAGCGGGGTCATGCGAGCCGAAACATGGGGCCGCGACGATGCCGGATCAACGCGAGGCCGACCCGCGTCTACCGGTCACAACACCGCGAGTGGGATAGCGACGGCGCGCGCGGCGGCGATGAGCCGCGTATCGTAACTGGCCAGCTCGATGGAGCCGCCCCGCGAACGCAGGTAGTCGACGGCGGCGAGATGCAGGGCATCTAGCGTCCGAATGGTACCCACGATTCGGCCAGCAAATACGCAAGTACGACCGAACTGTCGATGTAGATTACCAGGGATCTTCTCGATTCTGATCTAACTCCGTCATCAGTTGTTCAAGCGTCAGTCCCGGGATTGGCTTCCGCGGCGGGGGCCAGTTCACGCCACGACGCGATTGCGATCGGTGATGACGACAGTCTCGCCCGCCGCAGCCAGCCGGACGTATTCGTTCAACTTGTGCTTTAAGATTTTCAGGCCGACGGTGCGCATAGCTAGAGAAGTAGCTTCTAGAAGCTACTTTGTCAATTGATCGAGCGAGGGCCGACGGCGTCCTTGATGCGACATCGCTCCTCGCTGTTTTGGCTGTTTTGCAGCGAATTATCAGCCATCGGCATCTCTCGGCCGCAGACATCCTGGAGCGCCGGCGGCTCGGCGAGCGGAAGAACAGCAGACGTCCGATACTCGGACTCTTCTGCTCCGGTCGAAAACGACACAAGTGATGGCCCGAAGCATCAAACGCGAAGCGACCAGCCGTTCGATGCTATGGTTGCGGGGGGAGGTGTCATCATGGGCTCCTGTGCGACCGGTGCCCGGACCGACGAGGTAATCGAATGAAGGGGCGGGATCCATTGCCCATCGATCGGCCGGCACGATTGGCCGGATTCGGCACGGTTATACATCTGCCAAATTGCCTCGGTTGATTGAAGAGAAAAGCGCCGATCCCGAAGGCGGTTTGACGCGCGGCTGCCGCGGAGGTATTACATTTTACGAAACGTAATGGGAACACCATGGAATCCGCGATTACGGCCAAGGGCCAGGCAACGATCCCAAAGGCCATCCGGGAGCATCTTCGGTTAAAGCCAGGTGACCGGGTCAAGTTCTTCGTCCATCCCGACGGCAGTGTGGTCCTCTTGCCGAAACTTCCCGCCTCGGCCTTGCGCGGCATTGTCAGGCCGCCGCGGCGGCCGGTGACGATCGAGGAAATGAGCGCGGCCGCGGCTGCCGGTGCCGCCAGCGGCGCACGGCGCGCCCGGCGCCGGTGATCGGGCTCGACACCAACATCCTCGTCCGCTACCTCGCGCAAGACGACCCGGTTCAATCGTCGAAAGCGACGGAGCTGATCGAGCAGCGTTTGAGCGAGGAGAATCCCGGCTTTGTCAGTGTTGTGGCGATGGTCGAAACCGCGTGGGTCCTCGATCACGCCTACGGGCTAGCGGACCATGAGATCGCGACTGCCATCGAGCGCACGTTGCAGGCTGACGTGCTCGTTGTGGAAAACGAACAGGAAGTGTTTACCGCCATGATCGCGCTCAGGGAAGGGCACGGCTCGTTCGCTGATGTTTTGATCGGCGGGCTCAGCGGCAGAGCGGGGTGTACCCACACTCTGACGTTCGATCAGAAACCCGCGCGACTCCCGGGCTTCGAGCTTTTGTGGTGACTGTGGATGAAGTCACAGGTGCGGGACACCCGCGCCGACGAGGTCATCGAATGAGGCGGCGCGATTTTCTACTGCTCTCCGCCGCCACGGCAATGGCCTGGAATTCGGCCTCTGCGGGGGTCGAGACGCCGCGCGTCGGTGTTGTCCAGACGGGGTCGCGGCAGGAGAACCAGAGCCTTCTCAAGGCATTCCTCGACCAGCTCTCGGAGCTCGGCTGGACCGATGGCGGCAACGTCGCGGTCGTCGACCGCTTGGCGGAGGACAGCACCGAGCGGTTGCGCCGCATTATCGCGGAACTGATTGGCTCAGGCGTCGCTGTTCTGGTCACCGTCGGGACGCCGGCCACCCTCGCTGCGAAGCGTGCGAGCGCGACGATCCCGATCGTCCTGGTGGGGGTCGACGATCCCGTTGCCCTCGGCGTCGCAGAGAGCCTCGAGCGGCCCCACAGCAATGTCACGGGCCTGTCTCTGACCTCTTCCGAACTGATCGCGAAACGGCTGCAGCTGCTGCAGGAGCTCGTGCCTCAGTTGCGCCGTCTCGCGGTGATCGTCAGGGGAGATCCCGGCCTCGAACAAAAGCTGCAGGACATCCGCCGCCACGCCGCGCGGAGCGGGATCGAGCCGTTGATGCTCGAGGCAACGACTGGGACCGCTCTCCGACTCGCCTTCGCGCGACTGCACGTCGAGCGCTGCGAAGCCGTCTACGTGGCCTCCGGCCCATTGGGCCCGGCCAAGCGGGCCCAGCTCATCGCGCTCGCCGCCGAATCTCGGCTGCCCGCGATCTACTCCTTCCGCGTCTTTCCGGTCGAGGGCGGATTGATGTCGTTCGGCGCGGACTACGGCGACCTGGTCCGCCGCGCCGCTGGCGCTGTCGACAAGATCCTCAGAGGCGCAAAGCCGGCCGACCTGCCGATAGAGCCGCCGCGCAAATTCGACCTGACGATCAATCTCAAGACCGCCAAGGCCCTCGAGCTGGCGATCCCCCCCGCGATGCTCGCACGTGCCGACGAGGTGATCGGATAGGCGGTACGAGCCGGACGCTGGTATTGGGCAGCGCGACGACCGCGGATAGAGATGTCGATGCTATTACCGACCTGCAGCGACTGATGGCGACGATACCGATCGCGCCTCGGCTAGGCTATTATCGGCCAAGTTTCGGAATTTAGGTCGGCTTGGCGTTCTGGCCCGCGCCGACGAAGCGAGCATTATGAGCTATGCGGTGCGTTCAGTAGCTTCGACCGGCCGACTCGTGCTCGGGTGGTTCGGGCTGCTTCGGACGAGACGACGCTCACCACAGGGCGAAACGATCTTGAGCGGTCTGCGAGGCAGGCTGTTCCGCAAATATGTGCTGCTGCTCGTGGGGCTGGTCAGCTTCATTTTGTTGGTAAATGCCGGGCTCCACTTCTGGTTTAGCTACAATGAAAACAAGACGGCGATGTTCCGCATCCAGCAGGAGAAGGCGGGATCGGCGGCGCGCCGCATCGAGGAGTTCGTCGACGAGATCGAGCGCCAGCTCGGGTGGACGACGGCGCCGCAATGGGCGGCGGGTCCGCTCGAGCAGCGCCGCTTCGACTATGTGCGCCTGTTGCGCCAGGTGCCTGCGATTACCGAGCTGATCCAGCTCGACGACACCGGGAAGGAGCAGCTCAAGGTGTCGCGGCTGGCGATGGACGTGGTCGGCAGCGAGAAGGATTATTCCCAGTCGCCGAGCTTCACCGAAGCGAAGAAGCATCGCGTCTGGTTCAGCCCGGTCTATTTCCGGAAGGAATCCGAGCCGTATATGACCTTGGCGATGGCCCGCACCGGACGCAATGCCGGCGTCACGGTCGCCGAGGTCAATCTGAAGCTGATCTGGGATGTAATCACCGGCTTGAAGATCGGCCGGGGCGGCTACGCCTATGTCGTCGATCGCGAAGGCCGGCTGATCGCCCATCCCGACATCAGCCTCGTGCTGCGCAATACCGACCTCGCCGGCTTGCCGCAGGTGGCGGAGGCACGCGCCGAAGCCTCGGGGGACAAGGCTGCATTTCCGGGCGCGATGGTCGCAAAGGGCATCAATGGCAACTCGGTATTGACCGCGCACGCCGCAATCGCCCCGCTCGGCTGGACGGTCTTTGTCGAATTGCCATTGAACGAGGCGTTGGCACCGCTTTATGGCTCCGCGTTGCGCACCGCCGCGCTGCTAGTTCTCGCCCTTCTGCTGGCAACGCTGGCTGCATTGCTTCTTGCGCGGCGCATGACCGTGCCTATTCGCCAACTGCAGGCGGGTGCAGCGCGCATCGGCGCCGGCGAGCTCGACCGCCGCATCGACATCCATACCGGCGACGAACTGGAGGGCCTCGCGGGCGAGTTCAACCGAATGGCGGCCGACCTGCAAAAATCCTACGCCGACCTCGAAAAAAAGGTCGAGGATCGCACGGCCGAGCTAACGGAAGCGCTCGACCAGCAGACCGCGACCGCCGAGGTGTTGCAGGTCATCAATTCCTCGCCCGGCGACCTCGTTCCGGTGTTCGACGCGATGCTCGAAAAGGCGACGCGGCTGTGCGAGGCGCCCTTTGGCATTCTGCGAACGTGGGATGGTGAGCGCTTCCATCTTGGTGCCGTACGCGGCGCGGCGCGGTTTGGCGATTGGGTCCGGCGGCGTGGCCCTTTCCGGCCCGACCGTGATGATTCTCCGCTGGGACGAATTGTAGCGGGCGAACGGGTTGTCCACTTCGCCGATGCGCCGGGGGATAAGGGCTATCGGACCTCCGCGGGTTTCAGGGAGATGGTGGAGGCCGGCGGCATCCGCAGCGCAATTACCGTAGCGCTGCACAAAGACGATGCCCTCCTTGGCACAATCACTGTCTACCGCCGGGCGGTGCGGCCATTCTCCGACAAGCAGATTGCGCTGCTACAAAATTTTGCGGCCCAAGCGGTCATTGCGATGGAGAATGCGCGGCTGATCACTGAGACGCGCGAGGCCTTGGAGCAGCAGACCGCGACCACTGAGGTGCTGCAGGTCATCAACTCGTCGCCCGGCGACCTAGCGCCGGTATTCGAGGCAATGCTGGAAAAGGCGACGCGCCTCTGCGAAGCGGCGTTCGGACAGCTTGCCGTCTATGAAGGCGGGCGCTTTCGTACGGCGGCAACCCAGGGCATGCCGGCGCCGTTTGTCGAGTATCGACGCCGCAACCCTCCCGATTACGGGCCGGGAACACAGCCGGCACGCCTCCTCGCTGGAGAGCGTATCATTCAGGTCGACGATTTGATGGCCGAGGAAGTCTACAAAGCCGGCGATCCCAACCGGCGTGCGCTCGTCGATCTCGGCGGCGTCCGCACCTCATTGATGGTGCCGCTGCTGCGCGACGACGCAGTCCTCGGTTTCATCAACTTGTACCGCCGAGAGGTCCGGCCCTTCTCGGACAAGCAGATTGCGCTGCTGCAGAATTTCGCCGCCCAGGCGGTGATTGCGATGGAAAACGCGCGTCTGATCACCGAGACCCACGAGGCACTGGAACAACAGACCGCGACCGCTGAGGTGTTGGGGGTCATCAACAGCTCGCCGGGCGACCTCGCTCCCGTCTTCGACGCGATGCTGGAAAAAGCCACGCGACTCTGCGAGGCCGCCCACGGTCAACTGGCTACATATGACGGCGAATTCTTCCGTTTTGTTGCCGTGCACGGCGAAAACGCTTTTGCTGCGCAACAGCCGCGCGAACCCCTCCCGCCAGCTTACGGGGTAACGTGGCCGCGGATCGTGGATGGCGAGCACGTCGTCCACATGGCTGATGTCGTGGAGACTGACGCCTACCGAACCGGCCACGACGCGGCGCGAAGGTTTGTCGACGTTGGCGGTGGCCGTAGCCTGCTTACCGTTGCGTTGCGCAAAGACCATGTCCTCCTCGGCGCGCTGACCGTCTACCGACAGGGGGTGCGGCCCTTCTCCGACAAGCAGATTGCGCTGCTGCAGAATTTCGCTGCGCAAGCGGTCATCGCGATGGAAAACGCGCGTCTGATTACGGAAACGCGCGAAGCGCTTGGCCAGCAAACCGCGACGGCCGAGGTATTGCAGGTCATCAACAGCTCACCCGGCGACCTTGTGCCGGTGTTTGAGGCCGTGTTGGAAAATGCGGTCCGCATCTGCGGCGCCAAGTTCGGTACACTGTACCTGCGCGAAGCAGATGGCTTCCGCGGCGTAGCGATGCACAACCACCCGGCCGCCTATGCCGAAGTACGCACCCGCGAAGGACTGCTCCGACCGCCGCCGGACGCGCCGCTCGGGCGATTGGCGCGTACGAAGGAAGTGGTGCACATCGCTGATATCAAAAAGACGCAGGCCTACATGGAGGGTCATCCATTTACCGCCGCAGCTGTCGACCTGGCCGGCTATCGGACTGCACTCGCCGTCCCGATGCTCAAGGACAATGAGCTGATCGGCTCGATCAACATCAACCGCCAAGAAGTTCAGCCCTTTACCGACAAGCAGATCGAGTTGGTCAAGAGCTTTGCCAGCCAGGCCGTTATCGCGATCGAGAATACGCGGTTGCTGAACGAGCTTCGCCAGCGCACGCGCGATCTGCAGGAATCCCTCGAATACCAGACCGCGACCAGCGACGTGCTGCAGGTGATCAGCCAATCGACATTCGACTTGCAACCGGTGCTCGACACGCTGGTCGAGACGGCAGCCCGGCTCTGCGCCGCCGAGATGGCGTTCATTTTCCGCCGCCGGGGCGATCTTTATCACGTCTCGGCATCCGTCGGCTTCTCTCCCGAGACCAAAGCTCTCGTTGAAGCCAACCCGATTTCACCGGCCCGCGGCACGGTCGCTGGCCGCACCGCATTGACCGCGAGTGTCGTCCATGTACCGGATGCGACGTTGGATCCGGATTACACCTGGGCCGAGTTTATACGCGTTGCGAAGACGCCGACGATGCTCGGCGTACCGCTGTTGCGCGAAGGGGTCCCGATTGGCGTCATCGTGCTGGCTCGCCAGCGGGTGGAGCCCTTTGGCGACAAGCAGATCGCACTAGTGCGCACCTTTGCCGACCAGGCAGTGATCGCGATCGAGAATGCCCGGTTGCTCAACGAGTTGCGCGATCGCACCGGCGAGCTGGCGCGCTCGGTCGAAGAGCTGCAAATGTTGAGCGAGGTGGGTCAGGCGGTCAGCTCGACCCTAGACCTTCGGGCGGTGTTGTCGACCATTCTGACCCGTTCGATCGGGCTGGCCGGCGCGGATAGCGGCGCCATCTTTCGCTACAACCGGGGGGAACGTTCGTTTCGCCTTGTCGAGGCGATCGGGTGGGACGCCTCGCTTACCGAGGCGGTCGGCGATCTTCGCATCCCCGAGACCGAGACCGCCATGGGCGAGGCGGCGGCGAGGCGGATGCCGATCCAACTCGCCGATCTCGCAGACCGGCCGAGCGCTCCGTTGCGCGACGCAAGCCTCGCCGCAGGAATTCGCGGGGTCTTGATCGTCCCGCTCGTCGGCCCCGAGCGCATTCTCGGCGCGCTGATCCTGCAGCGGCGCGCCACAGGGGAATTCCCCGCCGAGACGGTGCAGCTGATGCAGACGCTCGCCAGCCAATCCGTATTGGCGATCCAGAACGCGCGGCTCTTCCGCGAGATTGCCGACAAGAGCGAGCAATTGGCGCTCGCCAGTCAGCACAAATCTCAGTTCCTCGCCAATATGAGTCACGAGCTTAGAACGCCGCTGAATGCGATCCTGGGGTACGCCGAGTTGCTCGTCGACGGCATCTACGGCCAGCTGTCGGACAGGCCACGCGGAGTGTTGGAGCGCATCCAGAACAACGGCAAGCACCTCCTGGCGCTGATCAACGACGTGCTCGACTTGGCCAAGATCGAGGCCGGCCAGCTGACCCTGACGCTCGAAGACTACAGTTTGCCAGAAGTGGTGCAATCTGTCGTCACTGCAGCCGAGCCGCTCGCCACGTCGAAGGGGCTGAAATTCACCGCGGCACTGGAGGACGACCTGCCGAAGGCGCGTGGCGACGCGCGGCGGGTATCGCAAGTGCTCCTGAACCTCGTCGGCAATGCAATCAAATTCACCGACGAAGGCGAGGTCGAGATCCGGGCAATGCTGAACAACAGCCAGTTCGTGCTGACCGTGCGCGACACGGGGCCGGGCATTGCCGACGCCGATCAGGAACGGATCTTTGGCGAGTTCCAGCAGATCGACAATACCAATACGCGCAAGAAAGGCGGGACCGGGCTCGGTCTCGCAATCTCGAAGCGAATGGTCGAAATGCAGGGCGGAACGATCTCGGTCGACTCGACATTAGGCCAGGGCTCGACGTTTCGGGTCGTGCTCCCCGTCCATGTCGATGAAATGATGGAGGCTGCATGAGCAAGCGCATCCTGGTCATCGAGGATACCGAGGACAACCGCCAGATCATCCGCGACCTGTTGACCAGCTTCGACTATGAGCTCATCGAGGCGGTGGACGGAGCCGAGGGAGTGGCGATGGCCCAAACCCATCATCCCGACCTGATCCTGATGGACATCCAGCTCCCGGTAGTGGACGGCTACGAGGCGACGCGCCGCATCCGCGCAATCCCCGAGCTCGCCCGCGTACCGATCATCGCCGTCACCTCCTACGCCCTCTCCGGCGACGAGGCCAAGACGCGGGAAGCCGGTTGCGACGGCTATATCGCCAAGCCGTTCAGCCCGCGCCAGTTGCTGGCCAAAGTCCGCGAATTCCTCCCGGAATAAGAAGAACAACGCTTTAACGCAAAGGACGCAAAGGTGCGACGGTCCCGGTTGTTTGGACAGCCTCCGGGGAGGAATAAGCTAAGGCCGGTAGCCGGCTGCTGGTTTCATCATTCCCCGAAATCAAATTCATCCTGTCTTGCTGCGGGGTGCTGTGAAGCTTGTGGGCAGCCGCCGACCTGTGGGCAAGGCGGGGGAAACGCATGGCGTT
>Ga0207693_10004752_pt1 | contig 11421 bp, 21 predicted proteins | sample LARL81metaG_FD_184347 | JGI IMG/M metagenome (GOLD analysis project Ga0207693, IMG submission 184347) | Corn, switchgrass and miscanthus rhizosphere microbial communities from Kellogg Biological Station, Michigan, USA - LAR L8-1 metaG... | ecosystem: Host-associated > Plants > Roots >...
CGAGGAGGCGAAGATCGGCGGGATCACCCCCGAGGTGTTGAGCTTGAGCGGCAGATGCGAGGACTGGCCCTCGAACATGCGGTTGCCGACCTGGCGCTTGGGATACTGGATCAACAGCCGGCGCTGCGCACGCTCGACGAACACGATGAAGGCGATTACCGCGACCGCCATCACCAGCACGGCGAGGATGAGACCGGTCGACAGCGCGCCCTGGCGGCCGAGTTCGAGCGTGCCGGCGATGGCCGACGGCAATTGCGCCACGATACCCGATAGGATGATGAGCGAAATGCCGTTGCCGATGCCGCGCGAGGTGATCTGCTCGCCCAGCCACATCAGAAACATGGTGCCGCCGGTGAGCGTGATGGTGGTCGACATCAAAAAGAAGATGCCGGGGCTCGACACCACATTGCCGGTGCCTTGCAGGCCGATGGCGATGCCGTAGGACTGGAACGCCGCCAGCACCACGGTGAGATACCGCGTGTACTGGTTCATGATCTTTCGCCCCGACTCGCCTTCCTTCTTGAGCGCCTCGAGCGTGGGCGACACCGTCGTCATCAACTGGATGATGATCGATGCCGAGATGTAGGGCATGATGTTGAGCGCGAAGATCGCCATCCGGTGGATGCCGCCGCCGGAGAACATGTTGAACATGCCGAGGATGCCGCCGGATTGCGTCTGGAAGATTTGCTCCCAGGCCGCCGGGTCGATGCCGGGCAGCGGAATATAGGTGCCGAGCCGGTAGACCAGCAGCGCGCCGACCGTGAACCAGATGCGCTTCTTGAGCTCTTCGGCCTTGGCCAGGGCGCCGAAGTTGAGATTGGCCGCCAGTTGTTCTGCTGCCGAAACCATCGCTCGCTCCGTCCGCCGCGCCCCTTAACGCCCCTAGATAGGCGCTTGCCCTTGAGTCTGTAAGCCGCGACCGGTCAACCGACCATCACGGGACGTTGAGGCTACTCGGCGTCGCCCGCGGGCTTGGCCTTATCCTCGCCCTCGCCGGCTTCCGCCTTGGGCTTGCCGCCCTCGGCCTTCGGCTTGCCGCCTTTGTCGCCGCCTTTGGCTGCTTGCAGCGCCTTGCGCTTGTTCTTGCCGCGCGGCTCGGCATCGGCCTCTTTGGCCGGCGCCAGGATTTTCACCGAGCCGCCCGCCTTCTCGACCGCCGCCACCGCCGAGGCTGAGGCGCGCCAGACCGAGAATTCGACCTTGGCCTTGAATTCGCCGTGACCGAGCAATTTGACGCCGCCTTTGGCGCGCCGCATCAGCCCGGCCTTGACCATGGCTTCGACCGTGACCGGTTGGCCGGCATCGATCAGGCCGGCGTCGAGCGCCGCCTGCACCTTGCCGAGGTTGATCTCGTTGAGCTTGACCGCGAACGGCGTGTTGCGGAAGCCGCGCTTGGGCAGTCGGCGGTGCAGCGGCATCTGGCCGCCCTCGAAGCCCTTGATGGAAACGCCCGAGCGCGCGGTCTGGCCCTTGCCGCCGCGGCCGCCGGTCTTGCCCATGCCGGAGCCGATGCCGCGGCCGATGCGCATGCGATTCTTGCGCGCCCCCGGATTGTCGGCGATCTGGTTGAGTTTCATTGCAACGTCCTCACTTGCCTTCGCCGACGACCTTCACCAGATGCTGCACCTTGCGCAGCATGCCGCGCGTCGCCGGCGTGTCCGGAACATCCTTGACCCGGCCGATCTTGTTGAGGCCGAGCCCGATCAGCGTCGCGCGCTGATCGAAATGGCGCCGCATCGGGCTGCCCACCTGTTCGACCTTGATGGTCTTTGCTGACTGCGCCATGAGGCTCGATCCTTAATCCGCCGACGCTTCGGCCTCGCCGCCTTCGCGGCGGCGCGACTGCAGCGTGGAAACCTTGACGTTGCGGCGCGCCGCCACCGAGCGCGGCGAATCCTGCGCCTTGAGCGCGTCGAAGGTCGCGCGCACGACGTTGTACGGGTTTGAGGAGCCGACCGATTTCGCCACCACATCCTGCAAGCCGAGCGTCTCGAACACCGCGCGCATCGGTCCGCCGGCGATCACGCCGGTGCCGGGAGGCGCCGCGCGCAGGAACACCTTGCCGGCGCCGTGGCGGCCGAACACGTCGTGATGCAGCGTGCGGCCTTCGCGCAGCGGAACCCGCGTCAGGCTGCGCTTGGCGGCCTCGGTCGCCTTGCGGATCGCCTCCGGAACTTCGCGCGCCTTGCCATGGCCGAAGCCGGCGCGGCCCTTCTGGTCGCCGACCACGACCAATGCGGCAAAGGCGAAACGCCGGCCGCCTTTGACCACCTTGGCCACGCGGTTGATGTGCACCAGCTTGTCGATGAACTCGCTGGCCTCGCGCGTCTCGCGCTGCCCGCGTTCTCGATCCCGTCGTGCTTCACGTGCCATGTAATTTTGTCCGGTTAGAAGTTGAGGCCGCCTTCGCGCGCGGCATCGGCCAGCGCCTTGACGCGTCCGTGATAGAGATAGCCGCCGCGGTCGAACACGACGTCCTTGATGCCCTTTTCCTTGGCGCGCTCGGCGATCAGCTTGCCGACCGCCTGGGCGGCGTCCTTGTTGGCGCCCTTGGCGCCGCCCTCGCGCATCGGCTTCTCCAGCGAGGAAGCCGCCGCCAGCGTCGTGCCTTTGTCGTCGTCGATGAGCTGGGCATAGATGTGCTTGGACGAGCGGAACACGGTCAGCCGCGCGCGCCCGCGCGCCGCAAGCTTGACCTTGCGTCGCACCGTCGCCCGCCGCCGCGCGGTCCGGTCAGTCAGTCTCGACATGGCGCACCGTCCTCACTTCTTCTTGCCTTCCTTACGGAAGATGTATTCGCCGGAATATTTCACGCCCTTGCCCTTGTAAGGCTCGGGCGGGCGGAAGCCGCGGATCTCGGCGGCGACCTGGCCGACCTGCTGCTTGTCGATGCCGGTCACCACGATTTCGGTCGGCTTCGGCGTCGCGATCGTGATGCCTTGCGGGATCGGGAAATTCACGTCGTGCGAGAAGCCGAGTTGCAGATTGAGCTGTTTGCCCTGCACCGCCGCGCGATAGCCGACGCCGGTGATCTCCAGCTTCTCCTCGAAACCCTTGGTCACGCCGGCCACCAGATTGGCGACCTGCGTGCGTGAGGTGCCCCACAGAGCGCGCGCGCGCTTGCTATCGCCGCGCGGCTCGACCGTGATGACGCTCTTGTCGAGCTTGACCGCGACGTCGTCGGCCAGCACCGCCTGCAAGGCGCCTTTCGGCCCCTTCACCTTGACGGTCTGGCCTTCCACGTTGGCGGTGACGCCGGCGGGGACCGCGACCGCTTTGTTGCCGATGCGTGACATCAAAACACCGTGCAGATGATTTCGCCGCCGACATTGGCGTCGCGCGCCGCGTGATCGGCCATGACGCCCTTCGGCGTCGAAACGATGGCGACCCCGAGGCCGTTATTGATGCGCGGCAGCGCCCTGACCGAGGCGTAAACGCGGCGGCCGGGCTTGGAGACGCGCTCGATTTCGCGGATCACCGGCGTGCCGTCGAAATATTTCAGCTCGATCTCGAGCTCGTTGCGGCCGCTGGCATGCGCCACGCTGGCGTAGCCGCGGATATAGCCCTCGGTCTTGAGCACCTCGAGCACGCGCTCGCGCTGCTTGGAGCCGGGCACCGAGACCTTGGACTTGGTCCGCATCTGCGCGTTGCGGATGCGCGCGATCATGTCGCCGATCGGATCGTTGATAGGCATTTCGATCCTCCTCACCAGCTCGACTTGACCAGGCCCGGGATCAGGCCCTTGGAGCCGAGCTCGCGCAGCGCGATGCGGCTAAGACGATGCTTGCGGTAGTAGGCGCGCGGCCGCCCGCTCAGCTCGCAGCGATTGCGGATGCGGGTGGCCGAGGAATTGCGCGGCAATTCGGCAAGCTTGAGCGTCGCGGCGAAGCGGTCTTCCATCGGCAGCTTCTTGTCATGCGCGATCGCCTTGAGCTTGGCGCGGCGGCTGGCGAATTTCTTGGTCATCTTGCGCCGGCGCTTATTCTTCTCGATCGAACTGGTCTTAGCCATTCTCTATCGCTCCTTGCGGTTCCGCGTATGAGGACGCTTGGCGCGCCTCACTGCCGGAACGGGAAGTTGAATGCGGCGAGCAGCGCGCGCGCCTCTGTGTCGTTGCGTGCGCTGGTGCACACCGTGACATCGAGCCCCCACACGTCGGCGGCCTTGTCGAAGTCGATTTCCGGGAACACGATGTGCTCCTTGATGCCGAGGCTGAAGTTGCCGCGGCCGTCGAAGCTTTTCGGATTGAGCCCGCGGAAGTCGCGGATGCGCGGCAGCGCTATGGTCACCAGCCGGTCGATGAAGTCGTACATGCGCGTCTTGCGCAACGTCACCATGCAGCCGATGGCCTGGCCGTCGCGCAACTTGTAGGTCGCGATCGACTTGCGCGACTTGGTGATGACCGCCTTCTGCCCGGCGATCAGCGACAAGTCGGCGGCCGCGCTCTCCACCTTCTTGCGGTCGGCGACGCCCTCGCCGATGCCCATGTTGAGCACCACCTTGGTGATGCGCGGCACCTGCATGGCGTTGGTGTAGTTGAACTGCTTGGTGAGCGCGCCGCGGATGGTCTCCTCGAACTGCGTGCGCAGCCGGGCCTTGTAATCCGACGGCGTGCGCGGCTTCTTGACCTTGGGGGCGCCCTCGCCCTTCGGCTGGCCCTTGGCCTCTTTCGGCGCCTGCTTGGGCGCGTCTTTCGGCTTTTTCGGCTGTTCGGTTTGCGTGTCAGCCATCGATCTCTACTCCGGAACGCTTGGCGATGCGGATCTTCTTGCGGTCGCGCCCTTCGCCGACGAATTTGAAGCCGACCCGGGTCGGCTTGCCGTCCTTGGGATCGGCGAGCGCCAGGTTCGACAGATGGATCGCGGCTTCCTTGGACACGATGCCGCCTTCCTGCTGCGCGGTCTGGCGCTGATGGCGCTTGACCATGTGGATGCCGCGCACCAGCGCGCGCGCTTCGGCCGGACGCACCACCAGCACCTCGCCGGTGCGGCCCTTGTCGCGGCCCGAGAGCACCACCACCTTGTCGCCCTTCTTGATCTTGGCGGCCATCACAGCACCTCCGGGGCGAGCGAGATGATCTTCATGTGATTCTTGGCGCGCAATTCGCGCGGCACCGGCCCGAAGATGCGGGTGCCGACCGGCTCCATCTGCGGGGTGATCAGCACCGCCGCGTTGCGGTCGAAGCGGATGACCGAGCCGTCCGGGCGCTTGATGTCCTTGCGGATGCGCACGACGACGGCCTTCATCACCTCGCCTTTCTTGACGCGGCCGCGCGGGATCGCCTCCTTCACCGAGACGACGATGACGTCGCCGATGGTGGCGTATTTGCGCTTGGAGCCGCCCAGCACCTTGATGCACATGACGCGGCGCGCGCCGGAATTGTCCGCCACGTCGAGGTTGGTTTGCATCTGGATCATGATGCGGCTCTCGCTTGCTTGGCGCTCATCACGCTTATTGGACTTTCTGTTTCTTCTCGCCGCGGATCACTTCCCAGCACTTGAGCTTGGAAATGGGCCGGCGCTCCTCGATCCACACGACGTCGCCGACGCCGAACTCGTTCTTGTCGTCATGCGCGTGGTACTTCTTCGACCGGCGCACGGTCTTTTTCATGGTCGGATGGGTGAAGCGGCGCTCGACACGCACCACCACCGTCTTGTCCTGCTTGTCGCTGACCACGACACCTTGCAGCGTGCGCTTCGGCATTCGCTAACCCTTTATTCCTTCGACTTCGCGGCGGTCTTCTTGGCGCCGGTCTTGCGGCTCTTGGCGGACTGCGGCTTCTTGGTTTTCGGCTTTTCCGATTTCGCTTTCTCGGCCTTCGGCTTGGCGGCCTTGGGCTTGGCTTCCGCTTTCGGCGCGGCGCTCGCCACCGGCTCGGGCGCGCCGACGCGCTTCTGCCCGGCGATGGTCTTGAGCCGCGCGATGTCGCGCCGGATCACGCGCACGCGCGAGGTATTCTCAAGCTGGCCGGTGGCGCGCTGGAAGCGCAGATTGAACTGCTCCTTCTTGAGCTTGATCACTTCGTCGTCGATCTGGTCGAGGGTCATCGCCCTTACGTCTGCTGCTTTCATGGGCGTCTACTCGGCGATGCGTTCGATGAAACGGGTCTTGACCGGCAGCTTGGCGGCGGCGAGCGCGAGCGCTTCCTTGGCGACCGCCACCGGCACGCCGTCGATTTCGAACAAAATGCGGCCCGGCTTGACGCGGGTCACCCACAATTCGGGCGTGCCCTTGCCTTTGCCCATGCGCACTTCGATCGGCTTCTTCGACACCGGCACGTCCGGATAGACGCGAATCCACACCCGGCCGGAGCGCTTCATGAAGCGGGTGAGCGCGCGGCGCGCGGCCTCGATCTGGCGCGCGGTGACGCGGTCCGGCTCGAGCGCCTTCAAGCCGTATTGGCCGAAAGACAGCTTGGCGCCCGAGGTCGCGGTGCCGTGGATGCGGCCCTTGAACTGCTTGCGGAACTTGGTGCGGATCGGTTGCAGCATGACTTGGCTCTGGTTCCTCTTTAGGCCGCGCTGTCGCGCCGCGGACGGCCCTGGTCGCCTTCGGCCATTTTCTTGTCCTGCGCCATCGGATCGTGCTCGAGGATCTCGCCTTTGAAGATCCAGACCTTGACCCCGCAGGTGCCGTAGGTGGTGAAGGCGGTGGCGACGCCGTAGTCGACGTCGGCGCGCAGCGTATGCAGCGGCACGCGGCCCTCGCGGTACCATTCCATGCGGGCGATTTCGGCGCCGCCGAGGCGGCCCGAGCAGTTGATGCGGATGCCTTCGGCGCCGAGCCGCATGGCCGACTGCACCGCGCGCTTCATGGCGCGGCGGAAGGCGACGCGGCGCTCGAGCTGTTGCGAGATCGATTCGGCGACCAGCTGCGCGTCAAGCTCGGGCTTGCGGATTTCCACGATGTTGATGACCACGTCGCTCTCGGTCAGCTTGGCGACCACGCGGCGCAGCTTCTCGATGTCGGCGCCCTTCTTGCCGATGACGACGCCCGGGCGGGCCGAGTGGATGGTGACGCGGCATTTTTTGTGCGAGCGCTCGATCACGATGTGCGACACCGCCGCCTGCTTGAGCTGCTTCATCAGCTCGGCGCGGATCTTGATGTCCTCATGCAGCAGCGTGCCGTACTCGCTCTTGCCGGAATACCAGCGCGAGTCCCAGGTGCGGTTGATGCCGAGCCGCAGCCCGATCGGATTGACCTTTTGACCCATCAGTTGCTCCTCAGGCCTTGGCCTGCGCCGGTTCCTCGACCTGACGCACGACGATGGTCAGGTTGGCGAACGGTTTGAAAATGCGCCCGACGCGGCCGCGGCCGCGCGCCGCGAAACGCTTGATCACCAGCGCCTTGCCGACATGGGCCTCGGCGACCACAAGATCGTCGACGTCGAGGTCGTGATTGTTCTCGGCGTTGGCGATCGCCGATTCCAGGCACTTGCGCACGTCTTTGGCGATGCGCTTGCGCGAGAATTGCAGGTCGGCGAGCGCGCTCGCCACCTTCTTGCCGCGGATCATCTGCGCGACCAGATTGAGCTTCTGCGGCGAGACGCGCAGCATCCGCGATACCGCCTTGGCATCGCTGTCCGGAAGATCTCGTTCGCGTTGGCGCTTACCCATGACCTGTCTCTTCCAACATCAGCTTCCGGCCGCAGCCGCGGGCGCCGCCGGCGCCGCCGCGGCGGGCGCAGCCGTGCGCTTGGCTTTGCGGTCGGAGGTATGGCCGTAGAACATCCGGGTCGGCGCGAACTCGCCGAACTTGTGACCGACCATTTCCTCGGTCACCATCACCGGGATGTGCTTCTGCCCGTTATAGACGCCGAAATTCAGCCCGACGAATTGCGGCAGGATGGTCGAGCGCCGGCTCCAGATCTTGATCACCTCGTGCCGGCCGGACGCGCGCGCGGCTTCCGCCTTGCGCAGCAAGTAGCCGTCGACAAAAGGCCCCTTCCACAATGATCGCGACATATGCCTGTCCTTAGCTCTGCTTCTTCTTGCGGTCGTGCCGGCTGGCGACGATGAATTTGGTGGTGCGCTTGTTCTTGCGCGTCTTCTTGCCCTTGGTCGGGAAGCCCCAGGGGGTGACCCAGTTGCCGCCGCCATTGGTGCGGCCGCCATGCGGATGGTCGACCGGGTTCATGGAGATGCCGCGGTTGTGCGGCATGCGGCCGCGCCAGCGCTGGCGTCCAGCCTTGCCGATGGTGGTGTTCATGTTGTCGGGGTTCGACACCGCGCCGATGCTGCCCATGCAGCGGCCGTGCACCAGGCGCTGCTCGGTCGAACTCAGCCGCAAGATGACGTAGTCGCCGTCGCGGCCGACGATCTGCGCATAGCTGCCGGCCGAGCGCGCGACCTGCCCGCCTTTGCCGATCTTGAGTTCGATATTGTGCACGATGGTGCCGACCGGAATGTTGCCGAGCGGCATGGCGTTGCCCGGCTTCACGTCGACGTGCTCGCCGGCGATCACGCTGTCGCCGGGCGCCAGCCGCTGCGGCGCCAGGATGTAAGCCTGCTCGCCGTCGGCGTATTTGATGAGCGCGATGAAGGCGGTGCGGTTGGGATCGTACTCCAGCCGTTCCACCGTCGCCGCCACGTCGAGCTTGGTGCGCTTGAAGTCGATCCGGCGGTAGGCCTGCTTGTGGCCGCCGCCGCGGAAGCGCGAGGTGATGCGCCCGTTATTGTTGCGCCCGCCGGTCGATATCTGACCTTCGGTCAGCGCCTTGACCGGCGCGCCCTTGTGCAGCGTCGAGCGGTCGACGATGACCAGATGGCGCTGGCTCGGCGTGGTCGGATTATATGTTTTCAATGCCATGGCGCCGCTTCCTTACAGACCCGTGGTCACGTCGATGCGGTGACCCTCTTCCAGCGTCACGATCGCGCGCTTGACGTCGGACTGCTGTCCGGTCCGGTTGCGGAAGGCCTTGACCTTGCCGCCGCGGATCAGCGTGTTGACGTGCTTGACCTTCACGTCGAACAGCTTCTCGACCGCTTCCTTGATCTGCGGCTTGGTGGCGTTCTTGCGCACCTTGAAGGTGACCTTGTTGTGCTCGGAGGCCATGGTCGCCTTCTCGGTAATCACCGGGGCGACGATGACGTCGTAATGGCGCGGATCGCTGGTGCTCATTTGAAGCGCGCCTCCAGCGCATCGAGCGCGGCCTTGGTCAGAACCAAAGTCTTGCGCCGCATGATGTCGTAGACGTTGATGCCGGCGACCGGCAGCACGTCGATGTTCGGGATGTTGCGCGCGGCGGTGCGGAAATTGGCCTCGATCTCGGCGCCGTCGATGATCAGCGCATTGTCGAAGCCGAGTTTGCCGAACTGCTTGGCGAGCGCCTTGGTCTTGGCTTCCTTGGCGGTGAGCTTGTCGACCACCACGATGCCGCCGTCTTTCGCCTTCGACGAGAGCGCGTGCCGCAGCGCCAGCGCGCGCACCTTCTTGGGCAAGCCGATGGCGTGGCTGCGCACGACCGGCCCGAAGGAACGGCCGCCGCCGCGGAATTGCGGGGCGCTCTGCGCGCCGTGGCGGGCGCCGCCGGTGCCCTTCTGGGCGTACATTTTCTTGGTGGTGCGGTTGACCTCGCCGCGCAGCTTGGTCTTGTGCGTGCCGCGCTGGCGCTTGGCGAGCTGCCAGTTGACGCAGCGTTGGATCAGATCGACGCGCGGCTCGAGCCCGAAGATTTCCTTCGACAGCGTCGCCTTGCCGCTTTCCTTGCCGTCGAGGGCGAGAACTTTAAGCTCCATCACGCGCCCTCTTTGTTGGATGTTTCTTTGGCGGCGGCGGCAGCCTTGTCAGCCGCTTTGGCGGCCTGATCGGCAGCTTTGGCCGCCTGCTCGGCGGCCTTGGCGGCTTGCTGCGCGGCGGCGGCTGCCTGATCGGCGGCTTGATCCGCCTTCGGCGCGGCGGCCTTATCGTCGGCGGGCTTGTCGTCGGATTTGGGCTCGGCTTTGGCCTCGTCGGCCACCTTGAACTTGCCGGGCTTGGGCGCCTCTTTCGGCAGCGCCTTCTTCACCGCGTCGCGCACGGTGATCCAGCCGCCTTTGGCGCCCGGCACCGCGCCCTCGACCAGAATGAGGCCGCGCTCGACGTCGGTCTGCACCACTTTGAGATTGAGCGTGGTGACGCGCTCGACGCCCATGTGGCCGGGCATCTTCTTGTTCTTGAAGGTCTTGCCGGGATCCTGGCGGCCGCCGGTCGAACCGATCGAGCGGTGCGAGATCGAGACGCCGTGCGAGGCGCGCAACCCGCCGAAGTTCCAGCGCTTCATGCCGCCGGCAAAACCCTTGCCGATGGAGATGCCGCAAACATCGACGAACTGACCGGCCACGAAATGATCGGCGGTGATCTCGGCCCCGACCGGGATCAACGCGTCCTCGCTGACGCGGAATTCGGCCAGCTTGCGCTTGGGCTCGACGTTGGCCTTGCCGAAATAGCCGCGGTCGGCCTTGCTCATATTGTTGGTGCGGCGCGCGCCCGAGCCGAGCTGGAGCGCGACATAGCCGTTCTTGTCCTTGCTGCGATGGGCGACCACCTGGCATTGCGCCAATTGCAATACCGTCACCGGCACGTGCTCACCGGCCTCGGTGAACACCCGGGTCATCCCGACTTTCTGCGCGACCACTCCCGAACGCATGATTTCCTCGCGCGGCCTTTACAGCTTGATCTCGACGTCGACGCCGGCGGCGAGGTCGAGCTTCATCAGCGCGTCCACGGTCTGCGGCGTCGGATCGACGATGTCCAAGAGGCGCTTGTGCGTGCGCATCTCGAACTGTTCGCGGCTCTTCTTGTCGACGTGCGGCGAGCGGTTCACCGTGAACTTCTCGATGCGAGTCGGCAGCGGGATCGGCCCACGGACCTGCGCGCCGGTGCGCTTGGCCGTATTGACGATCTCGCGCGTCGAGGCATCGAGGATGCGGTGATCGAACGCCTTGAGCCGGATCCGGATATTCTGGCCGTTCATCTGCTTTTCTTTCGTCGGACGTAGGATGGCCGGGTTTTCACCCGGCCATCACGCCTCTTGCAGCCTTACTCGATGATGCTCGCCACCACGCCGGCGCCGACGGTGCGGCCGCCCTCGCGGATGGCGAAGCGCAGTTTTTCTTCCATGGCGATCGGCACGATCAGGTGCACTTCCATCGCCACGTTGTCGCCCGGCATCACCATCTCGGTGCCCTGCGGCAGGTGCACCACGCCGGTCACGTCGGTGGTGCGGAAGTAGAACTGCGGGCGGTAGTTGGTGAAGAACGGGGTATGCCGGCCGCCCTCTTCCTTGGTCAGGATGTAGGCTTCCGCCTTGAACTTGGTGTGCGGCTTGACCGAGCCGGGCTTGCACAGCACCTGGCCGCGCTCGACTTCCTCGCGCTTGGTGCCGCGCAAGAGGCAGCCGACGTTGTCGCCCGCCTCGCCCTGATCGAGCAGCTTGCGGAA
>Ga0207693_10004753_pt1 | contig 11420 bp, 14 predicted proteins | sample LARL81metaG_FD_184347 | JGI IMG/M metagenome (GOLD analysis project Ga0207693, IMG submission 184347) | Corn, switchgrass and miscanthus rhizosphere microbial communities from Kellogg Biological Station, Michigan, USA - LAR L8-1 metaG... | ecosystem: Host-associated > Plants > Roots >...
GGGACTACCGCTGGTACCGGCCGTTCGCGGGGCACGACAACATCCGTGAGGCGGCTGCCATCCTCTCGTTCGAGCGCAGGCACCGCTGGAGCCCTCTGCGTCTCATTCGGGCAGCAATGGCACTTTAAGGCTGCGGGGCAACGCGCTCCCGTACTATCTTTCCCTGGTAATCCTGACCCAGGAAGGAAGTTTGCCTTGAAGCTAAAGCCAAGGTTTGCCCTGCCGGCCGCGTTGCTGCTGGCCGTAGGGATCGGTGCGGGTGCCTTCGCGGCGACCAGCGCCCCGGCCGTCAACCCCAACGTCGACACCGTGGGCATCGTGGGCTACAGCGCCCTGGAGAACGGCAACCAGACCTACCTGACCCACATGGGCGGCCAGTTCGGGATGGGTGACCCGCAGTACAACGTGGACAACCCGCAGATCCCCTTCAGCCCGCTCGTCGGCGCTCTCCTGCGGTCGCTGCCCTTCGGTACCTGGGCACCGTTCACCAACCCGTTCGGCGTCACCGTGTCCGCCGCCCGCGAGCAGCTCTGCGGCGGTACCAGCAGCTTCGACCGGGGAACTGCGATCGAGGAGCTGATCATCCCCGACTCCACCACGACGTACGACGTGGTGGCCATCCAGGGGCACTACGCGCCGAACGGCGGCGACCCGTGCATGTCCGCCGTGATCCTCACCGGGCGCGCCGCGATCGTGCTGCGCCACGTCCCCGACCGCGACACGGTGAAGATGGACCTGCTGTTCGACGGGCTGCACGCCCACAACGGAACGCATGCCGGGTTCGCCTCCTTCATTGCCACTGACCTGTCCTCGCCGACAGCCAACCAGGTGAACAGCGACCAGCAGGTGTTCGGCCGCATGGGACGCACCAGCGAGTTCTACGAGGCGCAGAACGGCCTCGTCGGCGTGCAGGGCGGCACCCCGACCTCCAGCCTCCCGTCGCTGATCGTGCCTGATGTGCGCTTCCCGAACATGGTCATGGTGGAGGCGCACGGCGCGCTCAACGGCAACAGCCTCAACGGCGAGGTCTTCGGGTCCTTCCAGTCCGGTCAGGCCTGGACCGTGACCCCGGACGTGACCGAGCAGGGCGGCAACGTCATCACCGGGGCCGTCTCCCAGTACAAGAGCGACCACTTCTCGATGTATACGGCTCCGGGCGTTTTCCCGGCAGCCCTGAGCTAGTTCCAGTAGGCTGGGCCTGCCGCAAATGGTCCGTTAAGAGGCCCCCTCCCACCGCCGGGAGGGGGCCTCGCGGCTTCCCGGGGTCCTTGTGCGAATACAGCTTTTCTTGATATCCTCCTGGTGCAGGGAACAAGACGCCGAGCCAGGAGGGCATCATGAGGTACTTCGCGCTGGTAGGGACCGACGACAGCGTGGTCGCAGGCGAGTCCTGCGACCTGATCATCGTGGACGAGGACTCCCCCGGCGCGTCCGGGCTATCGCTTCCGCTGCTCGTCAAGGTCACCGACCCCGACAAGCTGGGCAAGGCCCAGGCCGCCGCCGAGGGCGTGCTCCGTGAGCTGGACTGGCGCGTCACCGGGCCATGGGAGATCGCCGACACGCACCTGCGCGCCCCGGTGGAGATGAGGGGGCCAGGTACGGCCGAGGCAGCGCCGCGCGAGGCCGACGAGTGGCCCGCCGGGAAGTCCTTCGGCGAGCTGAGCCCGGGGCAGAAGGTCGTCCAGGCGAGGAAGGCCGGGCGGAGGCTGGAGGCGGAGCTGAACTCCCCTGCGGTGCAGGCCGCGATCAGCGCGCTCCTGGACTCGGACCTGGACGAGCAGGACGCGGCAGCCGTCGAGCGGCACCTCGGCCTGTAGCCGGAAGCAAGAGCCCGGACTGTCCGGTCCGGGCTCTTGCATGAATACAGCTTTTCTTGATATTCTCCTAGTGCAAGGACACGAGCAGCCAGGAGGACACCATGAGCAGGAACAAGCGTCAGTTCGCCGCCTACGTGCGCTCAACCGGGGCCAGCCCCGAGATCGAGATCACCGTCGAGCACTCCAGTGAGAAGTACGACCTCGTAGGCGTCGTGCTCGACCAGCAGAACCAGATTCACCCCGTCGCCTACGGCGTCTCGCGCAACTCGGTCGTCTCGCGCACCCGGACCATCTGCCGCAAGCAGGGCTACTGGTACAGCACCCACGACGTGTTCATCAACACCTGCGTCGCCACCCTGTGGGAGGTCACCGCCCCCGTCGTGCGCGATTACTTCGGCAGCCACAAGGTCCTCATGACCAGCGGCTTCCACCCCGAGCGCGGCTGGGAGAACTGGACCGACGGCGACCGCGCCCGCAAGGCTGGCAAGAGCCGCATCCGCGCCCTGGCGAGGGAGGGCTACACCGGCATCGCCTTCACCCAGGGCGGCCGTACCGCCGACTTCCAGATGGAAGAGCTGATCAAGTCGATGAACCTCCGGCCGAAGGCGCAGCCGTGCTAGAGCGCCAGCGGTACGAGCGCAGGGGCAGCGTCATCCTCGTCCTGCTGGGCGAGGGTGGCGCGGTCACCCTGGAGGCATGGCGCGACCCCCACGGGAACCCCGTCGGAATCCTCGGCATCCACGAGAAGCCAGGGCCGGAAGATACCCGCCCGGGGCACGAGTGCGAGTACGTGCCCGGCGGCCGGTGCCTCCCCGACCAGTCGTTCACCGCCGGCCAGGAGCTGGCCCCCGACGTCATCACCGGGTACGAGAGCCGCGCCTGGGTCGAGATGCACCAGTGGCTCGCCAGCCGCCTCGGCGGCGGAGAGGATCAGTCGTGAGCCTGGACGACGACACGCTGCCCAGCGTCCCCGCGCCAGGGCCAGACCCGGTGTTCGAGTGGCTGCGGGAGGTCATCAGGACGGCCGTCTGGCGGCTCGGCGTCTCGCCGGAGTCGACGGGGGTCATCACCGAGGAGCGCCGCCATCACGCCTCCTGGAAGTGGTCGGGCACCGGGCGCAGCGTCACCCTGGTGGAAACCATCCCCCGTGGCCGGCAGATCCTCAGCGTCCGCAGCTCCCGGGCGACCGCCTGGTACGAGGGGCACGCGCTGCGGTGGTTCCCCGGCCTGGAGGAGATGATCCTCCGTAACCTTTCAGCCCCTGGCGTGCCGCTGGGAAAGCCGGACGGCCCGCTCTACCCGCCGCTACCATGAGGCGCGGGGCGCTGTCCCCCCACGGTCCACTAGCGCCCCTGCGACACGGAGCCCGTCACGACCCACAGCCGTGACGGGCTCCGGCGTCTTACAGGGCGAGCAGCGGGGCCAGCTCAGCTAGCTCCCCCGCGCCCGCCGCGCCTCCCGCAGCCTCTCCCGCCCCGGCACCAGCGCCGCCCGGCAGCATGGAGCGCAGCCCCTGGCCCGCCAGCATGTCCTTGACGGCTCCCCCGTGGCCGCCGCCGCTGCCGCCGTCCCCGCCGGAGCCGCCCCCGCCCATCGGGGCGTTGCTGATCGCCGAGTCGGAGAGGTCAGCCTCGCGCAGGTAGCCCGACACCACCTTGCGAGCCACCCGCTCGCACTCCTCGCGGGGCAGCCCCGGGTTGGCCTGGGCGATGGCCGCCGTCGCCTGGAGGACCCTGGAGCGCACTGGGTCCCGGCTGGAGGTGACCTGCCCGACGGGAGCGGCCGACCCGCCCGGCATCCCGGCCGGGATGCTGGGGGTCATCCCGCCGCTGCCGGGGGAGGCCACGCCGATGTCCAGGGAGCCGTCTCCTGTGCCCAGGTCCGGCGGGGTGTACTGGTTCGTCATCATCCCCTGCGGGCTGGCGTCCGCCGTCCTGCGCAGCGACCCGGTGGCCTCCTGGACCGGGGCGGCGGCCTCCGGGCGGGGGCGGGTCACCTGCGGGCTGGGGCCGGACAGGGGACCGGGCGGCACCTCGGAGTAGGACCCGCTGAAGTCCGGCCCCTCGCTGTGCTGGTCGGGCTTCTCCCCACCGCCGCCCTCCCCGCCGTTCAGCAGCGGGATCAGCGACACCAGCGGGTCGGTGCCCTCCGCGAGCGCCTCCCGGTACAGGGCGTACCGCTGGGTGGCCACCTCGGTCATCGACCCGGCCTCAAGCCCGTGGCGGGCCTCCACCGTGGCGAGGGACTCCCCGGCCACTGCCAGGCGGTGGAAGAACTCCTGGTCCGAGCGGGCCGCGTACAGGAACGGCAGGATGCCCTCCAGGTCGGCGTCCGCCCTGGCGAGCGCCGCCTGGCGGGCGATGCCCTCGTGGTCGTCCGAGGCGATCGTCCACAGGTCGTCCATCAGTAACCCCCTGGCTCGTGGTGGTGCGGGACCGAGCGGGCCACCACGTCGGGGTGGTCGCGGTACTGGCCGTAGTGCATCTCGTTGTGCAGCCCCTGGAGGAAGGCGGAGCCCGGCTGCTTGGTGCTGTCCGGGCTGTGAGTCACGCCGTGGTGCATCATCATGTGCTCGTACAGCTCAGGGGCGCTGCGGGGCGGGTCGACGTACTCGGGCACGGACCCGGAGGCGTCCCCGGTGCGGGGGTCCTCCCAGTCGTCTTCGTCATCGTCGCCGTCGCCGGCGTACCACTCTGCGGTCACCCTTGCGAGGTTAGCCGCCACGCGGCCCCTGAAAGCCTCCAGGAGCGCCGTGCGCCCCTGGCCCGGCGGGTAGGCGTCCGTGTTGCTGTAGCCGCTAGAGTCGGCCTTGTTGGGCGCTACGGGGGCCAGCACGGCGTTCTCCGGGTGGTTGCCGGAGAAGGTGTTGGTGAACGGACCGTCCGGCTGCGCGGGCTCCTGGGGCTTGCCCATCACGTCGTCGGGCACCACCGGCCCGCCGGGGAGCGGCGGGGCACCCTGGTACGGCGGCGCTCCCCCGGGCGCGGCGGGCATCGACAGGCCGCCCATCGGCGGCGGGGTGCCCGGCCCGTTCAGCGGCGTCGACCCCATCGGGTCGGCGGAGGACCCCGGCCCGTCGGTGATCAGGTCCGTGGAGACGCCCGCCTCGCGGGTCAGGTAGACGTTCCTCGACCCGTGCTTGCGGGTGAACGAGTGGTGCAGGCTGATACGCCGTCCCAGCGCAGGGTGGTCGCCGGACCTCAGCCAGTGGGCGGTGATCCACTCCCCGTGCATTTCGGGCCGGTCGGTGACGCCCGCGTACAGGCCGGCCTCGAACCTCGCCGACCCGGTGGAGACCAGCCGCTGGCCCGGCTGCCACTTGCTGGCGAACAGGTAGCCCTTGCGGAACTCCGGGTCGGCCATCAGGGAATCAGGGGCGAAAACCGCCGAAACCCGGCGAAGCCCGGCAACATGCCGCGAGGCACGCGCCACCTGGAAGGACTGCGCCGCCTGCTGGGCGTTCACCGCCTGGCCGGAGTCGCCGCCCATCGACAGGGGCACGTCCTGCTGCCCCTGCGGGCTCTGGGCCGCCCCGTAGCCCTCGGCGTAGCCCTTCACGTACGGGCTGACCCCCGAGGAGTTGTCCGCGAACAGCGGGCGCTCCCCGGCCGATCGGTCGGACCGGCCCGCCGCCTGCCCGGCCGCGAAGTCGGAGGCCTCCGGGGAGGCGTTCTGCGACCACGGGTCCGGGGAGGTCTCCGCCGAGTTGTACGGCGGGTTGATGTCGTCGGTGCTCTGGTGCGGCTGGCTCCAGGTGTCGGCCTGCCGGGTGATCGCGGCGGTGACCTGGCCCCCGTCGTCGGCGCGGGGCTGCGTGCGGCCCTGGGCGTACCCCTGGGCGTAGGCCGCCAGGTAGTGAGGGTGCAGGTCGGGGCGGCCGGTCGCCCTCGTGTACTCGGCCTTGCTCAGGGCAGGGCGGCCGGTCAGCCCGTGGGTCAGGCCGGCCAGGTTGTTCCACGCGCGCAGGTACTTGCCGTGCTGGATCTTGTTGGACCCGAAGTCGTCCTGGTGGCGGGCACCGCGCCCGTTTGCGGCGTCCGCCTCCCCGAGCGCCTCGGCGTGCCCACGGTCCATCGCCAGCGCGATGCACCGGACCAGCGCGCCCTTGGTCACCCAGCCGAACACCGGGTCGTACTCGGTCTGCTCCTCCGGGGGACGGCCGCCGCGCGAGGGGTTGGTGAATCCCTCGCCGTAGGGGTCGTAGTGGGTGCCCTCGTCGCTGAGCCCTGACTCGGTGCCCGGGTCGAGGCCACGGGCGAAGGAGGGAGCTTCCCGGCGGGGGGCGGCCGGCTCGTAGCTGCGGGTCGGCCGGGGCTGCCGGGGGCGCTGCGGCCGTGCCTGGCCGGGCTCGTCACCGTGTACCCACTTGTGGAAGCGGTCGGAGTCGAAGTTGCGGTTGCCGTTGGGGGTGAATCCCGCCCCGGCGTGCATCGTATCGGCGATGGCCGGGTAGACGTGGTGCTGGAAGTCCTCCTCCGACACCTCGCCCCGGTGCCGGACGTTGCGGAGCATGTCGGCGACCGCCTGGTAGTGACCGCGCGAGTAGCTGGTCTGCCGCCCACGGCTGCGCCAGGAGTAACCGGACGGGTCGGTGGCGGCGCGCTCGAACAGGTCCCGGTCCACCCCTCCCATGCCGCTGGTCGCCTGCGGCAGGTCACGGGCGAAGGAGCGGGCCACCGGGCCGCGCACGTGCTCGGGCATCCCGGAGATCGCCGAGGCGAGGTCCTCGTAGTGGCGGCGGCCCCAGGCGACGGCCTCAACCGTGATCGCCCCGGTACGCGGCTGCGGGCCGCCCGGACCTGTTGACCACTGCGTGCCGAAGGTATCCCCCAGCGGGAAGGCGACTCCCTCGGGGAGTTCATCGTCCTGAGGGGCGGGCTGGTTGTTCGGGTCCGTGACCTGCTGGATCTGCGGCAGCCCGGAGGCGGCGGTGCGCGCCGCGCCCTCCACCTGGTGCTTGATCTCGCCGCAGTAGGCGTCGGGGTCGCGCTTATCGGAGTTCTCGCTGGTGCAGTCGCTGAAGTCCTCGTACCCGGCGAAGGGCGCGCCCTTGCGCATCGCCAGGAAGTGGCCCGGCGGCAGGAAGCTGGTCGTCACGTGCCCCTCCTACTTGCCGACGGGGGCGACGTGGTACTCCCTCGCCATCTCGTTGATGTAGTTGACCACCTTGTCGTGCGGCTCGTTCGTCCGGCCGATGTCGTGCTTGGCGTTCCGCACGTCAGCGGCTGAGCCGACCGGGAACTTGTCGCCGGGACCGGGCAGGTGGTGAGGCGCGCTCTCCCGCTCGCGCTCGGTGACGCCGCCCGCCGCCAGCCCCCTGGCCCCCGTCCGGGCGTGGCCCCTCGGGTGCTTGGCGCACGCGCAGTCCGGGTTGGTGCAGTCGCCGCAGGGAACCCCCTTGCAGGCGGTGCAGGACATCTCGGCGAGGACCGGGCGCACCACGGCCATGAACCCGTGCAGCACGGCGGTGTCGTCCAGGGTGCGGTCGCTGCTCCCCCAGGCGGCGGTGAAGCGGTTGTGCGCCTCGCCAAGCTCAGCGGCCGAGTGAGACGCGGTGATCGCCCGCAGGCCCTCCCGGACGCCCACCGCCTCGCACTGGGCGGCGCGGCGCGCCTGGTCGATGTCCATCGTGTAGCCGACGGCCACCGAGGCGGTGTGGGAGAAGTCGCCGCACGCCTCGTCCGGCCAGTGGGCCGAGCCGCACTTCTGGTGGAAGGGGTGCATCACCTCGGCGCTCGCCATCCCCCAGCGGTACCCGAACGGGTCGGCGGCGGAGTAGCCGGCGACGGCCTGCCGGCGATCGGCCCCGGCGTCCTGCATGGTGCCGGCCACCGGGTTGGGTTGGCTGGAGGCCATCGAGTCGGTCGCGGCCGGGGTAGTCGGCAGGGTGCCGGGCGGTCCCAGCGGCACCTCCGCGTAAGAGTCGGCCGTGTCGAACATGGTGGTGTGGCTGTCCGGGCGCTCCGGGCCGGTGCCGAAGCCGGAGCCGCCGTTCTGCTGCTGCATCACCTGCTGGATCAGCGGGGCTCGCTGGGAGGAGGCCTGCGAGTCGTGGTCGAACCCCTCCACCTGGTTGAACGGGTCCTGGTCCGCGCCGAAGGTGGGGAACACCTCGGTGGGGTACGGCGTCGCGGACGGCTGGTTGTTCGGGTCGATCGTCTGGTCGATCTGCGGCAGGCCGCTGGCTCCCTCGCGGGCGTCCAGGTAGGAGACCACCGAGATGAACTCGTCGGCCGCCTGGCCTGACCGGCTGCCGTAGGCGGAGGCGAGGGTGCGTGCCCGGCCGTACGCCTGGGCGGCCAGCTCCTCGCGGTCAGCGCGCAGCTCGGGCGGCAGGCCCCGGTACCAGGTGGACGCCTCGGCGATCATCGCGGTGCGGTAGTCCAGGGAAGGCTCCCGGACCTCGGCCAGCCAGTCGGTGGCGGCGGTGTGGTGCTCGTGGACGGGGACCGGGGTGAGGCGCTGGCCGGCGATGCGCGCCCCCAGGTCGGTCTCCCGGTCCAGGGCGGCCCGGTGGCGCTGGCTGCGGTCGAAGTCCTCCAGGGCGGCGATGGCCCGCGCCAGGGGCTGCCCTCCTGCGTCCGATGCCTCGCGGATCGTCCGCATGAGGTCGCTGCGGTCTGTCATGAGCCCTCCCGTGGGTTCCTGCCCCTTCTGCGGCCAGGTCACGGGATGGGGTCAAAGGGCGGTAACGGAGAGGTAACGATGCTGGCAGACGACTCGATAACGTCCATGATCACGGAAAGGTCACAGCCGCGAAGGGGCGGCATCCGCCCGGCGTCCACGAAGTCGAGCCACATGCCGGCCACCTCGGAGGCCGCCAGGCCGCCCTTCACCCGGTCAGCGGCCCAGCCGGGCATACGCCCGTACCACTGCTTCCTGCCGGAGTCGGGCTTGCGCACCGGCTCCAGGCCCAGCTCGACCGCCCTGGCGACCAGGGCGCGGATCTGGGACCGGGTGAGGATCACCCGGGTGCCCGCGTCGAGGATCTCCCGGGCGACCGCCACCGGGTCGTTGCCGTCGTCGCGGCGGGCCGCCGCGTCCGCGCTGGCGCACCCCTGGTGCAGCTTGCGCCCGTAGAAGTAGAAGTACTCGTCCCCGAGGACGAACTCACCCTTGCACTCGTCGCAGGTGATCCCCGGTTCCCTTGCCGTCGCCGTCGCCACTGAAGCCTCCCAAGGCTTCCGTGGCGAACTGGCCCTCCTCGTCCGGGTAGATCCCGTAAGCGGCCAGGATCGCGGCCGAGAGCTTGTCGGCGGCGGTGGCGGACAGCCGCCGCAGGAAGGCCCGCGCCTCGTCGAAGGCCGGGGACACGCCGTCCCGGGCCACCTTCCCGTCGAGCAGCTCCAGCATCGCGTCCGCCTGGCGCAGGTCCTCCGCGAGCGGCCAGATGTCTTCCCGGCCAGGCCACTTGCGCGGGTCCGGTCCCTCGTGGACCGGGACCTCCTCCGGGTTCGCGCTCACGCGGCCGGGACCTTATATACCGAGGCGAGGGCTTCGATGGCCGCGTTCTTCCACTCGGGGACCTCGCGAGCTGAAAGCCGCATGATGTAGCTCGGGTGAGGCAGCGCCAGGAGCCTGCGGCCGTTCAGCTCGTGCCAGTGGAAGCGAGACTCCTCGAACCGGCCGATGGAGTCAGCGCCCAGGCCGCGCCAGGCGACCGACCCGGCGGCGACGACCACGACGGGATTGACGGCATCCAGCTCGGCGGCGAGGCGCGGCTGCGACGCGGTGACCTCGAACGGGTAGGGAGTGCGGTTCCCGGGCGGACGCCACAGGACCACGTTGGTGACGTAGCACAGCTCCCAGGGGACCTCGGCCCTGGCGAAGATGTCCTGGAGGAGCTTCCCGGCGGGGCCGGTGAACGGCCTCCCGGTGCGTTCCTCCGTAGCGCCCGGGGCCTCGCCGACGACGGCGAGCGCGCCGTGCGGGCCGTGCCCGCGCACCATCTCCCGCCCCTCGGCCAGCCGGGCGAAGAGGGGATTGCCCGCGTACGCCTCGTACAGCGCGTCCAGTGACTGCTGCTCGCTCATGTGTCTCCTCCCGGGAACCAGCGGGCCGGGCGGCTCGTGAGAGCGCCCGGCCCGGGGCGGCGGTCATCGGGACCGCCGCTGCAAGGAACAAGCAGCCGTCCCTCCCCGCGTACGCCCGTGGGGAGGGGGGACTACCAGGAACTCCAGGATAATACAGCTTTTCTTGACAGCACAAGGGGTCAGGCGAGGCTCGTCAGTTCCTTGTAGCCCTCCTGCGGGAAGTCGCCCTCGCGCCGCGCGGTCCGGGCCGTCGGGTGACCCTTGGTGGCCTTGCGCCACTCCGGGTACCGCTCGCCCCACTGGCTGGTAACGGTGCCCCCGGTCATCACGATGACGTAGCCGTCGGGCTGCACCTCGAATGGGGAGCTGAGCAGGTCCATGTGGTCGTACGGGGCTCCGGCGGCGTCCGGGTCGAACCAGGCCGGGAACACGAAGTCGGACACCGTGCCGGTCACCTCGGTGCCCTCCTCGGTCCGCACGGTCATCTGGTAGGAATCGCTCTCCACCGGGTCGCCCACCTCGCGGGCAACCAGGGAGCCGTCGGCCCGCTGCGCCCAGCCGTTGCAGGCGGCGTCGCCGAGCGTCTCCAGCACCTCGTGCGACAGCACCGAGCACACCGACAGCTTGCCGGCGAGGATGCCGCCGCCGTTCTCCAGCACCGGCTTGGCGAACACCCGTCCGTAGACGCTGGCGTCCGGTCCCTCGGTGTGCCAGCCGAGGTCCCCCGCCTGGTCGGCGTTGTCGAGGATGCCGATCATCGCGTCGTAGTGCAGCACCGAGGGCTGCTTCAGGAAAGTCACCATGGACGGCTGCACCCCCCACGCGGGAGCGAAGTGGTCGCGCGCCTGGCGGTCGACCAGGAGCGTCATGGCGTAAGCGTCCTGGTCGGTGACCGAGGTGCTCAGGTTCTGGACGGCGATGATCAAGGCTCCTCCGTGACAACAGGGCGGTCGGGGGCGTTGCTCGCCCAGCGCCAGCGGTGCTCGTCCACCAGCCGGTGGTCCTCGGCGATCCTCGCCGGGTCGTTCGTCTTCACGTTCAGCAGCTCGATGATGACGTTGCCGCGCTCCAGGAACGTGCAGTCCTTCACCGGCTCGCTGGACCAGCCGTCGGCCAGCTCGATGAAGTCGCCGGGGCGCGGCACGGCGTGCACCGAGCGGGTGGTCTCCATGCAGTAGATCCCCGCAGGGGCGGGGGCGCTGACGTACAGGTGCCGCCGGACGGTGACCGGGATCACCCGGCCGCCCTCCGCGCCTCGTCCTTCCAGTTGATGGAGTGGCCGCCGGCCCACTGCATCATGACGCCGACGAACCGCTTCGCGGCGTCGCTCCACCGGGACTCGTCGCCCTCGGCGATCAGGCGGCCGTCCTCCTCCCGGAGGATCAGCAGCATGGTGCTGCCGTCGGCGGAGGGGATCTCGATCCGCCACGGCGGCGGGGCCAGGTTCGCGGGGGCGATGTTGCCCTGCATGACCGGGCCGGACGGCGTGAGGCGCTTGCGCATCTCCTCGGGGTACTGGGAGGTCACGGCGTCACTCCTGGGATCTTGGTGAAGTCGGCGAACGGGTCGG
>Ga0207693_10004754_pt1 | contig 11419 bp, 7 predicted proteins | sample LARL81metaG_FD_184347 | JGI IMG/M metagenome (GOLD analysis project Ga0207693, IMG submission 184347) | Corn, switchgrass and miscanthus rhizosphere microbial communities from Kellogg Biological Station, Michigan, USA - LAR L8-1 metaG... | ecosystem: Host-associated > Plants > Roots >...
AAGGCCGAGTCCAACGATGCCCGCCAGGCAAACACCTGCGTGAACGTCATGCCTGGCGGAACGTCGAGCAGCACGATTCGCCGCATCGACTCCGCCTGTTCGATCACCTTCCGCTGGAGACCGATGATCGTTTCCCGGTCATCGCGGCTGGCCGGGTCAAGGCGAAGTCCCTTGGGCGGCTCAGGTACCGGGTTCGGCGGTGCCGGCGGTCGCCCGCAGCGGACGAACGCGGGAGAGTGCGTCTCCTCCAGGGAAGGATGCTCGACCTCGGGCTGGGTCTGCGGTGCGTAGAGGTCGGGGACGACGAAGGTCGCAACCTCGTCGGCCAGCGCGACCGCGCCGAGTCCGCCCGTCGTCGGAGGCTCATAACTCAGCGGAAACATGTCTTCGGTCGTGAGATCACCCGATCGGTCTGCTCCCGGGAGCTCAGATTCCGAGACCAGCTCACCCTTGCTGACCGCGAAGTCGAGGAGTGCGGGCTCCGCACCTTCTGCCTGAACCAGCCGCGACTCATCGTTGATGACCCGGACGATGAACCGTGGGTGCTGGTCGCTCAGCCCGACGCCGCGGAACGTCTCACCACGGGGACGTGCCGGGTCGGCGTCGGACACGGTCACGTCGGCTTCGACGACCTCGATTGTCATGTCGGGTACGAGATCGACGCTGGTGTCAAGCTGAGCGATGAGACCGCGGCTCTGCCCCACCGGACGGATCGCCGTCACGGTCCGGTACAAGGGCTGGGGCGGCTCGGCAGGAGCAAGCATGAGCCGGCGGTCCGGGCTGGGGGCGGTGAAGCGCAGAGTTGCGCCAGGAGGCACCAACACCGCGGGGGGAAGGTTCAGCTCGGACGTATTGACGGCCGCGGCATCTGGTGCCAGCTGGATCAGCTGCCGCCGGGTGAACTGCACAGCGACCGAGAGCCTGTTGCCCCAGGTGCCCTCGTTGCGTGCGCCGATCCGCAACCACGCCCGCGACCGCTGGGATGCCTGCAGCCCGGCGTTCGGGTCGAGACCTAGCGTCATCACGGCGCAACCGGGGGGCGTCTGTGATGGCGCGGGCGGCGGGCAAAGCTTGTGGACGACTCTGACGATGTACGCTCGCCGGCCTCCTTGAGCGAAGTACGCCGAGACGGCGTACGGGAGCAGCAGCCCGGGATCCTCGAACCCGCCGAACAGCTCGACGTAGTCGTCCCAGCTGTCGACCGGCGTCGCGACCGAGCGGGCCCTGAACTCGTTTCCGTCGTTGACGTCGGGATCAGTCGTCGTCTCCCAGGCAGGTCCGCGCGGCGCTACCCCGACGAACCCGGCGACGTCCATCGACTCCACCGCCAGGTAGTCGGCGGGCACGGCGGGCGTGAAATAGACGCCGGGGGCACCGAGAGTCGGCGACCTGAATGCGTCGTCTGTGATGCGCTGCGTGAAGCCGGTGGGAACGGTCATGATCGGAGTTCTTAGACGAAGTCGATGCGCTCGGCCACGAGGTGGAGTTCCTCCATCGCGACCTCGGTGCCGCCCTTGGCGGCCAGGGTCGGACCCACCCACTTCTTCGGCTGGGCGTTCGTAAGCACAAGGTGGAGCACGTCGTTGCGGGCTTCGTCAAGCATCACGATCGTCACACTGCGAGGCTGGTAGTGGCCAGTGCGCACGGCTGTGATCCACTCGAAGATGTCTGTCGACCCGATGAGCCCGCGCTTTAGCGTGATCTCGTCGATCTTGTAGGTGTTGGGGATCTTGCGAACCGTATTCTCCGCGTCGGTTCCGGTGCGGTATTCGGAGTAGTTCACCTCGTTGCCGAGACCCGACACATCGGAGAATCCGGCCTGGATCGGGCCGCCACCACCGCCGAGCACCTCACCGAACTCGACCATGTAATTGAAGGAGCCGTAAGGGTTGGGTCGTTCCGTTGCCATCGTCGTCCCCTTTCTCAGCCTTTGGCGGCCGCGGTCCACTGACCGATACGGAAGATCACGAACTCGGCTGGCTTGACTGGCGCGACTCCGATGAGACAGATGAGCCGCCCGTTGTCGAGGTCGTTCTGCGACATCGTGCTGCGGTCACAGAGCACGAAGAACGCCTCGGCCGGCGACGACCCCATCAGTGCGCCGTTTCGCCACTGCACCTCAAGGAAGTCGGTGACGGTGCGCGTGATGTTCCGCCACAGCGCTTCTCCGTTGGGCTCAAAGACCGCCCACTGGGTCGCCTTGTCGATCGAGTGCTCGAGATAGATGAACAGGCGCCGCACGTTGACATAGGTCCACTCGGGGTCCGAGCTCATCGTTCGCGCACCCCAGACGCGGTTGCCGCGGCCTGGGAAGAACCGCAGCGCATTGATGTTCTCTGGGTTGAGCACCTCGTTCCGGCCTTGGTTGATGTTCATCTCGAACCTGGTCAGCCCGTAGACGATCTCGTTCGCCGGTGCCTTGTACACGCCTCGGGTGATGTCGCTGCGGGCATAGATACCTGTCACGAACCCCGATGGCGGCACCAGCAGATGCGGAGTCGGAACGCCGGGTGCAGGTGGACCGTTCGGGTCGAGGATCTCTATCCAGGGGTGATAGATCGCGGCGTACTTCGAGTCGAAGTTGCCGCGAAAGCTTCGAATCTTGTTGAGCGACGCATTTTTCGGACCGTCGACCACGGCGATCCGATAGCGGCACTCTTCGGCGTGCCGAACCAGGTTCTGAGTTGCCACGAACTCCGCGTCGTCGTCGCCGTTCATATCACTGGCGTCCTGCATTGCGACGATCGCGATGTCGTCGACCTCGGCGAGAGCCTTCAGACCGGTGGCCTTGATGCTGATGTCGTCGGGATCTGCGTCCTGGCCGTAGAACTCGTCCGGCGTCGGGAAGCCGCCGTCATCCCCGTTGCCGAGAGTGAAGGACTTCGGGGCGTTGGTGGTACCGGCAAGCGCACCGAGGACGTTGAGATACCCGCCGAGAGCCGCCGACGGCAAGGCCGGCGCGCCGGTCGGCGGCGGGTCCGGCGGGACGGCCGGCGGGTGTGCGACGATTGGCTGCGCAGGGGGGCCCGCTGCCTGGGTGATGAACTCGAACGCCACGATCGAGTCGTCATCGGCCGGGTTGTCCCAGGCGAGGACCCGGTCGATTGATCCTGCTGCCGCCGGCGCGATGTTCATGCGAGGGTAGACGTCCCGTCTATCGTTATTGCCGATGACGGTCAGCGTCACGGTTACCGGGAGCAGCACGGTGTCCGCTGGATAGTTCGTTGTGTCTTCAGCACCGCTGGAATCGACGAGTTTGATGATCTTCCGGTCTGCGCTGATCCACAACAGGCGCAACTCGCCTGAAACGACGGCGTCGCCAGGTCCTGGGATCGTCGGTGGGACACGACCCTGGCCGGCTCCTGACCCCTGTCGGATCTGAACAACCGACGCGTGAGTGGCCGCGTCGGAGATCAGAGCCCCAATCGCGCTGGGGGTTTCTGGTGCCACGCCCGCCTTTCTCGGCTTGGCGACGTTTCCGCCGCGAACGACAACCGACTCAACAACGACGTTGCCGTCCTTCCCGGGCCAGCGCGCCCTCAGCCGGGCACCGGAGTCCGGCGTCGGAGCAAGGACGGCGGCAGACGCGGTGACAACGGCTGCTCCCGCGGCTCCGGCGCTGTATACGCGCGAGACGTACAGCCGGCGACCGCCGTTGAGGAAGAACGCCCGTGCCGCGTGGGCGAGGTAGGGCAGCCGATTCCCCTGGATCTGCAGCGGCGTGAGCCCGCCGTAGACGCGTTCGAACTCCGCGTAGCTTGTGACCAGGCGCGGCTCGCACGAGCGCGGTCCGTCCGGATACCAGACGGGACCCGAATGGGTAAGTCCGGCGAAGCCTGTCGTCGACGTCGGGACGCCTTCGATCGATTTCGAGCGATAGCTGACTTCTTCGACGAACACACCTGGTGCCAGGTACTCAGGCATGCGGGCTCCTCTCGGGTTGTCGTCAGAGGACGAACTGCTGTAGGGGTGTGAAGCCGCCTCGTCGGCAGGTCACTCGCTGGGTGGTTCTGGCCGTGTAGCCCGGCGGCGTCCGGATTCCCGACATGACGTCGTCGGTCGTGGGCCGCCGCGGAACCACCTCGATGGGAAGCAGCCAGAGCGGGTCGTCCCGGGACTGCGACGGAGAGTCGGCCGGTGCGGCATCGGGCGGGATCGGACGAGCGAAGACCGTCACGTCGAGCCCGAGCGTGTCGGTCAGCTCCTTCGCGGTCGCCGCCGGGACCTGACCGACGAACACGACGAACTCACCGTTGCCGTCACCGTGTCCGTACCACGTGGGACTGGTCCGGCCGGCCGGGTTCGCCCTGACCCGGGTCCACTGGGCGAGCTTGCGGCTTGCACCGAATACCGCGCGGCCTCTGACTACTGTGGCGCCGGCGGGCATCCCGTACCGCATCGACGGGTAAAGATGGGGCCGGCACGCCCGCGAAAGGCGAGGTGTGCTGGGGTTTCTCTCCACCGCGCGTTCGTTGCTGAGAATCCTGACGAGGTTGTGAACCGGGATCGACAGTCGCCGCGGCACGAACTCGCCGAACCGGTCAACGATCCTGACGACGACGCGGCCGGTCCTCGAAGCCGACGAGCCGAACACAATCGAGTACCGGGCAGACGGCGTGCGCCGCAGTCGCGGGAGGCCGATCGACGGGTCAGGTGCGAGACCCCTCCAGGGCGCGATGCTGTGGGGTCTGGGGACGTTTTCGCTGAAGACCTCAACAGTCACCAGGCGGCGCGGGCTGCCGAGAGCGTCGGCGGGTGCGATGCCCAGCTGCAGCCTAACGAGCTGCTCGATCCAGACCTTCGGGAGTACCTCGTTCACGGTCCCGAGCCCATTTCCACCGGCGCGACGTCGGGACGAATCCCCTGGACGTGCGTGAGCACATCGGGCATAGCGATCCCGTCAGAGGTGGACACGACGACGATCCGGGCGAGGTAGGGAATGCTCAGCCGGAAGTCACAGACCAGACTCTCGAAAGTCCGCATCAGGTCGTCGGTGGCAACGTCCTCGAGATAGAACTGCACGACTTCGTTGGGCTGCCAGTCAGCGGTCGGCCACAGCAGCGGTCCACTGAGCGAGCCGACCTGGTCGATGATCTGCATGGTGCGACCGATGAGCAGATGCTCCTCTTCGGCATTCTCGGCCCACGCGGTCAGCAGGAAGTGCATGTCGACGGGGAGGTGGGCGCGGCCGTCGACGGCGCCTACCGCCGCCCAGCTCGCACGCATCGTCTTGTTGAAGTCGACTCTGTACAACAAGATCGTGATGACCGGCAGCGTCAGCTTGGACTCCGCATTGTCGAGGTCATCGGTCTGGATGAGCTTCGCGGTCGCGGACTTGGTGTCGATGGGCTGCTCGACAGCAAAGCGTGCGGTCAGCAGCGTCTCCAGACTCCTGCCGACCGCCGCTACGCTTCGGAAGTTAGCCACGGCCGCCAGCCTTCCCCGGCCCCGTCACCAGTTCGTCACAGACGCCCAACCGCCGCGTTGGCCGCGGCGCGGCGAACTGCCAGGGATGCGACATGAAGTCCCGCAGATCGGTGGGCGGATCGATGTCGAGCTCAGTCCGGAGCATGTCGATGTAGAGCTGGCAGCTCCGCTGTGCCTCGATCCAGTTCCCCTCGGCGAGATGGGCAGCGATCAGCGTCCGCTGGGCGCTATCCCGGAACGGCTCCATCCGGGCGACCAGGATCGCGGCCTCGACCGCGTCGTTGTGCCGCCCGCAGTGTGAGAGGAATCGGCTCAGCGACTCCAGAGCGTGCAGCACCCGGTGGCGGAGCCGCTCGCGCGACATGATGACCCACTCGTCGTACCAGCCGGGAAGCAGGTCGAGTGCGTCGACGCTTCCCGGGTGGATCCGCAGATCCTGGTCATGGGCCGTGCCATCGATGACTCTGCCGGCCCATGCGTCGACCGAGTCGACGTCGACACGAACGTAGTCGGCGAGGCTGACGCACACCTTGTCTGCGTCCAGCATGTTGAGGCCGGCGCCGCGTAGTCGCCAGATGGCCGATCTCAGGTTGCCGACAGCGCGCTCATCGTTCCCGTCGGGCCACAGCACTCCTGCCGCCCACCGGCGATCCAGTCGCCGGCGATGCAAAGCGAGCAGCACCAGAAGTCGCTTGCTGCCCTCGGGGACTCGCGGGGTCCATGTGTCGATGTCGACTCTCAGGTCCCCGAGCAGACATATCGTGGCCCGTGGGTCAGCCCGGCGACGCTGCTGGGGCGGCTGCGACGGCATCGTGATCCCCCCGATCGAACTCGGTTACCCAGCATGCGCACGCCACCGTCATCAGAGCGTCACCGCGACGTCACCGGGTACTTAAAAATGTCCTGGAGGGCAGGTCACCCGACCGCATGGGCACGTACGAACTCCTCGAGGAACCTCCGAACGGCTGCCATGCATTCGTCGACGCCAACTCGATTTAGCTCAGACTGTGTCGTCGGCGCCTGAAAAATGGCTCTGGCACAGTTTCCGTGACCTTGTTTGTGCTAGTCGGCGAGGAGGACGCGCCGGCGGAGCAGGTCGGGGCTGGCGCGTCCGTACATCTGTCGTTTGAGCATCTTCCGGTGCCATCTCGGCGGCGGGAGACGCGGCCTGGGGTGTGACTGCTGCCGGCAGGTGCTGCCGGTGCCGGGTGACCGCCCGCTCGACAGCCTCGCCGAGGTTGTGCCACAGGTGCCACCGGTCGGCGACCTGCACCGCGTCCGGCGCGCCCCGCGTGCCGCCATCGGCATAACAGCCCGCCCGGTCCCGGCAGATCAGCTCCGCGCCCGGGCGGGCGGCGAGCCAGGCCGCGAACGAGTCCGCTGACGCTCGTCCAGGATGTCCACCGGGCGGCGGGTCTGGACGTCCACCAGCAGCGTCCCGTAGCTGCGCCCCTTGCGCAGCGCGAACTCGTCCACGCCCAGCACCCGGGGCGACGCGCTCACGGCGGGATCGGGCATGGCGCGGATCAGCCGGATCAGCGTCATCCGGCTCACCCCGGCCGCTAACCGCCCGGTCAGCCGGGCTCCCGCACGGCCGCCCAGCGCCAGCGCGACCGCCTCCAGCAGCGCGGTCACCGCCGGGGTGCGCCGCGCGTGCCTGCTGGTCAGCCCGCTGACCTGCTCGGCGAACATCACCTTGGCGCACTCCGGGGACAGGCACAGAAACCGGGCGGACCGCCAAGCAGATCACCACCTCGGAGCCGCCGATGGCCGTGTCCAGCAATCGCCGCTGATAGCGGCTGTGAACCCGGCGGGACACCGCCCCGCACCCCGGGCACACGGCCGACGGGGACCGCGTCCTGGCCAGGATCCGGACCGACCCGCCGGCCCGGGAGACCTCTTCTACCACCACGTCCGCCAGGCGCGGCAACAGCACGCCAGCAACATCAAGATCGCACGCCGCACATGACCACAAAAGCCACATCCACCCGCCTCAGACACGCCGGACGACATCACGGAAACTGTGCCAGAGCCAAAATTCGAGCGCCGTTGACAAGACTGACTAGCGCTCTCCGAGACGTCGATCCGACTGATGAGGGTGACAAATGGATCGGCATCTTGTCTCGTGACCCGAACAATGCAGACACCGCACGGGTCGGGGTTTCGCTGCATGCCCACACCATCACAGGCCCGTCGTCACCGCTGCGAGACGCGGCTTGTCCGGTCGTGAAGACATCTTCGACTGGGCCTGCAACGGGCCCCTGATGAGCTGCGCCACGGCGAGTTCAGGGCCGGCCGGCGTCCGAAACCTGTAACGGCCCGGTGACGCGCGCGGGGAAACGATGCCTTGTGTTCGCTCATCAGGAGGGCCCATGACCACCCCAGCACCCGGAGCGGGAACTGCCGCGAACGGCTCGGTTGCGAACGATGGCGAGTCCGCCGAGACGGCTGAGACCACCAGTTCCGACACGACGAGTCCGGCGACGGCCGATCAGACGGAGCAGTGCACCGACTGCCTGCCGCGCAGCCCGAAGGACGATCGCCCGTTCACGGGCTGCGGCTGCAACGCCTGCGATACCGAGTCGATCGAGATCCACTGCCAATCCGAAGGCGATAAGGCACGGGCGAAGTACGCCGAAGAGCACGAGGATGCGCCATCGCCGAAAAGCTACGAACAGGCGCGGCTTGCGTATGGCCAGTCTCGCTACCAGGTGAAGCCGATCATCGACGGTCTCAAGGACAAGCTGGCAGACTCGATGCAGGAGATCCGCTGCCGGATCGACGACAGGGACAAGGTCGACTGCCTTGAGCAGTCATGGAGAAGTGTCTACAAGCGGCTGCGTAAGTGCCGGGTCCGTGGCTGCTCTGTCGAGGAAACGTCCTTCGAGGTCGATCTGGATGAGATCGGCGTCGAGCATCTCAAGGCGCGGCTTGCCAAGTTCGCCTATGTGACGTCGAATGCCGACGAGTGCTTCACCCGGCTCACGATGGAGTCAGGCCTGCTCGAGGCCCGGGTCGCGGCCGTGGCCGATCGAGTCAACTCCATCTACTACACGCTCCACCCGGATAAGGCGCCGACGCCGCCGGCAACGACAACGGCAAAGAAGTCCGCTGCAGGCGGCGCGGACGCTCCCGGCGGTACCGAGAAGGAAGATACTGCTGCAGGCGATACCGCCAAGGACGCGGCACCGGAGACGTCGGAGACGCCGCCGGCCAGCGCGCCCACCGACTACATCCGCCTGTACGCCAGCGGACTCGTCGCGTACTGGTATCTCCATGACGTCTGGGCCGGTTACCGCGACCTCGACGAGTTCGTCTCGTGCATCTGCCTGGCCATGAAGGTCTCGATGGCCGGCCACCGCGCGATTGCCGCGCTCTACGGTGAGCTGCGTGTCCGCGAAGCGCGCTGGGAGGAGCGAAACGCCTGCTGCCGGCGCCTCAAGGAGCACTCGGTCGACGAGATCATCGAAGGCTATGTGCGGTGCCTCCAAGATGACGACGACGACCACGACGATCACGACGATCACGACGGCGACGAGGACGGCGACGACGGCGACGGCGGCGACGACTACGACGGCGGCGACGACGACGGCGGCGACGACGGCGGCGACGACGACGGCGGCGGCGATGACGACGACGATGACGATGACGACGACGACGCGCCAGGTGTCTCCCGGCATCGAGACGAGGGGAGTCGCTCTCGACGCGGCGAGCGCGGTCGGTCCGGCGACAAGGATCCGGTGCGGGGCCGCGCCGGTAGCCGTGGTAAGCGCTCGTTGCCTGAGTCGCGACGTGCCGGGCCTCCGCGCCGATGACACGTTGACAACACTGAAAAGTCGGGGCAACTGGAAAGAAGCAGGTCGCGATCGACGCCACTTCTCGGCCGTTCACGGTTGGTTCTGGGCGGCCGACGCGGGGCCGCTGGTAGTTAACAATGAACCAGACAGGCTCCGCCTGGTACCGCCGAGGTTCGGGTTCCGTGGGCGCAGATGTATAGGTGAGCGCGTCCTCCGTGCGTAGGTCACGTTGCGGAGGTTGCGATGGCGTCCCGGGTCAAGCGGCTGGTGCCGGTCACGCTACCTGGCCCGGTTGCAGGTGGGCGGGCGGGTAGTGCAGTTCCTCAAGCACCGCGGCTACCCAGTGCCGTCCCCGGCCTGCCTGCAGCAGATGTTCAACATAATCAGAGGCTCTTGAGGAAGGCTAGAAGCGCGTCGGGGGCCGGTATCTGCCGGGTTTCACTCCAAGGGGTGTCGTCCGCGCGATCGCTTGTTTCTAAGCGCTGGGTCGGCGTGCTCGTAAATATGCGTGGTCTGGGTGCTCTCGTGGCCCAGGCACAGCGATGGTCGCGATGTCCACGCCTTTGGCTCGCAAGAGCATGACATTGGTGTGACGTAGTGTATGCGGAGTGATGCGCGATCTTACGCCTCAGATTCCAAGTCGGCCGGCGGCGCCGACGGCGAGCTGTTGCGGCGTGTTGCGGTCTTAGTACCACCGCCGTCGCTCATGATGCGCCGCCGGGGACGCTGACCTGCGAGCTGGTCCCGTTGAAGCTGGCCGCGGTCCCGTCAGGGAACCCGGTCGGGCCCGCCGCGCCCAGTGTCACGTTGGCGTACGTAGCGGGTGGCCGCCGGCTGGCCGCGGTGGCGGCGCTGCCGACCATGTCCGCGGCCAGCGGCCCGGCGGTGTCGTTCAGCGGCCAGAAGTCCTCGGGCGAGTTCGCCAGCACCGCGCTGTCATAGCCAGCCGACGACGAATGCGCCACCGCGCCGCCGTAGGTCCAGGTCCCGCCGACGGCGTCGGTCACGGTCGCCACCCGGTCGTTGACGGTGTCGTAGGTCGCCGACAGCTCGCTGTGCCCGGCCGGGCTGGTGACCGAATTCAGCTCGGCGGCCTGGTGGGTCTCGGCCGCGTACTGCGCGGCGACCGTATTCGCGCTGGGAAGCTGGTTGTGGTAGACGGACAGGTCAGCCAGGGAGCCGTTGAAGTACGACCAGTTAGCGGACGAGGAACAGCCGCTGCCGCACGAGGAGTGGGCCAGCAGGCCCGTACCGAGCAGCGCGTACGCGCCGGTCGGCAGGGTGAGGCTGGTGGTGCCCGAACCGACGAGCTGCCCGTCCAGGTACATGGCCTGGCCGGGGATCAGCACCGCCTGGTGCCACGCGCCGTTGTTGACCGCCGCCGGCGAGGCGAAGGTCTGGCCGAAGCTGAGAGCGGGCGGGAAGCTGTTCGGGGCGCTCGCGGTGGTCTTGAGCCCGTCCAGGTGACCGTCGCTGCCGATCCAGAGCAACGGCACCTCGATCCCCGTGAAGCATCCCGACGAGCAGTCCTTCGGCAGGATGTCGTCCGCGCTCAGCAGGATCCCCGCCGCGGTCGAGGTCTTGAACCAGATGCTGACGGCCATGCTCTGGGTCGCGGTGCCGCTGGGCAGCACCCGGCCGGTGTCCGCGATGCTGAGGCAGGAGCTTTGCTGGGCCGGGTTGGAGCACCACGCTCCGTCCAGCGGGATCAGCGAACTGGTGCCGTTGAAGGACGTCGCGGTCACGCCGGAGACCGGACCGGCCACCCCGCGGGTGGTGCCGAACTCGGTGGTGGGCGGGTCCACGGTGGTCAGGTCGTCCACCGGGACCTGGTTGGCGGCCGCGGTGGCGCTGGCCGCGTCGTTCAGCCGGTAGTAGCTGGTGGGGTCGGCGTTCATCACCGAGGTGGGGGCATGCGAGGCGCTGGTGTTGTAGCCGTAGCTGGTGCACGCGGTGGTGGTCCCCGGCGGGCACAGCTTGGTGAGCAGGTCCCCGCTGTATCCGTATGTCCAGGTGAGCGCCGTTCCCGGCTGGCCTGCTGTCGCCGGGTCGGTGGCGACGGTGGCCACGTGCGGGGACGCCGCGCCGGTGGGCGTGGACCAGGTCAGGTGCAGCGCCCGTCCCGACGTCGTGCTGGTGATCGTGGTCAGCGTCCCGCTGCTGTAGCCGAACGTCTCGGCCTTCCCGGTGTTGTC
>Ga0207693_10004755_pt1 | contig 11419 bp, 9 predicted proteins | sample LARL81metaG_FD_184347 | JGI IMG/M metagenome (GOLD analysis project Ga0207693, IMG submission 184347) | Corn, switchgrass and miscanthus rhizosphere microbial communities from Kellogg Biological Station, Michigan, USA - LAR L8-1 metaG... | ecosystem: Host-associated > Plants > Roots >...
ATGGCGTATCATACGCATTCCACGTGTCGCCTTGGTCTCTGGTGGCCAGGACCCTGGCAATCGCCGCGCCGCCTGTCGCTATCCATGCGTTCCTCCCACCTTGTGTTGTGACGCACGTACCACTCGATGCAAAAGAGAATTCCCCAGGCAGCGCCGGCGGCATATTGTTGCTGATATCCTGCCACGTCATTCCGTCGATAGTGCGCAGATCCGGGAACACTCCGTTCACCGAGTCGCTGTGCGCAATGCCCCGATTCGGCGTCCAGAACGCGAAGCCGTCGTAGAACGCATTCGGATTCTGATTCTCGAACTGGATCGTCCAAGTGGCCCCACCATCCGTCGTCTTGTAGATGCGAAAATCTGTTGGGTTCGCTCCAATCGACATCAGATAAGCAACACTGGCGCTGAAGGCCTGCACATCCCTGAACTGCAGCGTTTCGGCACCTGGCACGACACTGGCGTTCCACGTCTGTCCGCCGTCGGTCGTAACGGTGAAGGTACCGTCGCGGCCGCAGGCCCAGACCACCTGAGGGTTCACCGGCCAGACCGAGATCAAGCCGCTGGTGGTGCCGCTGTCTTGTGGAGTTAATGTAGGTTGATGAATTGATGACGATTCCTGCGCGCTCACGATGGCGCAGGCAAAAACCGGAAGCAGCGGGGCAAGCAATGATCGTTTCATAGAAATTTCTCCAAAAGCAAAGTTTGTGGAGCCAGCATAGGCGCATCGCCGAGGGCGTCAAAGTTGCCGCTGCTTGAATTCCCCGCGGCATTGCCTAATGACGCAGTATGAGCCCGCTGTTTTATGTTCTGATCGGGGTGATCGGCGGCGGATTTGTTGTTGCGGTGATCGCTCTAGTTGCACGGCGTGGGCCCAGCGGGGACGTGGAAGCGCAGTTGGTGAACCGATTGGAAGTCATCGATCGTGGGTTGCGCGACGAATTCTCCCGCAACCGTGAGGAAGCAGGCGCGGCCGCGAAGAATCAGCGGGAGGAATTGGGCAAGTCTCTCGAAAATGTCCGCGGGATCGTCGATCTGCGCCTGCAGGAGTTGCAAAAAGACAACGCGCAACAAATCGAGCGGATGCGCGCCACCGTTGACGAGAAATTACACGGAACCTTGGAAAAGCGGCTTGGCGAATCGTTTAAACTCGTGAGCGAGCGACTCGAACAGGTCCACCAGGGTCTCGGGGCGATGCGACAGCTGGCTACGGATGTAGGAGGGTTACAGCGCGTCCTGACAAACGTAAAGACGCGCGGCGGCTGGAGCGAATGGCAGCTCGGCGCCTTGCTGGCAGAAATGCTGACACCCGGTCAGTTCGCAAAAAACATGAAGACGCGTGACGAGACCGATGAGCGTGTCGAGTTCGCAATCAAGTTGCCGGGGGACGAAAACGGAGCGCCGGTGTGGCTGCCGGTCGACGCGAAATTCCCGATGGAACACTACGAGCGTTTGGCGGTCGCGCAGGAAAAAGGCGATGCCGAGGCCGTCGAAACAGCGGTGAGAACTTTGGAGACGCAGTTGAAGAAGTGCGCCAAAGACATCTGCGATAAATACATCAACCCGCCGAAGACGACCGATTTCGCGCTGTTATTCTTGCCAAGTGAAGGGCTGTATGCGGAAGCGATCCGCCGTGTTGGTCTGGTGCAAAACGTGCAGCGCGATTGCCGCGTCACCTTTGTGGGTCCGACCACGTTGGCGGCATTGTTGAATAGTCTGCAAATGGGATTCCGCACGCTGGCGATTCAGAAGCGCTCCGGCGAAGTGTGGAATCTTCTCGCCAGCGTAAAGACCGAGTTTGGGAAGTTTGGCGAATCGTTGAGTGCGGTGAAGGACAAGCTCGATCAAGCCGCGCGCAAGATGGAGGATGTCGATGTGCGTTCGCGTGCGATTACGCGGAAGCTCCGCGATGTTGAAGAGCTGCCAAGCAATCCCCAGCCTCTTCTGCCAGAGTTGCTGCAGAGCGATGACGAAGACGGCTAATGGAAGTTAGCCATCTCGCCTCCAGCCTGTGGTTTTTCTAACATGCAGTCTTGAAGACTGCATCCAAGTCAGGCTGGAAGCCTAACTTCCACTAAAGCGCCTCATCCCACTTCGCCTTGTCCTTGAGTAGAATCTCGCGCAACAGACGAATCGGCGGCATGCCATGATCGAGCAGTTGGTTGTGAAATTGTTCTAACGAGAATTCGTCACCCTGTTGCGCTTTGTAATCCTCCCGCAGTTTCATAATCTGCATCTTCCCCAGGCTGTAATTTAGGTATCCGTAATCGAACGTACCACGCATCGCCTCGTCATGCGCTGGTTTCTCTTCGTAATAGCAATTTTCTTGAAAGAATTTCGTCGCCTCGTCGACCCCCATCCCCTGGGTGTGCATCTTCACCGAAACACACAGCCGGCAAAGCCGCAGCAACGCTTCCGAGGCCTGAGCCATTCGATATTTCGCCGCCCGTTTTTGTTCCTCCACGCTGCCCGGCGGCTTCTTCGGCCCGCCAAAACCCTGATCGAGCATCATTTGCTCGCAGTAATGCGCCCACCCTTCGATAAAAGCGTAGCTTCCGAAAATCTTCTCGATCTTGTTAGCCGCCGACGCATTCAGCCGCAGAAATTGCACGTAATGTCCAGGATAAGCTTCGTGAATCGAGGTGATGTCTGCCGTGTAGTAGTTAAATGAAGTAAGCCATTCCTCCGTTTGCTCCTGAGTCCACGCCGGTTCGACCGGTGTGACATAATAAAACGCTTCGGTCGCCTTCTTCTCAAACGGCCCCGGTGTATCCATCGAGGCGAACGATGTCGCGCGATCGTACTGCGGCGTCTCCTTCACCTGTGCTTTCGCGTTCGGTGGAATCCCGACAATCTTGTGCTCGGTCACGTAAGCACGGATTTGATCCAGGGTTTTTGCGATATCAGGGATCAGCTTTTCTGCAGTTGGATGTTCCTTCTGGATTTGTTTGAACACTTCAGCCGGTGATTTGTTCGGATCGATAACTTTGGCCGCGTCTGCGAAAACCTCTTGCTCCTCTTTTAGTTTAGCGAGCCCGATCTCCAGGATTTTCTCGGGCGGCAAGTCAACCAGCTCGGTTTCCGTTAGCCATCGTTGATAACGCGCTGCGCCCAGACTGAACGTCGACGTTGCTCTCGGCAGTTTTTCTTTCTCGAGCCAGGTGGCAAAATCGCTCAGCGCGTTGGCCGCCTTGCGATTCGCGTCCAGAAAATTGCCGCGCACTTCCTGGTCTTTCACGGCATCGACGGCTGCCACCATGTTCTTGCGCAGAAAATCGGCGGAACCGCGAGCGATTTGGATCGCGAGTTCGATGTGTGGCTTCGGCAACACCGACTCCAAATTCGTTTTGCCGGCGATCAAAATGTTTGGGATCTGCAATTCAATCGCAGTCAGGCTGCGGACGCGGTCCTTCAGGGGGGCGAAATTGCGCGCTATGTAAATATTTAAATCCGCGCAGTGCGCATACGTTATCGGGTTACGCTCAAACTTATGAACATCTTGAAATTCAAAGAGCTCGTTCGCGATCGCGGCCTGCAGAATGCGCAGGTCGATCCCATTTCGCGCATTCAACTCCTCGGGCTCGAATTTCCGCAGCCGATCTTCGAAACGCCGCAAACGTTGCAATTCGGCATCGAGCGCGAGCCGACTGAAATCATCCGCACGACCGTCGTATTCGTGAAATCCAAGACGGGTGGCGAGAAGGGGGCGGGCGTTGAGATATCCTTTGATGAATTCTTCCGCCACTCCGGCAAACTCAACATCAGTATTTTGCGCAGCACTGATGACCGGCGCGATAACAATAAAACTGAGCACAAGAAATCGATTGATCATTTGGCCGAAGCGGGACGTTAGCGAATGGGTTCGCCGTTGCCAAAAATTTCGCACTGAGCGAAATTGGTCAACTTCATGAAACGTCGATTTGTTCTTTTCGTTCTGGCATTGCTCGTGGTTATCAATGGACTGGTAGCGGTGCGATTGTTTACTGCGCACGCGGCGGAAGACGATCCTGATAACGGCTACACGCAGATTGCGGTCTTCGCCAAAGCATTGCAATTGCTCCGGCAGGATTACGTCGACGACGGTAAAACGAGCTATCATGACCTCGTTTATGCCGCGATGAAAGGCATGCTCGCCTCGCTCGATCCGCACAGCCAGTTCATGGAGCCGGACGATTTTCGTGAGATGCAGGATGACACCCGAAGCCGGTTCAACGGCTTGGGCATCGAAGTGTCAGGTAGAAACGGTGTGCTGACGGTTGTCGCGCCCATGGAAGACACGCCGGCAGCGAAAGCGGGGATTTTGGCAGGCGATCAGATTTTGAAAATCAACGGTACGCCCACGGACCGTCTGGAGTTACAGCAGGCGGTAAATTTGTTGCGCGGCAAACCCGGACAAAAAGCGACTCTAACGATCCTTAGACCATCGACCAAGGAGATCAAAGATTACGTTTTGGAACGAGCGGAAGTAAAGGTGCAGAGCGTGAAGAATGCGCATCTCATCGATCAGGAACTGACCGGTCCATTCAAGGTGGGTTACATCAGAATAGTGCAGTTCAACGAGCCAACGGTTGAGGAATTGGCGAAGGCCCTCGATGATTTGCAGAAACGCGGAATGCAGGCGCTGATTCTCGATTTACGAAACAATCCGGGCGGCTTACTCAATAGCGCCGTCGATGTCTGCGGGCAATTCCTGCCGCCGAATACCACGGTCGTTTCAACGCAGGGCCGCGCGGCGTCGCAGGAACGCGAGTACACCACTTCCGTCACGGCGAAAGAGCGACCGCGTTTTCCGCTCGCAGTCCTGGTCAATGAAGGCAGTGCCAGCGGCGCCGAGATCGTCTCGGGTGCGCTCAAGGACTTGAAACGCGCCGTTCTGGTCGGCGAAACGACATTCGGGAAAGGATCGGTGCAAAATGTTTTACAACTTCCGGATGGCTCGGCTCTGCGCTTCACCACCGCCAAATACTACACCCCGGGCAAACAAGTGATTCATGGGAACGGCGTCACTCCAAATATCTCGGTCCCAATGACGGCCGAGCAGGAACGGGCGCTCTTTGTTGCACGCAACAGTGACGCCAAAATGGAAGACGAGAAAACACTGATTCGCTCGCGCGATCCACAACTCCTACGCGCGATCGACGCGATCAAAGGCGGAATGATTTACGCGCAAGAGACCGCGGCCAGTAGCGAAGCGAAAAAATAATTCGTCTTCCCGAGCGCTAGTCGAGTGATTCCGGGCGAAACCTTTAAGGCAATTCATCGGGATCCCTCGACTGACGCTCGGAATGACGAGTTAGACATGATAATTCTCGCAATCGAAACCTCGTGCGACGAAACAGCAGTCGCGATTTTACGCGACCGTGAGATGCTGGCGAGCGAAGTGGCGTCGCAGATCGCCGAACACGAAAAATTCGGCGGCGTAGTACCGGAAGTGGCGTCGCGCAATCATTTGGCGCAGCTCCCGCATCTGCTCGCGCGGGCAACAGTATCTGCGAAGATTGCGATAAGCGAAATCGACGCATTCGCAGCGACGAGCGGGCCAGGCCTTGCCAGCTCGCTGCTGGTAGGAAATTCAACCGCGAAAGGTTTGGCTATCGGCGCCGGAAAACCATTTCTCGCGATTAATCATCTCGAGGGCCATTTGCTCTCGCCATTTTTCGGGCGTGAAGGAATCGCACGGAACGTTTCTATGATCGTTAGCGGCGGACACACCTTGCTAGTGAAGGTGGGCGGTATCGGCGATTACGAAATTTTGGGTCGCACTGGCGATGACGCCGCCGGCGAGGCGTTCGACAAGGTAGCGAAGCTACTCGGCCTCGGTTATCCCGGTGGGCCGGTAATTGAAGAGCGCGCAAAAAACGGTGACTCGAAAAAATTCGATCTGCCGCGCAGCATGCTGAATTCAGGGGACCTGAATTTCAGTTTTAGCGGACTGAAGACCGCGGTGCGGTATTTGTTACCGAAGGTTGTCATCTCGAGCGAAAATGCCAGTGCCGCTCGGGATGACGTGCTAGCGGACCTATGCGCTTCTTTTCAACAAGCAGTGATCGATGTCTTGCGGGGGAAAAGTTTACGAGCACTGCGACAAACTAACTCGCGCACGCTGACGTTGAGCGGCGGCGTTAGTTGCAACTGTGCGCTCCGGGAAGATTTACGCGCGATGTGTGAGAAAAACGGAATCGAATTTCTTGTCGCCGAGCCGTGGTTGTGCACCGACAACGCCGCCATGATAGCGTTCGCTGCAATGCTACGATTGCAAAATGGTGCCCAATCCTCGTTAGCGGACGAGATTGATCCGAATCTTGCGCTGGCCTGAAGAAAGACAGGATTGTACAGGATTTCTCAGAAGGAGACGGGAGTCGCTTTCGGGCTCTTTTAATCGTGTATATCCTCGTTCGCTCGAAATTCAGTACTCACGGGCGAGGAGATAATTGGCAAGTTCGCGCAGCAGGTCGGCCTCGTTGCCGAAAATTTTTAGCGCACCTTGCGCGTTTTTCGTTAACCGTCGCGCTTCGGCACGCGAGGCGTCGAGTCCAATCGCCGCCGGATAGGTCGCCTTCTTGGCAGCGACATCTTTCCCGGCGCTTTTACCGAGTTTCTCGGTCGTTTGGGTGACATCGAGAATGTCATCGATCACCTGGAAAGCTAGCCCGAGCGAATGTCCAAACTTCGTTAGCGCGCGTAATTTTTTTGCATCTGCGTTCGCGCTCATCGCCCCGAGACGAATTGAGGTTGTAATCATCGCGGAAGTCTTATTTTCGTGAATGTACCGCAGTTCATCACGCGAAACTTTTTTCCCTTCCGCTTCGAGATCGGCCACCTGACCGGCAATGAGTTTGCGGCTGCCAGCTGCGACCGCGATCTCGCGCAGAATTTCAGCCATCGAATAACGGCGTGTTGGTCTTGTGCGAGCGGCGATTTCAAATGCGACCGTCAACAACGCATCGCCGGCAAGGACCGCGATGCCGTCACCGAAAACTTTGTGGCAGGTAGCGCGGCCACGTCGGAAATCGTCGTTGTCCATGCTCGGCAGATCGTCGTGGACTAGCGAATAAGTGTGGATGCATTCCATGGCGCAGGCCAATGGAAGTGCAGCAGTGGCTTTCCCCCTGCAGCCTTCGGCGGCGGCAAGACAAAGAATCGGGCGCAACCTTTTGCCGCCCGCGAAAAGCGAATAACGCATCGCTTTGTGGATCGTCGAAGGCGCCGCGGTTTCCTTGGGCAGAAACCGATCCAGCGCGTGATCGATCAAGCGCTGGCGGGATTTCAGGTACCCAGACAGATCCACGATGCTAAAGAAGAGACAGGATTAACAGGATTATTCAGGATTACAAAGCAGAAGGCCTCTTTCCTCAATTCTGAATAGTCCGGTTAATCCTGTCTAAGGAAAGAAAACTCCTAAGATTTGAGGAGCTAACGGGTTAAACTGGTAACCAAATGCCGGACGGTGACGCGAACGCGGAACGGATGCAGATGGCGCTGCGACGATTTGAGCTTCCGCTCTTGCAATTCGCGACGCGAATCACCGGCGACCGGGAACGGGCGCGTGATGTGGTGCAAGAGACTTTTGTGAAATTTCAAAACAACGGGGCTTTCCAGAATCCGGAGCCCGCAACCTGGCTCTTCACCGTCTGTCGTCACGGGGCTCTCAATGTTTGTCGAAAGGAAGGGCGGACGCAGTATCTCGACCAGAAGTTGATCGAAGCGCGCGAAGCCGAACAACCGATGCCATTCGAGCGGCTGGAACAAAAGGAAGCCGCGGGATTTCTGTCACGGATTGTGGCGACACTTCCGCCGCGACAACAGGAAGTGCTGCAACTGAAATTTCAAAACGATCTGAGTTATCAGCAGATCGCTAAGATCACGAAAACGACTGCGAACAACGTGGGCGTGCTGATCCATACCGCGCTGAAAACGTTGCGACAGAAGTACGCGCAGACCGCCAAAGACTTTATCCCATTCACACCAAAACAACCTAACGATACATGAACCTGGACGATCCGAAATTAACAGCTTATGCGCTCGACGAACTGGATGAAATCGAGCGACGAGGGATTACGCGCGCGGTGAGCACGTCATCTGAAACGCAGCACGAAATTCAGGAAATTCAAAAAATGGCGCGTCTGTTGCGCACCGAATTTGCGGCGGAGTTAGAACATCCTGCCGATGCTACGACGAAACCGCTCTCGACGAATCTGAGCGACATTCGCGATGATCCGTGGTTCTGGACACGAGCACGGCCGCTCACGATCGCCGCGGTGCTGGCGGTCCTCGCAGTCATCGGGCTGGCCTTTTTCGGCAGCTACCAACTTCGTCAGCACGAAATTGCGCAGGCAGGTCGACGAGTTACTGACTTCCCCTCCAAATCCAGCGCGATCGAAGCGGAATTCGAGGCTGCCGCAGCGACTCCTTCCTCGTACGTAATCGTTCGGGGGCTCATCAACGAAGGCGTGCTGCCCCCAAAAGATTCGGTGCGAATCGAGGAAATGATTAACTATTTCTCTTACGATTATCCAGAGCCAACACGAGAGCAGCTGCTTTCGCTCGATGTCGATGTCGCGAGTTGCCCCTGGGCAGACTCGCATCGCCTGGTCCGAATTGGACTGAAAGGGCGCAAGACAGCGAGTTCGGAGGAGGTTGGCACTGGCGAAAGGCCGAGCCGGCCGACGAAGATTGCCGAAGAGGTGAAAATTCAGGTGGAGTTCAATCCGGCAGAGGTAGGCTCCTATCATTTGATCGGCTACGAACAACAGATCCCGGACAAAGAACGCCTAAATCGCGACGAGATCGATGCGGGCGAGATCGACGCCGGACACACGGTGACTGCTTTCTATGAAGTGGTGCCCGCGGGGGCGAGTGCGAATCGCGCGGCGGTCGTGCCTCAGGTGGACCCGCGCAAGAATGGGTCCTATACGACCCATAAGTCTAACGAGATGTTGACGGTAAAGCTGCGCTACAAGAAACCGAACGACGACAAGAGCGAATTGATTCAGGGGACAGTGGTGGATGACGGCAAGCAGTTCGCCAGCGCGTCCCCTGATTTCAAATTTGCCGCAGCGGTAGCGGAGTTTGGAATGCTGTTGCACGAATCTGAGTTCAAGGGAAAGGGAACGCTCGGCGCAGTCCTGGAGTGGGCGCAGGAAGGGAAAGGCATTGATGCGAATGGTTACCGCGCCGGGTTCGTTGACTTGGTGCGAAAGGCACAGGCGCTAACGCGAGGTTAAAGTTGATAAAACTGTTACATCGTTAGAAGGGAAAGGTGCTGCAGTTTAACGTCTTAACAATTTAGTGTGGTTGCGTCCTTCAAATATTCTCCGCCGTCTCCGTCGCCGCCAGGGGTTTCACCCGCATGGCAAGGAATGCGCCGAACAACAGGATCGCCGCGCTCCAAATTTGGGCGATGGTGAGGCGTTCGTGAAAAATCCAGCCCGAAAGAAGCAGGGCCCCGAGCGGACAGAGGAGTTGCAAGGTCTGGGCAAGTGCGACCCCGATTTCCTGAATGGCGACGTAGTAAAGGACGTGGGCCACCGTGATGCAGCTGACAGCGGAAACGGCGAGAATCAGATTTACGAGCCAGGTCACGTGTACCGGTGTTGCAACATTTCCAAAAGCGCAGGTCAGTGGAAAAAGAAGGGTCGAAGTGATGAAACTAACAAGCCCAAAACTGCGAATCGAACCGAGCTTGGCGGACGGACGTTTAACAAGCACACCGTAGAGCGCCCAGCACGTCGTAGCGACAAAAGCAATCAACAGCCCTCGAATGGCAACGTGGCCCGTGTCGGTCCCAGGTTGAAACCAAAAAACGCCGACGGCCCCGAGTAATCCCAATAACGTCCCGACCTGAAATTGCCATTGCCGGAGAATGTGCCGCTCTTCCGGAAAGAAAATAAGAGCGAGCAATGCGGTCATGATTACCGAAGAACGCGTGAAAATCGCGTAGACGCCGGGACCGATGTAGAAAAGCGAGACCGTCTGGGTGATTTGATGGACCACGTTCGGGAGCGAAGGGACCAGGCACAGGGCAAACGCGCGCAGGTCGAGCCGGGGTCCGCCGCGCCTGATGTGGAAAGCGACGAACGGTGCAATGGCCAGACAGGCGACGCTGTAGCGGTAGAAGTTTTGCGCCCAAACATCGTAGTAACGCAGCAGGTAAAACTGAAACAGTGATGGAAGCGACCAAATGACAACAGTGGCGAAGAGGGCCAGATATCCGCGCGAAATGCTGGGCCTGCCGGAGCGGGGCGGCCTGGGCGGGGCAGAAGATAAAGTTTCCACAGCCTTGGATTTTACTGGCTAGCCAGCGTTCGATTGCGCAATAAGATAGTTGCTGGAGGAGAACGCCATGACCATTTCAAAATATCTATCGATCGCAGCAATCGTTTTTGCACTGACCATTCCCAGAGGTGAAGCCAAAGAGACGGGTGACGCGAGTAGCAATCACAACAACAAGGGAGTGGAACTCGCGCAACAACACCAGTACGAAGAAGCCATCAAGGAGTTTAACCTCGCGATTCAAGCCAATCCGAAAAACGCCAAGGCTTACGTGAACCGCGGCAGCATCTTTCGCGCGATGCACGCCCAGGCCCAGGATCAGCAATACGATGATGCGATCAAGGATTTTACCAAAGCAATCGAAATCGCCCCCAAGGATCCGTCCGGATATCTGGAACGCGGGCAGACGCTGGTCATGCAAAAACAATATACCGAGGCATTGACGGATTTAAATAAGGCAGCTGAGCTGAAACCGGACGACATGATGGCGGTACGACTGCGCGGATTCGCTGAGATTGGATCGGGGGACTGGGACAAAGCAACTGCTGATTTCACCACGGTAATAGAAAAAGACCCGAATGACGCGCAGGCCTACGAGCGCCGTGGATTCGTTTATCGCAGCCAGAAAAAGTTCAACGAAGCGATCGCCGATTACGACAAAAGTCTGGAGATCAAGCCGGATCCGGACGTTTATACGAAACGCGGGTACACCTACGTCACTTACCTGCAAAATTACGAGAAAGGGATAGCCGATTATCAGCAGGCCCTGAGAATTAATCCCAACGACTACGATACGCAGCAGCGGTTGCAGTATGCGCAGGCGGCGCTTGCCGGGAAAAATGCGCCGCCTCCCGCGGCTACGCCGGCACCGACACCCGAGTCGGGGTTGTTCACTCCCCTAAACATCGGAATCGCACTGCTTGTGCTGCTGGTCCTGATCGGGATCATTTTCGTGGTCATAAGGCGCCGGGGCGGAGGTGAAGAAGAGCCCGACGAGACGGGTCGAATCCGCTAAGAATTTGCTTTGACAGGGCAGGCCCGGATGATAGTTTGCGGCTGCTTTTTGCTGGACGAAGCGGTCCCAAGGTCGTTCAAACGGCGGCTCTGGGACTTTTGCTTCTCTGGCGCGAGCGAAACCGGTTCGCCCATG
>Ga0207693_10004757_pt1 | contig 11417 bp, 7 predicted proteins | sample LARL81metaG_FD_184347 | JGI IMG/M metagenome (GOLD analysis project Ga0207693, IMG submission 184347) | Corn, switchgrass and miscanthus rhizosphere microbial communities from Kellogg Biological Station, Michigan, USA - LAR L8-1 metaG... | ecosystem: Host-associated > Plants > Roots >...
CGTTCACGCCGATCGCGTGGTCGCCCGCATCCGGATCATCTCGCTGCTGGAAACCGAGTTCGGTTTCAAGTCGATCGTGATCGAACGCCCCGTCATCCACCTCATCGTTCATCCCGACGGCTCGACCAACATTCCTGTTCCTAAGGTGCAGCGCGCCTCCACCAAAACTCCTGTCGAGGAACTGTTCGCCCTCTCCATCCGCAACCTGCAAGTGCGCGGCGGCAACTTTCTCTGGAACGATCAGGCCACGCCCTTCGACTTCGACGTGAACAACGTCTCCACCGACATGACATATTCGTTTCTGCGCGGGCGCTATGAAAGCACTCTGAATCTGGGCCGGGTGAGTTCCCGCTATCGCGACTTTCAGCCCTTCTCGTGGACGGCAGCCGCTCGTTTCAACCTCAGTAAGAATGAAGTGGAAGTGAGTGCGCTCAAGGTGGATACGGGCCGTTCTCACATCGATGCCAGTGGTCGAGTCCGTGACTTCGCCAATCCCGTCATCAGCGCCGACTACAAAGGCGCCGTCGACCTTGCCGAACTCGCCTTTATCACGCGCCAGAAAGAACTGCGCGCGGGCTTCGTCGACATTAACGGGAAGGGAACATGGACGGCCGAGAAGTTTGCCTCGGAGGGCAAGTTCGCGCTGAAGAATTTCGAATACCGCGACGATCAAGTCTCTCTGCGCGACGCAACCCTCAATTCAGATTTCTCTCTAAACGATCGCCAACTCAAGCTCAGCAAGGCGCAAGGCCGCTTGCTGGGTGGTTCGATAACCGGCGAGGCCGAAATCACGAACTGGCTCACCGCTACAGGGTTCGATGGAGCGTCGGGCGTCCCCGCGCGACGGACGGGCGAGACGCCCATCTCCCCAAAGTCGGCTTCCGAGTCCAAGGAACACGGCACCAAGCAAAGCGCCAAGGAAAGAGAGCGCGCGAAAGAAAAGAAGAGCGAAGAGCAGAAAGGCGTCTTGCGCGTTCGCCTGAAAGACATCTCCGCCGGTGCATTGGCCGCGGCCATCAGCACACGCCAATATCCGCTGGATCACTTGAATCTCGCCGGCAGCGCCGACGGCACCGTCGATGCGCGTTGGACCGGCTCTCTGAGCCACTCCGAAGCAGACTTTGCCGTGACCCTCGCACCTCCCGCCAAGCTTCGTGACGGCCAGATCCCGGTCACCGCCAATGCACGCGGTACCTATCGCGCGTATGCCGACGAGTTGGAACTCGCGCAGCTTGACCTGGCCACACGCGCAACTCAAGTGCACGCGAACGGGAAGCTAGCTGGAACTTCGACTCTGCAGATTTCCGCTTCAACCTCTGACCTCGCCGAATTGCAGCCTCTGATCGTGGCCCTTCGCGGTCCCAGTCGTTTGCCTGTGGCGTTGCACGGCAGCGCGCACTTCACGGGTGCCGCCAGCGGGAAAGTTTCTTCTGCAAGCCTCTCCGGCCACCTGCAGGTCCTGGACTTCGATTCCATCCTGCCCGCGACCAGCCGTACTCCCGAGCAGAAGGTGCATTGGGACACACTCGCCGCTGACATCCAGATTTCGCCGCGGGTGCTCGCTGTCCGTCGAGCCTCGGCTGTGCACGGCGACACGACCGCGCAATTCGACGTGTCCGCGAACATGACTCGCGGCAGTTTCACTCCCAGCGACGCCTTCACGGCGCACATCGATCTGCACAACGCCGATATCGCCGAAGTGCAGGCCATCGCCGGATACAACTATCCCGTCCGAGGCAAGGCGAACCTCACTTTGCAGGCTTCGGGCACCCGCGCTCAGCCTCACGCCGAGGGACACCTCCAGGTCGCCGATGCGATTGTCTACGGTCAGCCCTTGCACGAGTTTGAATCCGATCTTCGCGTGAACGGAAGCGAAGCGTCGCTGAACAACATGCACGTCGCGTACTACGACTCGCAGGCCAGCGGCGGCGGTGCCTACGACCTCGACACGCACACGTACCACTTCAATCTCACCGGGAAGAATTTCGATCTGACTCGCATCCCGCGTCTGCAGACCACGCGCGTTCCCGTGGAAGGTCGAGTGGACTTCACCGCCCAAGGCTCCGGTACGAAAGACACGCCCGTCATCAACGCCAACATCCTCGTCCGTGATCTAACGCTCGACCACGAGCGAGCTGGCAACCTGAATATCGATGCGGTCAGCGAAGGCGAGACTATCCACCTTACCGCTCGCTCCGAATTCGAACATGCGCAATTCAATCTTGACGGAACGGTGCAGGCAGACGACGACTACCCCGCAGATCTCACCGTCCGCTTCAACCACTTCGACCTCGATTCCATCTTTCGCGAATATCTCAACGGTCGCATTGCCGGCCACTCCGGCGTCACCGGCGTAGTCCAGGTGCGCGGGCCGCTGCGCAAGCCGCGCGATCTCACCGTGACGGCGAATCTTGACGGGTTCGACGTGACCGTCGATGAAGTTGCGCTAAAGAACGAGGGACCCATCAAGCTGTCGATGGCGCAGGAGATGGTCCGCGTCGAACAATTCCGCATAGTGGGCGAGAACACGAATTTCTCCGCGCACGGTACCGCATCTCTGGCGGGCGGTAACGATCTTGATCTCGCCGGCGAAGGACACCTGAACCTGCAACTGATCCAGACGCTCAATTCCAATTTCACTTCCTCCGGCCAGGTCGACCTTTCCCTGGCCGTCACCGGACCGATGGCCGATCCGTTGCTGCAAGGGAAGGTCAACGTAAGTCACGGTTCGCTGGCCTACGCCGACCTGCCCAGCGGCCTGAGCGACATGAACGGGACGCTGACGTTCAGCAAAAATCGTTTGCAGATCGACAATCTTACCGCGCACAGCGGCGGCGGCATCATCACGCTCACCGGCGGCGCGACGACCTACCAGGGTCAGATCAATTTCGACTTCAGTGCCAACGGTGAGGACGTGCGTCTGCGCTACCCGCCCGGAGTGAGTTCCACGGCCAACGCCGACCTCCGCTTCTACGGAACGCGCGAAGGTTCCACGCTGAGCGGTGACGTAACCATCACGAAACTTGCCGTGACTCCCGGCTTCGACTTCGCCGCCTACGCCGCCAGCAGTTCGCAGTCGGTGGTCGTGCCGCCAGCAACCTCGCCTCTGTATCGCGTCAAACTCGATGTGCACGTGGTCACGGCGCCCGATCTCCAGATGCAGACCGCCATCGCCAACCTATCCGGCGATGCGGATCTTCGCCTGCGCGGCACGGCCGCGAAGCCCGCGTTGCTAGGTCGAGTAGAAGTTCTGGAAGGCGAAATCAATTTCAACGGCGCGAAATATCGGTTGGAGCGCGGCGAGGTGTTGTTCCAGAGCCCGGTCAGCATCAAGCCGGTTCTCGATCTGCAGGCCACCACGCGGGTCCGCGACTACGACATCACGGTGAGCATCAATGGGGACACCAGCAAGCCCCTGAGCGTGAAGTACCGCTCCGATCCACCCTTGCCGGAAGCCGACATCGTTGCCCTGATTGCAGTGGGGCAGACCCGCGAACAGTCCGCGCAGATGGCGCAGTCCGGAGACTCCGCGTTCAGCCAGACCGCATCGAACCTGATCCTGAGTGAGGCGTTGAATGCGACGGTCAGCAACCGTGTCCAGAAATTGCTGGGCATCAGCAAAATCAAAATCGACCCGCAAGGCTTGAGTACCGAAACCAACCCGACCCGGGGTCCGCAGGTCACCATCGAGCAGCAGATCTCAAACAACTTCACGCTGACTTACAGCCAGAACGTCTCCCAGGCCTCGCAACAGATCATCCAGGGCGAATACTACGTCCGCCGCAATGTATCTATCGTCGGCACCCGCGACCAGAACGGCGTAGTCAGCTTCGACGTGAAGATTCGCCAGCGCAAGAAGTAGGCGCGCTTTCTAGGGGACCCCTTCAGCTAGCACTCCGACATTGACGTTGAATCAGGTCTGCGGCTCAAGGCATCCGCGGCTAGTCGGCAGGAATGACTGGCCGCGGTTCACTGACGATTGGTAGGTGCTAGATAACCAAGGAATGGCGGAGAGGGTGGGATTTGCACCACTTGGCATATTGAAAACGCACAACTTGATGATTCTCTAATAGGTGAAAAGGGCGAGAAAGGCACGTTAGGCAAGTTGGTAGCACGAATTAGCACAAAGTCTTGAGGCGGCGGTTGATTCTCTGGCACGTGTTTTTTCTAATCACAAATGAGCACAAAAAAGTCAATGAGTGAAATGATTCCATAACAATGTCGGCTCCCCGGCCCCAGTAGACTTCTAGCGAATGTGGTCGAGATTCTTTTCTTCGTTGCGCTTGTGATTCTTGCAATCCGCTTCTTTGGGTGAGGTTGATAAAGTGCCGTTTTCCCCTCGCGGAATAGCGTGCCCGCTACTCAAAGCGCAAATGCGTCGCACGAGTCGGTTCTGGAGAACATCAAAAGCAATCGCCTCAGCCCCGAAGAGTACGACAACGACTCGAAGCCGGCGTTTAACGTTCAAAATCCCGGTCGCGGGTCAATGAGTGAAATCCCGACATTACGCCAGCTGCCAACTCCCTCAAGGCTGATCAGAAACTAGAGCTGCAACACAGGGATTTTCAATCGGCGGCGCCGAGGAAGCCAAGCCTCACGCGCATGAGTTCGCAGCGCACCCAAATTCCCTCGAGAATCCGCAGGTCAGCCCCCTAGGCGTTTTGACAGTTCCAACCCACTAACCCCTGCCTGATACTCGGGCAATTGCGCTGCGGCGTTCCATCCAGATTCGGCCAGGCGGGCAACAAGCAACCCCCTAAAAAGGAGAACGGCCATGTTACGAACTGCGTCTAAAAAAACAAACGACCGGATTACAAGCAAAGCTCTGCCGTACTTTTTAACTTCCATAGTGTTACTGCTGCTGATTCTCCCTGTATTCGCGGCTGACAAGCAGAAAGACGAAGAAACCCTTCGAAAGGCCAACCTCCTTTTGCAGGACATGCTCAACAGCAAAGACATCTCGCCAGCGTTGTTGTCAAAAGCTGATTGCGTGCTGATCCTGCCGGGTGTGAAGAAGTTCGGCTTCGGTGTCGGGGGCAGCGGCGGCCGCGGTCCCTTGCTTTGTCGCAGAGGCGAGAACTACGACGGTAAGTGGTCCGCGCCTTCGATGTATTCGGTCGGCGGCGCTAGCGTTGGTCTGCAGGTAGGTGGCTCCTCCAGTGATTTCGTCCTCCTGCTCATGAATTCGAAAGTCGTGAATCAGGTTCTGAACGGAAAGACCAAGATGGGGACGGATGCAACCGCAGCGGCGGGCCCGGGCGCCACCGCGGCCAGTGCGTCTGACGCCGACATTCTGACTTACGGGCGGGCCAAGGGAGTGTTTGCCGGCGTATCCCTGGGAGGCGCAACGGTGGAACCAGACAATGACGCGAACTACCGCCTGTACGGCAAGACGGTCACGGCAACCGATATCGTGCGTGGAACCGACGTCAAGCCATCGGGTGATGGTCTCGCCCTGGTTACAATGCTCGACAGCAAGATCACAAAGCATAGCAAGTAACGAAGCCCGGCATGGCCTAACAGCGCGCTCGAAATACACCCGGAGGTCGGATCATGCAAAGATGGATCGCCGTGCTGCTTTTGACAATGGTCGGCGCTCTCCCGGCAAGTGCTGCCAAAAAGAACGCGGGAGCGACCATCCTGAAGGATGTTCAACCAGCGGGCACGACCGATACCAAGGATAAAAAGAAGCAGCAGTACGATTTTATCTTCGAGGCTTCAGGGAACCATTACACCTGCCGGACCGGCCCGAAGACTTCCGTGAAAGCGGTTGACTTTGTTGTCGGCAGCGATGTGAAGTATGAGGTCGACGGTGAAAAGGGCAAGCTGAAAACCACGGCGGGAAAAGAGGTGAAATGCACCGTGGTACGCGTCGAAAAGATATCCGGGCCCAAGCAGTAAAATGGGTTCCTGCCCGCTGTGAAACTCACTCAAGGTACCGACTAGCATTCTTGTCAATTCCCACCGTCTTTTCGTGGCCCGAGTATGGCCAGATATTTCCGTTTAAGGGGTGGGTTACATCCTGAAAGGAGATGGAGGCATCGCGACGGGTTTGACTACCGATCACTCAGCAATGCCAGCGAACGTTCGCCCCTCGCTAGCGGTGAACACCTTTCAGCAAGACCATTACCGCATCTGTGGATGATGCATTTCCCATCTTGTGTCATGACGCCAGGGCCAGGACGTTTCGCCTCATCGGCAGCACGGATTCTGGCGACACAGCTTCGGAAAATTGCTTTCTCCGCGGCGGCAAAGTCTCGCGGGCGATCCCGCAACCCCCGCAGAAGTGCCGGCGCGTCAGAGGCCTTCGCATGCACCGGGGCGTCGGTAGGGATTACTTCCAAGTGATGAATGGCAGCCATCACATCGCTCGCTGAGGGTGGGAATCCGGATTGCGGATTACAGAGCCAAAGCGCGTGAATATAGTGCTGCCCCGGCGTTAGGGAGCTACGAAACTCGATCATCGTTTCCATGAAAGCAAGCCGCCCGATGTTTGGGCAGCTTCTTGCATGACGCCGAATGTGCTCCGCTCAACTGTCGTAACCAGGCGTTTACACTCAGAACTCCTCTCGGCCTCTGTCCCGTATTTGGCGTGCCCGGAGAGGCGATTTCAGAACTTGGGTTGTGGGGCGGGAGAATCCAGCGGAAATGATCCCACCAAAATCCTCGTTTCGCATCTACCTGGGCAGTCTAAGCGCAATCATTTAAAGTGGCTCTTCATGAGACAAATATTCGCGATAGCCCTCGTGGCTTTCTCCGCGGCTGCCATCGCCTCAGGGCAAGGGCAGGGCGCGATCAGAGATCCAAGAAGGATCGTTGAGCAGGTCATCAGGAAACTGGACAACGAACGCATACAAGCACAAATCCACGCGGATGCGGCGGCGCTCGAACGGATCTACGCTGATGATTTCATCGGCGTAGGGCCGAGTGGGACAGTGCGAACTAAGTCGCAGGTGATTTCAGATTTCACGTCAGGTGATTTGAGATTTCAGTCCATAACCACCGATGACGTTCGAGTGCGAGTTTACGGAAATGCGGCGGTAGAGACTGGCCGCTCAACAATGAATGGGCAAGATAAAGGCAACGCAGTTCCCCACGACACTCGCTTTACCAGAGTGTGGGTAAAGCAGCAAGGGCGCTGGCGATTGGTCGCCAACCATTATTCGTCCAGTATGTCGCATCCATAGGGGCTGATTGGCGCGCCTTGAGAGATCCACACTCCCGAACTTCTGGCGATTGTCCCTTTGGAACCATTCACGTAATGGGGATTGATGGAATAACTGTTGAAATCAGATGAGATGAGAAGGCCGGTCTCCGAGACCGGGACGCACTCGCCCCGGATCAGCCGGGTGCCAACGAGGCATGAAAATCGCTACGTCACCGATCTGTTCGGCAAGACGGTGTGGGAAGCGCGTGCGCGGTCGAGCGGGGTGGTCCTCTATGTCTGCGCCGTACCTTCGATGAAGAAGGGTGAGACGGTAGCCAACATCGGCGTGGTCGCCGACAAGGCGCTATAGCGGGCGGCTACCGATTCAATCATGCGGGCCACGCTTATCACCCACATGGGTCCCAGGGAACAAGACGCAGGGCAAGGTAGACGAAAACGTGTGAGAAGACCGCGACTTATGAACATGGGCGGCCGTAAACAACCGCGTGCTGTGTGAATACAAGACGGAATCGAGCAAAATACGTGAAGCCGGCCAGGGGGTTTTAACTTCCGGTTAGCCGACCACTCGTCCGGAGATCACGATCCCTCCGTTTTACGCTACCTTCCGGAGATCTTTGTCCGCAATGTCGAGAACCAAGCCATTCGGGTCCGCGGCGCCGAATCGGGCCTCAAGCCGCAAGCTCACACCTTGTGCGGCTGGTTTACTTTTTCGGCGCGTACCCCTGCCATAAATACTCCAATGCCAGGGGCAGGGTCTGTGCCTTCACGGCGGGGTCGCAGTGACCAGCGTTTTTCGCAAAGACAAACTGGTAAGGATACCCCTTGTCGGCTAGAGCCTTGGCCATGCGCTCATTGGCGAGGACCCAGTCGTGATAGTTGTCGCGGGTGATAAGAAGATCTCGATCGCCGACGTCCATCCAGATACGCAGCGGCTTCTTCGGGCTGTTGGGAATGAGGGTTTCATGGAACTCCCATGCGCCGTGCGGGGTGTCAGGGTTGTACGGCCACTGCTGGTACACGAAGGTGCCCGAGTAGCTCAGAACACGGTGGTAGAGATCGGTGTGATACCAAGCCATCGCCATCGCGGCGGCTCCGCCTGAGCTGCAACCCGTGGTCGCTCGCCCGTCGGGATCCTTGGTGAGCCTTACGTTATATTTCTTCTCCACCATAGGCAGCACTTCTTTCTCCACGAACTCCGCATAGAGCCCGGACATCGTGTCGTATTCCAGTCCCCGCTCGCTGCCCTGGGCGTCGCCGCTACCGTTGCCGATGGAGATCGCAATCATCACCGGCACGCGATGCCCGGCGATCAGATTGTCGAGTGCGGCGAACAAACTCGGGTCAGGTCCATCCGCCCCAACGATGAACGGTGCCACCGTGCCGGGGACGTATTGTTTGGGAACGTACACCCCTATCCGTCGTGTGTAAGGAGCAGGATAGCTGTTCACGATCACCTTGTTCGGGTCCGCTGGGTCCGGCACGGCGAAGGTGTTGGGCTCGCGCGCGATGCCGGTATAGATCTTGCTGTCTTTGGATTCCATCGTGAATGCAAAGACGTCACCCTTAGGCACTCTTTCGTTCGCAGCCATTTCCGGCGCGGCATTGTGGGTGGGGCCAATGATGAAATTCCCATCTTCCTTTGGCGAAGGGATGGTTCCATCCGGTAGTTCCTTCGCTTTTACGTAGCCGGGCGTGCTGGGTTCACGAGTTGGCGCCGCCGGGCGTGCGGCGCCCGGAGTCGGAGTTTGGGTAATGGCCGGATCAGAGCCAGACGTCACGCTGATTAAGAACGCAAAGCTTAGAACAAGTCGTGACACTGGGGACTCCCGGTTATCGCAATGTCAATTTACGCAGCAACTAAGACACGTCCGTGCCCCGGTCGGCGCCGGAAGCGATATTGCACGCGGCTAACTGCGCAGGTTACCAATCGTACTCGTTCAGGAAGAGGATTGCTTCCGGGTGACGAGCAATCCTCAGCTTATCGGATCAGGAAGTGTTGCCGAAACCGCAAGGTGCTTCACACGGAAGAGATGCGCCTCTTCTCGACGTCGAACGTTCTTGTACTATCTATGATTCATGCGGGCGCCGATTTACCAAATTGACGCATTCACAAGCCGCCGGTTTACTGGAAATCCCGCAGCGGTGATGCCGATGAGCCGTTTTCCTTCGGACGCGACGATGCTGGCTATTGCTGCCGAAAACAATCTCTCTGAGACTGCTTTTCTCGTGCCTGAGGGCCGCGACTACCGCCTTCGCTGGTTTACGCCGCGAATCGAGGTACCCCTGTGCGGCCACGCAACCCTAGCCAGCGCTGCGGTGGTCATGGAGCGGTTGGAGGTTGGACGCGACCGAGTCGTTTTCCATTCGGCAAGTGGACCACTGACCGTGAGTCGTTCGTGTGCGGGTTACGTTATGGACCTCCCTACGCGCCCGTCCCAGGAGATCACCGCCCCCAGCGGTTTGGCGGAAGCTCTTGGTGCCGTTCCTCTGGAGGTGTGGGGCAACTCGTTTAACTACATGGCAGTTCTGGAGAATGAACACGCCGTGCGCAAACTTGTTCCCGAGATGCCCGCCGTTGCTCGCATGGGTAGACCTGGAGTTATCGTGACCGCAGCGGGCGACGGCACATACGACTTCATCAGCCGCTACTTTGCTCCAGCTAAGGGCATTCCGGAAGACCCCGTGACCGGTGCCGCGCACTGCATGCTCGCGCCATATTGGGCTAAGCGGCTAGGCAAAACCGAATTCCGGGCCTTCCAAGCATCCCGGCGCGGCGGTGAGATGATTTGCCGGCTGGCCGGTGATCGTACTGAACTGGAAGGAAGCTGTGTCTTCTACCTGGAAGGCGAGGTGGAATGCGAGGGAGAATGAGGGGCAATTGAGAAACCAGGAGTAACCCCTTCCGGATTGCCGACAATCCAGGAATCGGTCTATCAGAAGACCACAACGGCGTTAATCAGGAGTAACCGTTTGCGCTGTACGAGCCAACCTCGATTCAGATCAGGATCTCCGAGCAGTTCCTCGCGAAGGATCCCCAAAAGCTTTCGAACCATCGAACAACTTCTGACGGAGGCGTTGAGGGCAAGGCAAGGCTGGCGAACAAGATAGCGCCTCGAGGAAGCTGTTCTGCAATTCTTGGCTTACTGCATCGCTCGACGACGATAGCGTTCGGCGAGTTCGGCCCACGAGATGCCGGTGCTTGGCAGCGCCGCTCGCTCGTCGCCGGGGCGACCCCCAATCGTCTGTACCTTCTGGAAACCAGCATGCTGCCAGTCGATACGCTGGTTGACGAATGCGGTGAGGCGCGTATCGGATGACAACGGGTGCATGAAGATGATCGGATCCTTTACCCGGGGACCGAGGCGCTCGAGCGCGTCGCGCGTGGGTACCTCGCTGCCATCGAAGTCCAGCTCCTCGAGCACTGGTGTTTCGCCGAGGCGATGCGCGTGCACGCGCACCACGCGCAACAGCGCCACGCGCCGTGGAAGTACGAGGGCGAGAACGTCTCCCGCGGCGAGGCCGCAGAGCGCTCGCTTCCGTGGAGGCAGGCGTCTCCGGGCGGGCTGCGGACCGGTCAGCTGCGCGCGAGCTTTCTCGAGCACCGCGCGGCGCTTCGGCAGTAGCTTCGGATTCTCTCGTTCCCACACCACCAGGTCGGCACCGGCGTCGATGATGGCGAGCGCGCGATCGCGAACGTCAGGTACCAGTCGACCTAGCTTCGACTGCGTCACAGCGAAGGCGATCAGCGCGATGCTCTCGGATTCCTCCAAATACGGCTCGAACTTTTCGAGAGTCAGCCGCGTCGCGGTGCCATCCTCGGCACCATCTTCCAGGAACTGACGATACTGATCACGTATGTCGCACGCCACGTCGTCTGAGAAGAGGCCGGTTCCCCACACTCCCAAGAGTTATCCTTTTCGGCTTCGCTGTGCGTTCCTAACCGTGGACTAGTTTACGCTAGCGAATCGCTGAACGTGGCTTGCACGCGCGACTTCCGATTATCGAACTGGCATGGAGCAGGAATTGCCTTTGATGATCGGAGAAGCGCTCCAAAAAAGAGGCGAGGATTACTCGTAGTATGTTGCGAGAGTTTACCTATCCCCGACGTCTCGGCTCGCAACGTTCGGACGGTGTGCCACCAGGTCGAGAAAATCTGTCGGGTCGTGCCGACGAGGTGGCAGGGCACTCGCTTGGTAAGCGCACCGCGCCGGAGTTTTGTTAGAGGCTCTTGTATTGCTCCCGGATGACG
>Ga0207693_10004758_pt1 | contig 11414 bp, 9 predicted proteins | sample LARL81metaG_FD_184347 | JGI IMG/M metagenome (GOLD analysis project Ga0207693, IMG submission 184347) | Corn, switchgrass and miscanthus rhizosphere microbial communities from Kellogg Biological Station, Michigan, USA - LAR L8-1 metaG... | ecosystem: Host-associated > Plants > Roots >...
TTGCATGGACGCGATACTCAGGCAAATAGGCGAATTACTGGTTAATTCCATCCCCACGATCATCTCAGTGCTGATCTTGTGGACGGCGTACCGTTTTATCGTCCATGGCAAGCTGCGCCAGGTGCTGGAACAGCGGCACGCCCTGACGGAAGGCGCCATTGAGCGCGCCCAGCAGGAGATCGCGATTGCAGAGAAGCGCACAGCCGAATACGAGCAGCGCGTGCGCGACGCCCGGTCACAGATTTTCAAGACACAGCAGGCCAACCGGCAGCGGGTGATGGAAGACCGTAACGCCGCGCTCGCTGAATCCCGCCAGCGCGCCGGAGAGATGGTGAAAAAAGCGCGCGCCGTTCTGGAAGCCGAAACGTCCGCCGCCAAAGGCTCTTTGGAGCAGCAGGCCGGTGTGCTGGCCGACCAGGTGATCGCCACGGTACTGAAACCGGCAGCAGCAGGAGGCCGGTAAAAATGGCCAGGACTAGACAGAGACTTTGGCTTAACGCGGCGCTGGGGTTGGCGCTTTTCATCGTCATGTCGCCTGCCGGGATTTTGCGCGCCCAGGAAAGCGCCAAGCCCGCGAGCAGCGCGACCGCGGAGCCCACGGCAAAGGCCGAGCAGCAATCAGAAAAAGCCGAGGGGCAGGAGAAGGTGAAAGAAGGCGAAGCCGCGGACGCGATTCGTCACTCCCCTTCGGTCAAATGGATCGCCCGCCATACCGGGCTGACGAATGATGGGGCTTACTGGCTTTGCATCGGCCTGAATTTTGCGGTGATCTTCTTCTTTCTGGCCAGGCTGATGCGCAAAAAACTGCCAGGATACTTCAGCGGACGCACAGCCACCATCCAGAAGGGGATTGAAGAAGCGCGGAAGATGAGTGAAGATGCGCGCCGCCGCCTGGCTGACGTGGAAGGCCGGCTCTCACGCCTGGACGCTGAGATCGCGGCGATGCGCAGTGAAGCGGAAGAAAACGCCAGAGCTGAAGAGCAGCGCATCGTGGCTGCGGGAGAGGAAGAGCGCAAAAGGATTGTGACCTCTGCTGAGCAGGAAATTGAAACGGCCGCAAACACCGCGCGTCGCGAACTGAAATCGTATGTCGCGGAGCTGGCCATAGAACTGGCGGAAAAGAAGATCCGCGTAAATAAAGATACTGACGATGCCCTGGTGCGTGCCTTTACCGCCCAGTTGGGAAAGGACGGCAATTAATGGCGGCAGTCCTGGGCCGGTATGCGCGAGCTTACGCCGACGTGGCAGTCAAGCAGAAGCTGAATCCGGAAAAGACCGTCGCTGAATTTCAGCAGATAGCTGATGTGGTGAACAGCAGCCGCGAATTGCGGAATGTGCTGCAGAACCCAGCTGTCAGTCGAGAGCAGAAACTTAAGCTGCTTGATTCGATCATCCATCACATTGGCGCGACGAAGATGCTGCGGAATTTTCTGGCCGTGTTGATCGACAACCGGCGCATCGGCAACATCAGCGATCTGCTGGAGCAATTCAAGCAGGAATTAGACCGGCGCATGGGAATTGCCCACGCAAAAGTGACTTCAGTCCGCGAGCTGTCGTCCGCGGAAAAGAAGTCGCTGGAAAAGGAACTGGCGGAAATTACCGGCAAGACCGTGCGGGCAACGTATTCTGAAGATGCCAGCCTGCTGGGCGGCGTGATGGTGCGCGTGGGCAGCACGATCTACGATGGATCAGTGCTGGGCCGCTTGCAGCGCATGCGGGCGGAGATCGCAGGCAATTGGTAATCGGGTAATCTGGTAATTGAGTAATTGAAAAGCGGCGCGTTGCTCTTCAATTACCAAATTACCAATTTACCCAATTACGAAATTGGCGAGAGAGTTTCGGTCTTACACAAGGTATTTATGGCTCAAATCAAAGCAGATGAAATAACCAAGCTCATCCGTGAGCAGATTGAAAATTACGAATCCAAGGTTTCCGTGGATGAGGTGGGTACGATCATCTCGCTGGGTGACGGAATCGCCCGTATTCACGGGCTGGATAAAGTCATGGCCGGCGAAATGCTCCAGTTCGGGCATGGCGTTTCCGGTCTGGCCATGAACCTGGAAGAAGACCAGGTAGGCGCGGTGCTGCTGGGCGAATTCACCGAAATCAAAGAAGGCGACGAGGTGAAGCGTACCGGGACGATCATGTCAGTCCCCGTGGGCGAGGGCATGATTGGCCGCGTGGTGAACGCGCTGGGCCAGCCGATTGACGGCAAAGGGCCGATCGCTTCCAACAAGCAGATTGCGATTGAGCGCATTGCTCCCGGCGTGATTGACCGCCAGCCGGTGCGTGAGCCGATGGCGACCGGCATCAAGGCAATCGACTCCATGATTCCCATTGGCCGTGGCCAGCGCGAGCTGATCATTGGCGACCGCCAGACCGGCAAGACCGCCGTAGCGCTGGACACCATCATCAATAGCAAAGGCAACAACCTGATTTGCATCTACAACGCTATCGGGCAGAAGCGTTCTTCGATCGCGCAAGTAGTAAAGGTGCTGGAAGACCACGGCGCCATGGAATACACGATTGTGGTTGCGGCTTCGGCTTCAGAGCCCGCGCCAATGCTTTATCTTGCGCCGTATGCGGCCTGCGCCATGGGCGAATACTTCCGCGATAACGGGAAGCACGCGCTGGTGATCTATGACGATCTCTCCAAGCATGCCGCGGCGTACCGCGAAATTTCTTTGCTGCTGCGCCGTCCACCGGGACGCGAAGCCTATCCCGGAGACGTGTTCTATCTTCACTCACGCCTACTGGAGCGCGCTTCCAAAATGTCAGACAAAAAGGGCGGCGGATCTCTCACGGCGCTACCCGTGATCGAAACACAGGCTGGCGACGTTTCGGCCTACATTCCAACCAACGTTATTTCCATTACCGACGGACAGATCTTCCTTGAAACCGATCTGTTCAACTCCGGCGTGCGTCCCGCTGTGAACGTCGGTATCTCGGTAAGCCGCGTCGGCGGTTCCGCGCAGATCAAGGCCATGCGGCAGGTGGCCGGCACGCTGAAGCTGGAGCTGGCGCAGTATCGCGAGTTGGCGGCGTTCGCCCAGTTCGGTTCTGATTTGGACAAAGCCACGCAGGCGCAGCTCAGCCGCGGCAAACGCCTGGTGGAAATTCTGAAGCAGGACCAGTACCAGCCGCTTTCCTTCGGCAAGCAGATCATGATCATCTTTGCCGGAACCAACGGCTACCTTGACGATCTGGAAGTCGAGCAGGTGCGCGCCTTCTCAGAAGAGCTGAACAAATACGTTGAGTCGATGAATCCCAAGCTGCTGGATGCGATCATGCAGAAAAAGACAATCGACGACGCGATCAAAGCCGACATTGAAAAGACGCTGAAAGAGTTCAAGCAGCGTTTTGTCGCCGAGCGGCAGACGGAGAAAGTCGGAGCGAAAGCGTAGCATCAAAACATGGCGAACCTTTTAGACATCCGGCGGCGAATCCGCAGCGTGCGCAACACGCGGCAGATCACCAAGGCCATGCAGATGGTCTCGGCGGCCAAGCTGCGCCGCGCACAGGAACGCGCGCTGGCGACGCGCCCCTTCGGGCAGATGATCACGAACGTTCTGAAATCGCTGGTCTCGCGGACCGATGTCTATGATCCGACTACGGGCGAAGCGCTACATCCGCTGCTGGTGCGTCGCGAAGAAAAGAGCACGCTGCTGATCGTGGTATCAGGCGAGAAAGGGCTCGCTGGGGCATTCAACTCCAACATCCTGAAAGCCGCGGCCAAGTTCATTGACCTCAAGAAGGACAAGAACATCGATATTCTGTCTCTGGGAAGAAAGTCGCGTGACTACTTCCGCCGCCGTTATCCCGTGGCGCTTGAGGCGGACGCGGAACGCAAAGGGCCTATCCAGGTAGTAGCGGAGTATGTGGGCCTGATGAACCGGGCGCAGTTGCAGAGCGCGCGTGAAATTGCAGACAAGGTCATCCGGCTTTACACGGAAGGCAAGGTCGATTCCGTTTATATCGCCTTTAACGAATTTAAGTCAGTGATTGCGCAGCGGCTCGTGGTGGATGACGTTTTGCCGATTCGCGCGATTGGCGAGACCGTGCATGAACTGGCCGAGGAAGTCAGCGGCGAGGAGCGCACCCGGAGACTGGAAGCGGCCGCGCATGCCGGGGTGGGCGTGCGCGGGGCCGACACAACTGAGATGGACAAGAAAGCTGCGGGTTTCGCCACAGCCGAAGTTGACTACATTTATGAGCAGCCGCCGGAAGAGCTGTTCCGCGATCTGCTGCCGCGTTACGTTTACTCGCAGCTGTTTCGCGCCATGCTGGAATCAGAGGCCGCCGAGCATGCGGCGCGCATGACAGCCATGGATTCAGCCACCAGCAACGCTTCTGACATGATTGATTCGCTCACGCTGGCCATGAATCGCGCCCGCCAGGCGAAAATTACCAAAGAGATTATTGAGATTGTGAGCGGCGCAGCAGCGGCGCAGTAAAGATATCGGGTGATCGATTGATCCGAAAAGCAAAGGCTTTCGCCGCAGATTTTCGCAGATGATCGCAGATTGAGAAAACTTAACGCGGATCAGGGAATTGGGTGATTGGGAAACAAAAAGCTTTATTTGGCCTTTAGCAAAAATGCATGCAGCCAAAACACAAAGGCTAACTGCTAATTGCTAATTGCTAGGAGATTATGGCTACTCAAAATGTTGGCAAGGTAATACAGATCGCGGGTCCCGCGGTTGACGTGGAATTTTCTGAAGGCAATCTGCCGCCGATTTATCAGGCACTGCGCGTAACCAGTGAAGGCTTTAAAGTGCCGGAGCCGATTGACGTGGTGCTGGAAGTGCAACAGCATCTGGGCGAAGGCCGCGTGCGTACAGTCGCAATGCAGGCCACGGACGGCATGGTGCGCGGCATGAACGCGCTTGATCTTGGCGGGCCCATCTCTGTGCCTGTAGGCAAAGAAACGCTAGGCCGCGTGATGAACGTAATCGGCGAGCCGGTGGACCAGCTTGGCCCGATCAAGGCGGCCAAGCGGCTGCCCATCCATCGCCTGGCGCCCTCGTTTGACGAACAGGCCACCAAGGCGGAAATGTTTGAAACCGGCGTGAAAGTTATCGATCTGATCCAGCCGTTCCTGAAAGGCGGAAAGATTGGCCTGTTTGGCGGCGCCGGAGTAGGCAAGACCGTTGTGATCATGGAACTGATCAACAACGTGGCCAAACACCATGGCGGCTACTCAGTGTTTGCCGGCGTGGGAGAGCGCACGCGCGAAGGCAACGACCTGTGGCTGGAAATGACCGAGTCCGGCGTAATCAAACCCGGTTCTGCTGCGGAATCCAAGGCCTCATTGATTTATGGCCAGATGACTGAGCCGCCCGGAGCGCGCTTGCGCGTGGCGCTGACCGGTTTGACCGTGGCTGAGTACTTCCGTGATGAAGAAGGCGCGGACACGCTGCTCTTTATCGACAACATTTTCCGTTTCACCCAGGCCGGATCAGAAGTATCCGCGCTGCTGGGCCGCATGCCTTCCGCAGTGGGATACCAGCCGAACCTGGCCACTGAAATGGGTGAGTTGCAGGAGCGAATCACCTCGACCAAGCGCGGATCGATCACTTCAGTGCAGGCGATTTACGTGCCCGCCGACGATCTTACCGATCCCGCGCCGGCAACGACCTTTGCCCACCTGGACGCAACCACGGTGCTTTCGCGCCCGCTGACCGCGATTGGAATTTATCCGGCTGTCGATCCACTGCAATCGACCTCTCGCATTCTTGATCCACACATCGTGGGCCAGGAGCATTACGATGTGGCGCAGGGCGTGAAGAGAATCCTGCAGCGCTACACAGACTTGCAGGACATTATCGCCATTCTGGGTATCGAGGAACTGAGCGAAGAAGACAAGCTGACGGTTTCCCGCGCGCGCAAGGTGCAGAAATTCCTGTCACAGCCGTTCTTCGTGGCCTCACAATTCACGGGCATGGAAGGCCGGTTTGTGAAGGTTGCGGACACGGTGCGCAGCTTCAAGGAGATCATCGAAGGCAAGCACGATGATGTCCCCGAGCAGGCGTTCTACATGAAGGGCGCGATTGAAGAAGTGCTGGAAGCGGCGGAAAAGATGAAGTCTGGAGCGGCAGCGTAAGTAATGGCAGAGACCATCCAACTCGAGATCGTGACGCCGGAGCGGCTGGTGGTGAGTGAACCCGCCGAATACATTGAGATCCCCGGCGAAACCGGGTATCTCGGCATCCTGCCCGGCCATGCTCCGCTCATTACGGAACTGGCCCCCGGCGAACTTACCTATCGAGTGGGCAACCAGACAAAGCGGCTGGCGGTGGCCTGGGGATTTGCTGAAGTCCTGCAAACCAAAGTCACGATCCTGGCGGAGGCCGCGGAGAAAGCAGAAGAGATAGATACCGCGCGTGCCGAAGCGGCGAAAAGAAAAGCTGAAGCCGAGTTGCAGAAGTCCGGCCTTGAGGTAAATGAGGAAGCGCAGGAAGCATTGCAGCGCGCGCAAGCACGGCTGGATGTGGCAGGCAAACCGAAAAGCTAGGTTGTTTTTGGGTTCGTCTGGACAGAATTATGTGGCACAGACACTCCTGTCTGTACCTCCATCCCTCAGATTCCATTCAGCCACAGGCAGGGCCCCATTCTCGCGCCGCTTTTGCGCGTGAATAGGCAGAAGAGTGCCTGTGCCACACAAATCAATATCCGCTCCGACTAATGATAAAGTTGCGCTAAAGCAGTTTCTTCGGCAGCAGATAAGTAAATCCCATAAAAAATTCCCACCGTGTGCTGGTCGAGGTAAGGCCGCGATTGAAGCCGACATCGAAAACCAGGTTTGGCCGCGGCGTGTACGTTGGTCCAAACAGGAAACCAGCGGCATGTCCATTCTGGAAGGGCTGCGTGAAGTGCCAGAGTTCGCCACCTAATCCGAACTTATTCGGCAGAGCATGAGAAATTGAAAGCGTCTGGCCGAACTGTGCGCGATGCCGCGCGTCCTGAATCTGCTCATTGAACATCGCGTTGGTATCAACGTGAAATTTCAGGATGTCAGTTGAAACCAGAAAGATTGCAGACTGGCGATTGGAGCCAATGTCGAGATCAGGAGCGGTGCCGCCAAAGACCCGACGGAAGTAGCTGGCAGAAATGGTGGGCCGCTTTTTTGCGCCGGGAAGAAGAACCACTTGCGCTCCCACGGAGACATCGCCAGGATCGTTGGATTGAAAAGGTCCAAGGTCAGAGTGGGCGAACGGCTGGGTTTGCAGAAGCAGTTCCACGCGCTGGTTCACCGAGAATTTCATCACTTCATTGAAGCTGGTTTGGTTGGGCAGATCAGGGGAACGTTCAGCGCCAAGTACGCCGGTTTCAAATTGCAGATAACCCACGGGCGTGAGCGTGGCCGGCGTGGAAACCGTGGGCCGGCCGGGATTGGCTTCCTGCGTCCACGAGACTACCGCCAAGTAGAAAAATAGTATGACGGCAAGCGTCTTCCGCAAGTGGTCCCCCCGGCACCCTCAAAAATTTTGTCGCAATAAATTTAGCTGAATAACTGCGCAGCGGGGAATTTATTCCATCGTTAGTCCTGACAGTGCGGTTGTGGCGTTTAAATGAAAACCTTTGAAACGCAGAGGAACGGAGGTAACAGAGGAAAGTCTTGGTTCCATGTCCTTAATTCCTCTGCTTACTCTTTTCCTCTGTGTTTCAAAGGTTTACATTTTTTTATCGATGCATTCTGCTGAGCACCAGAACACCTTAACTCTTCTTCCATGATTCCAGGACGGTCCTTTGAATCGCCACAAGTGGAATCCACCTTCCCAAAGACATGCTCAAGTGTGCACACCCAGCAGGAGCTCTCCTCTGATTTGGATTGGCATGAGAGTTGCTGCTGTATCGAGTACCCCTGGACTTTAAAACTGAACGGAGAAAGTCCTGTATGAAGAAAGCGCTTCTAATTCTCTCAAGCCTCGTTCTATTCACATTTTCAACCTTCCAGGCCAGGGCTGATTCAGTCCTCACTACGATCACAGTCGGCAACGGGGGCGGCGGGATTGCGGCAAATCCCAGAACAAACAAGATTTATGTCGCCGTTGACCAGACCGGGCAGGTAGTGGTGATTGACGGCAAGACACAGCAGATCAGAGCCAGAATCGATATTGGCCGGGACACGCATTCCGTAGCCGTGAATGCACTGACCAACCGCATTTACGCCACCAGTTGCAGCTTTAGTGCAGCGGCGTGCCATATCGCAGTCATCGATGGAAGAAAGGACACCTTGATTACCGATATCCCCATTGCCAGCGGCAGCTCGATTGGCCTTCAGGGACTAGCGGTGAATCCCGTGACCAACCGGATTTACGCGAGTGACGCGGACAATGGCCAATACATTGTGATTGACGGCCAGACCAATACGGTCATCGCCCAGGTTTCCGTTGCTTCACAGCCTGGCGGCATCGCCGTGAATCCCAAGACCAACCGCATTTACGTTGCCGGCACCGGTTTCCCCGGGCTGATCATGGTGTTTGACGGAGCTACCAACACGCAAGTCGCCAGCATTCAGGAAAATTTCGGCGTCGAGAATGTGGCAGTGAATTTCCGGCTGGACCGCGCTTACGTTACCGATCAGGACACGGTGATCGTGGTTGACGGGGCCGCCAACCAGGAAATGGCACGTGTCCCGGCCGGACCATTCGCCAATGGGGTGGATGTCAACCTTTTGAACAACAAAATTTATGTGACTAACTCCAACGGCGGGAGTGTAACCATCATCGATGGCAATACAAACCATGTGTTGCAAACGCTGCCTGTACCGGCCGCCTTCCCGAATACGGTTGCCGTGGACCTGGCGAACGGCCTTACCTACGTTACGGATTTCGACTCAGACCAAGTAATTGTGCTGCAACCGAATTAAGTTTCGCGACAACATCAACAGAAGCAAAGCAGCCGCGAATTTGGCGATGAACACGAATCAAAGCTTGAAATAGGATTCGCGTGTTTCGCTTTGATTCGCGGCTGAGTTTCTTTTAGCGGCTGCGTCCATCAGGTGAAATCCATGGCGATTGCTCTTTGGGCCGACTGCTGAGCACTTAGTGCTAATTAAAATCTGCCGTGCCCACTCTTAAAACTGTGCGCGTCTTTTTACTGCGTTCTGTTTTGGCTTCTGCCGATGTCTGGTGCGCCCAAGCGCCAAAGACTTTGTTGCCAAAGGCGGTAATGGCGAGATAGTCACCCAGGAAGTCGCCCTCAGCATTGAATCCTTCCGGGTCCCATGTGTAGTTCTGGAAAGTTTTTCCGCCGTCGGTGGAACGCGCCAAAGTGACTGTGGTTTCCTGATTGTCTGTGCGGCGGTCATAAAAGATCAGGTTCACGGCGCCGCTTTGCGGATCAACAGCCATCCATTGAAAGAACTGGTCTTTGCCATTGTGGATAGGATCGCTATTGACGCGGACGGAAGCGCTCCATGTTTTGCCGTAGTCGCCCGACGACGAAACGAAAACATCCACATCGCCATTGCTGTAATCGCTCCACGCGACGTATAAGTTGCCGCCGTGTTTGCCTCCGCGTATATCCATGCCGATCTGGGGAAAGCCGTTGGAGCGCGAGACGCCGGTGATGCCGAAGTAGCCGGGCCCCGCGGGAATGATGAGTCGATCTTTGCTGAAGCTCGCGCCGCCATCATGGGAGACGGCCATCATGATGCCGTCACGCGCGTCCCAGATCGTATAAAGCGCGCCATCGGGACCCACGACGCCATGAAAGCCTTCCAGCGCGCCGTTATCATCGCGCGGCAAGCCGGAGACGCTGTTCAGCTTGATCGGATGCGACCATGTTTTGCCGCCATCAGTAGAGCGCGAGAACATAAGATCGCTGGCCGCCAGCGTGAATTGAGTCCAGCCTATATAAAGGTTGCCGGCGTGCGGGCCGTTGGTATCGGCGACGACCCACGGCTTATCTTCAAACGGGATTCCCGGCGTGGATTCATGAGAAATGACGGTCATGGCGTCAGGCTCCCACGTCTGTCCGCCATCGAGCGATCGGCGGATGAAGATGCCATTGCGTGTTGCGCCCTGCGCCCAATAGTTTGTGGTGCCAAGCTTGTCAAAGGCGATGTAACACAGAATGGCGTGGCCGGAAGCGTCATATGCAAGAGAGACATCGCCGGAGACGCGGTAATTCTTTGGCTCGGTGCCTTCGGCCACCTTCCATGTCTCGCCGCTGTCGCGGGAATACGCGGCGCTCGCGTTCACCTGCCAGGCAACCACCAGCTGCTGCGGGTCGTGGGGATTCAAGGCCATGGCGGGCTCGTTGAAGTAACCAGCTTTGGGCGTTATGTCAACAATATGGGCTTTAGGAGCGGGCGGCAGTTGCTGTGCCACAAGGCTGCCCGCATACAGGGCCAATAGCAATCGGAAGGTTTTCATAAGTTATCGGATCGAAACACATTCTAAATGAGCTGAACGTCTGCTAACGCGGACTGCCGGCCTACGTCTTAATAAGAGATATAATCTGCCTTCGCCCTAAATAAAGAATTTCTTCTGAGGTGCAATTTCACATGCGTAAATTCCTGTCGATCAGTTCCGTCGTTGTATTGACATTGCTGTTCTGTTTTTCACTGCGCGGGCTGGCCGCCAATCCCGCTGAGCCTCCGGCGCAGGCGCAGGATGGAACCATGCCGGCGCTTACGGCCATTGCCGGCCAGGGCATGATGAGCAATGAAGCGTATGACGACCTTGAGGAACTTTCCGACTATATTGGCGGACGCGTGACCGGCTCCACGCAGGCGGGCCAGGCCATACAGTGGGGCCTGCAGAAGATGCGCGCTATAGGGCTCGAAAATGTCCGCGCGGAAAAATGGCAGATCTCGCGCGGATGGACCCGCGTTTCCGCCAGCGCGGAACTCGTGGTGCCTACCCACCGCCGTCTCACCATCGATTCCATGGGCTGGGTCGGCTCCACCAAAGAAGGCGGAGAAGAAGCTGAAGTGGTGGCCGTAAACTCCAACCGGCTTGAAGACGAGATGAAGAACAATTCCGCATCGTGGGCCGGCAAGGTTTTGCTGATCGTAAAGAAAGGCGCTGCGCCGCCGCCGAACCCAAACAATTTTGCCCGCTTTGGCGACTTCCTGAAGAAAGCGCATGACGCTCACGCCGTCGCCGTGATCGGCGGACAAGGCGGCGGATTTCCCGCAGGCATGCACCTGACCCACACCGGCGCCATGGGATTCGATACCTACTATGAAATCCCCGTCGTCAGCATGATTGCTGAAGACGTGCAGCAGCTTGACCGCTTTCTTGAGAAGGGCAAGACCGTGCGCATGCAGATCAACGTGCAGAACAAGGTGACCAGCGGCCCCGTGGATACCGCCAACGTTGTCGGCGAAATCCGCGGCACTGAGCATCCTGAGCAGGTGATTGTTGTGGGCGGCCATCTTGATTCCTGGGACCTGGCCGACG
>Ga0207693_10004759_pt1 | contig 11414 bp, 6 predicted proteins | sample LARL81metaG_FD_184347 | JGI IMG/M metagenome (GOLD analysis project Ga0207693, IMG submission 184347) | Corn, switchgrass and miscanthus rhizosphere microbial communities from Kellogg Biological Station, Michigan, USA - LAR L8-1 metaG... | ecosystem: Host-associated > Plants > Roots >...
CGATCGCCGAGAAGCAGTTGCGTTGCCAGTATTCGAAGGGTGGCAGCTTCAGATAGGGCGCGTCGGAAACATGGTGCTGGCGGAGGTCCCATTCGATGCGCCCGAGAAGGCCGGGGACCCACCAGCTCTGCGCCTCCAGGAAGGCGACCCTGAGGCGCGGGTAAAACTCCAAGATGCCGCCGAGCATCAGCGCGATCAGCGCCAGCTGCATTTCGGTCGAATGGCTCGCAACATGGCGCATGAAGCGGTTCTCGCCAAAGCGCGGCTCGATCGTCGAGTAGTAGGACCCGGTGCCCTCGTGGAAGCACAGCGGGACATTCAGGTCCTGCAGCAGGCTGTAGAGCGGGTCCCAATAGTTCGAATGCCAATAGCGGCCGTTGACATAATTGGGCCGCACAAACGCGCCGACCGCACCGTACTCCTTGACGCAGCGATAGAGCTCCTGACAGGCGAGATTGACGTCGTGGACCGGCAGCATCGCTGCCATTTTCAATTGGTCCGGACTGTGCTCGACAAAATCGTGCAGCCAGTCGTTGTAGGCCCGGCAAATCGCGGCGGAGAATTGCGCGTCCATGTTGTCCCGCGCGAGAAACGACAGACCCGCGGTCGGGAACAGCACGGCGATGTCGATCCCTTCCATCTCCATGCCGATGACCTGGGCCTCGGGGTCGTAGCCGCGCTCGACCGCGAACATGACGTTGGTGTTGGCGCGGCGCGACACGAGCGGGCCGCGCGTGCGGTTGTATTGCGAGATGTTGCCATCATTGCTGGTGGGTGTGCCGTCGAAAAACCATAACGGCCGACCGCGCATCCCGGTGGGACCGCCGTCGCTCCGCCGCATCGAGGAGGTGACGCGGTGCTTGAAGGCCGGATCGAGATATTTGTCGAACAGGTCCGGCGGCTCCATGATGTGCATGTCGCAATCGACAAACCGGTATCCTTGTTTCATCCGACCCTCCTGCATCGAAATCGCTGACCGAGCATAGGCTCCGCAAGGTCGCCGGGACAAGCCTCGGTCCCGGCGTTATCTTCACGCTTGTGCTACGATCGGTTCGGAGAAGCGTGCGTGCAAAGTATCGAGATCCTCACTATCCAGCGCCTCGGCGCCGCAGAACGGGCAAAGATCGAGGCGGTCGATCCGGCGGTCCGAGTGACCGACGCCGGCGGCTGGTTCGACGGCGAATATCGCGAGACCTGGCCCGCCTACACCGCTTCGCGCTATCTGCGCGCCGGCTCAGTTGGTGCGGGCACCCGCGAGGAGCGCGAGCGACTCCTTGCCGGAGCCGAGGTGGTCCTCGGCGGCTGGCCATTCCCGCTCGACCTGCGCGCCCGGGCGCCGCGGCTCAAATGGTTTCACCAGCGCCCGGCCGGTGCCAGCAATCTGTTGCGCGGCGATCTGTGGGGCAGCGATGTCATCGTCACGACCTCGCGCGGCGTCGGCAGCACACTGGCGATGGCGGAATACGCTCTGGCCGGCATCCTGCATTTTGGCAAGAGCCTCGACCGCGCCGCCATGGATCGCGGCGCGGGCGGTTTCGACCACCGCGCCTACCGGCCCCTTCTGATCGAAGGCAAGACCGCCTGCGTCGTCGGCGCCGGCGGCATCGGCCGCGATGTCGGCCGGCTCTGCGCCGCCATCGGCATGCGGGTGGTCGGCACCAGACGCAACCCGCGACCGGAGGAACCCCTGCCGCCGGGGTTCAGCGAAATGGGCAGTGCCGGGGATCTCGACCGATTACTGCCGGACAGCGATTTCGTCGTGATCTGCTGCCAATGGACGCCGGAGACGAACCGGCTCTTCGACAAGACCCGCTTTGCGCTGATGAAGCCGGGAAGCGTGCTGGTCAATGTCGCGCGCGGCGAGATCGTCGACGAGGACGCCCTCACCGAGGCACTCGAACGCAATCATTTGCGGGGCGTGGTGCTCGACGTCTATGTCGGTGAATTCGAGCACCTGCCGCCCCCGCGCCTGTGGTCCGACCCGAGGGTGCTGATCACGCCGCACGTGTCGGGTGCCAGCGACCAGGACCGCCACGGCGGCATCGACCTGTTCTGCGAGAATCTGCGCGCCTATATCGACGGCCGCCCGTTGCGCAACGTCATCGATTGGCAGCGCGGCTATTAGAATCAATAGTATCGGTGATGGGTGTAGCGATAGTGGCGGTGATATGCCGAACGCGGTGGGCGTGCCGGTGTCGTAGCAGCGCCGGCAACGGCGCCCAGCCCGCCGCCCACTGCCGCACCGATGCCGGCGCCACGCCCGCCGCCGGCAATCGCGCCGATGACGGCGCCGGTCCCGGCGCCGACGAGACCGCCTCCGAGCGCGCGCTCACCCGGATTATACGGGTCGGCATACGCCGTCGCCGCCAAAAGCCATCCGGCGCCGATCACGCTCGCAACAGACAGGTGCTTTCTCATCATTGCCTCCGACAAGTCCCGGATCGACAGACTTCGGAAATGCCGACGGTTAATTCAACTGTTTTCAGGCGCAGTTCCTGATTCGGAAATGCGAACAAACTACCGGAATTGCAGTTCCGTTCCGGGACAGCATCTCGATCTTCGCGGCGAACGTCGGACGCGGAGGGCTCAGACCGGCTCCGGTTCGGCGATGCTGAACACCTTGATCGAACGGCTGATGCCCTTGAAAGTTTGGTCTCCCGCATCGCGCAGCGCGAACCCGTCGTCCAGGCGAAGGGCGGTGGTTTCGCTCACCAGGATCGCACCGTTCACCGCCGATCCGCCGATCCGCGCCGCAAGGTTGGTGTTGTATCCGTTGGCGGTGTAGGTCCAGCGCGTGCCCATTTGACTGTTGATCTTGCTCGCGCCAATCAACACCACACCGGAATTGATCCCGATATTGATGATGATCGGTGGCCATCTGTTTCGGCGCTCGTTGTTGATCCTGGCCGTCTTGGCGCGCACCCGCAGCGCGGTGCGTGCCGCGGCGCGCGCATGGGCGAGCGGATCGGGGTCGCGGAACAGGATCATCAGCCCATCGCCGGCAATCTCGCTGATGTCCCCGCCATTGTCGTGGATGTCGTCGATATAACTCGAAAAGTAAGTCTCGATTATCTCGTTCAGTTCTTCCGAATCCAACTGCTCGCTCATACTCGTGTAGCCGGCCATGTCGAGAAACAAAATCGAGACGTCCTCGTTGCGCATTTCGAGATCGGGATCGCCGGGATTGGTCTCGATCAGCTTTTGCAACGACTGCGGCACAAACTTCGAGAGATGACCTTTTACGCGTTCCAATACCTCGATATTTCGGAGCGCCGACTGCAATGTGGTATCGTTTTCCTTCAGATAACGGGAGAGCCGCGCATTCTCCACTGCGACGGCGACTTGCTGCGACAACAGCCTCAGGGCGCTGAGCCGATCGGCGCCAAAAATTCCCGGCGCCAAGTTGTTCTCGACATAGATGGCGCCGAGCGCTTCCCCACTTTTCGACAAATGCATGCACAGAATTGAGCGGGGCTGCCGTTCGCGAATATAGGGACACGACGCAAAGCGTGTATCGGCGCGGGCGTCCTCGAGGACCAGGTCGTGCCCGGTGCGCAGCACGTAAATGACGATCTGGGCGGAAAAATGCGCTTCCGTCTCGGCCGGCGGGAGTTGACTCGGCGGCACCTTGCCGCCGTCGGCGTCGCCCGCCGCCTCGATATGCAACGCGCCGGCCTCCATCGTAATAAAGAACCCACGCTCACCACCGACGCTTTCGAGCACGACCCGCATCAGTCGGCTGAGCCGGCGGTCCGCTTCGACACCGGAGGAGAGCTCGACCGATGCGCGCATTACGCTATCGAGGTCGAGCAGGTCACGCCGCTCACCCGCCGTCGGGCGGAGGCCGACCGCTTCGTCGCGCGTCCGCGGCAGTCTGGCCAGCAACGGCGCCTGTGCTTGCACGAGCCGGGTTACCTTGGCTCCCGCCCCCCAGCGCCCGTATGCGGCGCTCGCCTCTTGAAGATAGCTGGCCGCAACGAGCCCCCGGTCGCGGGAAACAAAGTATTGCCCCGCAAGCTCGTTCGCGAGCGCCTCGATGTCGAGAAGGCGGCCTCGTTTCGCCGCGGCGATCGCCTCGTCAAACAGCCTCTCGGTCTTCTCTCTGCGCCGTTTGCAAGCTGCAATCTCGGCCTCGAGCAGCAGATGGTGCGCCAGAAAGTTTTGCGGGGCGTTGCGTGCCCAGCGCCGCAATTTCGCACGGCAGCGGGCCAGACTGCGCAGCAGTGCACGACGCGGCGAGGAATTGTTGCGCAACAATGCCGCGGCGGTCAGACCATAGAAGAAATAATGCTGCACGACCATGATCTGGCCCGGAACATAATGAATATGGGCCTCGGACACCTGCGCATGGCGCGCCGCCGCTTGATAGTCGCCGAACAGAAATGCGAGCTGCAGCTTTATGACCAAGTAATACGAGATGGTCGTCATATTTCCGGCCGCCCGGAACTCGGAGACGGCGGCCTCCTCGTCGTAATCCTGGTCGGCAAGGCTAGTGACCCCCGTGGTCTCTCCCTTGAGCGCGAGAACGTATTGCAGGCGAATCCGGAGATTCGCGATCGCGAACCCGTCCTTGGTCTGCCGCACAAAATTCTCATGACGCTTGGCCTCGGCATACACGTCGTCGAGTTCAGCGCCGCAAGCGAGCTTGAGGAAAATAGTCTGGAGGATAGAGTAATTGGCGTATTGAATGTCGCCGCAATCCAGCGCCAGCCTGAGCGAGGAGCGCAGCAGCTCGATGCTCGTCTCGATCGGCTCGCGCCAGAAATTGATGAACCCGGCAAAGATCAAGACGATCTTGCAGCGTTGCACGATGTTGCCGCTGCGCTCCGCGAGGTCGATCGCCAGCCGCCCGAACTCGTGACCCCCCTTGTAGTCGCCGAACAGTGCGCCACGGATCAGGGCATACAGCACATAGCCGAACGAAGAGGCGTTGGCGTTGCCATGACGCAATGACAGGCCGACGATCCTGAGCGCCGCGAGTGCCATCAGATCGGGATTGAGGAAATAGGCTGCCGGACAAATGCTCATCAGCAGACCGATGGTCGCTCTCCGGTCAGGGTCGGTCATCGGCGGGAGGGCCTGAAGAGCCTGGGCGCGACGGCCACGAAGCAGGCCCATCACCCGGCAGATCTCCGCTAGAAGCCGCAGGCGCGTAGGCGCAATCGGCAGCTTTTGACCAAACAGCTGCAGCGCCTCGATGCCCATCCCAATTGCTTCTTCACTGGGATCGAGCGCGGTGCTGAGAAGGATCTTTGTGTAATAGGCTTTCGACTTGTCGATCCTGGTCTTGGCGTTGGCGAGAACTTGCAGGAACAGTTGGTTCGCCTCGTCCATATGACCGGTGACATAGGCGCACTCGAAGCATTCGAGGTGGAGATCGAAGGCCAATTCATAACGCTCGCGCCAAGCGCTCGGAGCCAGGACGTCCATCCCGCTTCTGAAATAGCCGAGAGCCGCGTCGTACGCAGCCGAATCCCGCGCCCGGCGCCCGGCGGCGAGGTTGAGCCGCGCAATTTCCTCATGCTCGGTAGGCGCCGTCATCAGCGCCGCGCCTGCGTTGAGGTTGTCGAGAACTTCGAAGGGAGCGGCTTGGCGTTCTTCCAGAGACAGGCCCGTCAGCAACATTCGCCCGATCTTCAGGCGCAGCGCCTGGCGCGCCTCGGGCGGGATCAGCGCATATGCGGCCTGCTGGACCCGATCATGAAGGAACTGAAATGTTACAGCTGTCTTTGGCGGCGCCGCGGTGATCTCGACGACGGGGGGTCGTGGGTCCGCGGCGTCGATCTGCAGGATCAGACCTTCGTGCTCGGCTGCCCAAAGCGCGTCAGCTATTGCCTCCTCGGTCGCGCCCGTCACCAGGGCGAGCCGCGCCAGATCAAAGCGGCTGCCCATGCACGATGCCGATTTGAGCGCCTCCTTGGTGAGCGCCGGCAGCCTGACGAACTTGCGGCTCATCAGCTCGAGGACGTCCTCGGTAATCCCCCGAGCCGATATACGGCGGAGGTCCCAAATCCATCTGCCGGCGCGGTAATCGAACTCGATTAACCCGTCGCGCTGCAGGAACGACAGGAATTGGCTTATAAAAAAGGGGTTCCCGTCGGTCTTTTGGAAGACGAGCGCCGCAAGCGGCGTAATCTGCTCCGCCTCGCACTGCAATGCATCCCGCAGCAAGTCTGCAACATCGCCGGGTTCGAGCGCGGAAAGCTTGACGCAACTGATCGATACATCTGCGCTGCTCAAATCGTCAAGAGCGCGGACTATGGGATCGCAGCCACCGGCTTCTGTATTGCGATAGGCGCCAATGACGAGGAAGTGGCCGGTCCCGGGATCGGTCACCAGTGTCTTCAGCAACTCGAGCGAGGCCGGATCCGCCCACTGCAGATCGTCGAGGAACACCGTCAGCAGATGGTCCGCCCGCGCAAAGACGCGAACGAAGCGGCGGAACAGGCGATTGAAGCGATTACGTTTTTCCGCCGGTGGCAGAGTAGGGATGGCCGGCTGAGGCCCGATGATGAGCTCGATGTCCGGAACTACGTCGGTGATCACCCTGCCGTTCTTGCCGAGTGCGTCGCCGAGGCGTCTACGCCACAGCTGAAGCCGTTCTTCGCTGCCGGACAGAAGCTGCCGGGTCAATTCTCTGAATGCCTGAGCGATAACGGAATAGGGCTCATTTTGTTTGAACTGGTCGAACTTCGCGGAAATGAAGGCGCCGCGCTCGCAGGCCGCGGGCTCGATGGCCCTGACCAGCTCCGATTTGCCGACCCCCGGCGCTCCTTCGACGAGCGCCAGTTCCGTGCTGCCGCGCCCGGCCCGCTCTAACGCCTCCCGGATCGCCGCGAGAGGGCGCTCGCGCCCGTAGAGCTTGCGGGGCATTCGGAAAGCGGCTGCGGCGTCACGCGCACCCGGGACAATGCCGACGACCCGACCGTGGGTGTGCCACTGCGAGAGGCATTCGCGCAGGTCCACTTCGAGACCTCTGGCCGTCTGGTAACGCTCCTCCGGCGCCTTGGCCAGGAGCTTCATGATCATTTCTGACAGCGGCTTGGGGATTCTCGGGTCGACCGCGTGGGGCGGGAGCGGCAGCCGCGCGAGGTGCGCATGCAACAGCTCGAGAACCTCGGCGCCGTCGAACGGAGGCTTGCCGGTGACGATGTGGTAGAAGAGAGCGCCGAAAGAGTAGAGGTCGCTGCGTGGGTCCGTCCCACGGGGGATCCTTCCGGTCTGCTCGGGTGCAATGTATCGCAGATCGCCTTGGGGCTGATGGAGGCTTTGCGGCGAGGGCGCGTGCTCGCCGGAACGTGAAGCGAGCGAAAAGTCGCTGATCTTGGTTTCGAGCGAGCGCAAGTCGAACCAGACGCTGTACGGATTGAGGTTCTTGTGAATGATTTGGGCGCGGTGCAGCCCATCCAGGATGCCGGTGAGACGAACGGCGAATTCGAGGCAGAGAGCGATACCGGGCCGTTCGACCAGAAGGACTTCGCCCACCGGTCGTATGCCGTCATCGCCAAACACCAGATACTCGGCGTCACCGTGGCGCAAATGCGCCAAGGGGGGCAGTATCCCAGGAAAATTGTGCGATCTCGCGATTTCGTTATCGCGCCGCAACGCCAGGAGGTCCTCGGGCGAGGCCGGCCGCGCCTTGGGCGTCTTGATGAAGACCGGCGCGCCGCGTTCGATTTCTTTGCCGTTAAAGGTGATCGTACGCGGGTCGTCCCAGGCGCGCGCCAGCACCGTATATCCCGGCACGAACATCCGCAAATCTGCAATGCGATGATGCGGCGCTCCTACCATGGTTTACTCGCAGTGAGTATCCCATAGAACCAAAGCCCACATCGGAGCGCCTGGTATTGGCGCAGCGCGGCGACGACGTTGCCGTGCTGCCGTCCAGAGCGCAGACCGAGCAGGTAAAGCGTCCAGTCGATCGGCGTGGCAAGGCAGGCGAGCTTGTAAAGCCGCCGCAGTGAGCGTCGCGTCGACCACGTATAGTCGCGCAGTCCGGCATCGTGAAATCCGGCATTGCGCGCCGCTGCGAGATGCTCATCCGGAGTGCCGAGGTCGGGGATCGCCCAGCCGTCGAGCCATTCGTCGAACAGCGTTTCTCCAGTGCTGCCGCTGACCCGAGATGCGCGAATGTACTCGGCGACGACGAGGCGCCCACCCGGACGCAATACGCGTGCTGATTCACGATAGAAGGCCGCCTTATCGACCGCATGGCAGAGGCTTTCGAAGGCCCATACGACGTCGAAGGAACCATCGGCAAAAGGCATCGCCGTGTAATCGGCCTGCACGAACCGCACCTTGCCGGATAGCGAGCGGCGGGCTGCGATCTCGCGTGCCACGCGCACCTGGTGCTCGACGGTCGTGATGCCGACGGGGTGGGCCCCACGATGGCGGGCCAGCCAAAGGCTGCTGCCGCCGAGCCCGCAACCCGCATCGAGCACGCGCTCTCCGCTGCTGATCCCGGCAATCCTGGCCAGCACATGGTTGCCGTTCTCTAGAGCTCGGCTATGATTGTCTATGCCATCTTCATAATATCCAAAATGAAATGCCAGACTCATACTGTCGTGCCACACAAATCGATAATCAAATCTTGTGTGGTTATAATATTCGACAACCCAGGGAATCCACCTGTCTGGCGCCGGTCGCCATCGCATCTCTTTTCCAGCGCTCATGCGCAGTTCCCTGCTCGGACAGCCGCGGTTCCGGTTTGCCGGACCGATACGAATGTCTCGTTGAATACCGGCTTACTCGCCACCGTGGAAGTGGCATTCGCCGTAAAATAACGCCTTTAGCGGCGCGGCTCCAGCCTATGCCCGGCCGGCGTTTCCACTTGTGCAGTAACCTGCTGCAGGGATTGCCCCCTCGACGACCTCCCTCAACAGTTGCGAAACGCAGGAAATTCATTACTCTTTCGGTTGTAGGGCCAACGGCATTTCATCACCCCCTGTTTGGATCGATAGCGGGATGCACAATCGATACTCTGCGGGGGCGCGATGCTGGGTGGTGTTGGCGACCGCGCTCGTTTTGCTTGTATGTTTTGTAAGGCCGGCCGGAACGACGGATCTGTTGTCGTTCGAGGGGATCGGAACCGTGCCGCGATCGATGGGCGGCGCCGCTCTCGCCTACGACGTAGGCGGCAGCGCACTGGCCAACAACGTCTCGACGATGCTGCTGATGCCCGTCGGCCAATCCGTGGAATTTCAGCTCAACCTCGACGCACCGAACACCCTCGAAATCCGAGATCTTGCAACCGGCGAAATTGCAACGACGGATCGCTGGCCGGTCTTTCACGCGTACTACTCGCCGAACTTGGATTATGTCTGGCGAGCAGGCGATTTTGCGGTCGGGCTGGGTCTGTTCTCCGGAGGCGGTCTCGGTACCGAATACGGGCACGATAGCTTTCTGTCTCGCATTCCATCGGGGATCGACACCGGTCTCGCTGTGTCGAGCAAGGCACTCTTCCTACGGGCACCGCTGGCCGTGGCCTACCAGATCACGCCGGCGCTCGCGGTCGGCGGCGCCTTGGAGGGCGTATTCGCCGGACTGAGCCTCTCCGATCTCGCCAGCGCCGACCAGATCGCCACATTGCTCGGGCAGGGCCGCATCTTCGGAAGCTTGCTGTCGGCCATCGGTCCGGTCGTCGGCACGACAGGGGGCGCCTATTTTTCCTTCAGCAGGCCGCCGGAGATCAAATTCGGCACCGACGCCTTCGGTATCAGCGGCCGCCTCGGCGCGACATATCGCTTCGAGGAGGGGCCGATATTCGGCATCAGCTACCGCTTCAAGACGCTGCTGCCGGACCTTTCGGGAGCGACCGGAAGAATCGTGGCGATATCGCCGGCCGGCGAGCAGCTTTCGCTCCCCGGCAGCTTTCGCGTACTGGGCTTTCAGTTGCCGGCAGATTTCGGGATCGGTTTCAGTCATTCACTGACGTCGGATCTGCTGATCGCTTTCGACTATCACCACACCTTCTGGAGCGGTGCTTTTCAGGAACTCAAGGTAAGGTTTCGGGCGGATGCCGGCGGCAATGTCGCAATTGACCTCCCGCAAGCCTATCGCGACGCCAACATCTTTTCGATCGGCCTTCAATATCGCGCCCTGCCGCAGCTGATGCTGCGCGCCGGAGGGCAGATCTCCAATCAGGCGCTTCCCGGCGATCAATTGCTGGCGATTGCCCCGGTGATCACGACCGCCCATTTCTCGACAGGATTTACCTTCGCAATTTCGGAGGGTGTGGCTCTCGAATTCGCCTACATTCACGCTTTCACTGCCAACCTGACGAACCGCTCGCCACCGAATGTCTCCGCGACGGCCCCGATCGGCGTCGTGCAGAACCAGGACAACTTCAGCCTCGGGCTGTCGTTCCGGTTCTGAAGGGGCAGCGGCGACCCGCATCCGCCGTCCGACTATTGGAGAGCACTGCTATGAGGCCGATACCCGTCGGAGCAAAAGGCTCCTTCACCCTCCTCGTCCAGCCGGAGCATCTGGCGAACCGGTTCAAGGACGCGATGCTGCCGCCGGTGTTCGCCACGCCGGTCATGATCATGGTCATGGAAAATGCCGCGCTCAACGCGATCAAAGCCTATCTCGATCCCGGCGAGAGCGCGGTCGGCACGGCGGTCAATGTTCGCCATCTCGCAGCGACGCCGGCCGGCCGCGTGGTTACGGGAGAGGCCGAAGTGACAAGAGCCGACGGTCGACAAATCGAATTCATCGTCCGTGCCGCAGAGGCTGGGAAGGAGATCGGTGTCGGCTCGCATTCAAGGACCGTCATCGATTTAGCCAAATTCCAGCGGCGGCTCGGATCCTAGTCGGTTTCGCCGGGACGCGGCCGCAAGCGGCGGAAGCGGGCGCTGCTGCGCTCGCGGATGGTCTGGAACGTGACGTAGAGCATCGGGATTATGAACAGCCCGACGGCGCTGGCAGCGATCATGCCGGCAAAGACCGGCGTACCGACATCGTGCCGGCTGATCTCGGCCGCACCCTGCGCCGTGACCAGCGGGTAGACGCCGAGGATGAAGGCGAAAGAGGTCATCATCACGGCGCGAAAGCGCATCCGCGAACCGAGTACCGCGGCCTCGCGGATGTCCATCCCCTCCTCGCGCCGGTCTTTGGCGAATTCGACGATCAGGATGCCGTTCTTGGCGGCCATTGCGATCAGCACGACGAGCCCGATCTCGGCATAGAGGTCGAGCGACAGGTGAAAAATCAAAATTCCGAGAAACGCCCCGAGCACTCCGACCGGAACCGACAGCAATACCGGGACCGGGATCATCCAGCTTTCGTAGAGGCCGACGAGGAACAGAAACGCGAAGAGCACGGCGAGCCCCAGGATCGGGCCGGTCTGCCCGGAAGCCGCGAACTCCTGATAGGCGGTCCCGGTCCATTCATAGCCATAGCCGGAGGGCAGGGTG
>Ga0207693_10004760_pt1 | contig 11413 bp, 10 predicted proteins | sample LARL81metaG_FD_184347 | JGI IMG/M metagenome (GOLD analysis project Ga0207693, IMG submission 184347) | Corn, switchgrass and miscanthus rhizosphere microbial communities from Kellogg Biological Station, Michigan, USA - LAR L8-1 metaG... | ecosystem: Host-associated > Plants > Roots >...
AAAGGCGTGCTCGGCCGTCTCGATCCCAAGTCCGGCAAGGTCGAGAACATCCCGATCGGCTCGGGCTCGGCGCCGCATGGCGTGGTTGTCGGTCCGGACGGCTCGCCCTGGCCAGACAGACGGCGGCGCTCGGCGACCAGCAGCAGTCCGCCGCCATCGTCGGGTCGGAGTTCGTGCTGGTACGGGAATTCGCGGGCCCTGAGAACCTGCCGGTAGCGAGAACCTGCGGCTAGGGTTGGCGGCCGCCTCGTTTGTGTGCGAGCAACTTCGTCAACGGCATCGTGGAGAACCCGATGCTCAACGGCGAGACCATCCGTCTCGACGGCGCCATCCGCTTGCCGCCACGGTTATGACAAGCCAAGGCGCTGGAGGAGCAGTTCGCGGTGGTAGCCGGGGTCGCCGAACATAAGTTCAGAGCTTTTGGCCCGCTTGAAGTACAGGTGGGCGGGATGCTCCCAGGTAAAACCGATGCCGCCGTGAACCTGGATGTTCTCCGCGGCGACGTGCGAATAGGCCTCGGAGCAGCGGGACTTGGCGAGCGATGCCAGGACCGGCAGTTCTTCGTCGCCCGCGGCGGCGGCCCGGCCGGCGTAGTAGGCGGCGGATTTGGCCGACTCCACCTCAAGGACCATGTCGGCGCACTTGTGCTTGATTGCCTGGAAGCTGCCGATGGCGCGGCCGAACTGCACCCGTGCCTTGGCGTATTCCACCGCCATCTCCAGCACCTTCTGCGCGCCGCCCGCCTGCTCCGCGGCCAGGCCGACGACAGCGAGGTCAAGCATGGCGGAGATCGCCGGCCATGCCTGGCCCTCCGCGCCGACCAGGCGTGCCGGGGTGGACTCGAAGGTCAGCCGGGCCTGCTTGCGCGTCTGGTCCAGGGTGGACAGCGGGCTGGCGGACAAGCCGGCCGCCCCCTTCTCCACGGCGAAGACGGACACGCCTCCTGGGGTACGCGCGGCTACCAGCACGACATCGGCGGCGGCACCGTCGAAGACGAAGAGTTTCTCACCAGTGAGCGTCCAGCCGTCGCCGCGGCCGTTAGCTTGCAGCGCCACGCAAGCCTCGTCCCAGCGGCCGTCAGCCTCGGCAAGCGCTACCGTGGCGATGACCGAGCCGCTGGCGATGCCGGGCAGGTAGTCCTTCTTCGCGCCGTCGTCCCCGGAAGCCATCAGCAAGTTGGCGGCCATGACGACGCTTGAGAAGTACGGGGCGCAGAGCAGCGCACGTCCCATCTCCTCCAGCACGACGATCAGCTCCACGTAGCCGTAGCCGGATCCGCCGAACTGCTCGGGAATGATCAGGCCCTGCAGCCCGAGCTGGTCCGCCATCTGCGACCAGACCGCCGGATCGTATCCTGCGGTAGTTTCCATGAGGCGGCGTACCTCTGATTCCGGGGACTTCCGCTCCAGGAAGCGCCTAATCGCCGACCTGAGCTCTTCGTGCTCCGCACCGAAGATCGCATCCATCAGCAGCCCTACTCCTTACTCGCGGATACCGCGTCTAGCCGCGTGACAGCTGGCCGCCGTCCACCGGAAGCGCCACTCCCGTAATGGCGCGAGCCTCGTCGGAGACGAGGAAGGCGATCGCGTTGCTCACGTCGCGAGGCTCGAGCCAGTCCAGGGGCAGCAGCTGCATCGTCCGGAACACCTCGCGGGCGTCCTCAAGCGTCGGCGCCGCCACGTCGGGACGGAACATCGCGTACGTGGCGTCGTTCATCATCATGTCGGTGTTGATCAGGCCGGGGCAGACGCTGTTTACCCGGATGTTGTGCCGCCCCAGCTCGTTGGCCAGGGTGCGCATGAGGCCGTTGACGCCGTGCTTGGCCGCCACGTAGCTGGCGATGTTGCCGTACCCGTGCAGTCCGGCCAGCGAACTGGTCAAGACGACCGCACCGCCCTGACCCCGGGCGATCATGGCCGGGACGCACGCCTTGACCGTGCGCCAGACGCCCGTCAGGTTGACGTCCACCACGTTCTGCCACTGGTCATCGGAAAGCTCCCAGGCCGGGGCGTGCGAGGCGGTGCCGGCGTTGGCGACCACGATGTCGATGTGGCCGAAGGCGGCCAGCGCTCGCTCCGCCACGTCGTCCAGCGCGGCCTGATCGCGAACGTCGGCCTCCGCCGTCAGGACGCGCACGCCCTCGCCCTCGGCCAGCTTGGCCGTCAGCTGGAGGTCGGCGGGCATAGCCGGCGGGTAGTAGGCGGTCGGGATGGGCGCGACAAGGTCGATGGCGACGATATCCGCCCCGTCTTCGGCCAGCCGTATCGCGTGCGAGCGGCCCTGTCCGCGGGCCGCCCCGGTGATGAGCGCCACCTTGCCGCTCAGCTTCGCCATGACCGCTCCTTCGCGAGCCCGGGGGAGAGAAGATGAGAATCATAGTAAGGAATATCTTGACAGCGGTCTAGGGCGCGCGCTGCAATAACTGTGCTGACGCGGTCCAAGGGAGGGCATAGTGACAGGCAAATGCGAGGCTAGGGTCGCCGTTGTGACCGGCGGCAGCCGCGGGATCGGGCGTGCCATCGCCGAGGCGCTTCTCGCTGAGGGAGCGAGCGTCGCGATCTGCGGCCGTTCCGCGGAAAAGGGCAAGACCGCGCTCGACGAGATGGGCGCGGGCGACCGGGGCCACTTCGTCGCCTGCGACGTGCGGCAGCAACATGAGGTGGAGGGTTTCATCGACGCGGCGGCCGCTCACTTCGGCTCGCTGGACATCCTGGTCAACAACGCCGGCGGTTCTGACGGCTTTGCCCGGGTGCACGAGCTGACCGACCAGGCGTGGCAGAACGCCCTGGCGTGGAACCTGAACTCGACCTTCTGGGCGACCCGCCGCGCGCTGCCGCACATGCTGCGCGACGGCTGGGGCCGGATCATCACCATCTCCTCGATCGAGGGAAAGCAAGCCAACAAGCCGGCGATCAGCCATTACATCACCAACAAGCATGCGATCAACGGGTTCGTCAAGGCCGTCGCCTGCGAATACGGACCCGACGGGATCACCTCGAACGCGATCTGCCCCGGCGCCATCGAGACCGACACCATGCGGGACGCCGGGGCCGTCGCGGCGGCCGCGGCGGGCATCAGCTACGCGGAGTTCCTCGCCAGGTACGCCCAGGAGTCGATGATCAAGCGGCTCAACCGCGCAGAAGAGGTAGCGGCCATGGCGATCCTGCTGGCGAGCGACGCCGGCGCGGGCATCACCGGCGCCCTGCTCAACGTGGACGGGGGGAGCGCGCCGTGGTAAGCCCTGCCGCCGTGGTAAGCCCTGCCGCCCGCGCTTACATCGACGGCCGCTGGGTCCTCGGGGAGGGGGACCCGTTCCAGGTGATCAACCCGGCCACCGAGGAAGTGCTCGCTGTGGTCCCTGGTCTCACCATGGCCCAGGCGGACGAAGCCGTCGCCGCCGCCGGCCGTGCTTTCGCCGGCGGTCCGTGGAGCAAGGTGCCGGCCGGGGAGCGCAGCCGGCTGCTGCACCGGCTGGCCGACCTGCTCGAGCGGGATACCGACCAGCTCATCGACCTCATGATTGACGAGATCGGCACACCGCGCGCCGTGGCTTCCTTCATGCAGGTGCCTTTCCCTGTCCGCAACTTCCGCTGGTTCGCCGACACTGCCGCCGCCCTCGCCGCCGGACCCGACCAGACGCTCCCGGCGACCGCGGCCGCGGACGGCACCGCCACGCTGCTGACCAGAGAACCCATCGGCGTGGTCCTGGGTCTCACCGCGTTCAACTTCCCGCTGAACCTCGCCGCGTGGAAGATCGGCGGCGCGCTGGCCGCCGGGTGCAGCATCGTGCTGATGTGCTCTCCCAAGTCCGTCCTGACCACCACGGCGCTCGCCGCCCTGGTCGAGGAGGCCGGCTTCCCGCCTGGGGCGTTCAACTTCGTCTACGGGCCGCCGGCGGTCGCCGAGCACCTCTGCGCCCACCCCGGCATCGACTTCGTCACGTTCACCGGCTCGGCCGAGGTGGGCAGGCGCATCGTCGAGCTGACCGCGCCCACGCTTAAGCGCGTGGTCCTTGAGCTGGGCGGCAAGTCCGCCGACGTGCTGCTGCCAGGCAGCGACGTGCGGTCGCTGGCCATGCGCTGCGTGCTCGGCTGGACCGGCAATGCCGGGCAGGGATGCAGCTCGCTCACCCGCACCCTGGTGCACCGGCCGGATTACGAGCAGTACCTTGAGGCGGCGGTGACCGCCGCCGAGGCGCTCGGCTGCGGCGACCCGCGCGATGCGAACACCGTCGTCGGACCGCTCGTCTCCGCGGCGCAGCGCTCCCGGGTGGCCGGCTATGTCGACCGGGCCGTCAGCGCCGGCGCGAAGGTCCTGACTGGCGGCAAGCCGCCGCAAGCCTTCCCCCGCGGCTACTTCTACGAGCCGACCGTCGTCGTCGGCGTGAGCAACAGCGCCGAGATCGCGCAGGACGAGCTGTTCGGCCCGGTCAGCGTCGTGCTCCCGTACGACGACGTGGACGAGGCCGTCACGCTGGCCAACGACACGATCTACGGCCTGGCCGCGAACGTCTGGGGGCCGACCGCCGCGGCCGTCGCGGTGGCCGGCCGGATCCGGGCCGGGACCGTAACCGTCAACGGCGGCGGCCCGATGCTCGGCGACCACCCGTGGGGCGGCTACAAGCAAAGCGGGCTCGGCCGTGAAGGCGGCGTGCTCGGGTTCGCCGAGTTCTTCGAGACCAAGCACATCCTGTGGCCGCTTGACCAGCCGGTCTAGGCCCTAGCAAGCAGTTCGGAAGACAAGTCAGGAGGCAGCCGCCGTGCTAACAGCCGCCGAGGTCGATCAGTACCGCGTCATCGACACCGACACCCACGTTGTCGAACCCTATGACCTTTGGACATCCCGGCTGCCTGCCCGCTGGCGGGACCAGGCGCCGCACGTCAAGTGGGACGAGACCCGCCAGGAGGACGCCTGGTTCTTCGGCACCGAGCGGATCGGACCCGCGGCCTCCGCGGCGCAGGCCGGCTGGCGGGAGTACCCGCCGGATCACCCGCCGCGCCTGGCCGACGTGGACGCCGCGACCTGGGACGCGAAGCCGCGGCTGGCCAGGATGGACGCCTACGGGGTCTGGGCCCAGGTGCTCTACCCCAACGTGGCCGGCTTCGGCGCCGGGAAGCTGCTCACGCTCGGCGACAGCGACCTCATGCTCGCCTGCGTGCGGGCCTACAACGACTTCCTCGTCGAGTACGCGTCGGCCGACCCGCGGCGCTTCATCCCGATCATGGCGCTGCCGATGTGGGACATGGAGCTGTGCGAGAAGGAGATCGTCCGCGCGGCCGCGGCCGGCCACAAGGGCGTCATCATGACGGGCGAGCCGACCTTCTGGGGGCTCCCGCCGATCGCGGAGTCGTACTGGGACCGGCTCTGGGCGCTGTGCCAGGAAATGAAACTCCCGGTCAACTTCCACATCGGCTCCGGCGACATGTCGATCTTCGACCACGCCTCGCCGAGCGCGGGACCGCACGCCAACTACGCCGGCTTCGGCGTCCAGTTCGGACTCGCGAATGCCAAGGTCATCGCCAACTTGATCACCGGCGGTGTCTGCCACCGGTTCCCCGGCACCAAGTTCGTATCGGTGGAAAGCGGCGTCGGCTGGATCCCGTTCGCCCTCGAGCACCTGGACTGGCAGTGGCTGAACTGCGGCGTGCCGCAAGAGCACCCGGAGTACGACCTGCTGCCGAGCGAGTACTTCAAGCGCCAGATGTACGGCTGCTTCTGGTTCGAGCGGGCATCGGTCAGGTCCGCGATCGACCAGCTCGGCCCGGACTGGATCCTGTACGAAAGCGACTTCCCGCACCCGACAAGCATGGCGCCGGGCCCGGCCACCGCCGCCGTGGAACCGCGCGAGTACATCGCCACCGAACTCGGCGACCTGGCACCGGACGTGCTGCGCAAGATCCTGCACGACAACGCGGCCGCGCTGTACGGCGCGGAACTTCTGGGCAGTGAGTGAAGGAGACGCCCTGCATGGACGACTACCCAAGGCTTGAAGTCGACCTCACCGCCAAGATCGCCGCCGCGGGCGAACACTGGAAGGAACTCGACGCGCTGCGCGAGCAGCACCGGTTCTTCTGGAACACCTACGGATCCGGCTACTGGGTGCTGACCCGATACGACGACATCAAGGAAGCCTCCCACCAGCCGGACATCTTCTCCAACCACTCCATCGTGGCGACCGACCCCGAGCCCGCCTACCGGTTCCTGCCTTCCTTCCTGGACCCGCCGCAGCACGTCAAGTACCGGCGGCTGCTGAACTGGTGGTTCGCCCCCGCCGCGGTGCAGAAGATCGCCCCGGAGATCACCCGGTACGCTCGGGAGACGATTGAGCCGCTGGTCGCGGCCGGTCACACGGACTTCTGTGCCACGTTCGGCGACCAGTACCCGGTGAAGGTCTTCCTGCTGTCGATCGGCCTTGACACTAGCGACGCGGACTTCTTCGTCTCCTGCGTGCGCCGGATGTCGGGCGCCATCACCGGCCTGGAAGAAGACGTCGCCCAGATGATGGCGGCGTGGGGCGAGGTCGCCGCCTACTGGACCGACAAGGTCGCGGACCGCCACGCCCGGCCGCTGGATCCGAACGTCGACATCGTCAGCCACTTGTGCCGCAGCGAGGTGGACGGCGCGCCGCTGCCCGACGCGGACATCATCGACCTCATGGTCACGCTGACCCTCGGCAGCCTGGACACCCTCAAGAGCCAGCTCGGCTGGTGCTTCTACCACCTGGCCGCGCACCCGGACGACCGGCGGCGGCTGATCGCCGAGCCGGAACTGATCCCCAGCGCGGTCGAGGAGTTCCTGCGCGCCTACCCGATCGTCCCGATGGCGCGGAAGGTGACCAGGGACATCGACTTCCACGGCTGCCCGATGCGCAAGGGCGACATGGTCATGCTCACCTACCCGTCGGCGACCAGGGACCCGCGCGAGTTCCCCGACGCCGACAAGGTGATCCTCGACCGGTTCCCCAACCGGCACATGGCGTTCGGCGTCAGCGAGCACCGCTGCCTCGGCTCGCACCTGGCACGCAACGAGATGCAGACGGCAATCCGCGAATGGCACCGGCTCATCCCGGACTACCGGCTGGCCGGCGACGAGCCGCCGCTGGCGCACCACGGCCAGATCTCGCTGATGAGCCTGCCGCTCGCCTGGGACTGAGGCGGGTACGGCACTGATGCGATTCGGACTGTCCGTCTACGACGTCTCCGCCACCGAGCTGGCCGACCTGGCCGCGGCGGCGGAGACGGCCGGCTTTGACACCCTCTGGCTCGGCGAGCACCTGCTGCGGCCCGTTGACTACCACGCGGTGCACCCGACCAGGGAGCCCGAGCAGGAGCTGGCGGCACGGATCGTCGGGCCGGAGACCCGGCTCACCGATCCGCTCGTCGCCCTAGCCGCCGCGGCGGGCCGCACCCGCCGGCTCCAGCTGGCCACCGGCATCTTCGTGCTGCCGCTGCGGCATCCCCTGGCGGTCGCCAGGGCCACGCTGACGCTGCAGGAACTCGCCGGCGGCCGGCTGCTGTTCGGGGCCGGCCTTGGCTGGCTGCGCGAGGAGTTCGAGGCGCTCGGGGTGCCGTTCGCCGACCGGGCCGCCCGGTTCGAGGAAGGCCTGGACATCCTGCGCAGGGCATGGGCGGGCGGTGCGTTCGAGCATCATGGCAGCGTCTACGACTTCGGGCCGGTTGAACTGACGGCGGAGCCGGCCAGGATCCCGCTCGTCCTCGGCGGGAACACCGCGCCCGCACTGCGCCGGGCGGTGCTGCGGGCGGACGGCTGGTTCGCCTCAGGCACCCCGTCGCCGGCCGAGGCCGTCGACCTGATGGCCCGGCTGGACGCGGCGCAGGCCGCGGCGGGACGCCCGGTGCCCCTGACCACCTACGTCCGCGCGTCGCCGGCCGCGGACATCACGCGCTACGCGAACGCGGGGTTCAGCCAGGTGGTCTTCTGGGCGCACGAGCTGTGCCCGCCCGGGCCCGGGCGGTGGGACCGGCTCGCCGCCGCGGCGGCCGAGCTTGGCGTGACCGAGGGAGCACGGCCATGACCCAGATACCGGGTGACCCAGCGCTAGACGGCCCCGTGCTAGATGACTCAGCGCCGCCGGCCACCGCGCCGAGCGTGGCGGAGTTCGCCGCCGCGGCCAGGAACTGGCTCGCGGCGCGGCGGCCGGCCGCCGCGGCCGGCCCGGAGCAGCGCGCGTGGGGCAAGGGCAGCGACGACGTGTCGGTGTTCCACCGGCTGTCTCATCAGCAGGAGCGGGCGCTGCTCGACCGGGCCATGGCCTGGCAGCGGGAAAAGTGCGACGCCGGCTACGGCGCCATCACCTGGCCCGCCGAATACGGCGGAGCCGGGCTCAGCGACGCGCACGAGCGGGCCTTCATCGAGGCGGAAGCCGGCTTCGCCACGCCGGAGGGACACGAGACGTTCGCGGTGACCACCTCCCTGGTCGCGCCGACCGTCGCCCTGTTCGGTACCCCCGGGCAGCGCGCGCGGTTCGTGCGCCGGTTCCTGCGGGCCGAGGAGCTGTGCTGCCAGCTGTTCTCAGAACCGGGCGCCGGCTCGGACCTGGCGGGCCTGGCGACCCGGGCAGAACGAGTGAACGGCGAAGGGGGGACGGGAGGGGAGTGGATCATCAACGGCCAGAAGATCTGGAGTTCCGGCGCGCAGTTCGCCGGCTGGGGCGAGCTGATCGCCAGGACCGATCCGTCGGTACCCAAACATGCCGGGATGACCGCGTTCCTCATCCCGCTGGACGCGCCCGGCGTGCGGATCAGCCCGATCAGGCAGATGTCGGGCGGGTCGTCGTTCTGCGAGGTGTTCCTGACCGATGTGCGGGTTCCCGATGAGCTGCGCCTCGGGGATGTCGGCTCGGGCTGGAAGGTCGCCCTGACCACGCTGGGGTTTGAGCGCGGCGGCAGCGGCGGCGGCCGTGGCGTCGGCGGTTCCTGGGAGCGGCTGCTCGGCCTGGCGCAGTGGCTCGGCCGCGCCGGCGACCCGGTTGTCCGCCAGCAGCTCGCGTCGGTCTACATCCACCAGCGGGTGCGGCGGATGAACGCGGCCCGGGCCGCGGCCGCCGCCGCGGCCGGCCAGCCGCCCGGCCCGGAGGGGTCGGTCGGCAAGCTGCTGTGGGTGACCGGGATGACGGAGATCGGGCAGGTGGCAGCCGGCCTGCTCGGCGCCCGGCTGACCGCCGACACCGGCGAGTGGGGCACCTTCGCCTGGAACGATCACATACTCGGCGCGCCCGGCTACCGGATCGCCGGCGGCTCGGATGAGATCCAGCGGAACATCATCGCCGAGCGCGTGCTCGGGCTGCCCGGCGACATCCGGGTGGACCGGGACGTGCCATGGCGGGACATTCCCCGGTAGCCCGAACGGAGGCGGCTTACCCTGACCGCCCTATTGCCCAGGCAGGGATACCGGCCGCCGACGGCGGCCAGCCTCATCGGCAACGGGTCAGCCCGCGTCCGGCTGCGGCAGCCTGCGCTGTTCCATCCAGCCCGGTTCCATGATCTTCTCGGTTATCTTCCAGGTGCCGCCCACCCGTCGCAGCTTGTCCCGGTACCTCGCCACAATCAGCGTGACCGCGCTCTCGTCGCCGGCGTCGGTCTGGTGCGACGTGTGGTAGGTGAGCGTGCTCGCCTCGTCCGGGCCCGTGAAGTCGATGTGGTAGACGGTCAGCTTGTGGTGCTGCCAGGACTTGTCCGCAGTCATCCCGTCGATCCACTTCACGATCTCGTCCGCCCCGGTGAGGTCCGCGACCGTCATGTAGACACCGTGCGCGTCGTCGGTGAACAGCGAGCGCAGGGTGGTGAAGTCCTTGTAGTCGACACTGGAGGCGTACCGGTACAGGACGTCGCTGATCTGCTGGCGGTCGACCAGCTGGCGCAGCTCTTCCTGGCTCACCGGCCGCGCCTGCTGGCCGGGGGCCGGCAGCTCAGCGGATCCGGCGGAACCCGCGGTGACGGGGGCCATCGCGTCTCCTTCCGCTGGGAGGATGACGGTTATCGCGCCCTCCGGGCACGCTCGCGCGCCGGCCGCGGCGTCCGCCTCGAGCCGCGGGAGTATCTCCCGGTCGCGGTCCCGGTCAGCGCAGTAGCCCTCGTCATCGGGAGCGTAGACATCCGGGCTGACGGTGTAGCACCGGCCATGACCGTTGCACCGCTCCGAGTCGACCGAGATTCGCATCCGTACCCCTCCGGTCCGGTTATCGCTGTGCCTAGTGCTACTGGGGCCGCCAAGGCCAGGGCCTGCTGCCACTGGCCCCGGCGGCCGTCGCGTCCCCTGCGCAACGCCGACAATACATTATGATCATCATCATGAAAAGATGACTACGCCGGTTGTAGTCGAGTATCCCTCAGGATGATTAGCATGGAGCCATGACTAGCCAGGACAACGCATCGCCCGGGGCGGAACCGTCGCCAGGGGAAGACGCCGGGCAGCTACCCGCGCCCGGTCGCAACCTGTGGGTTAGCCTGGCTCAGTCCAACGCGGACCTGACCGACCAGCCCCGGCGCTCCGTCAAGACGGCCGAGACCGTCGCCGCGGCGATCGTGCGCGACATCGTCTCGCGGAACCTGAGCCCGGGTGACACCCTGCCGTCAGAGACGGCCATGCTCGCGCACTACCGGGTCAGCCGCGCATCGCTGCGAGAGGCGCTGCGCTTGCTTGAGGTCCAGGAACTGATCCGGCTCAAGCCGGGTCCCGGCGGCGGGCCGATCGTCACCGCGGTCGACCCGCGCAACCTGGCCAAGATGACCACCCTGTACCTGCACCTCGGCGGGGCAACGTACCAGGAGCTGTTCGAGGCGGTGCTCGTCATGGCGCCGATCAGCGCGGAGCGGGCGGCGCGCAACGGCGACCGGAGCCTGGTCTCCGCCGCCATGAAGCCCTTCCTGCACGAGGAGCAGCCACTGCAGGGTCCCGCCTACTGGACGGTCACCAACGAGTTCCACGGGTCGGTGGAGGCACTGGCCGGCAACCGGGTCATCGAACTGCTCGGCCGTATCGTCGGAAACATCTGGCACGAGCACATCGTGACGCGCATGGATACCGGCGCGGTCCGGGAGCAGATTCACGCCGAGCACCGGGACATCGCCAAGGCCATCATGGCGAAGCAGCCGGGCAAGGCCTCATCCCTGATGCGCGAGCACTTCGCCGGGCTCGTCGAGGAGTACCGGCGGCACTGGCCCGGCCGTTTCGACGAGCTCATCGAGTGGGACTGACGCGGCCTTAGTTCCGCTCAGCCAAGCTCGGTCAGCCTGGTTCACTCAGTCAGTTTGCTGCGCGCGGGCCCCGCGTGTGCCTGCGTGGCCGCGCGCTCTTCTGGCGTCCCCGCCGCTCGTTCGCGCGGGGGCCGGGCGCTCTTTCAGCGTCCCCTGCGGATCGTTCGCGTCGGCTGCCGCGCCGCGAGGAGAGTCTC
>Ga0207693_10004761_pt1 | contig 11412 bp, 9 predicted proteins | sample LARL81metaG_FD_184347 | JGI IMG/M metagenome (GOLD analysis project Ga0207693, IMG submission 184347) | Corn, switchgrass and miscanthus rhizosphere microbial communities from Kellogg Biological Station, Michigan, USA - LAR L8-1 metaG... | ecosystem: Host-associated > Plants > Roots >...
GTTGCTGGTCCCGCCACCGCCGATCGCGGGAATTGTCTTCAACGCGCGAACCCAGGTGCCGCTGGCCAAGGAAAAGGTTCGCCACGTCGGTGAGCCTTTGGCCGTCATCGTTGCCGAAAGCCGCTACATCACCGAGGACGCGCTCGACGATATCGATGTCGATCTCGAAATCCTGCCGGCGGTCGTCGATATCGAAAAGGGGCTCGATGCCGCAGCACCCCGTGTTCACGACGATCTCGGGTCCAACGTCGCAGCGCATGTCCGGCAGACCAAGGGCGATTACCGCAACGCGGCCGCCAAGGCCGATCTGATCCTCAAACGCCGGTTTCGCTATGAGCACGGCATTTCCTCGCCGATCGAAACGCGCGGCGTGGTGGCGCAATGGAACGCCCGCAGCAGCCAGATGACGATCTGGGACACCACCCAGGCGCCGGTTTTCGTTCGTAACGGTCTCGCTGCGATGCTCGGTCTCGGCGAACAGCAGGTGCGCGTCATCGCGCCCTTTGTCGGCGGCGGCTTTGGCCCGAAGATCATGATGTTCTACCCGGAAGAGGTCGTGCTGCCGTGGATCTCGATGCGGCTCAACCGACCGGTGAAATGGATCGAGGACCGGCTGGAGCATTTCTTCGCGACCACCCACGAGCGCGGCCAGATACATGATGCGGAGATCGCGGTCGCGCGCGACGGCCGCATCCTCGGCATCAAGGATGTCTTCCTGCATGACACCGGCGCGTATGATCCCTACGGGCTGACCGTGCCGATCAACAGCCAGTGCACGCTGCTCGGTCCCTATGTGGTGCCGGCCTATGACAGCACATTCACGGCGGTCTTCACCAATCTGCCGATCGTGACGCCGTATCGTGGCGCCGGGCGCCAGCACGGCGTGTTCGTGATGGAGCGGTTGCTTGATCTGGCTGCGCACGCGCTCAAGATCGATCCGGCAGAAATCAGGCGCCGCAATCTCATTCCGTCGGGCGCGTTTCCGTACAAGAACGAGATCATCTTCCAGGATTTTCAGCCGCTGGAATATGACAGCGGCAATTACGAGCCGGTGCTCGACAAGGCGCTCGAAGCGATCGGATATGCCGACTTCCTAAAGCACGAACAGGCAAAGCTACGCGCGCAAGGCCGTCATGTCGGCATCGGCGTCGCCTGCTATGTCGAGGGTACCGGCATCGGTCCCTACGAAGGCGCAAAAGTCCAGGTGCAGGCCAACGGCAAGGTCAATGTCGCTACCGGAATCGGCACCCAGGGGCAGGGGCACTTTACCAGCTTTGCGCAAATCGTCGCCGACCAGCTCGGCGTCGATGTCACCGAAGTCGATATCGTCACCGGCGACACCGACCGGTTCTATTGGGGAGCGGGGACATTCGCCAGCCGCGGCGCGGTCGTCGCCGGCAACGCGGTCAACGAAGCCTCGCGCGTGGTGCGGCAGAAGGCCCTGAAGCTCGCCGGCGACCTGTTCGAATGCTCGGAGGATGATCTCGTTCTCGAAGGCGGCAAGGTTTCGATCGTCGGTATCCCCGAAAAATTCATCAGGCTTGGCGAACTGGCCCAGCGCGCCAATCCGATGCGCGGCGCGGTCAAGCCCGGCACCGAGCCGGGCCTGGAGTCGACGCAGTATTTCGGGCCGCCCAGCGGCGCGACCGCCAACGGCGTCCACGCCATGATCGTCGAGCTCGACCCGCAAACGTTCGATCTGAAAATTCTGAAATACGTCGTGGTCCACGATTGCGGGACCGTGATCAATCCAATGATCCTGACCGGCCAGATCCATGGCGGCGTTGCCCAGGGCATTGGCAACGCGTTCTACGAAAAGCTGTCGTTCGACGACCAGGGCCAGCTCCTCAACGCGTCGCTTGCGGATTATCTGCTGCCGACCGCGTTGGAGGTTCCACGCATGGAGCTAGACCATACGACGACGCCGTCCCCGCTCAACCCGCTGGGGATCAAGGGAGCGGGCGAAGCCGGTGCGATCCCGGTCGGTCCCTTGTTTGCGCAAGCGATCGAGGATGCGCTCGATCTCAAGCACCAGAAGGTCGAACTGCTGGAGATTCCGCTGAGCCCGAGCCGGTTGTTCGAATTGACGCGAAGCGCGAGGCTCCCGTGAGGTCGGCGCAGGTTTTCAGACTGTCGATGGCGCATCCCGGAGATCTCTCCGAACTGGATCGGTTGATCACCGGCGGAACGGTCCGTGCGGCCGAAGTAGCAGCCATTATCGGCAAGACCGAGGGCAATGGTGGCGTCAACGATTTCACCCGCGGCTACTTCACACAGACCCTGATGGCGCTGCTGTCAAAGCATCTGAAAAAGCCCGCGGAGCAATTGATCCACGAAATTGCCTGCGTGCTGTCCGGCGGCACGGAAGGCGTCATGAGCCCGCATTACAGTGTGTTTTGTGCCGGCGAAGCCGATGCGACGCCGGGCGCAGGATCGTCGCTCGCGATCGGCACCGCACTCAGCGAACCGGTTCCGGCCGAAAATATCGGACGGCGCGCCCATGTCGACAGCGTCGCCAATGCGGTTCGTGCGGCGATCGCCAATGCCGGGATTGAGCGGCTCGACGACGTGCATTTCGTGCAGGTCAAATGTCCCTGCGTGACAGTCGCCCGTGCAGCGGCGGCGATTGCCGCGGGCAAGACGCCGCTCACCAATGATCCCAACAAATCGATGGCCTATGCGCGCGCGGCCGGCGCCTTCGGGGTTGCCGTCGCGCTCGACGAGCTAAAGCTTTCCGGCTTCGAGGATGCGTCGCTGCTCAGCGATTTTTCGATCCAGTCGCCGCGCGCCAGCATTTCGTCGGGCGTCGAAGTCGAGAGCAACGAGGTCATCGTGCTCGGCAACAGCCCGCACTGGTCAGGCCCGCTGCGCATCGCGCACCGGCCGATGGCCGACGCGCTCGACATCGGCGCGGTCGTCGATGTGCTGGCCGATCTCGGCATCGCCGCGAACCCACAGGTTTCCGCTGGGGATGCCGCGCGGATCGCGACCGTGCTGGTCAAATGCGAGCCGGATCGGCGCGGCCGGATCCGCGGCAACCGCCACACCATGCTCGATGACACCGACATCAACGCGCAGCGCCATATCCGCGGCGCGGTCGCAGGCCTGGTTGCCGGCGTGATCGGCGACGGACGGATTTTCGTGTCCGGCGGCGCCGAACATCAGGGACCCGACGGCGGCGGCCTGATTGCCGTCATCGCCCACCAGAAAAAGGGCGGAGCCTGATGCGGATCGTCATCGTGGGGGCTGGCGTGGCGGGATGCGTGATGGCGCGCAGGCTCTCGCTGCTCGGGGATGTCGAAGTGGTCTGCCTCGAGCGGGTTTCGCGCGACGACCATTCCGAAGCCGGCACCGGGCTCAATGTCGGTCCGAACGCCGTCAAGGCGCTTGATGCGATCGATCCGGAATTGGCCGCGCGCATTACCGAGGCCAGCTATATCTGGCGCAACTGGCGGATATCGCTGACCGACGGCACCGTGCTGTTCGATCTTCCGCTGGCCAACGTGGCGGACGGGCCGGGCTGGCGGATCCGCTGGTCGGAGCTTTATCGGGTGCTGCGCGAGGCTGCTGGCGACTGCGTGTCGTATGGCTGCGAGATCACCGAGATCAGCCGCGATGCGGGCGACCCCGCCAAGACATCGATTTCGTGGAGCCGGGATGGCAATGCGCATCGGCTGGACGGGATCGATCTGCTGATCGCGGCCGATGGACGATACTCGCGGATACGGCGAGCGATATCGGGCGAACCGGCCGTGCGGCAGACCGGCGTTGCGATTTTTCGCCTGCTGGTGCCGGACACGTCGAATGGCCTGATCGACGACTACGAGCAATGGTTCAACGGACCCAACCGCCTGCTGTCGTTCCGGGTACCGCCGGGGTACATTTATATCGCCGGCACGTTTCCGATTCTGCCGGATGAACAGATCGCCGAGCGTTCGAAAACACCCGATGCGCTGCGCGCGGCCTACACGCCGCGCAGCGCGCCGCCGAGTGCCACGGCGCGCTGGCTGATCGACGCCATCTGCGCGAACGCGGCCGAGACGCATTGGGCGCGGATGCAGGAACACGAACTGCTCTACCGCGCCGCCGGCTGCAAGGTGCTCTATCTCGGCGATGCCGCGCACGGCATGGTGCCGACACTGGGGCAGGGCGCAACCCAGGCGCTCGAAGATGCCGCGAATGCGGCAATGCTGATCATGCAGCGCTACAATGACGGAAGCCGTGACGTCGAAAGCTGGCTCGCCGATGTCGAAACGCTGCGGAAGGACCGCATACGTTTCGTCATGGAGTTTTCGCTCGAGGCCACCGACACGATGCTGCAAGGCGCCGATCCCGTGAAGGGAACCGCGCACAAGAATGAAGCATCGTTTCAGAACCGGTTGAAGGCGCTCTATCGGGACGTCGGACTGCCCCTGGATGGAAACGTCGAATTGAGGAGACACGCGCAATGACCGCAGCCACCGAACTGCCGCTCGCAACGGTCCACGGGCTTTATCACATCGCGATCAAGACCGAGGATCTGGCGGCGACGCGGAAATTCTATACCGACATCATCGGATTGCGCGACTTCCAGCGGCCGGATTTCGGATATCCGGGGGCCTGGCTCGGCTGTACGCAACCGGGCGGGCTTGCAATCCTCCACGTCTATGCCGGCGGACCGGCGCTTGGACCGGAAGGCAAGGCGCCTGCGGGCACCGCGGCCATCGATCACGTCTCGCTGTCGTGCTCGGGCTATCGCTCCTACGTTGCGCGGTTCAAGGCGGCCGGCCTGGACTGGCGTGAGTTCATCGTGCCCGGCACGTCGCTCTGGCAACTGTTCGTCTATGACCCGAGCGGCGTTCAGCTGGAATTGACCTTCGAATGCGGCGGCGAGGGCGACCAGAAGCCGGATATGTCGGCGGGACGAAAGTACGTCGCCGGCTCGAGATTCTTCGACAAGGCGACCTATCCAAAACTCGCCTGAGCGATGCTGGCCGACGATCGCCCAATATATCAATCGTTGTAATCCTTAGTTGCCACTTTTCCTCCGAGTTCCAGTGAACTGGATCACAACCGCCGGCCGTGATCGGTCCGAGAGTGGGGATTGTGGAGGGATTCAGCCATGACCCAACCATCCGCGAAGCAGCGCATAACGACCGACCTGATCATCCTGATGCTCGGAGCAGTCATCATGGGCGCATTTTGGGCGCTGTAGCGAGCGCGTCAGCCACCAAATCTGTTGATCGCGCTCCAGCTTACGCCGGCCCCAGTGCGGATCCTTCGCGCGCTCCGAATCTATCATTTGAAATTGAAGCGGCCAACGCGCGTACGTCGTGGCGCCGACTTGGGGCAGCCACGCGGTCTCCGAGACATTCCCCGCCTGTGTACAAAGCGTGCGCAGGCGGGTTTTTGCCACGAATCGCCCCCACGTTCGATTTTGGCCATGCCCAGCGGGCCAAGGGGATGGTCAGGGCCCGACGCGTGTCTTCGAGAACTCACACCGCGCGCCGGGCCGCTTCTTGGCCGCGCTGAAATCCGGCCGGACATCGGCGCCTCGATGTCCGCGAGCCTTGCAGTCGAACTGCGCGACCGCTGCCGGCACCAACGGGCCATCGGAAAAGCTCAGGAAGTTCGTCGCCTGCTTTCGCTTGCCGTCCCGAAGGGCCAGCAGGCGGCTGGGATGTTTGTCTCTGTCATCTTGACGCTCGCGATCCGAGCCACAGTCCCACGAAGGCGCCGACCCCACTGAGCAGCACTCCCGAATAGGAGATCATGTCGCCACCCCAGAGTTCGGGAATAAGCCCGCCGATCGTAGAGCCAATAAAAATCCCTATCCAGATGGATGCTTGCATGGGTCAGCGTAACCAAGCGCGGTCGCACGCGAAAGCTTTTCCCAACGGGTAATCGGCAAATGAGGTCTTGGATTTCGCTTTCAGCCCAAGCTCGACCAGCCGGCGGATTTTCTCGATACGGGTCGCAACGTCGCGCCTTACACCGCAAGTTTGGCGGAAGGGATGTCCTGTCAACCGTACCGACCTGGCTCAGCTTTTGAGCGGCAGGAGCAAAAAGCTACGGTACAGCCCACAGTCCAGACGCCGTGACGAGTTACCGAGTCGAGATAAGTCGGGGTCATGCGTTCTCGCTTTCGCCGACTCTGGCAAAAACGGCGGCCTGGCTGGGACTTGATGTGGGGGGTGAGGGGGGATTTGAAGCCGCAGTCGTCGACCGCTCCGATTTGGCGATGAACGTTGGCGCCCGATGACGACCCGGGCGGGTCGGCTTGCGAAAGATCTCGTTCAGGGCTTCGACGAGCATTGCTGCACGATGATCACTCAGACGGTAAAATACCGCCTTTCCTTCGCGTCGACCAGCGATGAAGCCGGTCTCCCGAAGGCTCCCCAGATGTTGAGACAGCGACGGCTGCCGGATCGAGAGGTCACGTTCGAGATCCGCCACGCCAAGTTCTCCTTTCGCCAAGGCGCAGACGATCATCAGGCGTTGGGGATTGCTCAGACCTTTCAATAACTCGGCGACGGGCTCGACGTCGTCAGGCAAAATCAGACTATCTCTTGATCGTGGCTCGTCCGTCACCATGCGGCTCCCTCCAGAGCGTTCAGCGGAAACTTCAGGAAGCGCCGCCCCGACGCATCCATCTCGGGGAGTGGACTGGCGCGTAGATCCAACGCCGGATCGATGATGGCGCACCGCCTCCTCAGCGGGCACGCTACCGCAAGTCGGATGCTAAAGGTCCGTAGATGGTAGAAGCCTTTGACGATAGGAGGAGGAGCGATCATTGCATACCCTCCACTTTTCTGGTCCGATAAAACCAGGGGCCGCCGCCGGTGCTCGACTGTTCGGACGCCTCGCGGAGGTCAAGTGACGGCACGACAATGATGTCGTCGCCTTTCTCCCACCCTTCGGGCGTCGATACCGCGTGCGTGTCGCTGACCTGCAAAGCTTCGACCAGCCGCAAGATCTCTTTCACCGATCGGCCGATACTCATCGGATACCAGAGGATGGCGCGAACAATTCCGTTCGGGTCGATCACGAAGGTTGAGCGAACCGTCGCGCTGTCGACTGCGTCGGAATGGATCATGCCGTAAGCGGCCGCGATCGCCATTGAGGGGTCCTCGGCGATCGGAAACGGCACGTCGACATTGAAGTCATCCGCAATCGCACGAACCCATGCGATATGCGAGAACAGGCTGTCGACCGAAAGCGCGAGGAGATCGCAGCCGATAGCTTCAAAGTCGCGATGCGATTTCGAAAAGGCGATGAATTCGCTCGTGCAGACGGGCGTGAAATCGGCCGGATGTGAAAAGAACACGAGCCAGCGTCCTCGATAGTCCGAGAGGGATCGGGACCCCATCGTCGTGCGCGTTGAAAATGCCGGCGCCGCCGCGCCGATGACGAGCGGTGGGGTATCCGGCGCAACGTGTCGTTCTTGATCTTCGTGACTCATTACGCTCCCCTCATTTGCAATTTTCTTTAATCAAAAAGCTCACGAACCGTTGATTTACAGCAGGGTTGATTGTTCTTAGGATAATCGTACTTCTGACTTTCGTAAAGTAAATAATGATCGTTGCGATTTTCGGAGTAGCGCTGTGGAGCAGAGCCTTCTGTCGAGTGACCCTTCGGTAAGATCACGCTTCTGTCTTGCCGGAATTGTCGAGGCGAAATCGGCAGGCTGTGGTTCAATTTCCTGCGTGAAGTCCGCCAAGCTAGGGATCACGGGAAGCGGACCGAAGCGGCGGACCATGCTGCTTCAGTTTAGCCGCAGATCGTTGCGGCTATTGCTTGCAGGATCAGTCGTCTTGCTGACGGGCTGCTCCGACAAAAGCCAGAGCTTCCTGACGCCGGACGGGCCCGTGTCCGCCCTGGAACATTATCATTTGTGGCTGATCACGCTGATCACGCTGATCGTGGTGGCGCCGGTCGTTGTGGGCGTGCCGCTTCTCGCCTGGCGCTATCGGTACGGCAACACCCGTGCGCGCTATGCTCCGAACTGGGACTTTTCGACCGCGCTGGAATGGCCGATGTGGCTGGTCCCCGTGGCGATCGTCGCCGTTCTCTCCGTGTATTTGTGGATCTACACCCACGAGCTTGACCCTTATCGCCCGATTGCCGCGGACAAGCCGCCGCTGCGCGTTCAGGTCGTCGGGCTCGACTGGAAATGGCTGTTCATCTACCCCGATTATCACATCGCCACAGTGGGTGAGTTGGCTTTTCCGCAGGACCGCCCGGTGTCAATGGAGCTGACGACCGACACGGTGATGCAATCATTCATGATCCCGGCACTCGGCGGACAGATCTATGCGATGCCGGGAATGGTGACGCGACTGAACCTCGAGGCCGACCGAACCGGCGAATTCGAGGGAATGAACACCCAGTACAACGGCGACGGCTTTCACGCCCAGCACTTCCAGGCTGTCGCAATCACGCCGCAGGACTTCGACCGTTGGGTGAAAACGGTGCAGCACAACGGCGCGGCACTGAACCCGACGAGCTACGGGATCCTGGCCAGGAGTTCGACGCCTGCCGAGGTGCATAACCAGTTCGGCGATGCGGCGATGCCAAAGGACATCACGTTCTTCAACGATGTCGCTTCCAGGCTCTTCGCGGGAATCGTGATGCGCTATCACGGCGACAGGGCCGTTTCCCCAGCCGAAGAGCCCGGCACGGTCGCGTACAACGCGAAGCTGGCAAGCAAGTGAAAGGCGCCGATGTCACATAGTTTCTGGAGTCTGGTATTTGGGCGACTTGATTTCGATTCGCTCGACTTTCTGAAGGCATTCTTCCACCCGGATTTGAACGACGTGATCCTGTCCGGTGCGTCCTGGGTGGTGATCCTCGGTGCCGTCGTCACGGCGGCGCTGCTGACCTGGTTCCGTCTCTGGGTTCCCTTGTGGTCGAAATGGCTGATCAGCGTCGATCACAAGCGGATTGGCGTGATGTACATCGTGCTCGCACTGATCATGCTGGCACGAGGAGTGCTGGAGGGCGTGGTGATGCGCGCCCAGCAAGCCGACGGACTGCATGGCGGCTTCGTGTCCGCCGACCATTTCGCCCAGCTCTTTTCGACACACGGCACGATCATGATCTTTTTCATGGCGATGCCGTTCCTGACCGGCTTGATCAACATCGTGGTGCCACTACAGATCGGCGCGCGCGATGTCAGCTTTCCGATGCTGAATTCCCTCAGCCTCGGCCTGACCGTTTCCGGCGCCATGCTGGTCATGATCTCGCTTGTTATCGGCGATTTCTCGACCGGCGGCTGGACCGCCTATCCGCCCTACACCGAGCCCGATTTTCAGCCCGGCGCCGGGGTTGATTATTGGATATGGGCAGTCACGATCGCCGGATTGGGCTCGACGCTCACCGGGATCAACTTCGTCGTCACAATCCTCAAGGAACGGGCGCCGGGAATGACGCTTCTTCGGATGCCCATATTCACATGGAACGCGCTCTGCACATCGCTTTTGCTGGTCTTCGCCATGCCGCCGCTGACTGTGGCGGGACTCATGCTGGCCGCCGACCGTTATCTGGGCTTCCACTTCTTCACGAACACCCTGGGCGGCAACATGATGAACTATGCCAACCTGTTCTGGCAGTTCGGCCATCCCGAGGTCTACATCCTCATCCTGCCGGCCTTCGGTGTTTACGGCGAGGTCATCGCGACCTTTTCAGGGAAGCGCCTTTATGGCTACGTCACCCTGGTGATTGCCACCATGGCAATCGGCTTCCTGTCGTTCGGTGTGTGGCTGCATCACTTCTTCACCATGGGCCAGGATGCGGACGTCAACGCCGTCTTCGGTATCGCCACAATGCTCATCGGCATTCCAACGGGTGTGAAAGTCTATGACTGGATGGCCACCATGTTCCGCGGCCGCATCCGGTTCAGCGTCCCGATGGTCTATGCGCTGGCGTTCATGGTGCTGTTCGTTCTTGGTGGTCTGACAGGCATCCTCCTCGCCAACCCGACTGTCGACTTCCAGGTCCACAACACGCTCTTCCTTGTCGCGCATTTCCACAACATGCTGATTCCCGGCACGCTGTTCGGAATGCTGGCGGGTTACACCTACTGGTTCCCGAAGGTCTTCGGTTTCCGGCTCAACGACCGCTGGGGCTATATCGCCGCCTTTAGCTGGATCATCGGCTATTTCCTGGCTTTCATGCCGCTTTACGCCGTCGGCCTGATGGGCATGACTCGGCGCACCGTGTCATACACCAACTCGGCCTTCGAGCCTTGGTTCCTGGTCGCCGGGGCGGGCGCATTCTTCGTTACGGTCGCCCTCGTCAGCCTGTGCGTGCAGCTCTACGTGTCAATCCGCGACCGCGAGCTGACCCGGGACATCGGCGGCGATCCATGGAATGCGCGGACGCTGGAATGGGCGACGCCTTCGCCGGTGCCGGCCTATAACTTCCCGGTCATGCCCCATATCCACGCGCTCGACGCGTTCGCCGTGGCCAAGGAAGCAGGCTTTGGATATCAGGAGCCCACTTCCTATTCGGATATCCACCTGCCGGGCAACACATGGGCCGGCGTGATCGCGGCCGTCTTTGGCACGGCACTGGGCTTCGGACTGGTCTGGCACATGTGGTGGCTTGCGTGGCTCTCCCTTGCCGTCCTTGCGGTTTCCCTGATAGCGCGAGCCCTGCTGGGCGATCGCCACCCGGTGAAGATTCCCGCTACCGAGGTCAGGCGGCAATACAGGGCCTGGCTTGAGAAGGTCCGGGCCGTAACGCCCGTCACCCGCGCGCTTGAGTGGGATCACAGAAACTGCGGCGTCGCGGCGACCGAATACTTCGAGGAGGCAGCGGAATGAACGTCATCGCCAGATCCCTCGGCCTGACCTGGGTCGCAGAATACGACCACGAGCACGATCACGCCGCGAGTGCACTGTCAGGATTCTGGCTGTTCATGATGAGCGACCTCATCATTTTCGGCCTGATGTTCGCGACCTACGTGACGATGCTCACTCCGATGTCCTTCGCCGGCGGACCGACGCCGAAGGAGCTGTTCGAACTTCCCGGAGCCGCGTTGGAGACAGCGGCGCTGCTGACCAGCACCTACACGTTTGGCATGGCATCGCTGGCAATCAAATTCGACCGGGGCCTTGGCAAGGTGAAGTCATGGCTCCTGATAACCCTGGCGCTCGGCCTGGTATTCCTGGCCCTGGAGATCCGCGAATTCGCGCACATGGTGGCCGAGGGCGCTGTGCCTCAGCGGTCGGGTTTTCTGTCAGCTTTTTTCGGCCTCGTGCCCTTGCATGGCGTCCACGTGACGGCCGGCGTGACCTGGCTCGTGATGATGCTGATCCAGATCAATCGAACAGGCCTGACCGGTTCCGCCAAATCGCGCATCGCCCGGTTGGCTCTGTTCTGGCACTTTCTTGATTTGATCTGGGTCGGGATTTTCTCGGTCGTCTATTT
>Ga0207693_10004762_pt1 | contig 11412 bp, 10 predicted proteins | sample LARL81metaG_FD_184347 | JGI IMG/M metagenome (GOLD analysis project Ga0207693, IMG submission 184347) | Corn, switchgrass and miscanthus rhizosphere microbial communities from Kellogg Biological Station, Michigan, USA - LAR L8-1 metaG... | ecosystem: Host-associated > Plants > Roots >...
GAACTCGTCGAGTCGCCAGCGGCCGGAGCGGCCGGCACAGATCATCAGATGGTTGAGAGGTCGTAGTCATGGCCATGCGTTCGCGTGACGAGGGGAAAACCCAGCCAGTATCGGTGTTCAGCGGCCGGCATGACCGCCGGAAGGTGACCGACTGGGTGTACGAGGAGCTGAAATCGGCGATCGTCGATCTCAGGCTCGCCCCGGGAGATCCGCTGCGGGAGGCGACGCTGGCCGAGCAGCTCGGCGTCAGCAAGACCCCGATCCGGGAGGCGCTCACCCGGCTCGAGCAGGAGGGCCTGGTGGAGACCACCTCGTTCAAGGGCGCCATGGTCACCGGGTACTCGCGGCAGGACCTGATCGAGATCTATGAGCTGCGTGAGCTGCTGGAGAACGCCGCCGCCCGGGCGGCGGCGGAGTCGATGTCGGATGCGGACCGTGACCGCCTCCGCCGCATCTGCCGGGAGAGCCGCAAGCTCAAGAAGGGCAATGACGCGGCCGGGCTGGCCGCGCTGATCTCGCAGTTCGACGACGTGCTGTTCGATCAGGTCGGCAACAGCCGGATCCGCGCGCTGATCGAGAATCTGCGGGCTCACCTGACCCGGATCGGCCAGCTGACCGCGGAGATCCCGGGCCGGATCGAGGCCTCGGTCGACGAGCACGAGAAGATCCTCGAGGCGATCGCCGCCCGCGACCCTGAGCTGGCCGAACGCCAGATGAGCCGGCACATCCGCAGCGTCCGCGACGACCAGCTCCGGGCGCTCGGCGAGGCGCCGGCCCAGCCTTGACTTTGACGAATGAGATCTGATGTGCTGCACATCATGTCGGAGACACGACAGTCACGAGTCTCCGCGTGCCTGCTTGAGCGGGGCAAACCGGCCTGGGCGGCGGCGACCAGCCATCCGATGGTCCGGGAGATCGCGGCCGGGACCCTGCCGCACGGCACCTTCCGCCGCTACTTCGAGCAGAACATCCTGTACCTGGGGGACTACGCCCGGGCGATCGGGCTGATCATCGGGAAGGCGCCCGACCTGGCCGCGGCCGAGGTCCTCAGCCGGTTCCTGCGGCAGATCACCGGCACCGAGATCCCCGCCAACCTTGCCTTCCTGGAGAGGCTGGGCGGCTCGCCGAACGGCGACGAGGCGCCGGACGGCATGCTCCCCGCCACGTACGCGTACACGCGGCATCTGCTGTACACCTCCGCCCAGGGCACCTGCGCCGAGGGGCTGACCGCGGTCCTGCCCTGCCAGTGGAGCTATGGGGAGCTCGCCGGGCCGCTGATGGCCTCGCTGCCAGCCGATCCGGTGTACGCCGACTGGATCTCCATGTTCGGCGGGGCCGACTACGGCGGGCTGGTCGAGGAGACCACGGGACTCCTCGACCGGCTCGGGGACCCGCGCGATGCCGTCGTTATGCAGCGACTGTCGTGGATCTTCGATACCTCGACCCGCTACGAAGTGCAGTTCTGGGATATGGCCTATGGAGAGGAGCCGGCCGGGTGATGCGCGCTGCCCGAATCTTCGAGGACCTGAGCCTGCGGGTCGATGAGCTTGCGGTTCCGGCGCCGGGGCCGGGCGAGGCCCTGGTGCGGATCCAGGCCGCCGGGGTGTGCGGGACCGACCTGCACATCCTGGACGGCATGATCAAGCCCGACCCCTACCCCATGACCATCGGCCACGAGGCGGCCGGCGTGGTCGAGGCGGTGGGCGGCGGCACCGCGCTGTCCCCCGGTGACCGGGTGGCGGTCTACAACAAGCTCTTCTGCGGTGCGTGCGAACAGTGCCTGAGCGGCCGGAACAACATCTGCGACCGCGAGCCCGGCCAGCTTGGCTTCAACACCGACGGTGGTGACGCCGAGTACGTGGCGGTGCCCGAGCGCAACCTCGTGCCGATCCCCGCGTCGGTGGACTTCGCCACCGCCGCCGTGCTGACCTGCGCCGGGATGACGGCGGTGCACGCCACCAAGCTGTCCGGGCTCCGGCTGGGCGGCACCGCCGTGGTCGACGGCATCGGCGGCGTCGGCATCCTGGTCGTCCAGGCGGCACGGGCGGCCGGGGCGCGGGTGATCGCGGTCGCGGACTCCGCCGAGAAGCGGGACCTGGCCCTGTCCCATGGCGCCACGGACGGAGTCGTCATCAGCGAGGCGCAGGGGTACGGCGAGCTCCCGGCGGCGGTGCGCGAGCTCACCGCGGGCCGCGGCGCCGACGTGTTCTTCGAGCTGGTGGGAACGACCGACACGATGACCGCCGGCGTCCGGTGCCTGGCCAAGGGGGGCACGTTCGTGGCCACCGGGTACACCGACCAGCCGCTCAACGTGCATCCCATCGAGTTCATCCTGTCCGAGACCTCGCTGGTGTCCACGGTCGCCGCCACCAGGCTGGACCTGGAGGCCGCGCTCGGCCTGGCGGCCAGCGGGGCGATGAGCGTTCCCATCGCCGGGCGCTACCCCCTCGACGGCGTCCAGGACGCACTCAGCGCGCTGCGCAGGCGTGCCGTCCTCGGCCGGCAGATCCTCGACCTCGGGTGAGCAGGGAGTGACAGCCATGAATGAGCGCATCATCATCAAGAACGGCTGCGTCGTCACGATGAACGACGCCAACGACGTCCTGTTCGACGGGGCGGTCGTCCTGGAGGGCGACCGGATCACCGACGTCGGCCCCACCGCGGACGTGCTGGCGCGGCAGAGCGCCGACGGCGCACGCGTGATCGACGCCAGCGGCAAGGCCGTGCTGCCCGGCCTGGTGGACCTGCATTATCACACCGCGCTCGGCAAGGGATGGAGCGACCACCTGCCGCTCTGGGAGTACCTGGAGACCTGCTGGTACCCGATCATCAGGGCGCTCGACTACGAGGCGGCGTACTGGGCCGCGCTGGCCAGCTACAGCGAATCGATCAAGTGCGGCGTCACCACGGTCAACGACATGTACCGGAAGCTGGACGCGCTGGCCGACGCGGCCGACGAGATCGGCATCCGGGCGGTGCTGTCCAACGACGTGGCGGACGCCGAGCACAACCTGGACACCCTCGACGACAACAAGGCGGCCTTCGAGGCCAAGCACGGCGCGGGGAACGGCCGGGTCGAGGTCTACATCGGCATCGAGTGGCTGCCGCTGGCGTCCGAGGAACTGCTCCGGGACGCCCGGGTGCTCGCCGACGAGCTGGGCACCGGCATCCACATCCACCTGAACGAGTCGCTGACCGAGGTCGAGAACTCCAAGCAGCGGTTCGGGCGCCGCCCCACCGAGGTGGCCTACGACGCCGGGATCCTCGGCCGGAACTGCATCGCCGCGCACTGCGTGTGGCTCTCCGACGCCGAGATCGCCCTGATGCGGGAGACCGGCACCCAGATCTCGCACAACCCGTCGTCCAACGCCAAGCTCGGCAACGGCATCGCCCGGCTGCCGGAGATCCTGGGCGCCGGGATCAACGTCGGGATCGGCCATGACGCGGCGGAGTGCAACAACAGCCGGGATCTGTTCGAGGTGATGAAGTTCGCCTCGCTGATGCACCGGGCCAGCCGGGTCGACGCGAGCCTGCAGCAGGCCCCGGACGTGGTGCGGATGGCCACCAGGAACGGCGCGGACGCGCTCGGCCACGAAACCGGCCGGCTGGCGGCCGGCCGCAAGGCCGACGTGATCCTGGTGAACCTGAAGAGCCAGATGTTCACGCCGCTGATGCCGGGGAACGCCGATCACCTGTTCTCGCACCTGGTGTTCGCGGCCAACGGGAGCTGCGTCGACACCACCATCATCGACGGGAAGATCGTGATGGAGGACCGCCGGCTGACCACGGTGGACGAGCAGAAGGTCCTGCGGGAGGCGAACGACGCGTTCCGGCGGGTGCTGGACCGGATGGTCGTCCCGCCGTCGGCGTAGCCGGATGGCCCGGCTCCTGGTGCTGGGCGACCCGGTCGTCTCGCTCGGCGCGCAGACCCTCATCCCGGACGGCGGCCTGGTCATCGAGGACAGGGCGATCGTGGCCGCCGGGCCGCGGGAAGCGATGGCCGCCCTGGGCCCCTTCGAGCGGGTTCTCGGGTCACCCGGGCATTTCGTCCTGCCCGGGTTCGTGAACTGCCACTACCATTCCGAGCTCGCCATCGGGCCCGGGCTCTATCAGCACATCTTCGAGAAGGCCAACGTCCATATCCAGGGCGCGACCGGGCCGATCGCGGAGGAGGACCTGTACCACGGCATCCTGTGGGGGCTGATCACCGCGATCAAGGGCGGCCAGACCGGGACCGTCGACATGTACTACGGCCGGCCGAGCCTGCCGGACTTCGGCTGCGAGCCGGCCCTCCGCGCCTACCAGGACGCGGGCCTGCGCACGGCGTTCGGCCTGGTCAGCAGGGATCAGAACACCTACGCGCACGAGCCGGACGAGCAGTTCCTGGCCCGGCTGCCCGCCGAGCTCGCGGCGGAGGTCCGCGCCTCGCCCATGGGCTACGCCTGGCCGGTGGACGAGGTGATGGCCAGCTTCGGCCGGCTGGCGGCCCGCTGGCACGGCCGGGATGACCGGATCCGGCTGGTCACCGCCCCCGACTGGACACCAGCCTGCTCCGACGCGCTCTACCAGCGCTGCCGGCGGGTGGCCGACGAGCACGGCACCGGGCTGATAACGCATGCGCTGGAGACCCGCGCGGAGATGCTCTACAACCTGCAGGCCCACGGCAAGCCCGCGTTGCGCCGCCTGGCCGACCTGGGGGTACTCACGCCGGAGACCGTGGTCGAGCATTTCGTCTGGGTCACCGACGACGAGCTCGCCGTCTTCGCGGACTCGGGCGCGGTGGCGTCGAACAACCCCGGCTCGAACCTGCGGCTGTCCACGGGCATCTGCCGGGTCCGCGACATCATGGACGCGGGCGGGCGGATCGCGTTCGGCACCGACGGCATCTCGTTCTCCGACCGCGACGACTTCTTCACCGAGCTCCGGCTGGCCTGCTACCTGCAGCGGCTGCCGCGCGAGTTCGGGCAGGGCCGGCTGGACAGCGAGCGGGTGCTGCGGGCGGCGGCCGGGAACGGTGCCCGGGCCCTCGGCCTGCCCGGCCGGCTGGGCAGCCTGGAGCCCGGCCGGTACGCCGATCTGCTGGTCGTGCGCAAAGACCGGATCTTCTTCCCGCCCGGCCGGTACGACGGCGAGCCGTTCCTCGACGTGGTGCTCGACCGGGCCGAATCCGGCGACATCGACACGGTGATGGCCGCCGGGCGGGTGCTGATGGAGGGCGGCCGGGTCACCGTCGTGGACGAGGCCCAGGTCCGTGACCGCTTCGCCGAGGCGGTGGCGGAGCGGGTGTACCGGCCGTCCGCCGAGGTGCGGCGGTGGGCGGAACTCGGCACCCTGGTGGAGCCGTACCTGCCCGGCTTCTACCGCCCCTGGTACGAGACCCCCGTCGAGGCCGCTTACGTCTACAACCCCCGCCAGCCGCCCCCATCCGCCGGGCGCCCACCGCCGCCCTAGCCCGCGCAATTCCATGATCATGCGCGCCGACGACCCGGCGCGGCCGCCGGGTCAGGCGATGCCGAGGACGGCGGCGGCGTTGTCGCCCATAATGCCGTGGAGCTTGTGCCCGGGAATCGGGGGCAGGCTGAGCGCGGCGGCCTCCTCGTTGACGGTCATCAGCTTGTGGGCCAGCTTGACGGGGTCGTAGAGAAAGCCGGGGTAGTCGGTGCCGAAGAAGATCTTCTCCAGCGGCACGAACGCGGGCTCGCACCGGTGCAGCAGCAGGAACAGGTCACGCCGGGTCAGCGTGGCGATCAGGTAGGACAGCTCACCGTAGAAGTGCGGGTGCTTGGTCAGCAGGAACAGGGCCTCGTCCACCCAGGGGATCCCGCAGTGGGCGATGATGACCCGCAGGTCACGGAACTCGCGCCCGATGTCATCCAGCAGCGCCGGGCGGCCCAGTTCCAGCTTGGCGTCGATGCGGGTGGACCCGGCCTGGTGGATCATCACCGGGATGCCGAGCTCGGCGGCCTTGCGGTAGATGGGGAAGCCGAGGTCGCGGTCGTTGGCGGCCCAGTGCTGGTACATGGGGTAGAGCTTGAGCCCGGCCAGGCCGAGGCCGGTGACGGCGCGCTCCAGCTCCGCCACCGCCGCGTCCGGGCCGCGGAAGGCGGGGTTGACCGAGGCGAAGCCGATGAAGCGCCCGGGGTCGGTCCTGACCACCGCGGCGATGTAGTCGTTGCACTTCTCCGGGTCCGGCGGCCCCTCCACGCCCAGCAGCCCGCTGGTGTCCACCGTGCCGATCAGGTGCCCGTCCAGGTGCTGGGGCGAGACGGCCAGCACGACGATCTTGTCGAAGCCGGGATGGTCGCGGCGCGACTCGTCCGGGCCGATCAGGGGCCACCCGGCCCGCGAGAACCCGCTGGCCTCCCACTCGTCCTCGGTGGGCAGGCGGTGGGACGGGACACGCCCCATGCTCCGGTAGATGCACAGCGATCCCTCACGCCCGTACTCCACCGTGAACTCCGGGTCCGCGGCAAGACTCAGGATGTGACTATGGGCATCGATGATCATCGGCCCGTCCTCCCTCCGTCGCCGTTCCCAGGCAGCCGGGACATGACGCTATCCGCATCTTGCCGGGCGCCGCGATCGGGGATGGTCGACGGCCGCGCACAAGCGAGGGCGGCCGGCACAGCCACACAGGCTTCCCATCCCGCCTGCGTTCTGCCTGGAATATGCCGATCTCCGGGCAGAATGTGGGCGTGCAGATCATGTCTGTGACCGGCCCGGTTCAGCCAGGTGATCTTGGGGTCGTGCTTCCTCACGAGCATGTGTTTGCCGATCTTGTGCGCGAGTACCGGGGCACTGGGCTGCTCAACGACGAGTACCTGGCGCGCCGCGAGCTGGAGGCTTTCGCCGCCGCCGGGGGCACGACGCTGGTGGACCTCACCGTTGACGAGATCGGCCGCAACCCGCCCGCGTTGCGGCGGGCCGCCGAAGCGACTGGCGTGACGATAGTCATGGGCTGCGGTCATTACCGGGATCCCTACCTGGATCGTGCCTGGTTCGACCGGCACACCGTCGAGGCGATCGCTGACGAGATGGTCCGTGATGTGGAGGAAGGCGTTCGCGACACCGGGATCAGAGCGGGGATCATCGGTGAGATCGGCGCCGACAGGTGGTATGTCTCCGCGGCCGAGGAGAGGTCGTTCCGGGCCGCGGCGCGGGCTCATCTGCGGACCGGCCTCACGATCAGCACGCACGCCGCCCGATGGCCGGTCGGGCTCGAGCAGCTGCAGCTGCTCACCGGGGAAGGGGCCGACCCGCGCCGCGTCATCATCGGGCACGCCGACTCCGTCCCGCTCCCCGACTACCACCTGGCGCTGGCCAGGCAGGGCTGCTATGTCTGTTTCGACGCGATCGGGAACGGAACCCCTTACGACCTGCGCAGGACCGTCGACTACGTCATCGCGCTGGTACGGGCCGGGTTCGGCGCACAGATCCTGCTGTCGCACGACACCTTCCTGCGCGGGCAGCTGCGCGCGGACGGCGGGCCGGGCTACACCTACCTGCTGACCGACTTCCTGCCGCTGCTGATCGCCGCGGGTCTCGAGGAGGCGGAGGTGCGCAGGTTCGTCACCGCGAATCCCCGGGCGGCACTCACCGGTGAACCCTTGACGTAGGCCGGGCGCATGCAACACTCCGGCCATGGGGTGTTTATTGACACCCCCGCCAGCCAGGTGTAGACATCACCCATCCTGCCAGGTCAGCGGGGGGAGTGGCCGCTGAGTGGAAAGCAACGGAGGCAATGATGGCCACCGAGCACCATCAGTCCGGCCGACGGATCGACCGGCGGCAATTCCTTTCTGTCGGCGCCGCGATTCTTGGCGGCGCCGTTGTGCTGGACGCGTGCGGGTCGTCCGGCACGCCCTCTTCCGGCGGCGCGACGAGCCATCCGCCGCTCAGCAAGGAACCGGGCAACCTCTCGATTCTTGAATGGGGCGGCTACGAGGCGGCCGGGACAAAGGCACAGACCAACGGCCTGGAGGCCGGGAAGATCTACACGACCAAGTTCGGCACGAATTCCATCACCTACACCTACATCACCAACGACGACCAGGCGCTACAGAAGGCGACAGCGGCTGGGCCGTTCGACATCATGCACCCGTGCCACGAGAACCTGCCCGACTATGTGACGCGCGGCCTCGTGCAGCCCTGGGACACCTCGCTGCTGCCCAGCTTCAAACAGCTCAACCCCTACCTGGTCAGCAAGGGCCAGATGAACGGCAAGCAGTACATGATCCCGTGGGACTGGGGCTACGGGAGCCTGAGCTACCGGACGGACAAGGTGGCCGCGGCCGACGCCACCGGCTGGGAACTGGCCTGGAATCCCAAATACTCCGGGAAGATCTCGCTGTGGTCGGGAGCCTCGACCGCGTTCGAGGTCGCCGCGCTGAAGCTGGGGTACCCGCGCATCGACCAGCTGACCTCCGACCAGGTGCAATCGGCGAAGGCGTCGCTGACCACGCAGAAGCCGCTGAACAAGTTCTACTGGGAAAGCGAATACAGCCAGATGCAGCCGGCGATCAAGTCGGGCACGATCTGGATCGCCTATTCCTGGCAGGACACTCAGGTAGCGATGAAAAAGGCCGGCGTTCCGGTCGCATTCATGAACCCGAGCCAGGGCCGGCTGTCGTGGCTGTGCGGGTTCATGCTGGGCGCGCACACCAAGAACTACCACCACGCACACGACTACGTGGAGTCGTTCATCAACCACAACGCGTGCGCGCAGATGACCAACCTCTACTACTACGGAACGGCCAACGACACCGTGAAGCCGTCCGAGATCCAGGACAAGACGCTCGTCGAGGCGCTGAAGCTCGGTGACCCCCGCGCGATCGCCGCGTCGAACGTCCACCTCCAGAGCTGGTCGCCGAACCGGGCCGCGCTCGAGCTGGCCTGGCAGGAGGTGCAGGCTGCCTGAACAGCGGCACCGGTGAACCGTAATGACTGCTGACGGACGCGCCGCTCGCAGCGGCCAGCCTCCTCGGAGGAGATCGTGGCCCCGCCCGGGCCAGGGCACGCTGGTCATCCCCCCGCTGCTCTTCGTGGTGGTGCTGCTCGTCCTGCCCGTGGCCTTCGTGGGTCTCTACAGTGTGGGGCTGCGGACGAACATCCCCGGAACGCCCACGGCGTTCTCCCTGCTGGACTGGAAGGACTTCCTGACCGGCGGCGGGAGTGCCTTCCGCAGCCGTTTCGTGTACTCCATGGAGATCACGCTGTTCGTGTCCGTGATCACGACCGTCGCCGCGTACCCGCTCGCCTACTACCTGTCGTTCGTGGCCCGGCGGCGCCGCTACGCCCTGCTGCTGGTCCTGCTGGCGCCGTTCTTCACCAGCTACCTGCTCCGGGTCATCGCTTGGCAGATCATTCTCAACGACAACGGCGTGGTCAACTCGCTGCTGTGGACGCTGCACCTGCGGCCCCACGGCGAGGCGATCTCCTGGCTCATCTACTCGAACTTCTCCATCGCGCTCGTCCTGTTCTACACGTGGATCCCGTTCGTCGCCCTGCCGATCTTCGTCGTGCTCGAGAACATGGACCACCGGCTGCCGGAGGCGGCCGCGGACCTCGGCGCCAGCCGGGCTGCGACGTTCTGGCGGGTGACGTTCCCGCTCAGCCTGCCGGGCGTCATCGCGGGGTTCGTGTTCGTCCTCATTCCCACCACGGGGGAGTTCATCGCACCGCTGCTCGTCGGTGGCCCGAACAACCAGCTGTTCGGCAACTCGATCCAGGCGTTCTTCAGCAACTCGCCCGACTGGAACTACGGCTCGGTCCTGGCCATGACGCTGATCGTGGTCGTGGTCGTCCTCACGCTCGTGTTCGGCCGGTTCCTCCGGACAGACCTGCGCGCCGGGGCGGGGGCGGAATAGTGAGACCGATCAGCCGCCTCGGGTCGCTCGGGCTCGGCATCTATTTCTGGGCCTTTGTCGCCTTCCTGTTCGTTCCGCTGGTCGTGCTGGTCATCTTCTCGGTGAACGACAGCACGATCCCGACGCTGCCGCTGTCCGGCTTCACCACGCGCTGGTTCCATCAGGCGTTCAGCAACGGTACGCTCACGACGGCGCTCGTCAGGAGCGTGGTGATCGCGCTGGCCGCCGGCGTGCTCGCCACCGCGTTCGGGATTATGGCGTCGCTTGGCTTGCTGGCTCTGCGGGGGCGCGCGCTCACGCTGGCCCTCGCGGTGCTGCTGCTGCCGCTGGTGGTCCCGTACATCTGCCTCGCGGTCGGGCTCCTGATCCTGGTCCAGGAGGTCAGCGCCCAGCCGACGCTGGTGGCGGTGGTTCTCGGGCACTCCGTGATCGCGCTGCCGTTCGCGATCCTGGTGATCCTGCCCCGGCTGCGGTCGCTCGACCCGGCGATGAACGAGGCGGCTCTCGACCTGGGTGCCTCCAGCTTCGCGGCCCTGCGGTACATCACGCTGCCGCTGCTCACGCCCGCCCTGGTGTCGAGCGGGATCATCTGCTTCGTGACGAGCTTCGACGAGTTCGCCATCGCGTCGTTCCTGGCACCATCCGGCCAGCCGACGTACCCGATCTTCCTGTACGCGAGCGCCCGGACCCCGGCCCTGCTGCCGGAGGTCATCGCGATCGGCGCCATCATCATCGCCGGGTCGCTGCTGCTCGTGGTGCTGGCCGAGGGCGGGCGCCGGTGGGCCGAGCGCAGGCTGATCGGGGCGAACGTCAGCCCGGCCGGCGCGCTGGCGGGCCAGGACGGCGAGACCGGCGCGCCCGTGTTCGCGACGGCCGAGCCGGGCTAGGTGGGCAGCATGACGGACACCCAGGACCGGGGGAAGGGGCAGGTCAGCCTCGTCTCGCTGACGAAGCGCTTCGGGCCGGTCGCCGCCGTGGACTCGATCGACCTCGAGATACCGTCGGGCGGGTTCTTCTCGCTGCTCGGTCCGTCCGGATGCGGCAAGACCACGACGCTGCGGCTGATCGCGGGCTTCGAGCAGCCGAGTTCCGGCCGGGTGCTCCTCGATGGCCGGGACATGGCCGGGACGCCGCCCAGCAAGCGGCCGGTCAACACCGTGTTTCAGAGCTACGCGCTCTTCCCGCACCTGCGGGTGTTCGACAACGTGGCGTTCGGCCTCCGGCGGGCCCACGTGCCCAGGAGCGAGGTCCAGCGCCGCGTGGGCGAGGCGCTGGACCTCGTGCAGCTCTCCGACCTCGCGGCGCGGAAGCCCGGCCAGCTGTCCGGCGGGCAGCAGCAGCGGGTCGCCCTGGCCCGCGCCCTGGTGCTCAGGCCGGCGGTGCTCCTGCTCGACGAGCCGCTCGGGGCGCTCGACGCGAAGCTCCGCCGCCAGTTGCAGGTCGAGCTGAAGCAGCTGCAGACGCGCGTCGGGATCACGTTCGTTTACGTGACCCACGACCAGGAGGAAGCGTTGACGATGAGCGATCGCATCGCCGTCATCAACCA
>Ga0207693_10004764_pt1 | contig 11408 bp, 7 predicted proteins | sample LARL81metaG_FD_184347 | JGI IMG/M metagenome (GOLD analysis project Ga0207693, IMG submission 184347) | Corn, switchgrass and miscanthus rhizosphere microbial communities from Kellogg Biological Station, Michigan, USA - LAR L8-1 metaG... | ecosystem: Host-associated > Plants > Roots >...
GAGCGGCGCGTGCTGATCCTCGTGATCGGATTCTTTCATCCGATTCCTTTTACAGGAGGCAACGAAGAGAACCAAGTTGAATCCAATTGCCTGACCACCTTCTTTGCCTTCGTTTTCTTCTGTCAGGTGTTCGAGGCGCGAGCCCCCGCGAGCGACATACCACCGGAAGCAGCTGGGCGACCCAGCCAGTTTCGGCGCGCACGCGGCGGTCGCGCCCTACCAACTGATCACTTGGGGGTAGGACGGGGCCGCGGAGCCGGACGCGGCCTTGGAGTAGGAGTAGGTCTTGGTGCCGGTGTAGGACTCGGTGTTGCGCTGGGAGTTATAGTCGGTGTTGGTGTGGGAGTAGGCGTAGGTGTGACGGGGACCATGGCATAGGCATGAGTCTCGCCATTGTGAACGCCTGTGCCGACGATGACGCCGTCTTCGCTAATGCCGAGCGCTGATGAGGAGGTGTTCATCGACAAGTCCCAGCCTGAGTTTGGAGGAATCAGGTCCGCAAGTCGGTAGGTGGTGGTCCCGTCGTAAAGGAATGGGATCGAGAAAGCCGACGAATCGTCGCCAACAACCCAGCCGGCCGAGTTCACCGCGCGGGCGGACCCTTCACTGGTGCCTGAGGCGAGTGGAATCGCGAGTATTCCACCTTGGTCCGACCAGATAAAAGGCATGCCCGGACCCTGATTCAACATGCTCGAGCCAACCACGTAACCGGTGCTACTGACGCCGAAGGCGAGCGCTCCATTGGCGCCTGGCAATGCGCCTACTTCGAAGGCCATGCTCTGTCCGATGTCATAAACAATCCCCACGTTTCGCGCTGCGTTTTGCGGATCGATGCCCTGGCCAACGACCCGGCCTGAGTCATTGATACCGAAGGCTGTGAGAAAGAAGCTTCCGTTCGTTGTCGCCTGTGTAATGATCGTTGCGCTGGCACCGCTGTAGATCACACCGCGTTGGTCGCTTCCGGCGTCGACCGAGCCAACAGCAACATTTGAAGCGTTCACTGAGTTCGCATCGCCGAGCGTTTCGCCGATCGGCAGAGGCAACTGAGAAACGATGCCATTCTGCCAGATAACAGGTAGCCGGCCCGAGCCAAATGCAGTCGTCGCTGCCGTTCCAACTATGACGCCTGTATCGTTAGCGCTATTGGAGACGGAGAAACTCCGACCGGTCAGATTCGGAAGGCCCACGATCCCGCCGTTGAGAGTCCAGCTGAAGGCCTCGCTTCCAGTATTATTTAGTGAGCGGCCAACCGCGATCCCGCCGGAAGACACCCCAAAGGCCTGCGAAAAATCATCACCGGCCTGAACAACGCCAATGTCAAAAATCTGATATTGAGGAGTAGTTGTGGACCGGACTTTACCACCGGTTTTAGTGACTGCGTTTGCACCGGCGCTCGTGGCGATTGGCAGCGTACAAAGGAACACCGCTGTAGTGGCAGCCATGCCGGCTGCGAGTCTAAGAAGGCTGCAGGCAACACGCCTGCCTCCACAGTTGATTTCGGCGATTCTGGTAATCTTGAGACCTGGATACGTTCATGATCTTCATCGTTGGCTGCTATGATTGAAGCGAGAGCCGATTGTAGCAGAAAGGCTTGAATCCGTCACGGCATTTCATGTTTTTCCGGATTTTCGCCGGACGCGAGGACGCGTGCGCTCTCCGAAACATTCCACGAAACGATCTCGCCGTCGTAAGGTGAACGCGTTGTCCCTAACGCATTGGTAAAACAGTGCGCCACGCCGCCTGATAATCTGCGCCTTCGGCCATGTGCTTGTCATCGGTCCAAGCCGGACTGGTATTCTTAGGACAAGGCGATGTATCCTGGCGCAGTGGCTGGAATGGTCGCCGCGGCAACTCCCTTAACGCTTTGTCACATGGAGCGCCCCTACAGAGCGAGGGGCTTACATGCAATCACTGACCATGTTTTCTCACGGCCGAGGAGTCGGCCGCGGACGCGGAAGCACGCGAGACCTCGGCGTAGGCGTAGCTCTTGGAGTTGGACTCTGCCTTGGTGTAGCAGTAGGTGTTAGAGTCGCTGTAGGTATAGGCGTTGGCGACGGAGTAGCTGTCGGTGAGGGTGTTCCGGCAGGAGTCGGCGTAGGTGTTGCCGTCGGTACCGGGGTTGGCGTTGGCGTTGGAGTACCTGCCGGGCCTTGTATCTCAAACGAGCCGATATCGAGCCGTCCATTTACGACTCGATCGAAACCGGCCCCGCGCTGATCGAAGAAAGGCGGCGGAGTAAAGCCTGGGTTCCCCGCGTTGATCGCCGGGCTACTGGGCAACAACGCATGCGTGAATGTCGGACCGCCATTATTTTGCAATGGACCAAGCACTGGATCGGTGTTGATCTGGTCGCCAGGGCCGGTCAAGTGACCGCCGGCAGCGTCACTGCTTAAATTGTATCCCAGGGAGATGACTATTACCTCGCCAAAGGAATCGATATTCGCGCCTGAGTTGCCTCTATTCAGGATGGTGTTCCCGATCTGAAGTGTGCCGACAAGGAGGACGCCGCCACCGAAAATACCAGCTGAGTTATCGCTGAGGGTGCTATTAGTGATCTGCAGTGTGCCTTCATTGAAACAGGCGCCGCCATATGCTAAAACCGAGTTGCCGCTGAACGTGCTGTTGGTGATCGTCACTGCGGTGGCGGTACCCGCGTTGTCGATGCCGCCGCCCTTGCCAGCCGTGTTACCGCTAACCGTGCTGTTAACGATTGTCAGTGTTCCGTCGCTGAAGATACCGCCGCCCTCGCCCATCTTACTGACCGCAGCGTTGCCGCTAACCGTACTGTTAACGACTGTCAGCGTTCCGCCGTTGAAGATACCACCGCCCGCGCCCGTAACACCGCCAGCCGCGCCCACCGTGTTGCCGCTAACGGTACTATTAATGATTGTCAGCGTTCCGCCATTGAAGATACCGCCGCCCTCGCCCTGGATGCCGCCCGCCGAATTGCCGCTAACAGTGCAGTTCGTAATAGTCGACGTCGCGCCGTCGCCATTTAAGATCCCACCGCCGCTGAAATCGTCCCGACCATTCCTGATCGTCAGGTTAGAAATCGTGACCGTTTCGTCTGAAGTGATCTCGAAGACGTGGCTGGTCGCATTGCCGTTAATAGCCAGAACGTCAGCTCCGGCGCCGTTGATTGTCACGCTCTTGTCCACCAGCAATTCGCCGCTGCTAAGTGTGATGGCACCGGAGACACCCGTGGCGTCGATCGTATCGCCATCGCTTGCGCTGGCGAGCGCCTGACGCAACGAGCCGGGGCCGCTGTCGTTAGTGTTGGAAACCAGGATGGTCGTCGCGTGCGCGGGAATAGTGAGAGCGCAAGCCACGATTAAGCAAATTGCCGCGGGCTTGATATTCATCAGGCTTCTTACAGCGCGGAATTCCACGGGAATTGCAACTGGTTTCAAGTAACATGATTGTCACTTTCACAAAATAGTGAAGCGCGAAACCAGATCACGATCATTGAGCAAACGTTATTTGCGTCCCGGATCAACGGCCTAGCGAGGCGGACTTGGCCGAAAGTGCGGAGTCGGGCGCGTTCTGGGTGTGACTTTTGGCTTCGCAGAGGGTGTCGGTGTAGCTGTAGCTGTGGCCGTAGGAATCGGAGTAGGTGTTGGTGATGGGGTTGATGTTGGAGTTGTTGTAGGTGTAGGTGTAGGTGTAGGTGTAGGTGTAGGTGTTGGAGTTGGAGTTGGCGTACCTGTCGCGCCTTGTACCTCGAACGAGCCGATGTCGATGCGGTCATTTACCACGCGATCAAAACCCGAGCCACGCTGGTCGAAGAAAGGCGGCGGAGTGAAGTTCGGATCGCCCCTGTCGATGGCCGGACTACCCGGTAATAGCTCATGCGTGAACGTCGGACCGCCATTGTCCCGCAATAGACCGAGGAGCGGATTCGTATTGATCTGATCACCAGGACCATTCAAGAAACCGCCAGCATCATCGCTGCTAAGGTTGTACCCATGTGAGATGATCGAGCCTGAGTTGTCAAAGATTCTGCCGCCAGCTGCGCCTGTGTTTAGAATGGTGTTTCCAATCGCCAGTGTGTTTTCATTGTGGATGGCGCCAAAGGCGGCGGAGTTGTTGCTAAACGTGCTGTTAACGATCGCCAAGGTTCTGAGGTTAAAGCAGGCGCCGCCAGTCGTCGAGGCGGCGTTGCCGCTGAACGTGCTATTGGAGATCGTCTGCGTGCCACCGCCGTCGTTGTACGTGCCGCCTCCTTCGCCAGCCATATTGCCGCTGAAAGTGCTGTTAGCAATGATCAGCGTCCCGCTATTGAAGATGCCGCCGCCGAAGGCCGCCGCGTTGCCTGTGAGAGTGCTGTTGGTGATGGTCAATGTTGCGCTAGCCCCATTGAAGATGCCACCGCCGAAGTTGCCCTGGCCGTTCCTGATCGTCAGGCCGGAAATCGTGACAGTTTTACCTGTGTCGATCTGGAAAATCCGGCTGGTGGCATTGCCGTCAATGGCAAGCAAATCAGCGCCTGCGCCGTTGATTGTCCCGCTTTTGTCCACTAGCAATTGTCCGCTACTAAGTGTGATTGTGCCGGACACGCCCGTGGCGTCGATCGTGTCGCCGTCATTTGCGTCTGCGAGCGCCTGACGCAACGAGCCCGGGCCACTGTCATTGGTGTTACTAACTATAATGGTCGTCGCGTCCGCGGGGATTGTGAGAGCGCAGGCCAAGGCTAAGCAAATTGCGGCGGACTTGACTTTGCTCACGCTTCTTACACCGCAGCATTGCCCGCGAATTGCAACCATTAGAAAGTAACATGGTTGTCACTTTCATGAACCATCGAAGCGCGTGATCAATCCGGGGAAGACTTGAGACGTAGAGTCAGCTCGGCTACTCGTCCGGACGCAACCGATCACGGTCGCTGAGCACGCGCATAAAACACAGCGAGAGGTTCCAAGGTGGAACGCGTTGTCCCTTGGCGCGCCGTAGTGATGCGAAGGCGGCTCAACACGTTGACTAAGTATTGCGGCTTGTTGCCTAATATTCGCGCCTTCGGCGAATCCTTTTGTCATCGTCTTGCGGACAATCCGATCCCCCTGCGCTTAGCGCAGCTGCAACTACCTCTGCGAGCATTGTAGCCACGGCGCCGTGCCGCCGTGCTATTGAGAGTTTGTGCGATTTTGGGAGCGCCTCGACACAGCGAGGCGGCTACAACGAATCGCGAATCACATGAACGGTGGTTCCTTTCGACGCGCCAAATGCCAGTCCGGCTCGGACCAATCGCGCCATACAAATCATGGCGGCGTTGGGCGAGAATATGGAGTCGGACGCGGCCTGGGCGTGACTCTAGGCGTAGATGTAGGTGTTGGACTGGCTGTCGGTGTAGCCGTCGGACTCGGAGTAGGTGTTGAGCTAGGTGTCGCAGTAGGAGTCGGCGTAGGTGAAGGCGCAGGAGCGTTGTACAGTTCGGCACTGGTGAGAACGTTGGTGGTACCATCACCGGCTGCAACAAGCACCATGCCGTTGGGTAGCAAGGTCGCCGTGTGCCTGTTGCGCGCATTGTTAAGACTGCCTGTCACAGTCCAGCTCTCGCTCGCGAGATCGTACAATTCCGCGCTCGCCAGAACGCCGTTTATCCCAACTCCCCCTGCAGTCAGCGCCATACCATTGGGCAGCAACGTTGCGGTGTGAAAATAACGCGCATTATTGAGACTACCAGTAACAGTCCAACTCCCGTTCGCGGGATCGTACAGTTCTGCGCTCGCGGAAGGGCCAAAATTAAGATCAAATCCCCCAGCGACAACCACCATACCGTTGGACAGCAACGTTGCGATATGACTACGGCGTGCAGTATTTAGATTGCCGGTGGGAGTCCAGCTCCCGCTTGCCGGATCGTAGAGTTCTGCGCTCGTGGAAGGGCTGCCAGTGCTATCAAGTCCCGCAGCGACAAGCACCATGCCGTTGGACAGCAATGTCGCTGTGTGAAGATCGCGTGCGTCGTTAAGATCGCCTGTGGCAGTCCAGTTGCCGCTGGCCGGATCGTACAGTTCCGCGCTTGAGAGAACGTCGCCGCCGCCAGCGCCGCCGGCAACGAGCACAATACCGTTGGGCAGCAACGTAGCGGTGTGATCTGCACGTGCGGTGTTGAGAACGCCGGTAGCAGTCCAGCTCCCAGTCGTGGGATCGTACAGTTCCGCGCTCGCGGAATTGCCGCTGCTATCAACTCCGCCGGCCACAAGCACCATGCCGTTGGGCAGCAGCGTGGCCGTGTGGTCTGCGCGTGCGGTGTTGAGAGCGCCGGTGGCAGTCCAGCTCCCGGTTGCCGGATCGTACAGTTCCGCGCTTCCGAGAACATGGTTGTTGCTATCAAACCCACCTGCCACAAGCACCATGCCATTGGGCAGCAACGTCGCCGTGTACTCAAAGCGCGCAGTGTTGAGGCTGCCGGTGAGAGTCCAACTTCCGCCGGAGGGAACGGCCGGCTTGACAACGGGCTTACCGGCGGCGTGCGCGGAGAGTACAGCTGCGCATAGCAGCGCGATGTGAATTGCACCGGACTTGATAGAGGATGTGATTTTGGTTTTCATGGAGCTTCCGTTTGGATGTGAGATTTAACGTCGCAAAGATTTCGTGACTTGTTATTCGTCATTTGAACTCTGTGACTCTTGTAACTCTTTCGCCATTCGTAAACCATCGTCATTGCGGAGTCGGCCGAGGATGCGGAGTCGGGCGTGGCCTCGGCGTTACTCTGGGTGTACCAGTAGGTGTTGGCGTTGAGCTGGGTGTAGGTGTTATTGTGGCCGTTGGCGTCACTGAAGCCGTCGGACTAGCACTGGGAGTAGGAGTAACAGTGGGAGTTGGCGTTGGGCCGAATTCGCAGCTGAGTTTCTGATTGCTGGTCGTGCCAATCAAAAAATCCCCCTCAGAGCTGAATCCACCGATGACATAAAAACTTCCGTTCAAGACTGCGCCGTTCATACGCGCGCGCTTCTCGAGCATATCTGGCAAGGTGACCCAGCCGCCATCCAGGTAGATTGTGGAGGTTGAAACGTTCTTGTAGTCGACGCCGCCCACCAATCCACCAGCCATGACGAGGCCGTTGCCGTAAACTGCAGTCGCCGCGCCCCAGCGTGTGTCCGGCAGACCTGAAAGTTCGGTCCAAAGATTAAGCGCTGGATCATAATAATAGATACTATTTGTTGCGACTCCTGATGCTACGACGCCGCCGGCAATGAAAATAAGACCATTCTGTGTCCAGGAAGCTGCGAAACCAGTGGGTTCCGGTAAAGGAGCTCCAAGCGACCACGCATCCGCAACAATATCGTAGATCTCGAGTGCGGTCTGGTAGTCGGTGGCATTCTTCCCACCCATTTTGTAGATCTTGCCGTTCAAATACACTGCCGTTTGGCTCCAAGTTCCGACGATGTTCGAAGTCAACTGTGTGTAAGTGTCAGTGTTCGGATCGTAGCGATAGACATCAGTCGAATAAGTCAACGGACAGAACGTGCTCCCATTCATGATGTAGATAAATGTGCCGTTGGTCACTGCCGAGGCTGACTCGACTCCGCATGCCGACGGATAAGGTGCAATTGGTGTCCAAGTCGTGCCGTCAAACTTGTAGGCGTTTGGAACACCTTTGCCTTCACTAACACCGCCGAACGTATAAATGTTATTCCCGAGTGTGACCACTGCTTCGTCCATAATTGGAATCGGGAGCATGGCTGCGGATGTCCAGACGCAGCTGGGTAGAGGATCACCGCCGCTGAATGCTTCTTTGTTGTTCGTCTCCTGTCCAGAAGCGTGCGAGATCACCTGAACGGCGAGAAAAACCAGATAAAGAATGGATTCCGCGCGAAGAAGCCATCTCATGACTGTGGTGGCCCGTTGATTGTTCACATTAAGTGGCCCTTTCTCTCTTGTTCTCACTGCCTACGGCGGCGTTGGCCGCGGATGCGGAGTTGGACGCGGCCTTGGTGTTGCTCTAGGCCTACCAGTAGGAGTCGAGGTGACTGTTGGAGTAGCACTAGGCGTGGCAGTCGGACTCGGAGTCGGAGTAGGTGTAATAGTGGGAGTGGGAGTGGGTGTTGGTGTTGCCCCTTGTGCATACTTGATTGTGACGTAGTCAAAGTCGCTTTCTCCCGTCACATACACATTGCCTGCGTTATCGACGACGATCGCCTCAGCATAATCGACAAAATTACCCGGGCCGTTGTACCGCACCACCCATTGTTGCTGACCATCTGAATTATACTTGATCGTAGCGCAATCATCAGCACTGTCCGTGCCATCGCTATCACCCGTCACATAGACATTGTCTGAACCATCGACAACGATAGCGTAGGCATCGTCGACATGATTTCCCGGTCCGTTGTAACGCGCCGCCCATTGCTGCTGCCCAACGGGGCTATATTTCACCGTGGCATAATCGTCGGATGTACCAGAACCCTCGCTGGACCCAGTTACATAAACATTGCCCGAGCCATCAACGGCAAGAGCTATCCCAAAATCCTGACCATTAACCGGTCCGTCGTAGCGCGCAGTCCACTCTTCTTGCCCCGAGCCGGAATATTTAATCGTCGCATAATCGTAACTACCGCTCGAACCGAAACTGGATCCGGTCACATAAACATTCCCCTGTTTGTCAACCACAATTGCAAAGGCGCTGTCGAACTGATGCACCGGGCCGTCATAGCGGGCAACCCATTGTTGCTGCCCGGCTGAGTCATACTTAACCGTGGCATAATCAGCTTGAATTGAACCCGCGCTTTCTCCCGTTACATAAATATTGCCTGAACTATCAATGGCGATGGCATTGGCGTAATCGACGCCGACGGTTGCCGGTCCGCTATAGCTGGCCACCCATTGCTGTTGCCCAGCCGCGTTATACTTGATCGTGGCGTAATCGAGGGAGCCGTCTAGTCCAGTGCTTGCTCCTGTGACGCAAATATTGCCTGAACTGTCGACGGCAAGTGCTGTCGCCTCGCCATAGCCGTTCGGGGAGTCGTAGCGAGCAACCCATTGTTCTTGGCCGGCTGAGTTATACTTGATCGTGGCATAGCCTGCCCCGCTTGTTCCTGTCACGTAAACGTTGCCTGATTTATCAACTGCTATCGCTTCTGCGTGGTCATCGTTGCTGTCGGGTCCATTGTAGCGTGCGGCCCATTGTTCCTGTCCCGCCGGGTTGTACTTGACGGTCGCGTAGTCAAAATTATTACTTGGACCACCATCGCTTCGTCCCGTCACGTACACGTTGCCCGAGTTATCAACGGTGATTGCTCTGGCATCACCTCCATTCCCGGGTCCATTGTAATGGGCGACCCAAACCTCTTGTGGAGTTCCAGAAGGAGTGAAGGGAGATTTTTGCGAGGGCTCTGAGTGCTCATGGGCCGTGCGTAGCGGATTCGCTTTCGCTAACAAAACAAGAAGAACGCCGGCGAAGCAACCGAGATTAATAAGAGCCCGCCGACTGAAAAAGGCGGCTGAGAAGGTGGATTTCTTTTTCACTAGAAGTGGATGAGACGTCTATCATCACGGCGGCGTCGGCCGCGGCGCTGGAGTGGGACGAGGCCTCGGTGTGGGAGTGCTTCTCGGGGTTGGTGTTGCTGTGACCGTAGCGGTTGGCGTCGGAGTAACAGTTGGTGTCGGCGTGCTTGTCGGCGTAGTAGTTGGGCTGGGTGTGGACGTAGCGGTTGCAGTTGGCGTAGGTGTAGGTGTCGGAGTAGAAGTAGGGGTAGGCGTTGGCGTTGCGCACGGGTCGTTGTAGTGGAGGGTGAGCGTCCGGCCATTGATTCCATCGGAGAAAATGCCCACTGACCACGCCTCGCCGGTCGCGATGGCTGTCACTGCGTAAAGAATGTTATCCGCAGTGCCCTGGTTGGGGCTGGCCACCACGACCCAATTGCTGCCGTCCCACTGCTCGATGAGGGTCTGGAGTGTGCCTGTCTGGTCATTCAAGTTGTATGCGCCGACCGTCCACACGTCATTTGCCGCAGCTCCTGATACACTAAAGAGCGAGTTGCCGATGGTGCCGACGTTAGGGCTTGGAACGATATTCCAACTGCTGCCGTTCCAACGCTCCATCAGCGTAAGGGGGTGTCCACTCTGGTAGTAATAGCCCACGGCCCAAACGTCGGAAGTACCTGGCACGCTGGCCACACCTTGCAGATAGTTGCCGCTTGTGCCGGGGTTCGGGCTGTCGATGATGCTCCAGGCAGAGCCATCCCAGTGTTCAATGAGAGTTAGCACGCCGTTGCCCTGGCCTGAGTTGCCCACGGCCCAGATGTCGTTCGGGGAAGCAGCAACGATACCGTACAACTGACTACCATCACTGCCGCGGTTCGGACTACTAACAATACTCCATGACGTGCCATCCCAGTGTTCCACCAGGGTTTCATTCACTTGGGTGTCATCGATATAGTAGCCGACGGCCCATATGTTATCTGTGGCAAGCGCGGTGACGCTCTGAAGATAGCTACCGTTGCCGCCGTTATTGGGGCTTGGCACCACGTTCCAGGAAACGCCGTCCCAATGTTGGACAAGAGTATTGGCAATGAAGTTATCGTCGGTAAAAAAGCCCACTGCCCAGGCAGTGTTAGCAGCGACGGCCGCAATGGCATTGAGTTGATTACCGGTGCTACCCAGGTTTGGGCTGCTCGATGTTGTCCATGCGCTGCCGTCCCAGTGTTCGATTAGGCTTTGCGCGGTAAAGTTCTGGTCATAATAGGTGCCTACAGTCCATACATCGCTTGACGAGGTGGCAGCCACGCCAAATAGGATGTTGGTGTTCGCGCTGGAATTGGGGCTGGTTACGACACGCCACGCAAGCCCGCATCCATTGGGCAATCCCGGATGTTGCGACCGCGCCGCGGCACCCGCAGTTCGCATAGTCGCGGGCTTCTCGGAATGCAAGAACGCCAGTCCCGATTTCGCAGGGATCACGATAAAGCAAATTATAGCTGCCCAAAATAAGACGAGGAGTAAAGCGCGCGGACTAATCAGAGCGGAGTTGGAAATGGATTTCTTTTGCATTGCAGTAGGAAAGATCGGGGCGCCCCTCGTAGCTGATATGCGACGCACAGTCAACATTTTTAATGTTTTCTCGGATTTTTCCGACTTGGCTGCCTGTGTTGGCAGCCATGCTGGCTGGCGAACGAAATGCCTATGCAGACGACACGCGTGCGACTACAGTCATGGCCGGGATCACCGATCCCGGCTAGAACAGCCACAACAGCCACTTGTAACTTTTGTAAGACTGTCAACATTCAAACTGTCATGTCGTTTAACAAATTTGGGCTTTCGCCTGAAGTAGTGCGCGGGACGCAGGCCATGGGCTTTGTTGAGCCAACGCCCATTCAGCTTCGCGCGTTTCCGATTGTGCTTGCCGGTAAAGATTTGATCGGGACCGCGCAGACCGGCACCGGCAAGACCGCGGCGTTTGCTCTTCCCATCCT